>JADMIO011525459.1_pt1 | contig 25627 bp, 25 predicted proteins | sample 8958161 | NCBI WGS metagenome assembly JADMIO01 (sample SAMN16585339, study PRJNA669376) | soil metagenome | isolation source: Crop rotation soil | place: USA: Cullars Rotation, Alabama | collected 2011 | reverse complement strand
GCCGCGACTTCAAGTCACGTGAATTCCAAGCTTCGGATCCCACTGTGCTGGAAAGTGCCCCAGTGTGTAATAAGCAACGGTCCGTTTTGCTGGATCTTCGTACTGGCGATCTTTACAGTAACATCTGGCACACTTACACCCATAAGCTCTGTTACAGGATGTTTAGGCATATTGAAGGTAAAGAGAGAAGGCACAGGCGATTGAATAGTGTGGCCAATATTTTCGATCCATTTATACTGTTCTGCTTTCGGGAATCCCCCGACAGCTATTAAAACAGCATCCGCCACGTACACCGATGTGTCAGAGAATGTGATGAGGAATCCTGCAGGTTGAACGCTTATGCCTGCGACATTTTTATGATAATATATCTGTACTTTATTGCGCGTCATTTCCTGCCAGATACAGTCTATAATAGTTTGTGAGTCATCGGTAACCGGGAACATGCGGCCATCAGTTTCCGTTTTTAGTTTTACGCCTCTTTGCTCAAACCATTCAATGGTGCTTTGCGGCGGGAACTGGTACAATGATTTTCTAAGTAGTTGTTTGCCGCGTGGGTAGCGGGTTACCAGCTCCGGTATATCAAAACACTCATGTGTGACATTGCACCTGCCGCCCCCTGATGCCTTTACCTTCTGGAGCGCCTTGCCCGTCTTCTCAAATACAGCCACTTCCAGACCCGGCCGGGGAGGAATATTTGCTGCAGCAAAGCAACCTGCTGCGCCTGCGCCTATGATAGCGATCTTCATTTTTATACAAGTGAGAATGGGGTGCTAAGTATTAAAAGTAATGCATAAAGGCTTAGCATGGTTAAAATACAACTAAGGTGGTATTCCCACGGGCTTTTCCGAAAGTAAGTTTGCCTCAGAAATAACAATGGCTATTTCAAACAAACTTGTTCAATCATTTAAAACAAAAAAATCAACAACATGAAAAAAATCACATTGCAGCTATTAGGTCTTTCAATGCTGTTCTTTGCATCGTGCAAAACCAGCCAGTCGTCCATGTCGAAAAACTCGGCTCCGTTTCCAGGCATGACCGTTTCAAGGTCGGACTACAAATTGTCAAAGGACGAATCCGCAAACGTTGAGCTCAAAGAGTGGTCTACTTTTTTTGGCAAAATACATGGCTCGAAAACCGTGGGCGAAAAGAAGAATGTTAAACGCCAGGGATATATATCCGGCCACGGCTTCGACCCGGTAGCGCAGGTAGCGGTATACAAGCTGCTTGAGGCTAACCCGAATTTTGACTACCTGACAAATGTGCGCATCACCAAGGAGTATACAAAAAAATGGATGGTGCTGTTTACAAAGTACAATACAAAGATCAACATTACCGCGAAGGGCATTACGCTGAACACCGAGAAATAATTATTACTAAACTAACTAACTAAACATTTATAGTATGAAAAAAATAAATAAATTGGCAGGTTACGCAAGTTTGGTTATGCTGGTGTTCTTCGCTTCCTGTTCTAAAAAAGTATCCACTTTTACAAAAGACATCAAGCATATGCCGGTTCGTTTCAAGCCATTGTCCCGCAGCGACATATCGCTTGTTGGGGGACTGGAGGCTGAAATAACGATAGCCGGTACCAAGTCTAAAAAAGGCGTTAAGCCAAACAAGAGCTACATGGATCATTATAAGAAAGGCCTGATCACCAAAACAGAAGCTACGGAGATCATGTACTTCGCGCCTGGTCCGGGAGAAGCAATAACAGGGTCGTTGTATGACAATGAAGTGTTTAACACTGTTTACACACCGAAGGTAGTTACTTCAAAAGGCAAGAAGAACCATAAAGCAAAAGCAGCGCCGGCTGATGCCGGAATGGACTTTGCATACTATGCGCTGGTAGAAAAGTATCCTGATGTGGATTACTTCATCAACGTCCGTTTCGACAGGGCTATAACCCAGAAAGGTAAGTCGTATGTGGAAACTGTAACCGTAAAAGCAGACGGGCTTAAATTAAAGACAGACTAAGCGAATAACAAAGATGGTTTTAGAGTGAGTACAGCCGTTGGCCTTTCCAGGTCAGCGGTTCTTTTTAGTGTGTTATAGCATGTTTATCGTGGTTTTATTTTCGATTAGTCACATGTTCTTAAACAACAATCCTAACTCCATTGCACTAATTCCCAATTCCTTTCCTACCCACCCTTCACCTGTGCTTCTATCACAGCCATGGCTATAATGTTAACGATCTGTCGCACGCTGCTGCCTAATTGCAGCACATAAACCGGTTTGCGGAGGCCAAGCAGAATAGGACCTACTGCTTCCGCGCTGCCTACTTCCTGCAGCAGGTGGTATGCAATATTTCCTGCCGCAAGATTCGGGAAAATAAGAATGTTGGGCGATTCATTTACAAGGTCGGAGAAGGGGTAGTTCTCACGCAGCAGGTCTTTATTGAAAGCTACGCCCGCCTGCAGCTCACCGTCTATAACGAGGTCGGGTCGGATCTCTTTTATTTTGGCAACGGCCTGGCTCACAAGGTTAGCCTCGGGAGATGGCGTACTGCCAAAGTTGGAGTAGGAGAGCATGGCTACTCTTGGTTTTATATTAAAGCGGCCTACCACGTCTGCGGTAAGCAGTGTAATGTCTATAAGCTCCTCAAGGGTAGGGTTGAAGTTGAGCGTAGTATCGGCGAAGAAGAGCGGCCCCTTTTTGGTAAGCATTATATACATGCCCGCCACGCGTTTTACGCCTTCCTGCATACCTATTATCTCTAGTGCGGGTCGTATGGTGTCGGGGTATTTACGGGTGAGGCCCGATACCATCGCATCAGCATGCCCGCTGTTTACCATCATGCAGCCAAAATAGGTGCGCTCACGCATTACCTTCTTGGCCTCATATAAATTAAACCCACGCCGCTGGCGTTTCTGGAAAAACAGCTCACCGTACTCCGCGCGTTTCTGTTCCGCCTCATCACTTTTCGGGTCTATTATCTCCACATTATCCAGGTGCAGGTTGTTTTCAGCTATGAGGGCGTTTATCCTTTGCCTGTTGCCAAGCAATATAGGTATTACTATGCCGTCGTCCTTGGCTATTTGGGCGGCTTTCAGTATTTTGATGTTCTCCGCTTCTGTAAATACTACTCTCTTCGGGTCCTGTTTCGCTTTGTTATTTATATACCTGAGGATGCGGTCGTCTGAGCCCAGGCGCAGCAACAACTCTGCTTCATATGCTTCCCAGTCGGTAATTGGTTTCCTTGCTACTCCACTGTCCATGGCAGCTTTCGCTACTGCGGTAGATACGCGTACCAGCAGCCGTGGGTCCATGGGTTTGGGTATTATGTAAGTAGGACCGTAGTTCAGGCTTATATTATTATAAGCTACGTTCACAATATCCGGTACGGGTTCTTTGGCAAGGGCCGCCAGCGCTTTTACCGCCGCCAGCTTCATTTCTTCATTTATGCTTCCCGCACGCACATCGAGCGCACCCCTGAATATATAGGGAAAGCCAAGTACATTGTTTACCTGGTTGGGATAGTCGCTACGGCCGGTGGCCATCACCACATCCGGGCGCGCGGCAAGGGCATCATCATAGGTTATTTCCGGGTTGGGGTTAGCCAGCCCGAACACGATCGGCTTATCAGCCATACTTTTTACCATTGCCTGTGAAACCACATTACCTTTCGAGAGACCGATAAACACGTCCGAGCCTACCATAGCCTGGTCAAGATTCATTGGCTCAACGTCCTGCGCAAACTGCTGTTTATGCTCATCCAGGTCGGTTCGGCTTTTTACCAAAAGACCCTTGCTGTCAAACATATACATGTTTTGTACGCTGGCACCCAGGGCAAGATATATTTTACAGCATGAAATTGCGGAAGCGCCGGCACCGCTGATCACAAACCGCACCTTATCTATTTTCTTTCCTACAATATCAAGGGCATTAAGCAGCGCTGCGCCGGAGATAATGGCCGTTCCATGCTGGTCGTCGTGCATGATAGGAATGCTGAGCTCCTGTTTCAGGCGGCGTTCTATCTCGAAACATTCGGGGGCTTTTATATCCTCCAGGTTTATGCCGCCAAATGTTGGTTCCAGCGCCTTTACCACTTTTACGAATTCATCTATTTCACGCACATTCAGCTCTATATCAAATACATCTATATCTGCATATATTTTGAAAAGCAGGCCTTTCCCTTCCATAACCGGTTTTGATGCTTCCGGCCCTATGTCGCCAAGCCCCAGTACTGCTGTGCCGTTGCTGATCACGGCCACCAGGTTTCCCTTTGCGGTATAGCGGTATACATCTTCCGGGTTGGCGTGTATCTCCATACAGGGCTCTGCCACTCCAGGCGAATACGCCAATGCAAGGTCGCGCTGTGTTTTTGTTTCTTTAGTGGGAATTACTTCTATTTTGCCTGGCCTTCCCTTTTCATGATATTCCAGCGCGTCTTCCTTCCTTATCAGTTGTGCCATTGCACTTAGAGTTTGAACCGACTAAGGTACAAATTACCGGTATAAATTTTAGTCCCTGATCAATATTGCATTTCGCATACTGTATTTTTAGAATGTGGTAAATTTAAATTACAGCAGGTAGTAAAATAACACAGAAATAATTTTGTATAACCAAATAAATTATATGCTATTCGTCTCTGTAATTCAATATAAATTAGGTTTAAATGATTAAATTTGCTGCCTCATTGCCGTTAAAAAATACATTTTCTATACCGGTTTAAGGTACAATTCTTCCGGAATTGGAGGAGGTGTTTGTGTTTCGCGGTAGGAAGAACTGTTTAAAACGATTAAAATAATAAATATGAAAAGAATTTTTCACTTATCAAGTCTGTTTGTTTTTTGTTTCATTTTATGTTCGTTGTCTGTAAAAGCTACACTCCCAACGGTTACTGCAAATCCAATGCATGATACCGCATGTACAGGATCACATGCTATGTTTGCGGTAGCAGCTATTGACACTCCCGGTACTTTGCCTATCTCTTTCAAATGGCAGGTGTCTACAGACGGAGGCTCGTCATGGGCTGATATTGTTGACGATACGGTTCGTTACCTGGGGTCTGATGGAGACACGCTCGATGTAATTGCAGGCGCATTACTTAATGGCTACTGGTACAGGGTAAGGGCGTTTAACACCGACGGTGCAGACACATCGCTCGGCGCTATGCTTACGGTGCATTTTCCAGCCGCAGCTATTGCCGGTCCTTCGGCTGTTTGTATCAGTTCTTCTATAACACTTACAAACGCTGTTGCCGGTGGAACATGGAGCCGCCTGCATCCTGCTACGGATACTATTACTCCTGCCGGCGGTGTGCTTACCGGTTATGCCGTTGGTTATGATACAGTAAAATATACAGTTACAAATGCTTGCGGCGTTACAGATGCGACCTACCCAATAAGGGTTGACGCGACAGCTACGGCAATGCCCATCGTTGGACCTACAACTACTTGTGTTGGTAATGTGATCCATTTAACGAATTCCAATGTAGTAGGAACCTGGGTATGGAGCACAAGCAACGGTAATGCGTCAGTATCAGGTTCCGGCAATGTTACCGGTGTATCGTGGGGTTCGGTTGTTGTTACTTATGCATTCACAAATGCTTGTAATACCGTTACCTCTGTTATTGGTATTATGGTTGATACGGTGTTAAACCCGGGTACAATATCCGGTGCAACAGGTCTTTGTACCGGTTCATGGATACATTTAACGGCATCGGTTCCTGGTGGTACGTGGCTTAGCAGTAGTTCGTCTGTTGCTGTTGTTGCATCCGGCAATGTTACCGGCGTATCAGAAGGCGTTGCAACGATCTCTTACATTGTATCTAACGGCTGCGGAGCAAGCATAGCAACTCACATGGACACTGTGTCGCGCTCGGCAAGTATGATTGCCGGTCTGGATAGCGTAGGTGTTGGTTTGACAAGGGCGCTGAGCGATTCGGCAGCAGGTGGCACATGGAGCATTGATGATACTTTGATCGCTACTATCAGCAGCACGGGCGTTGTTACCGGTGTTGATACAGGTATGACCAATATCACTTACATGGTTACTAATTATTGCGGTACAACTTATGCTGTAATTACCATGCATGTTGGACCAGCTCCTGAGATACCGGCATCTACCGGCGCTGATGTTGTTTGTGTAGGTGCAAATACTACCCTCGCGAATACCTATGCAGGCGGTGTATGGAGCAGCTCAAATGACAGTATTGCTACGGTAAACAGCAGTGGCGTAGTTCACGGTGTTAAATATGGCGTTGATACGATCTATTATTCCGTTACAAACGGTTTTGGAACAACAGTTACGATGAAAACAGTAACAGTTGACCAGGCGCCCGTTGTAACTATCACCGGTCCATCGGCTGTTTCATTGGGTATGGATGTTTTACTAAGAGCTATTCCATATGGCGCAACAGGCACCTGGACTACAAGCAATAATGTGATGGGCAATATCGTTTCGGTATATGACTCTGCGTTAGCTGCCAGCTTTGCTACGTTTGTTGTGCTGAATTTTGGCCACGACACCATCCGGTATACCGTTTCAAATTCGTGTGGTACCGGCACCAACATTTTCTATGTATCACTTGCACCGGTTGTTATTAATTCATTGGTGAAAGATGCAGGTGTGATGAATATCTATCCTAATCCGGCACAGGGTTCTTTCAGTGTAAACCTGGTGTCTGCGGCAAACGAAGACGCGGTTGTTACCATCACAAATGTTTTAGGGGAGAAGGTGAAGGAATTAACTGTTTCTACAAACAAAAAGACTGATATTAAACTTGATGTGCCTGCGGGAATGTACATGCTGTCCGGATCAACAAGTACCGGGACTTACAGCGGTAAAATAACTATTGCACAATAAATTGATTGTGATGTTGTTCAAGGAAAAGGGTTGGCTCACGCCAGCCCTTTTTATTTAATACACCCGCAGTAAACAAATCCACGATTAAATTCTATTTTTGTGGTACAAATCAAAAAAACAATCCCAATGAGCTTCATTACAGATGTTATAGCGCGGCAGGTTCTCGACAGCCGTGGAAACCCCACCGTAGAGGTAGACGTACATACCAGCGATGGCATGATGGGCCGTGCTGCCGTACCAAGCGGTGCAAGCACAGGCAAGCATGAAGCTGCTGAGCTTCGTGACGGCGATAAGAAAAAATACCAGGGTAAGGGTGTACTTAAAGCGGTGAGCAATGTAAACGACATTATTGCAGAAGACCTTTACGGCTGGGACGTGACCGACCAACGGGGACTGGACAAAGTGATGATAGATATAGATGGTACCGCTAACAAAAGCAAGCTGGGAGCAAACGCAATACTTGCAGTAAGTATGGCCGCGGCAAAAGCTGCTGCGCAAACAGTTGGGCTACCGCTGTACCGTTACATAGGCGGGGCAAATGCGAAGACATTGCCGGTGCCTATGATGAATATACTGAATGGCGGCGCACATGCTGACAATAAGATAGACTTCCAGGAGTTTATGGTAATGCCAATAGGGGCAAGCAGCTTTAGTGAAGGGTTGCGTTGGGGCGTGGAAATATTTCATACGCTGAAGACCGTGCTGAAAGAAAAAGGCTATAGTACCAACGTAGGAGATGAAGGCGGTTTTGCGCCGAACATCCAGAGCAATGAAGAGGCGATAGAAACAGTGTTGAAAGCCATAGAGAAAGCCGGATATAAGCCGGGTGTTCACGTGAGCATAGCTATGGACGCGGCCAACAGCGAGCTATATAACGATAAGGATAAAAAATACCATTTTCATAAAAGCGACGGGAAGAAGCTGAGCAGCGATGAACTGGTGGAGTACTGGGTGAAATGGTGCAAGAAATACCCGATAGTAAGCATTGAAGACGGCATGGCCGAGGATGACTGGAAGGGCTGGAAGAAGCTTACGGAAGCGCTGGGCGACAAGGTGCAGCTGGTAGGCGACGATCTGTTTGTTACAAACGTGACTCGTCTTGAAAGAGGGATAAAAGAAAATATCGCGAACGGGCTGCTGGTGAAAGTAAACCAGATAGGTACCCTCAGCGAAACGATTGATGCAGTAACAATGGCGCAGCACAACCGCTTTAATACGATCATGAGCCACCGCAGTGGTGAGACCGAAGATGCCACGATTGCTGACCTGGCGGTTGCGCTCAATTGCGGGCAGATAAAAACAGGCTCAGCCAGCCGTAGCGACCGTATGGCGAAGTATAACCAATTGCTGAGGATAGAAGGTGAACTGGGAGAGAATGCCTGGTATCCCGGAAAAACGCTCCGCTTTGGTAAGTAATGTGGAAATGTTGATAAGTAGGCGGGAAGTTGTTTGCGCGATAATTGGTAATTTTAAGGTATGAAGAAGGTATTCCGGATAGTGACAAATAAGTACCTGCTCACGAGCGTAGCATTTATTGCATGGACGGTCTATTTCGATCAGAATGACTGGATCGTAATGAAGCAGCGGCAGAATGAACTGAATGGAATAAAGGATAATATTGCTTACCTGAATGCTGAAATTACCAAAATGAATACCGAGCGCAATGATCTGCTCAATGACAGCCGTAAGCTGGAAAAATACGCGCGGGAACGTTACCGCATGAAGCATGACGGTGAAGATGTGTATGTAATAGAGAAATAATTGATAGTGTTAGATATAAAGTAAATAAGAACCACCTTTCGGGGTGGTTTTTTAGTTTGATATATGGTTGGCTATAGTCTTTTACTATCCGGCAATAAAAATAAATACTCAATCATTGGTCTGACTACCTGCTTTTTGTGGTAAATAGTCGCCAACTTTGATCATTATTTTAAATCTGAAATGATAACCATTATTTCCGGAACCAATCGGGCAGACAGTATGACACTGCGTACAGCGATGCTGTACCATAAGTTGTTGTCGGAGCGGGTGGATAATGTGCATCTGCTCTCCCTCGAAGGGCAGGAGGTATGGGCCAGGGGGGCATCTATGCTGGCGCTTGAAAAAGAATACCTTTTGCCTGCTGAGAAATTTGTGTTCATAATGCCGGAGTACAATGCCAGCTTTCCCGGTATACTTAAGGTGATGATAGACAACAGCGACATTAAAAAATGCTGGTGGTATAAAAAGGCAATGCTGGTGGGCCTTTCAGACGGGCGTGCGGGCAACCTCCGCGGGCTTGAGCATATGACCGCTATCCTGCATTATATGAAGGTGCATGTGCTGTATAATAAACTGCTGCTGTCGCGTGTTAACGATGAAATAAACAAAGACGGAAGCCTGATAAAACCGGAGACGGAAAAAATAATAAATGAACAAATAGACGATTTTTTAAAATTTTAGTATGCGATTCCTCATCATCCTGGGCATTTTGTTATTGGCCGAATTTTACAGCTTTATAGTTGTCCGGTCTTCAGTGAGCAATATGCCTCCTGTATGGCGTGGGGTGCTGCTTTCTGTTTATTTTGTTCTTACCGTAGCCGCATGGCTTGGCTTCATTTTCTTTCGGCAGATAAACTGGGCAGGGGTGCCGCATCTGCTGCGCAATGTCTATATAGCGTTTGTTTTGGGACTGGTGGTTGGTAAGATACTGGTGTTGCTTGTAATGCTTGTAGATGATCTGCGCCGGCTATTTACATGGCTTATTACATCGCTTGCCTATGGCCGTTCATCCGCGCCAGACCCTGATGGGGGCGGCATAGCCCGATCTGTTTTTATGAAGCGCACCGCGCTTGTATTGGGTGGATTATCTTTATTGGGCTTTGGCTTTGGAATTAATAACCGGTACCGGTATCGTGTACGCAAAATGAAACTTGCTTTTCCATCATTGCCCGATGGATTTAAGGGTTTAAAGATCGTGCAGATATCTGACATACATACCGGTAGCTTCGACAACCACAGCGCGGTAGCACATGGCATACAGCGGGTGATGGACCAGCAGCCGGATATAATACTGTTTACGGGCGACCTTGTGAATAACCACGCGGAGGAAGTCGACCCAAAGTACATGCAGATATTCTCCCGTTTAAAAGCGCCTATGGGTGTGTATTCCACATTGGGTAATCACGACTATGGCGACTATGTGCAATGGCCATCCAAACAGGCAAAAGTTGATAATCTCGAAAAGCTGAAAGGCATTCATGCCGCTATGGGTTGGCGCCTGATGATGAACGAGCATATAGTGCTTGAAAGAGGTAATGATAAGATCGCGCTGATAGGTATAGAGAACTGGAGCGCTAAGGCCAACTTCCCCAAGTATGGCAGCATGAGTAATGCCTATGCGGGACTTAAGGAAAAGAATGTTCCTTTTAAGATACTGCTTTCTCACGATCCTTCCCACTGGCATGCGCAGGTAGTACCGGAATACAAAGAAGTAAACCTTACGCTGAGCGGACATACCCACGGCATGCAGTTTGGCGTGGATAGTAAATGGCTTAAATGGAGCCCCGTACAGTATATGTATAACGAATGGGCAGGGCTTTATTCAGATGGTGATCAGCGCCTCTATGTGAACCGCGGCTTTGGTTTCCTTGGCTATCCGGGCAGATTAGGTATACTGCCGGAGATCACTGTTTTAGAGCTGGGTTAGTAAATTTTATCTATTTTTGCAATATGGGGTCCGCGTCAATTAATAAGGAGTACATATTCGACCGGTTGAGATTGCACAGCACAGAGATAAAGGCTTTCGGTGTTGTGTCGCTTGGCTTGTTTGGCTCCTATGTTAAGAATACTGCCACGGATAAAAGCGATATTGATCTGCTTGTTTCCTTTGATCCTCTGAAAAAAACCTACGATAATTTTATGGAGCTGTCTTTTTTCCTTGAACATTTATTTGACAGGAAGATAGAGCTGGTCACACCGCAATCGCTGAATAAACATATTGGGCCATACATTTTAAAAGAAGTACAAAATGTTGGCCTCTGACCTTGAATTGCTAAAGCACATTCTGGATGAAACTAATTTTGTGCTTGAAACCATTAGTGGAAAAAGTAAAGACGATGTTATGAGCAGTGGGGTTCTGTTTCGTGCCATTGTGCGGAGCATAGAAATTATAGGAGAGGCTACAAAAAAGCTAAGTGACGATCTCAAATCGGCGTATCCCTCAATTGAATGGCGGAAGATGGCTCGCACAAGGGATATTCTTATTCACGTTTATTTTGCCATAGACAATGATATCGTGTGGAGTATTGTTACGGAAAAATTGCCACCGCTGCAGTTATTTATTTCACAACTGATGGAAGAGAATTAATGCCGGATCGTATTAGCTTCGTATCCTAGGGTTGACTATTTTGAGTTGAGTTAGTGAATTTGTAGTAAATTTACAGATATGAAACAGTTGACTATTCATATTCCTGACAATAAATTTCAGTATGTAATGGACCTGCTTTCTGAACTCAGCTTTGTAAAAATAGATAAGCCAACAGACAATTTCATAATAACAGAAGAGCAGAAAGCACAGGTGAATGAGGAACTTAGAAAAATGAAGGAAATCCCTGGCTATGCATTGAACTGGGATGAAGTGAAGCACCGCTTAAAAGTTGATTGATGAAGTATGTTCATAGAATTGCTCCTGATTGAGATTGAATCGGTAATTTTTATGGAATAGAAAGTTCAGTGTGTCTTTACACCAAAGACATTCCCATGGCTGAAATAAATCTGCCGCAAAAACCAGGCAAACGCAAGATACATTCTACCCGCATTGATCTTACTCCAATGGTAGATCTCGGCTTCCTCCTCATTACTTTCTTCATGATAACTACAACCCTGGCTAAGGCAAAGCTGATGGACATAAATATGCCAACATATGAAGGCCCACCAACGGAATGGATTGACACAAGCACAATCACTCTGATACCAGTAAAGGAGCATCAGGTGGTATATTATAACGGCGCTCTGAAAAGTGAGCAGCAATTAAAGAAGCTACCCTTGACTGGCATACGCGATATACTAATGTGTAAGAAAAAAGAAGTCGCAAACCTGCCCGCTAGTTTTTCAAAACAAGCGCATATGTTGCATGTCCTCATTAAGCCAAATGCTGATTGCAAGTATGAAGACCTTGTGAGGCTGCTTGATGAACTGCTGATATCAGATCTGAAGATATATGCGATCACTGATATCACCGCGGAAGAGAAGGAGTGTATCAGGAAAAGGTTTTAGGTTGTTATTTCTCCTGCGTCAATCCGAGTTTCTTCATTGCTTCCTCTTCATCCTGGTGGGCTATGAACAGGATGATCTTTGGCTCCTCACCGGTCAACTGCACAAGATAGGATACATCAAACTCTACTACTTCGCTCCCGGTCTTTCTGAAGGTAACGCCCCAATGGATAGTCACTATAGTATAGGCATCACTGATGGCTGTTTCACTCATTGATAACAGCTTGGCGGAAGTCTGTCCCACACTTTTATAAAACTCGCTGGCCTGTTCTGCTTTCTCTTCAAATTCTTTTTTGTTCTGTGCTATTGTGCCTTTTGGCCCGGCCGAGATAAAAGTATCTGCAAAAAACGAAGCGCTTTTTTTGAAATCAAGATCGCTGAACGCTTTTTCATAGCCTGCAAATAATTGTTCGATCTTCCTGTTCATATAAATAAAGTTTAGCGGAAAGCAACCATCAGTATTTGCAACAAAACTATGCCACATGTTTGTGTGTCTGCCTCGCGAAAAATGTTTCCGGCAATTGGTTATGGAAAATATTTCGTTCTGCTTCTTTATAATAAACGTACTGTTATGGAACCTAAAACACTTCTTCACGCCGATTACCTCGACATCATTTTCGATAACCGCAACAAAAGCTATGGTGGTTACGAATTGCGCCGCCATTACAACAGGAGGCTGATAAAAGGGACATTACTCATGTTGCTGTCGGTTGTTGGGCTGAGCAGCTTTTCATTTATCCGGTCGGACAAGCCTGGTGATGTCCGGCCCAATACAGCGAGGTGTACGCTGACAATTTTCGACAGAATACCTCCTCCGCCAAAGCCACCGCTGGTAGTAAAGCCGGAGCAATTGCCTCCTGCGCCAAAGCCGGTCGCCACCCAGGTATTTACCGTGCCGAAAATTACGGATGACCCTATAACTCCGGATAAACAAATGACTGAGGCAAGGAATATCACCGCAATGCCGGGATTGAGTAATACGGGGGGAGATTCTGCGGATATTGCTCCTGTTATTACTAAAACAGGTACAGGTATTGAGAAGCCGGTAGCAACGATCAGTAAGCCACCTGTATGGGTGGAGCAGATGCCTGTATTTGATGGCCTGGAAAGCTACCTGGGGAAGCATCTGCAGTACCCTGATGCCGCACGGGAGAATGGCATACAAGGCAGGGTTATAATAAGCTTTGTGGTGAATGAAGACGGTGCGGTGAGCGATGCCGCAGTAGTACACGGTATCGGCGGCGGGTGCGATGAAGTAGCGCTGAGAATGGTAAGCGGGATGCCGAAATGGAAACCTGGAAAGCAAAACGGGATACCGGTGAAGGTGTTATTTACACTGCCCATAAAGTTCGCGTTGAATTAGTTTTAAGCTTATGAGGTATGCATCCCGGTTATCGCTCAATAGCCGGGATGTTTGTTTAATACATTGCGCCTATATTCTTACATATCGTTATCAATTAGGCTTTTATCTATTTGATTTGGATGTGTCATCCTATAAACTTCGGCACAAATTTCTTAGGTTTGCACCCTCAATAAAAACAAATATGCAGCAATCAGTATTAGAGCAAATGCAGCAGATGGGCCACGAGCAGGTCGTATTTTGCAACGATCCGTACACCGGCCTTAACGCTATTATAGCTATCCACAATACTACACTGGGCCCTTCCCTTGGCGGAACCCGGTTGTGGCATTATAACACCCACGAAGAAGCCCTTATCGATGCGCTCCGCCTGAGCAGGGGAATGACCTATAAATCGGCAATAAGCGGCCTTAACCTTGGTGGTGGTAAAGCGGTACTGATAGGAGATGCGTCTAAACTGAAGAACGAAGCGTACTGGCGTACCTATGGTAAATTTGTCAACAGCCTGAACGGAAAATATATCACCGCCGAAGATGTAAATACTTCAGCCGCTGATATGGAATATATAGGTATGGAAACCAAACATGTAACCGGCAAACCGGAATACATGGGCGGCAGCGGAGATCCTTCCCCGCTTACGGCTTATGGAGTGTATGTGGGCATGAAAGCTTCGGCTAAAAAGGCGTGGGGCAATGACAGTCTTACTGATAAAAAAATACTGGTGCAGGGTGCCGGCAATGTAGGGCAGTACCTGATAGGTTACCTGGTAGAAGAGCATGCGCAGGTATATGTATGCGATATAAACGAAAGCAAATTAAAACAGGCAAAACAAAAGTACCCGGTAATAGAAGTGATACCGAACGCGAACATTTTTGACCTGGAAATGGATATATATGCTCCCTGTGCGCTTGGCGCTACTGTGAATACAGAAAGCATAGGCCAGATGAAGTGCGCGGTGATAGCCGGTGCCGCCAACAACCAGCTTGCCGATGAGCATGTACATGGGCCCATGCTGATGGAAAAGGGGATTATATATGCCCCCGACTTCCTGATCAACGCCGGTGGTATCATCAATATCAGCATAGAGCTGGATGGTTACAACCATGCCAGGGCCATGAATACGGTAGCCAAAATTTACCAGCGTACACTGGACATATTTGAGCTGGCTGAAACAGAAAAAGTACATACGCAGCTTGCCGCCATGCATATGGCCGAGAAGCGTATTAAAGACATAGGTAGCCTGAGTATAGGGATTTAAGCTGTTTAAGTTTTAAGTCAAAAGTTAAAACCTAAAAGTGAGTGGGATATAAATAAAGCGGGAAAGCAGCCATTGCATTCCCGCTTTATTTAATGATTAATATCAACTGTTAATGGTCGAACTTTAGCTGGAATGCCGGCGACGTGGCATCTTTCTCATGGCAATTAAGGTGTATATCCTGGATGTAGAGTGTAACATCGGGATAGTCCCATTGCCTGATAACATCTTTCTGAACCTGCGTCATTTCCCAGCCCACTGCATAGAGCGGACCATAGAATGGATGCCCCGGCGCCTGCAGTGATATGGTAAATCCGGATACCCTGCACCCGACAGAATCTGTAGACAGTTCTGGTTTGGCAAGTATGGAATCACGGCTGGTATGCCAGGTATGTATGTTGGCTACCCATACGCGTGGAGGCGGCGGAGCAACTGGTTCGTTTTTTTGCTTCTTTTGTTTGTTTTGCGCAAAGGAGAAAGCTGGTACCAGCATCAGCGTAATAAGAAGATATTGTTTTATCATTTACAATTTTTTGGGAACAAGGTTTATAACAAACGGAGCACAAGCCCGCACAGTACCATCGGCTGTCATTACCTTGATGCCTTCAAACAATATTTTGCCTTGAGACCGTTCGATGTTCTGAATGGTTTTAATTATCTGGGGTGTCAGTCCGCCGCCATTTACTGTAAATGGCCCCATGTAATCCTTGCCTTTCGGGAAGGCCCCGAATGTGTAGCTCGCTACGTTTACATTCGCATCAGTTGTGCGCAGCCATGGGTCGGCAAGTACTTCTTCTTTCGTTGCCGCAATGGCTGTTACTTTACCTTTTTCAAATTTCTGTGTGAGCGTGCCCAGCGTGAGCACCGGCATTGGCTCGTCTTTCTTACTTTGCGCGAGACATAGTGAGTAACCAGCCAGGAACAACAAAACAAACAAAACAAAAAGTCTTTTCATCAGAGTGTATATTTATTGTGCTGATTGCTATTTTTTTGCCTCGGTCATATCAATTACGATCGGGTTAACTTTTATTTGCTGGTTACCTGCCATCATTACTATATTATCAATGAATATTCTTGCCTCCGGGTTTTTCATGTCCTTTATCATCTTCAAGATCTCCGGGCTTAAAGCAGATCCTTTTACAGTGTAAGGCCCTTTCAGGTTTTTTCCTTTTTGCAGCATACTGAAAGTAAAACCGGTTATCGTACATGGGCATGGTGGTGTTTGCAGTTCAGGTTCCGCCAGGATTTCCGCCCTGGTGGCACTTGCAGAAAGTTCCCCGTTTTTAATTGCCTGTAAAATGTGCCCAAGAGTTACATCCATTGCTGGCATACCCGGCGCATTCTGGCCAAACGACTGGCTGGAAAAACCAATCAGTACAAGAGCGAATAAAAATGATAGACGTTTCATATAGGATGATTTTTATAAAGATAATCAGTAATGGCGATATTTACATGTACTGCCCTGTATAGCTCTCGTTAACCTTCTTTAATCCATCCGGTATCCCCTCATACAGCAGGTAGCCGCCGCCTATGCCTCCTTCAGGCCCAAGGTCTATTACCCAGTCGGCGCTTTTTATTACGTCGGTGTTGTGTTCTATTACAATTATGGAATGCCCCTGTTCTATTAGTGCGTCAAATGAACCGAGCAGTTTCTTGATGTCGTGCATGTGCAGGCCGGTGGTAGGTTCATCAAATATGAAAAGCACTTTATCCTTCACCTTCCCCAGGAACGATGCCAGCTTTACGCGTTGCGCTTCGCCCCCGCTAAGGGTATCGCTGCTTTGTCCCAGTTTTATATAACCCAGCCCCACATCGCTCAGCGGCTGTATGGCCTGCGCCAGCTTTTTCTCATCGGCAAAAAACTCTATCGCCTGGTCCACGCTCAGCTCCAGCACATCATATACGCTCTTGCCCCGGTAGGTTACTTCCAGCACTTCTTCCTTGAAGCGTTTTCCTTTACATACTTCGCACAGCAGGTGCACATCTGCCAAAAACTGCATCTCCACAATTACTTCGCCCTCGCCCTTGCAGGTGTCACACCGGCCGCCGTCCGTGTTAAACGAAAAATGTTTTTCAGCAAAACCGCGCATTTTAGCAAGCGGCTGCTTTGTATACAATTTCCTTATTTCATCGTATGCCTTTATATACGTTACCGGGTTGCTGCGCGATGACTTGCCGATAGGGTTCTGGTCTACCAGCTCCACCAGCGATACGCTTTTCATATCACCTTTCAGGTCCCTGAACAGGCCCGGCCTGTCTCCACCTTCACCATAATGTTTTTGCAGGGCGGGGTAGAGCGTCTGCTTCACCAGCGTTGTCTTTCCGCTGCCGCTAACACCCGTTACCACGCACAGCATATTCAGCGGGAAATCGACATCAATGTTTTTCAGATTGTTCTGCCTGCATCCTTCTATCCTGATCTTCGCGCCTGGTTTTCGTTTTATTGCCGGCGCTTCTATTTTAAACGTACCGCCTAGGTATTTGCCGGTCAGGCTGTCCTTATTTTTTATGAGTTCTTCATAAGTGCCTGTTGCTACTACTTCGCCACCCAGGTGACTCGCCAGAGGGCCCATATCTATTATGTGGTCGGCCTCGCGCATCATCATTTCATCATGCTCCACTACTACTACTGTATTGCCCAGGTCACGCAACGACTTGAGTACGCCTATAAGGCGCTCCGTATCCCTGCTGTGCAGCCCTATGCTCGGTTCGTCAAGTATGTACAGCGAATCTGTAAGGTTACTACCGAGGAACTTGGTGAGCTGTATGCGCTGGCTTTCACCGCCAGACAGGGTGTTGGCAAGTCTGCTTAGCGAGAGATAGCTAAGCCCCACATCCAGCAGCGTTTTCATCCGCTGGTTCACTTCTATCATTATGCGCCTGGCTATTGCCTGGTCGTGTTCATTCAGTTTCATGTTCTGAAGCCATGCGTAAAGCTCATCCGCCGGTTTGAACATCAGGTCGGCAATGGTAACGTTATTCACCTTCACATACATGGCTTCCTTCCTTAGGCGCGATCCTTTGCAGTTATGGCATACGGTGCGCCCACGGTAGCGCGCCTGCATTACCCGGTACTGTACTTTGTACAGGTTCTGCTCCACCATTTTGAAAAAATCGGCGATGCCGCTTACTTTATCATTTCCATCCCACAGCAGCTTGTATTGTTCCTCCGTAAGGTCGGCAACTGGTTTATGAATAGGGAAGTCATATTTAGCGGCTGTTTTCATAAAAGCCTGCTGCCATTCTGCCATTTTCTCTCCCCGCCAGCATACTACCGCACCTTCGTATACGCTCAGCCGCCTGTCTGGTATCACCAGGTCTGCGTCTATGCCCAGTACCTGCCCAAATCCTTCACATACAGGGCATGCGCCGTATGGATTGTTAAATGAAAAAAGGTTAGGTGTAGGCTCGTCAAATGTTATACCGTCCGCTTCAAAGCGGTTATTGAATGTGTGTATCTTTTTTCCATCTACCTCTACAAGGCATTCGCCCTCGCTCTCGTAAAATGCCGTCTGTATACTGTCCGCCAGGCGGTGCAGGTCGTCTTCGTCAAACTGTTCCTTTACCACTATACGGTCTATAAGCAGGTTAGCTTTTGCCTTGCCTATGCTCACACTGCCACCCAGCACATCTTCTATCCGTATCGGTTTCTCATCCGCCGTTGGTACATAGATACGGCTGAATCCTTTTTGCATCAGTATATTCAGTTCCTCTTCCATAGTGCGCTTATAGCGCAGTACAAGTGGAACAATGAATTGTACCTTCGATCCTGCAGGCAGTGTCTGCACAAATTCAACCACATCGGTTACGGTATCTTTCTTTACCTCCCTGCCGCTTACCGGTGAGTAGGTCTTACCTATGCGGGCAAACAGCAGGCGCAGGTAGTCGTATATTTCCGTCATGCTGCCCACGGTGCTGCGGGGGGTGCGCGTGGTCACTTTCTGTTCTATGGCTATAGCCGGACAAATGCCCCGTATGTAATCCACATCCGGCTTGTCCATCCGCATCAGGAACTGGCGGGCGTATGAGCTAAGGCTCTCGGCATAGCGTCGCTGCCCTTCGGCAAACAGCGTATCCATGGTAAGAGAAGACTTGCCACTACCGCTCACACCCGTTACCACCACCAGCTTATTGCGGGGAATGGACACATCCACATTCTTCAGATTGTGCATCCGTGCGCCCTTAATGAATATGGAATCGTCGCCGTATGAGGGCGCAATCAATGCTTCACCGGCATCATGCTCCACTTCCGGTGCCGATATGCCTTCTATATGTTTTGCAGCCTTAGCGGCCTTTATTTTTTCCGTTTTAACAGGCTTCTTTACTGTTTCTTTTTTCTTCTCTGCCATATGTGCTCCTTATACAAATTTAGGGGGTTTAGTTGGTTATTGAGGTTGGCGTGTTTTATTGACACTATTGTTTAAACTTTAAAATATGTAGAAGTTGTATTACAATGCCGTAATTTTGTACTATGAACATGCAGGCGGAAAAAATTGAATTGATCAGGCTTATTACTGAGATTGATAGTGAGCTGGTGATAAAAAAAATAAAGGGGATACTGAAGCCTGAAAAGGTAACCGGTAGAACTGGTAAGGCCTCAGTAAGCGCTGTTATGGTAAACAGGCTTGAAGAAAGCAGGGCGCAGATAAAAAAAGGTAAAGGTGTGAAAGTAACACTTGACGAAATATGAAGTAATATTATCTCCTCATGCGCTCGATGACCTCAATTACTGGAAGAAAACAAGTAACAGTGCCGTACTAAAAAGAATAAGGCAACTCATACAGTCTATACAGGAAGATCCATACAAAGGGCTTGGCAAGCCGGAACCGTTGAAACATGATCTTTCAGGTATGTGGTCAAGGCGTATAAACAGGGAACACAGGCTCGTATATGAGATCGAATCAAATGTAATTGCTATCCAGGCATTAAAGGAACATTATTAAATGCTGGCATTCCCGATATTAACAATCTTTGTTTACACAAATTTGACATACCACCAAACAATTACTAAATTGCGCCCAATTCTTCCTGATTCTATCGGGTTTTTCAAAAACTTTTAAAATTTAATAGCTTAATGCCGTATTTATTTACATCAGAATCAGTGTCTGAAGGACATCCGGATAAAGTCGCCGACCAGATATCGGACGCGCTTGTTGATAACTTCCTTGCATGGGACCCACAGGCAAAGATCGCCTGTGAAAGCCTCGTTACTACGGGCCAGGTAGTGCTGGCGGGCGAGGTAAAATGTAATACATATATAGATGTACAAACCATAGCGCGCGAAGTAATAGCCCGTATAGGCTATACCAAGAGCGAATACATGTTTGAAGCGCACTCCTGCGGTGTGCTTTCTGCTATTCACGAGCAGTCGGCCGATATAAACCAGGGCGTTGAAAAAAAGAAAAAGGAAGATCAGGGCGCTGGCGACCAGGGTATGATGTTTGGCTACGCTACCAATGAAACGGCTAACTATATGCCGCTGGCGCTCGACCTTGCGCACAACTTGCTGCTGCAGTTAGCCGCTATCCGTAAAGAAGGCAAGCAGATGAAGTATCTGCGCCCGGATGCGAAAAGCCAGGTGACGCTTGAATACAGCGATGACAACAAACCTGTACGTATAGATGCAATCGTTATCAGCACGCAGCACGATGATTTTGCTGAAGAAAAAGCGATGCAGGCGAGGATAACAAAGGATGTGAAGGCCATTCTTATCCCTGCGGTTATAAAAAGCTATCCGCAATACAAACACCTGTTCAACGACAATATAAAATACCATATCAATCCAACCGGCAAGTTCGTAATAGGCGGGCCACATGGCGATACCGGCCTTACAGGCCGCAAGATTATTGTAGATACTTATGGTGGCAAGGGCGCACACGGTGGTGGCGCGTTCAGCGGTAAAGACCCGAGCAAAGTAGACCGCTCGGCTGCTTATGCTACACGCCATATAGCAAAGAACCTCGTAGCCGCCGGTGTATGCGACGAGGTACTGGTACAGGTATCATACGCCATAGGTGTGGCAGAGCCAACCAGCATTCACGTAGATACAAAAGGCACATCAAAAGTGAAGATGACCGATGGCGAGATTGGTAAAACAGTACAGAAGGTATTTAACATGCGTCCTTACTTTATTGAGGAGCGTTTGAAATTGCGTACGCCAATGTATAGCGAAGCCGCTGCTTATGGTCATATGGGCCGTAAGAGTGAAGTAGTAACCAAGACCTTTAAGAGTGCTGACGGTAAGATGAAGAGCATGAAGGTAGAGCTATTTACATGGGAGAAGCTCGACTATGTAGATAAAGTGAAGAAGGCGTTCAAGCTGAAATAAGTTAACCTGTTTTTATACGCTGCCCGGATAGTAATATCCGGGCAGTGTTATTTTAAGGTAACGAGAAGAGTAAGCAGCAGTTGGTGATTTGTACTTTGTTCTACACTTATTTTTCGTTTTCCCCATATCCCGCTTTCCCCACTTTTTATTTGTGTATCAGCGAATGAAGCTGATCAGCGGTTTATCAATTACATAAAAATCTCAGGGGCTTGGGCATAGTTTTTTTGCATAGCATAGTCCAATATTTCTTTACGTTTAAAAAACTCAAGCTATGTCTGAAAACAAGCAAAGGCTCAGTGACTCCCGCAGGTCCGATCGTGACTGGGAAGAAACAACAAACCGTAATACAGACCGTGGTTATGGCAACCAGGAAGTAAATGATTACGATGGCAACCAGCATAACGCACAGGGGCAGGCTCCGCAATGGAACCGTACAAGTGGCTTCAGAGGAGATGAATTCCGTGGTGGTGGCAACTACAATCGTGAGAATTCGGGCGATAGCTATAATTCAGGCCGCAGCAATTATGCCGGTAGAAATTATGGCTCAGGCTACCAGGACCGCGATTGGGACGACCGCAATCCCGATACGAATTATGGCAGCCAGCGGACATCTTACGGCAGGGGCTTCCAGGGCGGCGCTTTCGATGAAGATCCACAGTTTGGCAGTTACAGGGGAGGTGAAAACCAATCAAGGAGCATGTATGGCAATGATTATGCGCAGGGCCAGTATGGTTCCCAGATGGGACGTAACTATACCGGCTATACTCCCGGCAACCGTGGCGGCTACGACCCAGGCAGGCAGGGTAGCTTCAGCCCCGATTACAACAACAGCTATGGCCGGGGTACAAATTACGGCATGGGCACCAACTATGGTTCGCACACCAACTATGGTTCAGGCAACTGGGGGTCAGGTTCAAACTATGGTTCCGGTAACTGGGGTTCCGGATCTGGCAGCAGCCGTGGCAACTGGGGTAGCGGCAATGACTCTATGAGTACAGACAGGCAGGGCGGCCAGCAAGGTACGCACAAAGGAAAGGGACCAAAAGGATACAATCGTTCCGATGACCGCATAAAAGAAGACATCAGCGACCGCCTGAGCGATGATGGCCAGATAGACGCGTCCGATATAGAAGTGGAAGTTTCAAATGGTGTGGTATCACTAAGCGGCACGGTAGACAGCCGCGATGTAAAACGCCGCGCCGAAGATCTTGCTGAATCTATATCCGGTGTTACCAATGTGGAAAACAGCATACGTGTAAAGCAGGACAGGAGTGAGAATACTTCGTCACGCCAGGGTTCGTTGTCTAAGTCGTCTACTTCCGGGTCCACTTCTTATATGAATGGCGCGCAGGATGGCGGCGAAAAAAATAAACGTACCAGCACAGTATCTTAATAGATTGTTGTATTACAGTACAATAACAGAAAATGCCCTGCTAAACACAGGGCATTTTCAAATTTTCAAATCTGCAAATTTTCACATTAACCTGCTACCAGCGTTTCCAGCACTTTATTCATGCTGCGAACCGCATCAGCCGATTTGTTGAACGCTTCCTGCTCTTCGGCCTCCAGCTTGTAATCAATTATCGTTTCCCAGCCGTCCTTTCCTATTACTACAGGTACACCCATGCAGATGTCGTTCTGGCCGTATTCGCCTTCCAGGTATACGCAGCAAGGGAATACCTTGCGTTGGTTACGTACAATAGACTCTACCAGTTCAGCTCCCGCCGCACCCGGTGCATACCATGCCGAAGTACCCAGCAGCTTGGTAAGCGTAGCGCCGCCTACCATAGTATCGGCAGCTACCTGTTTCAATGTATCGGCGCTCAGCATATTAGATACCGGTGTGCCGTTTACGGTAGCCAGGCGGGTAAGCGGTATCATTGTAGTATCGCCATGGCCACCTATCACAACAGCGTGCAGGTCGTTCTGCGAGCAGTTCAGTTCTTTCTGTAAATAAGTTTTGAAACGGGCGCTGTCCAGTATGCCGCCCATACCTATGATTCGGTTCTTTGGCAGACCTGTTGACTTGAGCGCGAGGTAAGTCATAGTGTCCATCGGGTTAGAGATAACCACTATGATCGCGTTTGGCGAATGCTGCAGCAGGTTCTTGCATACTTCTTCTACTATGCGCGCGTTGGTGCCTATAAGTTCTTCGCGGGTCATGCCTGGCTTACGTGGTATACCCGATGTGATCACGCAAACATCCGAATTAGCGGTCTTTGTATAATCGTTGGTAACGCCGGTAACGCGCGTATCAAATCCGCACAGCGACGACGTTTGTGTAATGTCCAGCGCCTTGCCTTCAGCAAAACCTTCTTTAATATCCACAAGTACTAATTCCTCTGCAAGTTCTCTGCGGGCAATGTTGTCGGCACAGGTAGCGCCTACTGCTCCGGCGCCCACTACGGTTATTTTCATTTATTTGTTTTTTTGAAGTGAATGATTAAAAAAATATGGCGCAAAGATAATAGTTTTCCAATTGTATATAAAGCCCGTGTTTGTACTTTCAAACTTCAATTGTTTGTTAAAAAGGTCATAATCACACTTATTGGCTCAATTGTATTTTAACAAACAATATCTTTACATACCTTAACAGGCACGGCATCATGAAAATAGTTACTACCACATATTTTAGGGCATTGGCAATAGGTTGCATGGTTTGCGTTCTTGTTGCGTGTAGCAGTAAGAAAAAGGATGCTGAACCCGCCAAGGGAGGCAAACCAAATATGCTTGTGGCCGAAGGAATTGTTGTAAAGCCGCAACCCTTCAGCAGCGATTATACCGCTGGTGGGTCCCTGCTGCCGAACGAAGAGATACAGATACTCTCCGAGGTCTCCGGCCGTGTTACCGCAATTGGGTTTGAAGAAGGAAAGCATGTTGAAAAAGGGCAGGTCTTACTAAAGGTATACAACGATGACATAAAAGCACAGATACAAAAATCGAAAGCGCAGCGTGAGCTACAGGAAAAGATCAAAGCCCGGCAGGCGGAATTGCTGCGCATAGGCGGCATCAGCCAGCAGGACTATGAAACAACAGTCGCCCAGATACAAACCATCAACGCGGATATCGCTTACTCCGAGGCGCAGTTGCGCAAAACAACCATCATCGCTCCCTTCTCCGGCCGCATTGGTATACGGAATGTTAGTATGGGCGCGGTGATCACACCCGCTACAGTAATAGCTACCCTGCAGCAGACGCGTGTGCTGAAACTGGATATCACCATCCCCGATCAATACAGAGACGAAGTAATTGCGGGTAAAAAAATTACTTTTACCGTTACCGGCAAACTGGATACGTTCTCTGCCACCATAAGCGCCGCTGATCCATCGGCTGATGAGGTGACGCGCACACTGAAAGTAAGAGCTATCGTGCAAAATGACGGTCAAAAGCTGGTGGCCGGGTCGTTTGCTCATGTTATCATTCCTTTTGAGAATAATAAGAACGCCCTGCTTATTCCTTCACAGGCAATCATTCCTACAGAGCGTTATAAAAAAGTGGCCGTGATAAAAGGTGGCAAGGCCAAACTGGTAACCGTCACCATCGGCGCACGCACCAGCGACAAAGTGGAGATCGTCCAGGGACTCAATGCCGGCGATACGATAATCACCACAGGCATTATGCAGGTGAAGGACAACATGGCGGTTAAGGTGACCGTTAAGAAACAGGGAGTCTAAACGTTACCTATTGCTTTCGGCAACAGGGTATTGTTTCAAAACTTCTTGCGATCTTAAAAACACTATATGGAAAACTGTGCCTTTGCGGCCTTGGCGTCAGGTCCTTTCTCGCGGTGCTTACTTCACCAGTTGGTTGCCCATCTCCAGCACTATTGTTTCATTTACCTTCAGATTGTAAGCGGCCGTATATAACGTTTGCAGCGCTATTACATAATCGTTCTCTGCCTGCCTCGATTCCAGCGTAGTGCCTACACCATAGCGGAACCTTGCCTGCTGCACATCAAGATTCTCCTTTGCATAACTGATGTTTTCATAAGCAAGATTGTATACTGCTACCGCCAGTTCATAATTCCGCCATGCAGTATGGTAGCGGCGGCCAAGCACCGTGTTTTGCTTTTCATAAAGCAGGTTGTCCTTCATCGCCTGTAGCGATGCTACTCTGGCCTGCCTCCTCACATTGCCACCTTCAAACAATGGCATGGTAAGCGAAATGGTGCCGGACGGGCCATAGCTCTGGGTAAAAAGCGAAAAGCCGGTAGCATTTGTAGTACGTGAGTAGCCATACCTGCCATTAAAGGAAAGGCTCGGCAGAAAATAAGTTTTTGCGATCTGCTCATTCAGGCGAGAGATATCGGCATTGTACCTGAAGGTGCTAAGGGAGAGGTTTAAGTCTTTCAGCAGGTCTTTATCTACCGGCTCCAGGCGCGCGTTAATATCCAGGCTGTCGTCTGTTATATATACATTGTCTTCGTTCTCTCCCATCAGCACGCTTAGCGAATCCGATGTATTGGTTAGGTCGGCTACAAAACCGAGGGAATCAGTTCGGCGGGCATTGTAGTCTACTCTTGCCTGTAGATAGTCCGTCTTCGCGCTTGCCCCTGTTTTATATTTCGCGTCCGATATCTCCATTCTTGTTTTAGCCAGCGCTATGGCAGTGCCGGCGGTTGCCA
>JADMIO010826430.1_pt1 | contig 25629 bp, 21 predicted proteins | sample 8958161 | NCBI WGS metagenome assembly JADMIO01 (sample SAMN16585339, study PRJNA669376) | soil metagenome | isolation source: Crop rotation soil | place: USA: Cullars Rotation, Alabama | collected 2011 | reverse complement strand
CTTTCCCCGGACAAAGCACCGGACCTCTGGAACGTGGAGCACCTCGTTCATGTGCCGGACATCAAGCCGTATGCGGCGGGCATGGCGTTGCTCGCGGCCGATCGGTACGAGCGTTCGGCTTTCGACGACCTGGCCTATCTGACACCGCTGTACGGCAAAGAGGCGAACCTGACCTCTCCCGGCAGTCGCTAAAGGCCCGCAAGGATCGCGAGCAAGGCGATCATCGGTGCGTTGCCGTCCACCTGCAGGATCGCATCTCCGCGCGACGCGAACGGGCCTTCGGCTAGGTACACCGCGTTGCCATCGATCATGAAAGCCCCTTCCTGCTTGTTGCAGAAAGGACCATCAGCACGGAACACCTTCGGCCCCTCGAGCAGGAGCGCGCAGCTTCCCTTGGACCCCAGCGATCCCTGGCATCGGACCAGCCGGTCGCCCTCCACCGTGAACGCACAGGATCCCCGTTGACCGTAGGGATCCGCCGCATGCCAGATGGTGCCATCCTCATCGTAGATGTAGATGCAGGGTCCGCGCGATCCCAGAGGCCCGCAGGCCTGGAAGATCCCATGCCGGTCGATGATGAACGCAGCATCGCCGGGTGTGGCGAAGGGACCATAAGCCCACCGCACGACGGCGCCCTGGCCCATGGCGGAAGCGGCCAGGGCGAGCAGTGAAGGAACAAGCAGGTGACGGATCATCGGCGCCGGGTGGTATAGCGGGTCACGTGGATCAACCCCGTGTCCAGGTGTTTGCTCACCGTGGCCTTCAGGAACATCGTGCCATCCTCATAGAGGTACTCGGTATGCAGCACGGGTCCCGACTCCCGGGACAGGTCGCCGAGGGTCACGTTCCCGGCCGCATCGTAGCGCCACTCACACTTGGTCAGGCCGGGAGCAGCGAGGTCAGGACGCTCGATGCGTTCGGCCAGTCGCCCCTTCTCATCATAGCGGAACGTGATCGATCCCATACGGCCCGTCACCAACCAGCGGTCCTCGATCTCGCGGAGATAGCCCCATCGGTCCTTCCTCCAGATCTGTTCGCGGAACGGAAGTCCGGCGCTGTTCATGAAGACCACCTTCCGGGCGGTGTCGTTGAGGGTCTCATGCCGGAAGCGTTCATCGCTGATCTCGGTCCTCGCGCCGGGGATGAGCCGATACCGGTCCGTGCCGATGTTCTCGATGCGGGTATAGGTCTCCCTGACAACGCGCGCTTCCGGATCCAGTTCACGCGTAAGTGTGTAGTGACCGCTGAGATCGTTGTGCAATTCCTCGCTCACATGACCGAGCGCGTCGAAGGTGTAGGTGACGGACGCGGTATCCCGTCCCGTTCCGGGCTGGCCGAACGAGTTGTTGCTGTAGACCGTGCGGCCTCTTTCATCGAAGCGGTACAGGTGCTTCTCGCGCTTTTCCCGCATCGGTTCGTTCTCCCGCTTCACGGAAGGCTGCCCGTTGATCTCGACAACGCCGTTGCGACCGATGAAGGCCGGGTTGAAGTGTAATTCAAACGGGTCGCCCACGCCCGCCTCCACCAGCAATACCTGCCCTCTCACATGGCCGAGGGACAGCAAACCGAAGACAAGAACGAACCGCCTCATTTCAACTGGTCCAATGCTTTATCGACCGAATTCACGGGCAGCTGGCACACCTTGTTCTCGCAGACGAAGATGGTGGTGCTTCCAGCGAACAACTTGCCTTCGAGCAGGGGGAGATCGCTGGGTGTCGATCCACCCAGGAACATGCGGTTGGGCAGGTAATGGTCGCCGAATTCCGCGCGGCGCGCGGCGCTCTCCGGACCGGTGATGGCGATCTCGTAATAGGGGAACACATGTCCGAGCATGAGTTGCGCCCAATTGCTGTAGCCGCTGGGGTAGTCCGTCATCTTCGGTCCCACATTGTTCAACATGCGCTCACTGGTGGATAGAAAGCGTGGTTCATCGAACAGGTGCCCTAGGCGGAACAACGCATTGGCCATGGCCGAGTTGCTCGCCGGGACCACGTTGTCCGTCGTTTCCATCTTGCGCGCGATCAACGGCGGATCGAGATCGCTCGTGAACCAGAACATCCCGGTGGAGGGGTCCTGAAAGTGGACGATGCTGTACTCGGCCAGCGCCTTTGCTTCGTTCAGCCAACGTTCATCGAAGGTCGCCTCGTACAGGTCGATCAAGGCGTTCATGGTGAAGGCATAGTCCTCGAGGTATCCGTTGATGCTCGCCTTTCCCGCCTTGTAGCTATGCCAGAGCCCACCGTCCTCCCTGCGGCATCGGGTGAGCAGGAGGTCCATGTTCTTCTTTGCGCCGCTGAGCCGATCGGCGCTCCCGAAGGCCTGGTACGCGTCGCAGTAGGCACTTACGGTCATCGCGTTCCAGCTTGTCAGCGACTTGTCGTCCAGACCCGGCCGGATGCGCGCACTGCGCACCTGTAAGAGCTTCGTGTTCATCGCAACGACGGCTTGCCTCAACGCATCCGTTGACAGGCCAAGCTCGGCGGCGATCTCCTCGTCGCTCTTGGTCCGAAGCAGGATGTTGTTGCCGTTCTCCCAGAGCGCGGCCTTCCCGATGTCGTAGTATGCTTCAGCCAGTCGCTGGTCAGCGCCCAATGCCTGGAGCAGTTCTTCCTTGGTCCATACGTAGAATTTCCCCTCTTCGCCTTCACTGTCGGCATCCAGCGCGCTGTAAAAGGCTCCTTCGGCCGAGGTCATTTCCCTGTCCAACCAGGCCATGGTCCGCTCCGCAGCGGATCGATAGAGCGGCTTCTTGAACGCCTGATAGGCCTGGCTGTAGAGCGAGATCAGCTGCGCGTTGTCGTAGAGCATCTTTTCGAAGTGTGGCACCTTCCACAGCACATCGGTGCTGTACCGTGCGAACCCGCCACCGACCTGATCGAAGATGCCGCCCATGGCCATCCGATCCAGGGTCAATTCCACATGATGGAGCGCGGAGGCATTTTTCGCCAGGGTGCCGTACCGCAACAGGTATTGCAGGTTGTTGGGCATGGGGAATTTGGGTGCGCGATCCGGACCTCCATAGTGCGGATCGAAGTCTTTCTCCCATGTCTGCAGGAACGCAGCGAGGCCCTGTCGATCGAATTCGGCCGGTCGTTCGTTGAGGTGCACGAGGTCAGCCCCTTTCACTCCGTCGTGCAGTTGCTCCGCATAGCTCTTCACGCGGCCTGGTTCGCGCTTCCAGGTCTCGCTAAGGTCCTGGAGCACTTGCTTCCACTGCGCGGGTGGATAATAGGTGCCTCCGTAAGCCGGGCGGCCATCGGGGAGGGCGAAGCAGTTCAACGGCCAGCCGCCACGGCCGGTCATCAGCTGCACGGCGGTCATGTACACCTGGTCCACATCCGGTCGTTCCTCGCGATCCACCTTGATGCAGACGAAGCGTTCGTTCATCACGGCTGCGATGCTGTCGTTCTCGAAGCTCTCGCGTTCCATCACATGGCACCAATGACAGCTGCTGTAACCGATGCTCACGAGCACGAGCTTGTTCTCGGTGCGGGCTTTTGCGAAGGCTTCCTCTCCCCAGGGGTACCAGTCCACCGGATTGTGGGCATGCTGGAGCAGGTAGGGACTGGTCTCACCGGCCAGCCGGTTGGTATGGGCGTGATGAACGGTATCTTGCATGGACGCGTTACTATCGCTCCCGCCGATGCTGCTGCAACCGGGCGTGCCGATCGCTGCCAGCACGATGAAACCCGCGCAGGATGCGTGAACCAGGGACATGATGGAACAAAGTAACGTGCCCTCTCAACGGCGCGGGGATCCACGGTGGACCTTCGATCAACAAGGCCCGATGGGTGGACCGGTCCGTGAACGGTTCTGGCCGGGCAACTTGATGGCGCTTGGGATCTTCGTCGTGCTCGTATCGTTCTGGTGGGCCGGCATGCGCACACTGATCACGTTCATGTTGCTGAGCAAGGTGTTCGCCGCGCTGGCCTTCGCGGGCAACCTGATCCCCTACGCCTGGTCGGGTGCACGGTTGGGGATGGAGCGCTTCGAGTGGTTCCTGTTCAACCTGCTGGCCGTCGGACCGTTGGTGTTCAGCGCGCTCCTCTGGATCAACTACTTCGTGACCGGCCCTGACCGGCACTACATGCTGATGAGCGGTGGAAGCAACGTGGACATACACCAGTATTGGATCGAGCATGCGGAACTGCCGGAGAACGAGCCCTTCGATCCGGCGGCCATGGATGCCGCCACCGCTGAACGCTTCGTTGCGGTACAGGGTGAGCGGTCCGTGTTCACCCTCGCCCGCGGATGCTTGGGCTACGATGTGATCAAGACCTACACGTATGTGGACGTCGAGGGAATGCCTTCCGATCACTGATCGAACTCGACCTCCTGTTCCAGCTCGAACGGGAACCGGTGGCGGAAGAGCCCGGCCTGGCCCACGACGGTCCCTTTCGCCCCGATGGTGGCTTTACCGCTGAGGGCGGCCAGGAGTACCATGGTCATGAATTTGTCGTCGTTCGGTCTGGCATGCAGATGGACCTGATAGGCTTGCGAGGACATCTTCTCCAGCACGAGCGCACTGTCCAGGGTGGCCGCGCCGATCAACTGCCCGTTCAGGAAAAGGTCCACATCGGGATCCTTCGCCTTGATCCGGTAATCATTGGGATTGTCGATCACGGCCTCCACGGTGAAGGCCGCGCCCTCGTTGCCGAACCCTGTGGTGGTCACCGACCGCACTTCAACGAGCACAACCTCCTTGTAGGAGAAGCACCCCGGAAGGAGGAAGAGAACAGGAAGCCAGGCGATCCATCGCATGATCGCGACGGAGCAAGGTGCGTGCCGCTGCTCAATGCCGGCCGTTCGACATCGCCGCATAGTGCTGGAAGAAGCGGGGGATGGTGCGAATGCCGATGAAGTAGTTGAACACGCCGTAGTGCTCGTTGGGGCTGTGGATGTTGTCGCTGTCCAGCCCGAAGCCGAAAAGGATGGTCTTCAAGCCCAATTCCTTCTCGAACAGGGCCACGATCGGGATGCTGCCGCCGCCGCGTGTGGGGATCGGGTGCTTGCCGAACGCTTCCTCCATCGCCTTGCTGGCGGCTTTGTAGGCCACGCTGTCCGTCGGTGTCACCGCTGGCTCACCCCCGTGATGCGGACGCACCACCACCTTCACGTAGGGGGGAGCGATCTTCTGGAAGTGCTCGGCGAAGAGCTTCGTTGCCCGCTCGCTGTTCTGATCCGGCACCAGGCGCATGCTGATCTTGGCGAAGGCTTTGGATGGAAGAACGGTCTTGGACCCTTCGCCCGTGTAACCGCCCCAGATACCGTTCACGTCGAGCGTCGGCCGGATGGTGCAACGTTCGTCCGTGGTGTAGCCCTTTTCCCCCTTGACCGCGTTCACGCCCAGATCCTTCATCCAGGCCTTCTCGTCAAAGGGCGCTTCGGCCAGCGCCTTTCGCTCTCCGGCGCTCAACTCGACAACATCATCGTAGAAGCCCGGTATCGTGATGCGCCCATCCGCATCGTGCAGGCTGGCGATCATGTCGCAAAGCGTGTTGATCGGGTTGGCGACCGCGCCGCCATACACACCGCTGTGCAGATCGCGGTTCGGTCCGGTCACCTCCACTTCCACGTAACTCAGTCCGCGCAACCCGGTATTGATGCTGGGTACATCGTTCGCGATCATGGCCGTGTCGCTGATCAGCACGACGTCCGCCTTCAGCTTCGCCTGGTTGGCCGATACGAACGCGCCCAGATTGTCGCTGCCCACTTCTTCCTCGCCCTCGATCATGAACTTCACATTGCAGGGCAGCCCATCGCTCTTGAGCATGGCCTCCACCGCTTTCACGTGCATGTAGAACTGGCCCTTGTCATCGGCACTGCCACGGGCGTAGATCAGCTCGTCCTTGATCACCGGTTCGAAGGGTCCGCTGTGCCAGAGGTCCAGGGGGTCGGGTGGCTGGACGTCGTAATGGCCATAGACCAGGACCGTGGGCTTCCCGGGGTCGACGATCTTCTCGCCGTAAACGATGGGGTGGCCTTTCGTGGGGCAGATCTCGACCTTGTCCACACCGGCCTCGGTCAACCGCTGCTTCACCGCCTCGGCACAGCGGGCCACGTCGGCCTTGTACTTCGGGTCGGCGCTGACACTGGGAATGCGGAGCAGGTCCAGCAGCTCGTTCAGGAAGCGGTCCTTGTTCTGCTCGATGTACTGGTCGGTGGGGTTCATGCCGTGTCTTTCGGGGGAGGCCGAAGATAGATGTGGTCCGCTGGCAGAATGTCAGAGGAGGAGCCGTCGTGGTCGGTCCGGCCCAGGCAACGGAGCGCTGGGCTGGTCAGTCATGTACCCGGCCTCCGGCTTACCTTTCTCCGTCAACCCACGCCCTCGCTCATGAAAGCACGTGACCTGGCCTTTGTGCTGCTTTCCACAGGACCGTTCTCGGTCTTTGGTCAATTGGTCCTGGACAATACCCAGACCCCCGAACAACTGGTGCAGAACGTGCTGTTGGGTAGCGGTGTATCCGTGAGCAATGTGGAATTCAACTACAGCCCGGGTACCACCGTCACCGTGCAGGCCATGGAATTCGATGGCACTGCATGCAATGCGGGCATGGCCTCCGGGATCCTGCTGGTGAGCGGGGATGCGAACATGGCCATCGGCCCCAACGATTCAGGCGGTGAGACCCTGCCCCCGGGAGGGCTTGGATTGAACGGTGATGCCGACCTGACACAGCTATTGAACACCGGCGGTGGAGGGTACGTCACCTATGACGCTGCCGTGCTGGAGTTCGATTTCGTCCCGAACGGGGATACCCTCAGGTTCAACTATGTCTTCGGATCGGAGGAATACCTTGAGTGGGTCAGCTCCCCCTTCAACGATGTGTTCGGCTTCTTCCTGAGCGGACCGGGTATTGCCGGCCCTTACAGCGGCGGTGCCGAGAACATCGCGATCGTTCCCGGCACGGTATCCACTCCGGTGACGATCGACAACGTGAACGATGTGACCAACAGCGCCTATTACGTGGATAATGGTGATGGCTGGACCGCCCCGTGGAACACGGACAGCACGGTGCTCCAGTTCGATGGGTTCACGACGGTGCTCACCGCTGAAGCCATCGTCCAGTGCGGACAGACCTACCACATCAAGATGGCCGTGGCCGATGCCGGTGACCATATCCTGGACAGCGGCGTGTTCCTGGAAGGTGGCAGCTTCACCAGTACCGCGGCGGTGACCGCCTCGCTGGCCACGACAGTGGGTCTGATCGATAGCACGCTTTACGAAGGCTGTGCAACGGCCGTCCTGAGCTTCGAGCGCTATGGCGATTTCAGCATCCAAGACACCGTTGAACTGGTGGTCGCCGGCACCGCGACGAACGGACTGGATTTCGTACCTCCATTGCCCAGCGCATTGATCTTCATGCCTGGAGACAGCATCATCAGCTTCAACCTGAGCGCACCCGTCGATCCCGACCTGCTGGAGACGGTGCAGCTGACGATGCTGAACGTGGCCGCCTGCAGCGGGATGCTCGTGGTGACCGACTTCACCTTCTACATCAACGAAGCGCAGCCGATGTACATCACGGTGAGCGACACTGCCATCGGATGTGACGACTTCGTGACCATCGGTCCCAATGTGTTCGAGGGCTATGGCAACTACGGCTATAGTTGGAGCAACGGTGCCACCACACCCACCATCACGGTATCACCGCCGGTCACCACGACCTACACGGTCACCGTGACCGACACGTGTGGCATCGTTCCTCAGACAGCGAACATCACGGTCACAGTGCCGGTCTATCCACCCGTGACGATCACCGTCAGCAACGATACGGCGATCGCCTGCCTGCAGAACGCGACGCTACAGGTGCAGGCCAGCGGAGGCGATGGTGTTTACACCTACGATTGGACGGACGCAGGCGGCACCACGCTCAGTACGCTACCGACATTGAACGTGACCTCCGGACCAACGGCGACCTATTACATCTACGTGGAGGCGGGTTGCGGGCTTGGTGTGAGCGACTCGGTGGTCGTGAGCCCGCTGCCGCTACCACCGATAGTGGTCACTACCAACAACGACACGACCGTCCTCTGTATAGGAGATCCTGTGGACCTGATCGTCGTCAGCGCCACAGGTGGTAACGGTGTGTATACATATCAATGGACGGATCAGGGCGGAGCTTCCGTCGGTTCCACGGCAACGGTCAGCGTGAACGTGAACGATACCGCGCAGTATGTTATCCAGGTCGATGACCAGTGCGGTAACACGGGCTTTGATAGCATCATGGTCTATACGCCGCAGTACGATCCCTTCCAGATCTTCATCTCGAACGACACGGCGATCTGCCTCGGTGAGAACGTTAACCTGTGGGTCTACGCCATCGGAGGAGCGGGCAACTACCAGTACGATTGGAGCAACCCGCACAGTACCAACCCCTCCGTGAGCCTGGTGCCGGATACGACGGACACCTATCCCGTGACCGTCACCGATCAGTGCGGCAGCGCCCTCAGCGAAGCGGTCTTCGTGGACGTGCAATCGGTGGAAGCACACTTCGTGATCAATTACACGGACGAATACGATGTCACCTTCTTCAATACCTCGACGAACAACTGCACCGAGTACCTGTGGGAATTCGGCGATGGGGAGGAAGCGGTGACCGAACACACAGGGCATCACTATGTGGACACGGAGGACCACATCGTCTGGTTGACCGTCTGGAACCCATTGGGTTGCGTGGATAGCACCAGCGTCCTCGTGCAACCACCGGCACACCTGTATCTCCCGAACGCCTTCACGCCGGATGGTGATGGGGTGAACGACGTGTTCGGTCCGGTCGGGCACGACCTCAGTGAGTTCGAGATGCGCATATTTGACCGCTGGGGTGAAGTGATCTACAGCACCAGCAGTCCTGACAAGCCGTGGGATGGCAAGGTGAACGGTGCGGGTGAGGTCGCGCAGAACGGCGTGTATGTGTGGAAATTGAGAGCCACCGGCCGGCGTTTCGGCCCGGTGGAGTATGTGGGCAGTGTGGCCCTGGTGAAGTGAAAAGGAATCCCTGCAAGGAACATGAAGCTGATATCGAAGACCCTTCTGATGATCGCCGCGCTCAGCGGCCTGACCGCCACTGGTCAATTGACGGTGGACAACACCGTTACACCGCAGAGCCTGGTGGAGGATGTGCTACTGGGTGGTGGCGTCACCGTGAGCAACGTGATGTTCAACAGTGTGCCGGGTGGAACGGCCAACATCCAGGCGGGCACCTTCGACGGGAGCGCTTGTAATGTGGGCATGGCCCAGGGCATCCTCATCAGCTCAGGCGACATTAACTGCGCCCTGGGACCCAATAACAACAGCGGCCTGACCTTGGGCGCGGGAAGCGGACCCGGAGACCCGGACCTCACACAGTTGTTGAACAGTGGTGGGGGTCTGTACACCACCAATGACGCCGCCGTGCTTGAGTTCGACTTCGTGCCGGACGGCGATTCGCTCAGCTTCAAGTACGTGTTCGGTTCAGAGGAGTACCTCGAATGGGTGGGATCCAGCTTCAACGACGTGTTCGGCTTTTTCCTGAGCGGGCCGGGTATCTCGGGTCCTTACAGCGGGGGTGCCGAGAACATCGCCATTGTGCCTTTCACCACCCTGCCCGTGACGATCGACAACGTGAACAACGTGAACAACAGCACCTATTACGTGGACAATGGCGATGGCTTCACAGCGCCATACAACACCGATCCCACCTACATCCAGTTCGATGGGTTCACGACCGTGCTCACCGCCAATGCCCTGGTCCAGTGCGGACAAACCTATCACATCAAGATCGCCGTTGCCGATGCCGGGGACTGGGCATTGGAAAGCGGGGTGTTCCTGGAAGCCGGCAGCTTCAGCAGTCCGAACGCGATCGAGCTTGAAGTGGTCACGGCGAGCGCCGATGGCAGCATGACCGAGGGTTGCACCGATGCCGTCTTCACCATCACGCGGCCCAACAGCGAGGATAGCCTGGAGGTGACCGTGGTGGTCAGCGGTACGGCCACCAGCGGCAGCGATTACACCAGCATTCCCGCGGTGATCACCATTCCGGCCGATTCGACATCGGTCAGCTTCCCTGTGACCGCGTTCGAGGACGGGACCGGTGAAGGGGTCGAAACGATCATCCTGACGGCCACCTATGTGAACGCCTGTGGCGATACCTCGGTCAGCAGTGTCACCGTTCCGATCAACGAGTACATCCCCATCGTGCTGCTCGCCGAGGACATCTACACGGGTTGCGTGGATGAACCCGTTGAGGTGACCGCCACGGCAACCGGCGGTTTCGGTGACCTATCCCTCCTGTGGAGCGATGGAACGGCCGGGAACACCACCACCGTGCCCGGTGATGAGGATGGGACGTACACCATCACGGCATCCGATGAATGCAACAAGACCGTGAGCGTGGATGTGTTCGTGGATTCCGGATGTGAGATCGTGATCCCCAATGTGTTCAGCCCGAACCACGACGGTGAGAACGATGTGTTCTTCATCTCCGGCATCCTGGGCACCAACAACACGGTGAAGATCTTCAACCGTTGGGGACAGATCGTCTATGAAGCCAGCAACTACCGGAACAACTGGGATGGCCGGGATGTGAGCGATGGGACCTACTACTACGAGGTGGTGGTCCAGGGCGAGCCCGAGCCCTACACGGGGCACCTCACCATCCTGAACAGCGGGAATTGATCAGCGCACCAGCAACGAAGAGCCCGTCATCATGGCGGGCTTTTCCATTCCCATCAGTTCCAGGATCGTCGGCGCGACATCCGCAAGGATCCCCTTGCGCAGTGTGAACGGTCGCGCGTCGATGAGGAAAACGGGCACGGGGTTGGTGCTGTGCGCCGTGTTGGGCGAACCATCGTCGTTCAAGGCTTGGTCGGCGTTCCCGTGGTCCGCGATGATCACGAACGAGTAACCCCTGGCCCGTCCGGCCTCGACCACCCGTCGTGCGCAGGCATCGGTGACCTCGACCGCTTTCACGATCGCGCTGAACACGCCGGTATGGCCGACCATGTCCGGGTTCGCGTAGTTCAGGCAGACGAAGTCGGTCTCCCCCTTGCTCAGGAGCTCCACGACGGCATCGGTCATCGGTCCGGCGCTCATCTCCGGTTGCAGATCGTAGGTGGCCACCTTCGGTGAGGGGGCCATGATGCGCTCTTCTCCCGGGAACGGTTCCTCGCGGCCACCCGAGAAGAAGAACGTCACATGGGGATACTTCTCTGTTTCGGCGACCCGTGCCTGCTTCGATCCCGCGTTCGACACGACCTCGCCGAGGGTCATTTTCAGGTCGTCTTTCTCGAAGATGACCCGTACGTCCCGGTAGGTGTGATCATAAAGCGTCATCGTCACGTAATGGAGGGTCAGGGGCTGCATTCCCTGCTCCGGGAATTCCCTTTGGGTAAGCGCCTGGGTGATCTCCCGGCAACGGTCGGTGCGGAAGTTGAAGCAGATCACCACATCGCCTTCGCGGATGGTCGCGACCGGCTGCCCATCCGGGCCGGTAACGACATGGGGCTCCACGAACTCATCGGTCTTTCCTTCCGCGTAGCTCGTCCGGAGGGCGTCAAGAACGTCATGGACCGGCGCGCCCACGCCGCGCACCAGCAGGTCGTAAGCCTTCTTGATCCGTTCCCAGCGCTTATCGCGATCCATGGCGTAGTAGCGTCCGATGATACTGGCGAAGCGGGCCGTGGTCCCTTTCAGTCCGGCCTGCAACTCTTCGATGTAACGCAAGCCGCTCTTCGGATCGGCATCCCGTCCATCGGTGAAGGCATGGATGAAGACGTCCTGGACCCCCGCACGTGTGGCCATGCCACAGAGCGCACCCAGGTGTGCTTGTGAGCTATGCACGCCGCCCTTGCTCACCAGGCCGATGAAATGGAGCCTCTTGCCCGGCTTTTTCGCTTCGGTAAAGGCTTGTTGCAGCACGGCGTTCCGTTCCAGCGATCCATCGGCCACGGCGCGATCGATGCGCAGCAGGTCCTGATAGACCACACGACCGGCACCGATGTTCAAATGACCGACCTCGCTGTTGCCCATCTGGCCCGCCGGCAGTCCAACGTTCTCGCCGTCGGTCAGGAGCGTGGCGTGTGGTACAGTAGCCCTTAGCTGGTCGATGAACGGTGTCCTGGCCTGGGCGATGGCGTCCGTCCGATCACCCTTGCCGATGCCCCAACCATCCAGGATGATCAGAACGACCTTGTGCGCGGCCATCAATGCAGGGGAAATGAGGCCTCGAAGATAGACCCCCCACCTGGCCTTGACCGGAGCGTGACCGTGCCGTGCATCGCCCGCATCAATCGCTCAACGATGAAGAGGCCCAGTCCGGTGCCCTTCGCCCTGCGGACCGATTCCTCACCACTGCGTTGGAACTTCTCGAACACGCGCGAACGATCCGCGTCAGCGATCCCCGGCCCACGATCGCTCACGGACACGACCGCGCGATCCCCCAGGCGTTCCAAGGACACATCGATCGAGGTCCCGGCGTGACTGTATTTCGCGGCGTTCTCGATCAGGTTCTCCAGCACCGACGTGAACGCGGCGGGATCCACGCGTGCGGTGATCGTCGTGGCGCTGACATGGATCGGATGTCCTTTCGAGTAGGTGTTCAGCGCGTGGGCGCTCACCCGTTCCGTGAGCATGCGCAGGTCATGCGTGCCGATCTCCAGCGGCATTCCCATTTCCTCGAGGCGGGTCGCCAGCAGGATACGTTCCGTCAGTGCGTTCAGCCGATCGACATCATCCAGGGCCCTGCGATGCAGTTCCCCCCGTTGGTCCGGGTCGAGCGTTGATCGTTCCAGGGTCTGAAGGTGCAGTTTCATGCCGGCGATGGGCGTGCGCAGTTCGTGCGAAACGGCCAGGAGGAAATCATGCTGCTGCCTCGCCAGGGCCAGGTCGTGCCGCACCGCACGATAGACAAGCCACAAGGCGACCAGCATCAATGCCACGAACACCGACCCTTCGCCGAGCACCATCCACAGGGTGCGTGTGGCGTGGACATCGCTCCATCCTGGATCGTCCGGGCGCAGGCCAAAAGCGTTCACCAGCTGTTCCAGCTCACGGTCTTTGCGCACCAGTAGCCAGGCCCACCAGGCTGACTGTAGCACGATGTAGACGGTGAGGGCACCGAACAGGAAAAGGGTCCGGCGTTGTCGGGTGGGGGGCATGGCCTCAACAGCGAAAGTATCGGCACATCATCCTTTTTATCACCCCCCGGGAGCCATGGCCCTCTTCAACCGGTTTTTATCTTGCCCGCTCGGTCATGGACCTCAACGCCGCCAAGGATCTGATCCTCGCGAAGCTCGAGCACGAGTTACCGCCCCAACGCACCTACCACAGCAAGGCGCATACGTGGGACGTCTACCTCACGGCCATTGACATCGCGGCAAAGGAGGGCATCGGCGGAGAGGACTTGGCATTGTTGAAGACGGCAGCACTGTTCCACGATTCCGGGTTCACCGAACAGGACCTCGAGCACGAGGAGGCGAGTTGCCGGATCGTACGACGCGAGCTCCCGTTATTGGGCTACAGCCCGGCGCAGGTGGAATACGTCTGCACCATGATCATGGCTACCAAGGTGCCCCAGAGCCCCAGGGATAAGCTGAGCCGGATCCTGTGCGACGCGGACCTGGACTATCTGGGCCGCGACGATTTCTTCCGGATCGGGGAGAAGCTGCTGGGAGAGTTCAGGGCGTATAAAGTGCTGACCACCGAGCGCGAATGGAACGAGCTGCAGTTGCGCTTCCTGCGCAAGCACCGCTTCTTCACCCCGACCAACAAGCGGGACCGCGAACCGCAGAAGCAGGTCCACCTCGCGCGGGTGGAGCGCTGGCTGCAGGAGAATCCTTAGTTCGGATCGACCGAAAACACGGAACCCTGCGCATTGCGCAGGGTCCGCGGTAGTGGTGCCTCCCAGAATCGAACTGGGGACACACGGATTTTCAGTCCGTTGCTCTACCAGCTGAGCTAAGGCACCAAGATGTTCTCCACTTTCGCGGTGGAACCTTCCGTTCGAAGGGCCGCAAAGATAGAAGGATGCACCAACGCGTCCGGATGTGCAGATGGACCTCGTGATCGACATCGGTAACAGTCGCGGGAAGCTTGGCCTGTTCAACGGTCCGGAGCTGGTGGATCAAGGCACCGTGGTCGCTGGGGCGGAGGTGGTGCGCGACTGGTTGAACCAGCGAAGGCCGGGACGCATCGCCATCGGTGCAACGGGCGACGCCGCTGGTCTGGAGGACGCCCTCGCGGCACTGGCGCCGGTGACCGTCCTGCACGGATCTTCGCCAACGCCACTGACAAGTGGCTATACCACACCGGCCACCCTCGGGGTCGACCGGATGGCCAATGCGGTTGCCGCAATGCACGCCTTTCCCGGCCGCCCGACCCTGGCCATCGACCTGGGTACGTGCATCACGTTCGACCTGGTGGACCCGAAGGGACACTACGTCGGTGGCGCCATTTCACCGGGCATGCGCATGCGCGCCAGGGCCATGCATGAGCACAGCGCCCGGCTGCCGGAAGTGGATGCCTCGGTGGATGAGGAGGTCATGGGCACCACCACCACAGGATCGCTGCTGGCCGGCATCCATCAAGGCATCCGGCACGAACTGGCCGGCTGGATCGCCGACATCCGATACCAATGGCCTGGGCTTGCCGTTGTGCTCACCGGCGGCGATGCGCCCCGGTTCGCCCGCGCCCTCAAAAGCGGCATCTTTGCCGACCCTTCACTGACCCTACGCGGCCTGCATGCGCTGTTGGAGTTCCAGAGCCCTTCTTCCCCTTCTTCTTCCGGCCCTCCTCGCCGCTGATGGCTCATTCGCCCAGGGCGGGAACGATTCCCCTTACAGCTCATTCGGCTTCGGTGACCTGATCGGTACGGCTGGCGCGACCCAGGCATTGATGGGCGGCACCGGGATCGCCATCAGTGACCCGTACTCGGTGGTACAGGCCAATCCTGCCTCGTACCCGGACATGAAGCGCACCAACTTCGAGCTGAGCGGTGTCTGGCACCTGGTCCGGCAGACCACCGACGAGCGTACCGTGGAACACAGCAACGGCCGCCTCCTGGGATTCAACATCGGGATCCCCTTCGGCGATGACCGCTGGGGTATCGCGCTGGGGGTGCAGCCTGTGACGCAGGTGGGCTACCTCATCGAAGACCAGGGTACTTTGAGCAACGGTGGTTCCGTCCTGTACCACTATGAAGGCAGCGGTGGATTGAACCGTGTGTTCGCCGGTGTCGGTACGGCCATCTGGCAGAAGCAGGATAGTCTGGACAACGGCCATCGCCTGTGCATCGGTGGCAACTTCAACTACCTCTTCGGTACCATCGAACAGACGCGTAAGGCCTACTATCCCATCGGACAGGGCTACTTCAACACGAGCCTTTTCAACGCGCTCAACTTGAGCGACCCCACGGGAACCTTCGGCCTGCAGTTCCAAGGTGATCTGGTACGACGGCGCAGCAAGGAAGTGGATGGATTGCGCTACATGGTCGGCCTTACGGGTGAATTGGGCACCAACCTGAAGGCCCACTTGACCGACCTGAACACCACGTTCGTCATCAGCAATGGCGTGGAGCTCACCCGCGATACCATCAACTACGACGAAGGGCTGCCCGGGAACATCTTCCTGCCCGAGGCCTATGCAGTGGGCATCTCGGTGTTCAATGCGCGTTGGACCGTGACCGCTGAAGCCCGCATGCGCAACTGGGAGGATCTGAACGTGGAGGTGGAGGGATATGAACTGCACTCGTCCTTGGGCAACAACATGACCTATGCCCTGGGTGCGGCCTGGAGGCCGCTCGGGGACCGTCTCGGTGGCACCTTCTGGGAGCGCACGACCTACCGTTTCGGGTTCCGTTATGCCGATGACTATGTGGTGGCAGAGGGCATACAGCTGACCAAGATGGGGGCGAGCCTGGGTGCTTCCCTGCCCTTGCTGGGCACCATGTCGCGTTCGCGCCTGACCATCGGGGCCGAGGCCGGCCAGCGCGGTACACAGGAGAACGGCCTGATCCTGGAGCGCTTTGTGGACGTGTACATCGGTCTGACCTTCACGCCCGATCTGCGCGAATCATGGTTCAAGAAGCGGCGCATCGAGTGATCGCCTTCGCGGCGGTCGTGTTGCTCTTCGTCCTGCCTTCCTGCAAGAACGATCTGGACCGCGTGGCGGCGATCGACGTGCCGGAACACGCCCCGGGCCGCACCACCACCGACGCCGAGTACTTCTACAGCGACAGCGGAAAGGTGACCAACCGGCTGCGTGCAGGCAGGATCGAGGAGTACATGGACAAGGACGACCGCCGGACCGTGATCGAGGAAGGTCTTGAACTGCTGTTCTACGCGGCCGATGGGAGCGAGGGCAGCGTGCTGAGCGCACGACGTGGGGTCATCTGGCCGGACCAGAAGCGCATGCAGGTGAACGAGCACGTGGTGTTCGTGAACGCCAGGGGCGAGCGGCTGGAGACCGAGGAGCTCATCTGGAGCCAGGACAGCGCCCGCGTGCGGACCGACAAGGAGGTTACGATCAGGCGGAAGGACGACATCCTCATCGGTAAGGGCCTGGACGCGGCCGAGGATTTCTCGAGCTATGCGATCAACGATCCCATCGGCTCGTTCGCGGTGCCGGCCGATACCTTGGCACCATGATCAAGGGCTTGGGGCGCTTCATGGAGAGATTCTGGATGGTGGTCTTCATCGCTTCGCTGATCCCGGCCTTCTATGTCTGGCGGAGCCAAGGGTTCGCCGAGAGCCGTGATCTCTGGTTGCTCTCCTCTCTCTGCCTGGCCATGTGGCTCTTCCGGATCTTCACGCGCAAGCGGATGCAGGCTTGGGAGGAGCGGCAGAAACAGGGCCGGTAGGGCCTGCTTGGAACGCGTTTCGCGCGCGCAGTGGCACCTTTGCATCCCTGACCCTGTTGACGGGTCCACGCTGTGACCTCCACCGACGCCCTGCTCATCCTCATTTCCCTGGCCGTTTCGGCCATGTGCAGCGGCCTGGAGATCGCCTTTGTGAGCAGCAACAAGCTCTACATCGAACTTCAGCGCAAACAGGGAGCGATCTGGGCGCGGATCGTCGCCTCGTTGCTCAAACGACCCGCACGGGTGATCGGCGCGCTGCTCGTGGGCAACAACATCGCCCTGGTCGTCTATGGTATCGTCATGGCCAGGGTGATGGAACCGGGCCTGCGGGAGCTCTGGCCGAACGAGGTCTTCGTCCTTCTGGCGCAGACCCTGCTGAGCACCCTGCTGATCCTTGTGGTGAGCGAGTTCCTGCCCAAGGCGCTGTTCCGCCTTGATCCCAATGGTATTCTCAGCGTGTTCGCCCTGCCCCTTCAGATCCTGTATGTGGTCCTGTGGCTGCCTATGATCCTGATCACCGGGCTGAGCGAAGGATTGTTGCGTCTGTTCGGGGTGCGCAGCAAGCCAGGCCAGGTGGCTTTCGGCCGGATCGATCTGGATGAGTTCCTCAAGGAGGTCAGCGATAATTCGCCATCATCCGACGATCTGGAGCCGGAGGTGGAGTACTTCCGGAACACACTGGAGCTGAGCAATACGAGGGTCCGCGAGCTGATGATCCCGCGGGCCGAGATCGAAGCCGTGGACGTGGAGGAGAGCGTGGCCACCCTGCACAAGCGCTTTGTTGAGACGGGTCTGAGCAAGATGCTCATCCATAAGGACAGCGTTGACAATGTCATCGGCTATGTGCACAGCAACGAGATGTTCCGTCGTCCCCGGAGCATCCGTTCGGTCATGCGCCCCGTGAGCTTCGTACCCGGGACCATGCCGGCCGACCAGGTGCTCCAGATGTTCACCAAGCAGCGCACCCACGTCGCCGTGGTCGTGGACGAGTTCGGTGGCACCGCGGGCATGCTCACCATCGAGGATGTGGTGGAGACCATTGTGGGGGATATCGAGGATGAGCACGACCTGGGGGAGACCGTGGAGGAGAAACTGGGGGAGCACGAGTACCTCTTCAGCGGCCGGAGCGAAGTATCCCACCTGGCGGAGGTGTATGGCTTGCAGTTACCGGAAAGCGAGGGTTATGACACCCTGGCGGGCTGGATCATGCACAGCACCGGAGGGCTTCCCGAACAGGGCGAGGAGATCACCATCGGCCCCTTCCGGATCACGGTGGCACAGGTGAGCCACGGCCGGATCGACCTGGTGCGATTGAAGGTGGTCGATCCGCGCGAAGGCCTTCAGCGATAGGGGCTTGCCGATAGGGTCAGGGGGCTATATTTGCCGTCCTTTCAGAAAAACATGGCAGTTATTGGCAAGATCCGCACCCGCATGGGCGGTTTGTTGGTCGTCCTGGTGGGCGGTGCACTGATCCTCTTCGTTGTGGGCGATTTCCTCGACAACCGTCAGGGCGCGGCCAACCAGCGGTCGGTGGGCACCATCAACGGCGAAGACGTGGACCTGGCCTCCTTCGAGCGCCGGGTGAGCAGGGAAGTGGAAGCCCTCCGGAACGACTTCGGTCAGCCGATGGACAACAATGCCCAGGAGCAGGTGCGCAACAGCGTTTGGAACGAAACGGTGAAACAGCGGGTGTTGAAGACCCAGGTCGAGGAAGCGGGCTTCGGGGCCACGCTCAGCAAGGAGGAGTATGATGACATCCGCTTCGGCAACAACATCGTCCCGGATTTCAAGAGCCAGCCCAACTTCCAGAACCCGGCTACCGGCCAGGTGGATCCCGAGAAGGTGCGCCAGTGGTTCGTGAACGTGGAAACGGCCAGCCCGGACTACTATGCCATCCAGAAGGAGCGCATGGTGGACAATCGTCTCTATACGAAATACAACCAGCTGGTCCGCGAGAGCATTTTCTCCAACAGCGCCCAGGCGAAGGACGAGTTCGAGCAGAAGAACCTCAAAGCGACCTTCGATTTCGCCGTGAAAGCCTTCAACACCGAGGCCGATTCGCTGTATCCGGTGGGCGAGGGCGACCTGCAGACCTACTACAGTGCTCACAAGGATGAGAAGAAGTACCACCAGAAAGCCTCGCGCGACTTCGACTATGTGAGCTTTAGCGTAATGGCCACGGAAGAGGATCGTGCGGCCATCCGCAAAGAGCTGGAGGACCTGAAGCCCGAATTCGAGGCCGCTGCCAACGACTCGGTGTTCTGTGTGGGCAACAGCGAGAGCCGCAGTTATGCCCTGGTCCCGTACACGGCGGGATCGACCGATGTGATCACCGATTCCCTGATCAACCACGCGGATACCGGCGCGGTGATCGGACCCTACCAGGAAGGTGAGACCTACAAGCTCTCGAAGGTGAAGGAGTTCGCCGACATCCCGGAGGCGCGCGTGCGCCACATCCTGTTGAACAGCAACGAGAGCGACGATGCGGAGAAGAAGCAGCGCGCCGACAGCATCCTTGCGGTCGTGAAGCGCGACCGCAGCAAATTCGAGGCGCTCGTGACCAGGTTCAGCGACGACGGTGGAAGCAAGGGGACGGGCGGCGTTTACGAATGGTTCGACAAGAAGCGGATGGTGCCTGAGTTCACCAAGGCCAGTTTCGATGAGAAGGTCGGCGCCATCACCGTTTGCAAGACCAGTTACGGCTACCACATCGTGGAGGTGCTGGGCCAGCGCGAAAGGAAGGAACGCCGGATCTGCAGCGTTGACCGCCTGATCGCTCCTTCTCCCAAGACCTACCAGACGGCCTATAAGAACGCCAACAGCTTCAGCCTGGACAACAGCACGCCGGAGAGGTTCAAGAGCGGTGCCGATACCCTGGGCCTGGAGGTCAAGCCGGTGGATGATCTGCGCCTCGATCAGCGCAGCGTTCCCGGACTGCAGGAGACCAACACCCTGGTCGGCTGGGTGAACAATGCCGAAGTGGGCGACGTGAGCGGCCCCATCCAATGCGGCCCCGTTTACGTGGTGGCCACCTTGCGCGGCATCAGCGAGGATGGTCCTCCGAGCCTGGACGACGTCCGCGAGATCTTCACCCGCGAAGTGGTGAAGGAGAAGAAGGCGGAGGCCTTCCGGAAGCAGATGGAAGGGAAAACCGACCTGAATGCGCTGGCCTCGGAGATGGGCCTGCAAATACAAACGGCGACGGACCTGGTGCTCAGCGCCAACAGCATACCCGGCGGTTATCCGGAGAACGAACTGATCGGCCGTGTCTTCGCACTGCAGGCCGGGCAGACCGCTGGGCCCTTCACGGGTGACAACGGGGTGTTCATGGTGCGCATGAACACGCTGACCCCCGCTCCGGAACCAACGGATCTGGAGGGGGAGAAGAAGACCTTGGTGGACCGGCGCAAAGGCAGTGCGGAGGGTCTGCTGTTGAACGCGTTGCGCGAGGCAGCCGGAGTGGTGGACGAGCGCGGCAAGTACTACTGAGATCCGATCCGATCATCCGGAAGGGGCGCCGAAAGCGCCCCTTTCTCTTTTCTCAACGCAACTGTGCGAGGCGCTCGGCATCCAGCCTGATCAAGACGCCCAGAAGCATGGTGAACCCGAAGAGCGACGAGCCCCCATAGCTGAAGAACGGAAGTGGGATGCCGATGACCGGGGCCAGTCCGATGGTCATGCCCACATTGATCATGAGGTGCAGGAAGAAGATGCTCCCCACGCAGTAGGCGAAGATCCGCGTGAAGCGCGATCGTTGTCGGTCGCTCAGGAGGATGCAACGGATGATCAGCACCGCGAAGAGGATCACGATCAATGCCGTGCCGAGGAATCCCCACTCTTCGCCGACCGTGCAGAAGATGAAGTCCGTGCTTTGCATGGGGACATACTTGTACTTGGTGAGTGTGCCCTCGAGATAGCCCTTGCCAGCGAAACCACCCGAGCCAATGGCGGTCTGGCTTTGCTTCACATTGTAGCCCAGTCCCTGGGGATCCTCCTTCTGCCCAAGCATCACCAGGATGCGGTCGCGTTGGTGGGTGGCCAGCACTTTCTCGAAAGCATAGTCGACGCTTCCGATGAACACGGCGGAACTCACCAGCCCGATGGCGATCAGCCGGTAGAATTTCCCCCGGAAACGGCGCACCACCATGTTCTTCACCACCAACCAGGCCAGCACGCTGAAGACCACGATGAGGCCCATGAGGAAATACTGCCCGGAAAGCTCCTGATCGCTGAAGGGGAGGCCGAAACTGCTCTCCTTCATGATGAGCGAAAGCACGGACAGCACGGCCGCGAGGATCCCCAGAAGAAGGATGTTGCCCGAAAGACCTTCGCGGTAAAGCACGAGGATGAAGGCGCCGCTGACCAGTGCCGTGCCGGTATCGGGCTGGAGCATGATCAACGCCACGGGCGCGAGGATCAATCCGGTGGCGATCACCCGTGAGCGCAGGTCGATCAAGGCGGGCAGTCCGCTCAGGTAGCGTGTGAGGGCAAGTGCCGTCGCGAACTTGCTGAACTCCGCCGGCTGGATGCCGAAACTGCCCACGCCGAACCAGGCCTTCGCCCCGTTCACTTCCTTGCCGACCACGAGCACGAGCACGAGCAGGAAAAGCACGAAGCCATACACCGGGTAGGCCATCAGCCGCAGGAAGTCACCCTTGATGAACAGGATACCCCCGAACAGCAGCAGGCTGATCCCGATCCATACGGCCTGCTTGCCGTATTCCTTCGACTGGTCGAAGATGCTGGGATGTGCGGGATCGTAGGCTGCGCTGTAGATGTTGGCCCAGCCCATGAGCATGAGCAGCAGGTAGAGGACCAGCAGGGGGCGGTCGATCCGCGCGATGATGCTGTCGCGTTCCTCCCTCATTCCTGTCGGTGACGGGGTCGCTTCACGGGTTTGACATAGCCCTCTTCATCCGCGATGAGATCGGCTTCGAGCATGCGCTTCTCCAGGTCGGGCCGGCTGATGCTGTCGCGGAGGTATTGCTCGATCATGAGGCTGGCGATCGGTGCCGCCCATTGTCCCCCGGCCCCGCTGTTCTCCACGTACACGGCCATTGCGATCTGCGGATCCTCCATGGGCGCAAAGGAGATGAAGACCGCGTGATCCTTGCCTGCAGGGTTCTCCGCGGTCCCCGTTTTGCCGCACACCGTGATGCCGTCGATGCGCGCGAGACGGGCAGTTCCGCCCTGTTCCTGCACCACACGGCGCATGGCCTCGCTCACCAAAGGGAACCATTTGCTGTCGATCCCCGTCGTGTGTTTCTCGCCATGGAACGTCAGGCTGTCAGCATGGCCCACGGCGCGCACCACATGCGGATCGTAGTACCAGCCCTGGTTGGCGAAAATGGCCGCGAGGTTCGCCATCTGGGTGGGTACCACCAGCACCTCACCCTGGCCGATCGCGACGCTGTAGATCGTGCTGAAGGCCCAGGCCTCCTTGCCGTAGATGCGGTCATACAGCGCGACACTGGGAATGCTGCCACCCTTGGCGGCGGGTAGATCGATGGCGGGTCGCTGCCCAAGGTCGAAGCCGAGCATGTATTCCCGCCACTCGTCCAGACCTGAGGCGGCATCCTTGAAGCGGTTCTTGTCCTTGCCCTGCTCGATGATCCGCTTGAAGACCTGGTAGAAGTACGGGTTGCACGAATACTGGATGGCATGCTCGACATCCTGCGCGTTCGGGTGGTTGTGGCACCCCACCAGGCTCTTGTTGCAGACGAACCCTGTTTGCGGTGTGATCACCCCCTCCTGCAGGGCGATCAGCGACTGCACGATCTTGTAGATGGAACCCGGTGGATACTGCGCCTGTAGCGCCCGATCGAACAAGGGCTTGAGCGGATCGCGCTGCAACACGCCGTAGTTCGTATTGCGGACCCGGCCGACCAGCAGTTCGGGGTCGTAGGCCGGGCTCGTCACCAGGCAGAGCACTTCGCCGGTCTTGGGATCCAGGGCCACTATGCTCCCCTTCTTGTGCACCATCAATCGTTCTCCGTAGGCCTGCAGTTCCGCATCGATGCTGGTGTACAGGTTCTTTCCTTCATAGGCGAGCGTGTCGTATAGACCGTTCTTGTAGGCGCCCTGGACCTTGTTGTGAACATCGACCACCACGTATTTGGTGCCACGGCGTCCCCTCAATTGCTCCTCGTAGTACTGCTCGAGCCCGCCGACACCGATCACATCGCCGGGCTTGTAATAGGGGTCCTTCTCCACCTTGCGCGCGTCCACCTCGCTGAGGTAGCCGAGCAAATGACCCGCAACGTGCCGTGGGTAGGTCCTCAACGTCCGGCTTTGACCGAAGAACCCCGGGAACTTGTGCAGATGCACGCCGATCCCGGCCCATTGCTCGGCCGTGATCTGCTTCTCGAGGACGGTCGGTTTGTAGGCCGAGTACCGCGCAGCCTCCGTCAGCCGTTCCACCAGGTCGTCTTTCGCAACCCCCACCAACGTGCAGAACGCGGTGGTGTCGAATGCACGCAGGTCCTTCGGCACCACCATGATGTCGTACACCGGCGTATTGGCCACCAGCAGTTCCCCCTTGCGGTCCAGGATCAGCCCGCGGGACGGGAACACCGTGATCTTTCGTTCGCTGATGTTGGCGGCCTCGGCCTTCCAGTGCCCATCCACGACCTGCACCCAGAACAGACGGAGAATGAACACCACGCAGATGAAGACCACCGCGGCGATCAACACGTATTTGCGCTCGTCGAACCTCATGCGCGTGCGCGAGCGGAACGGGGGCCGAAGCCTTGTGCGAGCAGACAGAGGGCGAGCGTCGCAAGGCCGCTGAACAGCGCGCGCAGCAGCGTGGAGAAGAAGCCGTCGAACCGGTACACCTCGGCGAAGAAGAGCCACAGGTGGTGCGCCAGGATCAACAGGCCCGCGTACGTAAGGAACCAGGCCATGCCCATCTGTCCGATCGTTGGGCGCCGGCCGAACTCATACCCATCGCGTGGTGCCACCAGGCGAAGCACCCAGCCGCGGGCGTAGGCCAGCACCGTGCAGGCTCCCGTGTGAAGGCCGGGGGTGCCGCTGAAGAAATCCATGATGAGGCCGGTGAAGAAACCTGCGAGAAGGGCGGCCCATGCTGGCGTATCGAAGGGCAGCATGAGCAGGGCGAGGACGTACAGGTAGGGGGTGATCCAGCCGTTCGCCACGTCCATGTGATCGATCACCATGGCTTGCAGCAGCAGCAGGCCGATGAAACGGAGAATGACGGCGATCACATTGCCGATCATGGCTCGTCCTGGGGATTTCCAGCTTCCAGTGAATCGCGCTCGAACTTGGCCAGGTCGGTCACGATGTACACCATCCCGCTCCGGGTCATATCCTCGCTGAGGCGCACGCGGATGGCGTGGTAGGCACTGCCCGGGTCGTCTTTCACCTCGGTGACGGTACCCACCATCACCCCAGCGGGGAACAGTCCTTCCACCCCACGTGTGACGACCGTGTCCCCCACGTTCACCGGGGCGTGCTTGGCGATATCGACCACGGACGACGTGGTGGGATCGTCGGTGTCCCAGACCAGCGGACCGAAGTGGCCGCTCCGTTTCAGCTTCACGCTGATGCTGAAATCGGGATTGAGCACGCTGATCACGGCGGCGAATCGGGCCGTGCTCTCCCGCACGACCCCTACGATCCCATGATCCCCGATCACTCCCATGTCCTTCATGACGCCGGCTTTCATCCCCTTGTCCAGGGTCAGGTAGTTCTTCCGTTTGTGGAAGGTGCTGTTGACCACTTGCGCGGCCACGTAACGGTAGCGCTGTTCGTAGATGGAATCGTTGATCAGGGTGAAGCGGCTCTCCACCGGGGAGTAAGAGCCCCGGTACCGGTTCATGAGGTCGGCGTTGCGTTCCGCGAGCTCGCGGTTCACTTCACCGAGACGGGCATAGCTGGTGACATTGACGCGCCAGCTGTACAACGTGCCGACCACCGCGTTGCTTGTGCTGATCGCCTGGGCGCGCTGATGGGTGTTGCCATCCACCAGCATGCCCATGCTCACCATCATGAGCGCAAGGAAAAGCAACGTGTTCCGTGCACGGTAGAGGAAGCGGAAGAGGTCGCGCATGGGTTGGTCTTCCCTTCGCCGGTGGCTTCACGCCGCGGTCGCCGGGCGGTCCAGGGATCGCCCGTTACTCCCGCATGAGGAACTGGAACCGGTCGATGTTCTTCAACGCGATGCCCGTGCCGCGCGCGACGGCCCGGAGGGGGTCTTCGCTCACATGCACCGGCAGCTTGGTCTTGATCGCGATGCGCTTATCCAGTCCCCGCAGTAGTGCCCCGCCTCCGGCCAGATAGATCCCGGTCTTGTAGATGTCCGCGCTCAGTTCCGGTGGCGTGCTTTCCAAGGCGCTCAGGATCGCCTCCTCGATCTTGCTGATCGACTTGTCGAGGGCCTGCGCGATCTCGCTATAGGTGACGGTGATCTCCTTGGGGATACCCGTCATCAGGTCGCGTCCACGGACCGCATAGTCGGGTGGTGGGTTATCCAGTTCGGTCATCGCTGCACCGACCTCGATCTTGATCGTTTCGGCCGTGCGCTCCCCCACGAGGATGTTGTGCTGGCGCCGCATGTACTCCTCGATGTCCTGGGTCAGCTCATCCCCCGCAACGCGGATGTTCTTGTCGCAAACGATCCCACCCAGCGCGATCACTGCGATCTCCGAGGTGCCTCCGCCGATGTCGATGATCATGTTGCCCATGGGCTCTTCGACATCGATGCCGATGCCGATCGCAGCAGCCATCGGCTCGTGGATCAGGTAGACCTCTTTTGCCCCCGCATGCTCGGGGAAAG
>JADMIO012752906.1_pt1 | contig 25632 bp, 21 predicted proteins | sample 8958161 | NCBI WGS metagenome assembly JADMIO01 (sample SAMN16585339, study PRJNA669376) | soil metagenome | isolation source: Crop rotation soil | place: USA: Cullars Rotation, Alabama | collected 2011 | reverse complement strand
CTTTCCCCCGACGGGTCGACGGCCTGGGCGACCGCCCGCGCATCGGCGACCGCCCCCGCATCGGCGCCACCCGCCCCGCGCCGCCCGCGAGCTTCAGCCCCTACGACTCGCCCGACGCCGCCTGACCGCCACCCTCCTGCTTCTGGCGTAGATCTCGGTCGATAGTCGACCAGGATCTACGCCAGAACGCGAGCGAGCGGGGGCCGCCGGCTACTCGGCCGGGAGGCGCGACCAGCCGGCCAGGAGGATGGCGAGGGTGCGCACCGCGAAGCCGGTGCCGCCCTTGGACACCTCGTCGTAGGCGGCGGACGCGCCGGCGGGGCCGGCGATGTCGAGGTGGACCCAGGGCACGTCGCCCACGAACTCGCGCAGGAAGATGCCGGCGGTGAGGGCACCGCCGTAGGGGCCGGCACCGATGTTGCGGAGGTCGGCCACCTCGCTGTCGAGCGGCTTGCGCAGGTGGTCCGGCAACGGCAGGGGCCACATGGCCTCGCCGGCGGCCTCGGCCGCGTCGAGCACCCGCTGGCGCAGGCCGTCGTGGTTGCCCATCACGCCGGCGGTGCGGTCGCCCAGCGCCACCATGCAGGCACCGGTGAGGGTGGCCAGGTCGATGATCGCGTCGGGCTCGGACTCGGTGGCCAGCGACAGGCCGTCGGCCAGGATCAACCGGCCCTCGGCGTCGGTGTTGAGCACCTCGATGGTCTTGCCGTTGCGGGCGCGCAGCACGTCGCCCACCCGCGTGGCGTCGGGGCCGAGCATGTTGTCGGTGAGCGGGAGGTAGGCGGTGACCTCCAGCCGAGGCGCCACCAGCGGCACCAGGGCGAGGGCGGCCAGGCACGTGGCCGCGCCGGCCATGTCGGTCTTCATGCCCTCCATGCCGCCGGCGGTCTTGATCGACAGGCCACCGCTATCGAAGGTGACGCCCTTGCCCACCAGCGCGATCCGGCCGCGGGGCTTGCCCTCGGGTCGGTGGGTGATGGTGATGAACCGCGGCTCCTGGGCCGAGCCCCGGTTCACGCCGAGCAGGCCGCCGAGCTTCTCCTTGCGGATGCCCGCCTTGTCGAGCACCGAGATCTCCAGCCCGTGGTCGGCGGCGACCTGCTCCGCGCGCTGGGCGAAGGCCTTGGGCGTGAGGTCGCCGCCGGGCGTGTTCACCAGGTCGCGCACCAGGACCATGGCGTCGGCCAGGGCGATCCCCCGGGCCACGGCATCGGCCACCCGCTTGCCGCCCTTGCCCACCACCGTGGCCGACTCCAGGACCGGCGCCGGATCGGGCTGCTTGTAGCGATCGAAGCGGTAGGTGCCCAGGATCAGGCCCTGGACCAGGGCCTCGGCGGCTGCCACCCGCTCGCTGCCGTCGAGCGTGGAGAGGGCGTCCACCGCCACCGCCACGGACCGGGAGGCGGCCTTGGCCACCGCTGCGCCCACCTTGCGGTAGGCGGTGGGGTCGGGGTCCGATCCGAGGCCCACCAGCAGCCGCGGGCCGGCGTCGGTGGCCGCCACCAGCGTCTGTGCGACCTTGCCCTGGAACCCGCCGAGCTCGGCCAGGTCGAGGTCGAGTCCCGGCGCATCCTCGGCCAGCGCCCCGCTGCGAACACCTACCGCGACCAGCGGCACCTCTTCCGGAACGGCGGCGGCGTGGTCGATCGTGATGGTGGTGGGCATGGACGGCACGCTACCGACGACCGAACTGGGCGGTCGCCGACCCGCTCACCTGCCAGGGTGGGCGCGATGGACGCGCACCTCGCCGTCGACGGCGTCATCCTCGCGGTGGCCGCGCTGCTCGCACTGGGGCTGCTGGGGACGGGGCTGGCCGAGCGCACCCCGGTGCCGAGCCTGCTGGTGTCACTGGGCATCGGCATGGCCCTGGGCAGCGATGGGCTGGGCTGGATCAACATCGGGCTGCACGACCTGCACTGGGTGGAGGGCGCCTCCATCGCGGCCCTCAGCCTGATCCTGTTCAGCGGCGGGTTGGCCACCCCGTGGCGGTCGATCCGGTCCCAGGGCGCGCCGGCCGCGCTGATGGCCACCGCTGGCGTGGGCATCACCATGGCCACGGTGGCGCTGGTGGCCCGGCCGCTGTTCGACCTCAGCTGGAACACCGCGCTGCTGCTCGGCGCGGTGATCGCCTCCACCGATGCCGCGGCCATCTTCTCCGCCCTGCGCGGGGTGGCCATCCCCGGCCGGGTCCGCTCGATGCTCGAGGTCGAGTCCGGCTTCAACGACCCCATGGCGGTGCTGCTCACCGTCGGGGTGCTCGCTGCGTTCCACGGTCACCCCACCGCCACCGACTGGGTGGGCTTCGGCGTCCGGCAGCTGGCCGGGGGCGTCGGCGCCGCGGCGCTGGTGGGCCTGGTGGGGGCGCGGGTGCTGCAGACCGGCCGGTTCCACAGCTCGGCCGCGGCCGCGGTGGCCGCGCTCTCGCTCGCCGGACTGTCTTACGGCGTGGCCGCTGCGGTGGGCGGGTCCGGCCTGCTCGCCGCGTTCCTCACCGGCACGATCATCGGCCATCGGGTCACCCGCCACCGCCGGCTGATCGTCGGCCTGCACGACTCGCTGGGGGAAGCGGCCGAGATCGGCCTGTTCCTGTTGCTGGGCCTGCTGGTGGAGCCGTCGCAGCTGCCCGGCCAGGCCGGCCGGGCGCTGGTGGTGGCCCTCGTGCTGACCTTCGTGGCCCGGCCCCTGGCGGTGGCGGTCCTGCTCCCCTGGTTCGGCTTCGGCCGCCGCGAGCTGCCGATGCTGGCCTGGGCCGGGCTGCGGGGCGCGGTGCCGATCGTGCTGGCCACCTTCCCGCTCCTCGACGACCACCCCGCCGGCCTCACCATCTTCAACGTGGTGTTCTTCGTGGTGATCATCTCCACCGCCGCCCAGGGCATGACCGTGGGCCTGCTGGCGCGACGGCTGGGGCTGGAGGCCGATCCCGAACCGTGGTCGCCCATCGTCGAGGCCGTCCCCGTGGACCGCCTCGGCGGCGAGCTGGTGGAGGTGGAGCTCGGCGGCGCCTCGCCCGTGCTCGACCACGAGCTGCGCGACGTGCCCCTCCCGGAGCGTTGCCGCATCACCGCGATCATCCGCGGCGACGAGGTGCTCGTGCCCGACGGAAGCACCGTCCTGGCCGGCGGCGACCTGCTCCTGGTGCTGGCCCCGGACGCCGGGTCGAGCGTGGCCGCGATCCGTCGCTGGGCCGAGGTGGGCTGATCAGAGCGTCTTGGTGATGACGCTCTGCCCCTCTTGCCACCGGGCCAGCGTCCACACGAGGTCCGACAAGCGGTTCAGGTAGGGCACCACCTGGGACCCGTCGGCGGCGGCGCGCAGGCTCACCCGCTCGGCCCGACGGATCACCGTGCGGGCCACGTCGAGTGCGGCGGCCACCTGGGTCTCGCCCGGCACCACGAAGTCGGTGGGCGGCTCGAAGCGGTCGGAGACCTCGTCGATCCGGACCTCGAGCGCGGCCACCATCTCGGCGGTGACCCGACTGGTGCCGTCCACCAGCTTGTGAGCGTTCGACGCGTCGGTGGCCAACTCGCCCATGAGCACCCACAGGTCGCGCTCCAGCCCGGTGAGCAGGACGTCGAGCTCGCCGCCCCGCTCGCACAGGGCGCGGGCCACGCCGAGCGCGGCCTGGGCCTCGTCGACGGTGCCGTAGGCCTCCGGCGCGGCCGAGTCCTTGGCCACGCGCCCGCCGCCGTACAGCCCGGTGGTCCCGTCGTCACCCTTGCGCGTATAGATCTTCATGGCCCGGCGAGCCTACGAGCTTGGAGCGAGCACGATTCCTCCCGGGTTACCAACTTCGGGCCGGTTGGGGGTCGCCGGTAGCCTCGCTCTGTGAGCACGTCCTTCCTCGACCTGGTGAAGCAGCGCGTCGTCGTCTACGACGGCGCCACCGGCACCTGGCTGCAGACCCAGAACCTGACCGTCGACGACTACGGCGGCGACGCGCTCGAGGGCTGCACGGACTACCTCGGCATCACCCGTCCCGACGTGGTGGCCGCGCTCCACTCCGCCTACTTCGAGGTGGGCGCCGACGTGGTGGAGACCAACACGTTCGGCGCGTTCGGCGTGCCGCTCGGCGAGTACGGGATGACCGAGCGCTCGCACGAGATCGCGCTGGCCAACGCCCGCATCGCCCGCGAGGTGGCCGACGGCTTCGCCAGCCCCGACCGCCCGCGCTACGTGGCCGGCTCGCTCGGCCCCGGCACCAAGTCGCCCAGCCTCAGCCAGATCCGCTTCGCCGAGCTGCGCGACCACTACCAGGTGGCGGCCGAGGGCCTGCTGGAGGGCGGGGTCGACCTGTTCATCCTCGAGACCCACTTCGACCTGCTCGCGGTGAAGGCGGCGATGATCGGCGTGCGCCGGGCCATGGCCAAGGTCGGCCGCCAGGTGCCGATCCAGTGCCAGGTCACCATGGAGCTCACCGGTCGCATGCTGGTGGGCACCGAGATCGGCGCCGCGCTGGCCGCCATCGACCCGCTGAAGCCCGACATCGTCGGCCTCAACTGCGCCACCGGTCCCACCGAGATGGGTGAGCACATCCGCCACCTCTCCCAGCACAGCCGCATCCCGATCTCGGTGCTCCCCAACGCGGGCCTGCCGAGCGTGGTCGACGGCAAGATGCACTACGACCTCACCCCCGCCGAGCTGGAGACCCACCAGCGCCGGTTCGTAGAGGAGCTCGGCGTGCAGGTGATCGGCGGCTGCTGCGGCACCACGCCGGAGTTCATCAAGCTGCTGGCCGACATGGCGCCCAACCTCACGCCCGCCACGCGCAACGTGGAGCACGAGCCGTCGGTGGCGTCGATCTACTCGCCGGTGGCCCTGCACCAGGACCTCTCCTCGCTGATGATCGGCGAGCGCACCAACGCCAACGGGTCGAAGAAGTTCCGAGAAGCGATGCTCGCGGGCGACTACGACACCTGCACCGCCATGGCCTCCGAGCAGATCAAGAGCGGCGCCCACGTGCTCGACGTCTGCGTCGACTACGTCGGTCGCGACGGCACCGGCGACATGGACGAGATCGCCAGCCGCTTCGCCACCCAGGCCAACGCGCCCCTGGTGCTCGACTCCACCGAGCCCCAGGTCATCGAGGCCGGCCTCCAGTGGATCGGCGGCCGCGCCATCCTCAACTCCGCCAACCTCGAGGACGGCTTCGCCGAGGGCTCGCGCCTGGACCGCGTCTTCACCCTGGCCAAGGAGTACGGCGCGGCGGTGATCTGCCTGTGCATCGACGAAGAGGGCCAGGCCCGCGACGTCGAGTGGAAGGTGGGGGTGGCCAAGCGCATCGCCGAGCTCGCTCGCGACACCTACGGGCTCGAGAACGAGGACCTCATCTTCGACGCCCTCACCTTCCCGCTCTCCACGGGCGACGACGACCTGCGCCGCGACGCCATCGAGACCATGGAGGCCATCAAGCGCATCAAGGAGGAGATCCCGGGCTGCTTCACCACGCTCGGCCTCTCCAACGTGAGCTTCGGCCTCTCCCCCGCGTCGCGCCACGTGCTCAACAGCGTCTTCATGCACGAGTGCCAGCAGGTGGGCCTCGACTCCGCGATCGTCCACGCCTCCAAGATCCTGCCCCTCAGCAAGATCCCCGAGGAGCAGCGCGACGTCGCCCTCGACCTCATCTACGACAAGCGCGGCACCGCCGGCGCCCTGTCCGACGGCGACGAGAACTACGACCCGCTCCAGAAGTTCCTGGAGGTCTTCGCCGACGTCAAGGTGCAGAAGGAGGAGAAGGAGGACCGCTCCGGCTGGCCGGTGGGCGAGCGCCTCCACCACCGCATCATCGACGGTGACCGCGAGGGCCTCACCGAGGACCTCGACCAGGCCATGGCCGAGGGGATCACCCCGCTCGACATCATCAACGAACACCTGCTGGGTGGCATGAAGGTGGTGGGCGAGCTGTTCGGCGCCGGCGAGATGCAGCTGCCGTTCGTGCTCCAGAGCGCCGAGACCATGAAGGCCTCGGTGGCCTACCTCGAGCCTTACATGGAGAAGGTGGAGGAGGGCGTCGACGCCAGCAAGGGCCGCATCGTGTTGGCCACGGTCAAGGGCGACGTGCACGACATCGGCAAGAACCTGGTCGACATCATCCTCACCAACAACGGCTACGAGGTCCACAACATCGGCATCAAGGTGTCGATCTCCGAGATGATCGACAAGGCCGAGGAGGTGAAGGCCCACGCCATCGGCATGAGCGGCCTCCTGGTCAAGAGCACGCTGATCATGCGCGACAACCTCGAGGAGCTGAACGCCCGCGAGCTGTCCGACGTGCCGGTGCTGCTCGGCGGCGCCGCCCTCACGCGCTCCTACGTGGAGCGCGACCTGCGAGGCGTGTACCGGGGCCGGCTCTTCTACGGCAAGGACGCGTTCGAGGGCCTCCGAGTGATGGATCGCCTGGGCGAGATCCGGCGCGATCCCACCACCGACGACCCCGACTGGGGCACCGTCCCGTCGGAGTCCACCGTGCGCGCCCGCGCCGGCGTGACCGAGAAGGGCGAGGTCGATCCGAATGCCGAGCCCATCCCCGATCGCTCGCCCGAGGCGGAGACCGACAACCCGATCTTCGTGCCGCCGTTCACCGGCAGCCGCATCGTGAAGGGCCTCTCGCTCGACGAGATCGCCGGCTACCTCAACGAGACCGCGATCTTCCGCAACCAGTGGGGCTACCGGCCCAACGACGGCGAGTCCGACGACGACTTCAAGGCCCGCATCCGCCCGGAGTTCCGCGAGCAGCTGGCCAAGGCTCGCGCCGACGACCTCCTGGTGCCCCAGGTGGTCTACGGCTACTGGCCGGCCAACGGCGACGGCAACGACGTGGTGGTGTGGGAGGACGAGTCGCGCGATCGCGAGCTCACCCGCTTCCCGTTCCCGCGCAGCTCCAAGGCGCCCTACCAGTGCATCGCCGACTTCTTCCGGCCCATCGACTCCGACGAGGTCGACTACGTCGCCTTCATGATCTGCACCATGGGCGAGCGGGTGAGCGAGCGCACCGCCGAGCTGTTCAAGTCCGATCAGTACGACGCCTACCTCAAGCTGCACGGCCTGGGCGTGGAGATGGCCGAGGCCCTGGCCGAGCTGTGGCACCGGCGCATCCGCGAGGAGATGGGCTTCGCCGACGAGGACGGGCCCTCGCTCGCCGGCCTGTTCCGCCAGCAGTACCGCGGCGGCCGCTACTCGTGGGGCTACCCGGCCTGCCCGGACCTGGAGGACAACGAGAAGGTGGCCAAGCTGCTCGGCGCCGATCGCATCGGCATCGAGGTCAACGAGGACACGGGGTTCCAGTACGTCCCGGAGCAGACCACCAGCGCCATCATCTGCCACCACCCCAAGGCCAAGTACTTCGTCGCACGCTGAGGCGTCGGTCGTAGGCTCTCCGGGTCCGAACGGGTAGAGGTGGGGCGATGGAGCCGGGCGTGAGCGAACAGACGTGCACCCACTGCGGGGCGACCATCCCGGCCGGCCGGAGCATGTGCCCCGGCTGCAACCGGTTGGTGCCGGCCCGTCCGGCCAGCACCCAGGTCATGCCCGAGGAGCAACTCCCGCCAGGCATGGGTGAGGCGCCCGAGGCGGTCTACGGCCGCGCCGGCGAGCAGGACTACGTGCCGCCCACCGCCCATCGCGTGCATACCAGAGAGCCCGAGGCCCGCTCGCTGCGCACCCTGGGGCTGTGGACGGCCTTCGGCGGCACCCTCCTGGTGGGCGCCGTGGTGCTGATCGTCTACCTGCTCAGCACCTGATCACTGGATCCAGGAGGCACCGAGGCCGCGCAGGTGGTCGAGCGCGGTGCGGGCATCGCGACCGCGGGCGAGGCGGAAGGTCTCCTCGTCGATCACCATCACCCAGAGGTAGGTGACCACGCCGCCCCGCCGGGTGAGCCCTCGCAGGTCCGGCCGCTCGAAGCGGTCGCCCTGGGGCGGATCCGAGGTGAGCAGCACCGCCGCCTTGTCGGGGCCGAACGACGGGTACACCCCGGCCGAACCGCCGATGGTGTGGCCCTCACCCAGCCAGGTGCAGCGGCCGAAGGGGATGGTGGCGAGCGAGCTCAGGAGCTCGGCGCCGCTCTGGTCGGGGACCGTGCGGGCGATGGCCAGCTCGATGCGCGCCGCCTTGTCCGGCTCGTCGACGTACTGCTCCACGCCGGCCATCCGCTGGCCCGACAGGCCGGTGGTGACGGTGACCCAGACCGGCTCGTCGCCCACCCGGTGGCGGGTGGCGATGAGCTCGGGGAACGGTGCGTCGCCCAGCGGCCAGGCCGCTTCCTGCGGGCCGATGCGCGCCTCGAGGTGGGCCAGGCCGGTGGAGCGGATCTCCGGCCAGGCGCCGTTGCCGCGCCACTTCCAGAACTCCCGGGACTCGATGACCTTGGTCTCGAGCGCCTGATTGGCGTCGCGGGTGAGCTCCCAGGCCAGGGGGCTGCGACCGCGCGCGTAGCGGGCGTACCCGTAGAACTCGCTGCGGCCGGCCCAGCCGGGGATGGCGGCCAGCACGCCCTCGCCGTCGACGATCGCCACCGCGTCGCCCTCCTCGAACCACACCATGTCGAGCCGGTCGGACAGGACCGGGCAGCCCTCGGGGTGACGGGTGCCGCCTGCCCCCATGCGCGGCGGCGTGCCCTCATCGGTGGGCTCGCCACGCCCGCTGGGCGCCGGCAGGTGGTTGGCCACCCACACCGCCGAGGTGGTCGTGGTGGTGGGCCCGACCAGGTCCTCGAGGTACAGGTAGATGTCGCCCTCACCACGGAGCAGCGACGCCCGGCGGGTGCCGTACGGGCTGGTCTGCTGCATCAACAACTCGGGCACGGGCACTCCTGGCGGGACGCGTGGGCGGGAACCCACAGTCTCTCATCGGCGGGGAGCCGGATGGTTCAAGCCCCCTGACCAGGGAGGTGTTGGACCTCGGTGAGGGTGGGGGCGAACAGGTCGCCGAGCTCCTCCACCCGGGCCAGGACGTCGGCCGCCTCGAACGAGAGCGGCTCGCCCTCGGCTGCGGCCTCGACCTCGTCCCAGGTCACCGGCGTGGAGACCGTCGGATGGGGCCGGGCCCGCAGCGAGTACACGCAGACCGTGGTCTTGTGGCGGCTGTTCTGGCTCCAGTCGATCAGCACCTTGCCGGTCCGCACCTCCTTGGCCATGGAGGTCACCACCGACTCGGGATGCGCCTGTTCCACCAGCTGGGCCACGGCCAGGGCGAAGGACTTGGCGTGGTCGTGGGTGCACGGGCTGTTCAGCGGCACGTAGAGCTGCAGGCCCTTGGATCCCGAGGTCTTCGGATACGACGAGAGCCCCACGCTCTCCAGCACCTCGCGGATCCACCCGCCCACCACCGCGCACTCGGGCATGGCGGTGCGCGGACCCGGGTCGAGGTCGAACACGCACATGGTGGGCGACTCGATGTCGTGGGCGCGCGCCATGGGGGCGTGGAGCTCGATCGCGGCCAGGTTGGCGGCCCACGCCAGCGCGGCGGGCTCGGCCAGGTGGCAGTACCCGATGGCACCCCCGCGGTCGCCGGGACCGTCCACCGCGTCCACCCACTCGGGACGGTGCGACGGGCATCGCTTCTCGAAGAACGAGCCGGCATCGACGCCGTCGGGATACCGCCGCATGGTGATGCCCCGGTCGCCCAGGTGGTCGAGCAGCACCGGCGCGATGCGGACGTAGTAGTCGATCACCTCGGCCTTGGTGAAGTGGGCCTCGGGGTAGAGCACCTTGTCGAGGTTGGAGACGGCGAGGGTGCGTCCCCCGATCTCGACCTCGACCTTCTTGGGCGCCACCTGCCAGCCGGCCGGGTCAGGCCGACTTGCGTGCCGGGGGCTTGGCCGCCGCCTTCTTGGCGGGGGCCTTCTTCGCCGCGGCCTTCTTGGCGGGGGCGTTCTTGGCGGTCGCCTTCTTGGCTGCGGGCTTCTTGGCCGGGGCCGGCTCCTCGTTGCTGGGGTGGCGGCCGCGTGCCTCCTTGGCCGCGGCCACGCTGGCCTGCAGGGCAGCCATGAGGTCCACGACCTTGTCGGGCTCGGGGGCCTCCGGCGCCTCCACCACGTCCTCGCCGCGCTCCTTGGCCGCGATCAGCTCCAGGACCTTCTCCCGGTACTCGTCGTGGTAGCGGTCGGCGTCGAACTCTGCATCGAGGCTCTCGATGAGCTGCTTGGCCATCTTCACCTCGGCTGCGCTCACGTCGATCTCGTCGACGGTGTCGAGGTCGGGCACCTCTTCGTGGTCGCGCACCTCGTCCGCGTAGCGCATGGTGTTCAGCACCAGGACGCCGTCGTCGGGACGCAGCGCGCAGAGGTACTCCTTGCCGCGCATCACGAAGCGGGCGATGCCCACCTTCCCGGCCTCGGAGATGGCCTTCAGCAGCAGGGCGTAGGGCTTCACCGTGGCCGGGTCCGGGCCCAGGTAGTACGAGGAGTCGTAGTAGAGCGGGTTGATCGATTCCTCGGGCACGAACTCGAGCAGGTCGATGGTGCGGCTGGCCTTGGGATCGAGCGACGCCAGCTCCTCGTCGGACACCAGGACGTGGCGGCCCGACGCCAGCTCGTAGCCCTTCACGATGCGCTCGTAGGGCACCTCTTCGCCGGTGCTCTCGTTCACCCGCTGTTGGCGCACCCGGCTGCCGGTCTCGCTGTCGAGCTGGTGGAAGCGCACCGTCTTGCTGCTGGTGGCGCTGTACAGCTTCACCGGGATGTTGACGAGCCCGAAGCTGATGGACCCGCTCCAGATCGACCTCGCCATGGGCGCCTCTCCTTACCTCGGGGGGCGCCAATCATGCCCCACCACGACGCTGCGTAGCCAGGATCACACGCTCGATGACGGTCAGAGGAGCTTGCGGTCAGCGGCCCAGCGGGTGAGCTCATGGCGGCTCGACAACTGGAGCTTCCGGAGCACCGACGACACGTGGGTCTCCACCGTCTTGGGGGAGATCGACAGGCGCCGGGCCAGCTCCTTGTAGGTGTAGCCCCGGGCGATCAGGCGGAGGACGTCCTGCTCGCGAGGGGTGAGCGAGTCGAGCTCGGGGTCCACCGCCACGGGCGCGTCGCCGGCGAAGGCGTCGAGCACGAAGCCGGCCAGTCGGGGCGAGAACACCGCGTCGCCAGAGGCCACCCGTCCGATGGCGTCCACCAGCCCGGCCCGGTCGATGGTCTTGGTCACGTAGCCCCGGGCCCCGGCGCGGATGACCGCGATCACGTCCTCGGCGGCGTCGGACACCGACAGGGCGAGGAACGCCACGCTCGGGAGCCGGGGCGCGATCGCGGCGATGACCGCCTGGCCACCTCCGCCGGGCAGGTGCACGTCGAGCAGCACCACGTCGGGCTCGGTGGCCACGATGCCGGTCACCGCCTCGTCGACGTCGGCGGCCTCGCCCACCACCTCGACCTCACCGGCCAACTCGGCCTTCACCCCGGCCCGGAACAGGCCGTGGTCGTCCACCAGGAACACGCGCACCGGATCGCTCATCGGGTCACCTCCAACGCCACCTCGGTGCCCTCACCCGGCGCGCTCACCACCGTGGCCGAGCCGCCCTGGCGCTCCAGCCGGCCGACGATCGAGTCGCGCAGGCCGCGGCGGTCGTCGGGCACCGCGTCGAGGTCGAAGCCCTTGCCGCGATCGCGCACGAACACCGAGAGCGTGGTCTCGGTGGCCTCCACGTACACCGACACCTCGGGTGCACCGCTGTGGCGAGCCGCGTTGGCCATGGCCTCGCGGGCCGCGGCCACCAGCGCCTCGGCCCGGGCATCGGCTGGCGCGTCGCCCACCACGATCAGCTCCACCGGCAGGTCGAAGCGATCCTCCACGTCGTGGCCGGCGGCCCGCATGCGCTCGGCGAAGGTGGCCGTGCCGTCGGTCGCGCCGCTCCCGTCGGCCGCGCCGCCGAACAGCCAGCTGCGCAGGGACCGCTCCTGCTGCCGGGCCAGCTGGGCCACCGACCGGGTGGTCTCGGGGTGGCGCTGGATGAGTGCGAGCGTCTGGAGCACGGAGTCGTGGAGCTGGGCGGCCACCTCGGCCCGCTCCTCGGTGCGGATGCGGGCCCGGCGCTCGTCGGCCAGGTCCTTCCACAGCGCGGAGATCCACGGGCCGCCGAGGAGGGCCAGCCCGCCGGTGGTGGCGGCCACCGCGGCCAGCACGGGGACGAACGTCGATGGTGGCGCCGAGCGCAGCACCCACGCCCCGCCCGCCAGGAACAGCACGATGCCCGCGCCCACGCGCAGGATCGCGGTGCGCCGCCGGTTGGGGTCAGCAGCATCGGCCGGCCGCTCCTCGCCGGGCAGGCGCACCAGGCGCGAGCGCCACAGCTCTCGCCGCTCGCGGTCGGTGCGCGACCACGCCAGGGAGAGCCCGATCCCCGCCACCGCGGCGGGCAGTGCGAGGTCGCCCCCGATCCAGATGCCGACGGCGCGCAGCATGATCGAAACGCCGACGGCCACCAGGAGCGACACCACCGCCCGCTCGCGGTCGCGGCCCGTCGGCCACGCCACCGCGCGGGCCGGAGCCGGCACCGAGCGATCGGCCACCGGCAGCACGAACGCAGCGACCACGTAGAGGACAGGCCCGAGGCCGGTGGTCACCGCCGCGGCTACCACGGCCCGCACCACGATGGGCGAGAAGCCGCTCCACTCGGCCAGGCCGCCGGCCACGCCCGCGAAGACGCGGTCGTCGCGGCTGCGCCACGGCGGCCCGGGGGCGCGGCGGTGGCGGCGCCACGGGCGACGGAGGGGATCGGACATCGGAGGTCCATGCTCCCACCCCGCCCGGGATCGCGGCATGGGGGATCACCCTGAGATGACCTCAGGGTGGGTCAGGGTCCGGAGCGGGAAGGACCCGATGGTCCCGGCCCGCGGGTGGGCGCACGATCGAGCCATGTCCACCACCGACACCGCTCCCCCGCCCCCACTCGATCCGACCGTTCCCGACCCGGCGCCACCGCCGCCCCCGTTCGGCGATCACCGGCCGCCGTTCCGCCGCAGCACGGTGGACCGCCGCTTCGGCGGGGTGGCGGGAGGGATCGCTCGCCACCTCGATGTCGACGCCACCCTCGTGCGCATCGCTCTGGTGGTGGTCGCGGTGGCATCGGCCGGCCTGGCGCTCGCCGCCTACGCCGCCGCCTGGCTGTTGGTGCCCGACGACCAGGGGGCCGAGCCCCTCGGCCAGGCCTGGTACCGGCGACACGGTGAGCGGGCGGCCGGACTGCTCGCCATCGTGCTGGCCGGCCTGGTGGCCTTCGCCGCGCTGCGGTTCGTCTTCGACGCGTCGTTCGGATGGCACCACCACGGTCCCGACATCCTGGTGATCGCCGGCGTGATCGGCATCGTGATCGCGTCCCGCAACGATCCTCACGGCCCGCGCCGCGGCCGCCGCCGGTACGGTCGGCACCGCCACGATCAGGCCGACGACGGCGAGCATGCTCCCGATCCGACCGGGGTCATGCCGGTGATCGACCCGGAGGCCCGCCGTCGACGGATGATGCTGCGCCGGGTGCGGCGGACGTCGCTGCTGTCGGCCCTGGTGGCCGGCGCGGGTGCGGCCACGTTGTGGGCCACCGGCGCCATCTCCACCGGCGGTTGGGTGGTGCCCGCGGTGGTGCTCGGGTGCCTGGTGGCCGGCATCGCCGTGGGCCCGTGGTTCGGGTGGTCGTGGACGCTCGTGCTCACCGCGCTGGTGGCGGCGGCCGCGCTGGCCGTGTCGCTGGTCCCGGGCCTGTCGCTGCGCGGCGGCATGGGAGAACGGTCAACCCGCCCCCTCACGGTGGGCGAGGCCATCCGCGGCCGCCACCGGATCGGCATCGGGCGGAGCGAGCTCGACCTGACCGGGCTCGACCTCGCGCCCGGCTCGGTGGTCCACGTGCGAGCCGAAGCCGGCATCGGCGTGGTCCAGATCGACGTCCGTCCCGAGGTGACCGTCCGGCTCCGGGGCCACATCAGCGGCGGCACCGTCCGCCTCGACGGCGAGGAGGCCAGCATCGACGGCTCCGACCTGGACCTCGACCGCACCTTCCCCGCGGTCATCGACCCGGCCACCGCTCGGACCGAGGGCGACGCCAGTCGCCCGGCCACCGTGGTGGTCGATGCCCGGGTGGGCTTCGGTGCCGTGCAGATCGACCGCTTCCCCCGCCCGGTGCGCCCGCGCTGATCCGGCCGTCAGGCCAGGACGGCGCGGGCCACCAGGTCGGTGCCGAAGGCGGTGAGGATCGCCAGGTAGAGCAGTCCGGTGGCCGCCATCACCGCCGAGTACTGGCGCTCCTTGAGCGCAGCGCGGGTGACCGCCACCAGGCCGATGGTGGTCACCGCGCAGGTGGCCCACATCCAGCCGAGGATGCCGCCGTAGCCGTCGTCGATCCGTCCGGTGAGCACCGACACCATGCCGGTGGGAAGCAGCATCACCGCCACCTCGAGCGGCCAGATCAGCCCGGTCCAGCGCACCAGGTCGAGCAGCGGTCCCCGGGCCAGGCCGGGCTGCACCAGGTACCAGTGGCCGAGCAGCATGGCGTCGGTCACGGCGCCCAGGAACGCCGCCCCCACCAGGAGGCGGAGCACCGAGAGCCATGCCGGTGAGCCTGCGTCGATGCCGCCGGCCACCAGGCCCACCAGCCCGATGGCGGGGGCGATGAGGTCGAGCCGGGGCGGGAACTCGGCGGCCTCCTTGTCGAAGCGCTGCTCCTCGCGGTCGATGCCGGTCATGGCCGCCACCCGGGCCGAACGCCGTTCCACCACCTCCCGCTGGCCGGCCACCCCGGCGGTCTTGCGCTGCACCGAGATCACCAGCGTGGCCACCGCAGCGATGAACACGCCGATGGCGGCCACGTCGCGCACCGGCACCGGATCGAGGAAGCGGCCCACCACGATCGACGCCAGCGCGAACGTGGCGAACACCCCGCGCATCAGCCAGCCGTAGCCCAGGCCCACCTCGCGCCGGCGGGTGGTGACCCAGGTGAAGAACAGCCCGCCCACCGCCCACTGGAGCAGGAACGTCGCAGCGTCGAGGCGGATCATGGCGACGCGAGGGTACGGACCCGACCCGTCAGGCAGCCACTCGGACGCCCGACCGGGAAGTACCGTGCGCCGGGTGCAGGAGGAGGGTGGTGCGGCCGATCAGTCGGAGGTGGATGCCGTCCGAGACCGACCTCATGCGCTGCTGGTGGGCAGCGCGGGCGGCCACCTGGCCCAGTTGGTGCGGCTCGAGCCGTGGTGGCGGGACCTCACCCGCACCTGGGTGACGTTCGACAAGCCTGACGCCCGATCGCTCCTGCGCGACGAGGCGGTGATCTGGGCGTTCCACCCCACCACCCGCAACATCCCCAACCTGCTGCGCAACACCCGCCTCGCCCTCAAGCAGGTGCGCCGGCTGCGGCCCGACGTGGTGGTGTCGACGGGTGCAGCGGTGGCCGTGCCCTTCTTCCTGGTGGCCCGTGCGCTGCGGATCCCCACCGTCTACGTCGAGGTGTTCGACCGCATCGACTCCCCCACCCTCACCGGCCGCCTGTGCCGACCGATCGCCACCCGCTTCTGCGTGCAGTGGCCCGAGCAGCAGCCGCTCTACCCGGGCAGCGTGGTGATCGGCCCGTTGCTGTGAGCGCCCACGCCCCACGGGTCCTGGTCACAGTGGGAACCGATCACCACCGCTTCGACCGCCTCATCGGCTGGATCGACCACTGGGCCGCGGCCCACCCCGAGGCCTCGGTGCTCGCTCAGCACGGCACCGCCACCGCCCCCGATCACGCCGAGGCGGTGGTGATGCTGGGCTACGACGAGCTGGTGGCCGCCATGCGCGATGCCGACGTGGTGGTGGCCCAAGGAGGCCCGGCCACGATCATGGACGCCCGCTCGGTGGGCCACCGCCCCATCGTGGTGCCCCGGATCTCCCGACTCGACGAGGTGGTCGACGACCACCAGGTCACCTTCGCAGCCTGGATGGCCGACCGCGAGATGGTCTGGCAGGCCCAGGACGAACCCGAGCTCCACGCGGCCATCGACGCCGCCCTGGCCGACCCGAGCAGGGTCCGCATCCCCCCAGAAGGCGGCGCCAGCGAGGCAACCATCGCCGCCTTCCGCGCCGTCGTCGACCCCCTCCTCACCAGAGAAGCGGGTGCCCGACGTCGCTGGCGGTGGCGGGGCCGAACACATCGGGCTCGATCGCTGGCTCGGTGACCACGGCTGCCCTCTCGGGCCACGGCGACGGGTGGAGGTCATCTCTCTGGCGAAGACTGATCCTTCGAGGCGGCGTGTCGGCGATCCTGACGACGCGATAACCACCATATTTGGGCGACGCCAAAGCAGACACCACTGAGGAGAATGCCCATCGCGACCAGAGCGCCATCACTACGGCTGTTGATGATCAAGAAGCAGATCGCCGCGGGCACCCAATACCAATTGATCGCGTACTTCCTCGGCTCAGAGCTCATCCACCGCAGTTCCATCCGTTAGAGCAGCGGTCGGGAACCGGCTGGAGCTCATGCCCCTCTCCTCGTGTCCGCCGCAGCGCAAGGCCGCCGACAACCCATAGGTAGCGGCCATCCTGGCATCGAATCGCTCCTCGCCGAGGCCGTTTCGACGCAGCTACCGAACGATGGCGAACAAGGATCCGCCGGTGCGGGCGGGTCGCCAGGGTGTGCCTACGTCCCGTTCGAATCAGGCGTTGAAGCGTGCGATCGAACGACCTCGGCGGGAAGGGCGCGGCGAACAGCCCGAAGTCGCGGTGAAATGGCCGCCGCTCCCGCCGGGGGGCGACGTCGCTAGGCGGTGGCGGTGCGGCGGCGGAGGACGAGGACGATGCCGCCGGCCAGGACGAGGCCGGTGCCGAGGACGGCGAGCTGGCCGACGTCGGAGCCGGTGATGGCCAGGCGCGAGCGCAGGGGCGTGACGTTGACGACCTTGGGCACCCTGCGGATCTGCTGCACCGGGGGTGCGGTGGTGGTGGGCACCGTCGGCGGCGGGGGCGACGTGTAGTCCGGGTTGTCCACCGCGCCGGCCGCAGACCCGATGTAGAGCAGGGCCCCGACCACGATCGCGGCCAGGATCGCTTGCGTGCTGCGACGGAAGGCCATGGACCGAGGCTACGCGGCGGCGATCACGGCGTCAACACTCACCGTGAAGAACGGACGGGTTTCGCTACGCACCGTCACCGTCGCCCTGGTCATCCACCCAGGTCCGGGACCGTGACCGTCCGGCGGCGATCCCGGTCGAACGTCCGGCCTTCCACCGTCCACTCGGTGTGGTCGATGCGGGCCGAGGGTTCCACCACCAGGTCGGTGATCCCCTCCGGGAGGAGGCCGGTGATGGTGACCACCGCCGAGCGACCGCTGCGAACGGTCACCTCGCCGCCCACCGTCTGGGTGGGCCCGTCGGCTGCGGCCAGGAACTGGCGCGTGCCCTTCAGCACGATGTCGGTGGTGCCGCCGGGCAGGTTGGCCACCACCAGGCCCCGATGGTCGCGGGCGCCGAGGCCGGCCACGTTGGGGCCGATCACGTACGGCGGGCCGGAGCAGTTGGCCGCGGTGCAGGTGTTGTCGATCCGGTAGGTGATCGAGACGCGGGTGCGGCCCTTCGGCCCGGCGGCGAAGGTGACGTCGGCTGCGGTGTCCACCCAGGAGTCGAGCTTGTCGGCGGCGCGATTGAGGAGGGCCACCGACACCGAGCTCGAGGTGAGGTGACCGTCGGCGCCCACGGTGTGCCACGCCCGCTGCACCTTCGGATCCACCGACCACACCAGGATGTGGCGACCCTGGACGGCGTCGCTCAGCTCGGTGGCCAGGCGGTCGACCTTCCAGTTCCCGTGCTGCAGCAGGTCGAAGATCCGCCGGGCCACCGCGCCCAGCTGATCGCGGCGAGCACCTCGGTCGCTGCCGAAGCGCCGGTACTGGTCGCGCAGCAGGAGCTCCCGCACGTTGTCGGGCGTGTAGCGCACCCCGTCCACCGTCACCGGCCCCACCACCCGCAGCAGGGATCGGATGGCGTCGACGTCGACCACGATCACGCCGGCCGTCTTCGCTCCGCCGGGGACCTTGGCCCAGTTGGCCACCGCCAGCCGGGCGCTCTGGGGGAAGTCGGCCGAGAGGCCGAGGTTGCGCAGGTCTCGGCCCGGATCCAGCCATGACCAGTTGCGGGCCAGGTCGCCGGTGACCGGCACTGCCTTGGCCGGCAGGATCGTCTCTGCGGTCGGCCGCACCGGTCCGAGGTCGAGCGAACCCCCATGGGCGGCGAGCGTGGCCGCGGACAGGAACATCCCGCCGTCGTTGCGCATCTCGGCGTTGTTGGCGCCGAGCAGCAGGTAGGGCTCAGGGCCCTCGAGCACGTCGGCGATGGCCAGGCTCACCGATCGGAGCCGGTCGGCCCCACGGCGGGCGTCGTCGCGCTGGCTGCGCAGCTCGTCCACCGCCTTGCCCACCGGCGAGGCCAGCGAGGCCGACGAACCCGGGTCGATGCGGCCGAGGTCGGCAGACGCGCGCTGGGCCACCCCCGCCAGGTCGCGCAGGAGCTGCAGGCGCTGGGCGCCGGTGCCGTGGGGCCGGTCCACCAGCGCGTCGAGGTCGGCCAGCGATCGCTGGGCGGCCGTGGCGCCGTCGCGCGATCCGTGGGCGACGTGGCGCACCGCGGCGAGGTGGCGCGACGCCACCGGGACGATGCGGATCGGCGCCAGCAGGAAGCTGTCGAGCCGGCCCGACGCATGCGAGAACTCCCGTTGCGCGGTCTGCACCTGGTCCCGGGTGCGGGGCCGCAGGAGGGCCGACACGTCGGCCTGGCCACGGACGTCACGGAGGGCCTCGGTGCCGCGGTGCATCGAGAGCCAGGCGTCGCCGAGGAGGTACGCCACCACCAGGAGCCACAGCACGAGTGCGGCGCCACCGAACGTGAGCACCTTCCGGCGCCGAGACCACCCCCCCATCCCCTCCGATCGTAGGTGCTGGTGCCGACAGGTACGGCGGCGGCGAGCTCTCGCCACCAATGGGTGATTCCCGGACGATTCGTTGGATATTTCGTGACTACGCGTGACCAAACCACCCCTAGTCCACTACGCTCGGTGACCGTGGGCAGGACGGGCGCAGCGACGACATCGGTCGACCCCGCGCGCCCGGCCCCCATCGAGACCCGGACCGACGTCCCGACCCCCCAGCCGTCCGTCCGGACGCGCTCCCGTCGCACGTCGACCACCATCCGCCCCAAGGTCGTGCTGATGGTGGCCGATGCCGTGGCCGTGGTCGCCTCGGCCGGGCTCTCGGCCCTGGCCGTCAGCCGTTGGGACATCGGTCGTCCCGAGGCCGGCGCCGAGCTGTTCTGGACCTCGGTCACCACCGTGCCCCTGTGGCTCGCCATCTTCGCCAACCAGCGCCTCTACAACACCCGCTTCATCGGCCGTCGCATCGACGAGTTCCGTCGGGTGGTGAACGCTGCGTTGCTCGGCACCCTCGGTGTGTCGGTGGCCGCCAACGCGGTGAAGTGGCTGCCGAGCCGCCTGGGCCTGGTGGTGCTGCTCATCACCTCGTGCCTGGTGGTCACCATCGAGCGCGAGGTGGCCCGGCGCATCTTCCTGCGGCTGCGCTCCAGGGGTCGCATGGTCCGCACGGTGATCATCGCCGGCGCCAACCCCGAAGGCCGCGACATCGCCGCCATGCTCCAGACCGAACCGTGGCTCGGCTACGAGGTGGTGGGCTTCGTCGACGACCAGCTCACCTCCGACGAACCGGTCCCCGGCGTGCCGCTCCTCGGCACCATGGCCGACATCGGCGGCATCCTCCAGGAGTTCCCCAACGCCAGCGTGATCGTGGCCGCCAGCGCGGTGGAGAGCGCGGTGACCAACCGCCTGGCGCGCGACCTGCTCGACCAGGGCGTGCACGTGGAGCTGTCGTCGACCCTGCGCGACATCTCGTCGCAACGCCTGACCGTTCGCCCCCTCGGCCGGTTCCCGATCGTGTACGTGGAGCCCGTCACCCGCGGCGGCTGGCGGGCGTGGGCCAAGCGCACCTTCGACGTCGTGGGCGCGGTTGGCGGCCTCATCGTGGCCTCACCGATCATGCTCGTGGTGGCCATCGCCGTGAAGCTCGACTCTCGCGGACCGGTGCTGTTCCGCCAGATCCGGGTGGGCCGCGACTCCGAGCCGTTCCCGGTCCTCAAGATCCGCACCATGGTGCAGGACGCCGAGGCCCGCCTGGCCGAGCTCCGAGAGCAGAACGAGGCCGACGGTCCGCTCTTCAAGATGGCCAACGACCCTCGCATCACCCGGGTCGGTCGCTTCCTCCGCAAGACCTCGCTCGACGAGGTGCCCCAGCTCTGGAACGTCCTGCGCGGCGACATGAGCCTGGTGGGCCCCCGCCCTGCGCTCCCCCACGAGACCGAGGAGTGGGACACCCTCCTGACCCAGCGCCTGCGGGTCAAGCCCGGCATCACCGGCATGTGGCAGGTGAGCGGCCGCAGCGACACGTCGTTCGAGGACTACACCCGGCTCGACCTGTACTACGTCGACAACTGGTCCCTGGCCACCGACCTCGCCATCCTGGCCAAGACGGTTCCGGTGGTCGTGCTGCGCAAGGGCGCCCGCTAGCCCGACCGGCTGAGGGTGCGTCAGCCGTCGACGACGACGAGGTCGTGGTCCACCGTGTTCAGGCGATCGGGCCCGTCGGCCGCGGCCACCACGATGTCCTCCAGCCGCAGGCCCCACGCGCCCGGCACGTAGATCCCCGGCTCCACCGAGAAGGCGTGGCCAGGCGCCAGCAGGGTGGTGTTGCCGGCAACCACGTAGGGGTCCTCGTGCTCCTCCACCCCGATGCCGTGGCCGGTGCGGTGGACGAAGCGCTCGCCGTAGCCACCCTCGGCGATGATCGACCGGGCCGCCATGTCCACCTCCTCGCACGGCGTCCCCACCAGCGCGGCCTCCACCGCCGCAGCCTGGGCCTCGTGCAGCACCGCGTAGGCGTGGGCCACCTCCGGCTCGGGTTCGCCGATGGACACGCAACGGGTGATGTCGGAGCAGTAGCCCGCGCCGTCGGGGCCGAACATGGTGCCCCCGAAGTCGCACAGCACCACGTCGCCGGCCTCGATCACCCGCCGGCCCGCCTCGTGATGGGGGCTGGCGGCGTTGGGACCCGCGGCCACGATGGCGAAGTTCACGCGTTGGTGACCCTCATCGACCAACCGTCGACCGATGTCGGCCGACACGTCGGCCTCTGTGCGGCCGACCAACGGGATCTCGTCGCCCTGGAGCTGGGCCGCCACCCGGTCGGCCGCCTCCGCGGCGCGGCGCAGGGCCTCGATCTCCGACGGGTCCTTCACCGCCCGCAGCGGACCGGTGACCTCGCTCCCCTTCCGCCACGACGCATCCGGCAGCGCTGACTGCAGGTCCACGAGGAACCGGGCCCACGTGCGGTCGCCGATGGCCAGCGAGCGGGCGCCCGACACCAGGCCGGCCACGATGGCCACCGGGTCGTCGGTCTCCTCGAAGGACCGCAGGGTGAACACGTCCGGGCGATCCACCACGCGGGGCGCCTCCAGTCGGGGCACCAGCAGCGTGGCGTCGCCGCCTCGAGGCACCACCAGCATGGTGAGCCGCTCGAGGGGCATGGCCTCGTAGCCGGTGAGCCACGGCAGGTCCGGTCCCACCGACAGCAGCAGTGCGTCGACGCCCAGGTCGTCCATGGCGGCACGGACCCGGTCGAGGCGATCAGCAGGCATCGGCCCAGGCTACGGGAGCCCGGCGTGCGGCACCTCGACCTCGGTGGTCACGAGCACGGCTTCGCGCGCCACCGAGCGGTTGTGCTCGAAGAAGTCCGGCGCGCAGCACATCAGGAGGGTGGTGCCATTGGGTCCGCCGAGCTGGCAGGCGTAGACGCCGAGCCCCTCGGGCGCCGCGATCGACTCCACGATCTCGCCGCCCTCGGCCACGCGGGCGCAGCGGTTGCCGAGCGCGTCGGCGGCCCAGATGTGCATCTCGGCGTCGAGCGTGCAGCCGTCGGGCGCAACCGTGATCTGGCCGATCCCCTCGCTGAACGTCTCCGCCTCGGGGACCCTGCCGAACTCGGCCCACACCCGCCGATCCGAGAGGGTGCCGTCGGCCGCGAGGGAGAACGCGGTGTACCGGTTGCCGGTGGTCTCGCCCACGATCAGGGTCGAGCCGTCGGGCGTGATCACCGTGCCGTTGGGGAAGTAGAGGCCGGTGGCGGCCACGGTGACCGCCCCGTCGGGATCCACCCGCACCAGGTCGGCGGGCTCGGGCTTGGCCCCGCCCATCAGGTCGAAGCCGAAGTTGCCCACGAAGGTGTGGCCGTTGGCGTCGGTCACCAGGTCGTTGACGTGACCGCCGACGTGGGCGTCGAGGTCGGCCAGCTCCGAGAGCTCGCCGTCGGCGAAGCGCAGCAGCTTGTGGTCCTTCATCGACGCGATCACCAACGACCCGTCGGGCAGCCAGCCCAGCCCGGACGGCTGCGCGGCCACCTCCACCACCACCTCCTCGGTGCCGTCGGTGGAGATGCGCGACACGGTGTGGCGGTAGAAGTCCGACACCCACCACGTGCCGTCGTGCCACCGCGGCCCCTCGAAGAATCCGCCACCCTCGAACAACGTCGTCAACGTCCGTTCAGCCATGGGCGGGACGGTAGCGGCCTTGGTCTCCGCTCGCGGGTGGGGAGTACGATCTCTCCTCCGGCGGGAGCAGGGGCCCGGCGGGAACACCTGGGGAGGGGTTCGATGCTGTGGATCTGGCTGTGGCGACGGCGTCACAACAAGGGCGCCCGCGTCCGCTGGTGGGCGATGTTGGCCATCGCGATCTTCTTCTTCGCGATGATGGCCGTGGGCATCTCCATGACGACCGGCGAGCCCGACTGCGACGGCCAGGTCCAGCGCACAGACCAGGTGTGCCGGTACTCCGACGGGACCGTCAAGGACTACGCCAAGGAGAAGGCGAGCGATCAGCGCGACGGGGTGGCCCTCGCGATCGTGACCGGCCTCATCGGCGTCTTCTGCCTCGGTGTGGCGATCAATCGCTTCGGCAAGTCCTCCGCCCAGCTCCGCGCCGAGACCACCAGACCAGCGCGCACCCGGCCTGCGGCTCCGATTCCGAACGCCTACGCCGACCAGGTGGCGAACTACGCCGCCGCGGCCAGCTACCAGGCTGCACCGCCTCCCCCTCCTCCGCCTCCGGGGTTCGGTTCGCCGGACCAGGGAACCGGCCCCACGCACCACGAGCTCTGATCAGGCGGGGGCCGGCTCCGTGACGCCGGCCGCCTGGCGGGCGTGGTAGCTGGAGCGGGTGAGCGGTGACGACTCCACGTGGCCGATGCCCATGGCCTCGCCGATCCGGGCCAGCTCGGAGAACTCCTCGGGCGTGACCCAGCGGGCCACCGGGAGGTGGTGCGTGGTGGGCCGCAGGTACTGGCCGATGGTCACGATGTCGACGCCCACGCCGCGCAGGTCGGCGAGGGTGCCCACCAGCTCGTCGAACGTCTCGCCCATCCCCACCACCAGCCCGCTCTTGGTGGTGAGCCCGGCCGCCTTGGCCCGGGCCAGGACTGCCAGCGAGCGGGCGTAGCCCGCCGACGGGCGCACCGCGCGCTGCAGGCGCGCCACCGTCTCGACGTTGTGGTTCAACACGTCGGGACGGGCGTCGAAGATCACGTCGAGCGAGGCGGGGTCGCCCTTGCAGTCGGAGATGAGCGTCTCGATCTGCACGCCGGGCGTGCGGAGCCGGATGGCCTCGATGGTGCGGGCGAACTGCGACGCACCGCCGTCGGCCAGGTCGTCGCGGGCGACGCAGGTGAGCACCGCGAAGCGCAGGCCCATCCGCTCCACGGCCTCGGCCACCCGCTCGGGTTCGCCGAGGTCGACGGGCTCGGGATGGCGGGTGTCCACCAGGCAGAAGCCACAGGCGCGGGTGCAGCGCTCGCCGTTGATCATGAAGGTGGCGGTGCCGTCGGACCAGCACTCCGAGATGTTGGGGCAGCCCGCCTCCTCGCACACCGTGACCAGCTGGAGGTCGCGCATCGTGCGCTTGATCTCGAGGTACTCGGGCCCGAACGAGGCCTTGGCCCGCATCCACTCCGGCTTGCGCTCCCCGATGGCCAGGCCCTGGGGAACGCCCGCCTCGGCCAGCCGCCCCAGCAACCGCACCGATGTTCCCTCGGTGGCGGCCTGGGCGTGCTCGGGACGGACGTGGCCGGCCAGCTCGCCGGGACCCTCGCCCCGTGAGAAGGGCGCCAGGTCCGAGTCGCGGTGGCGCCACACCACGTCGTGGCGATCGTGGCCACCCTGGCCCCAACGCTCCACCGCCCGGGCCACCACCGCGTCCACCACCTCGGCCATGGAGGCATCGATCCCCTCCTGGCGCAACGACGTCACGGCCTTGTCGGGGATCCCGCACGGGACGATGTGGGTGAACATCGACATGTCGGGGTCGACGTTCAGGCCGAACCCGTGGAGGCTCTTGCCCTGGGTGACCCGAACACCGATGGCGCAGATCTTGCGGGGGTTCCCGGTGTCGGCATCCACCCACACCCCGGGGTAGTCGGGCAGGCGCGAGGCGGGCAGCCCGAGGTCGCTGAGCACGTCGATGATCAGCTGCTCCACCGAGTGGACGTAGGCCTTGGTGTCGGGCTTGTCGCCGCCGCCCTTCCCGGGCAGGTGGAGGATCGGGTAGCCCACCAGGTGGCCGGGCCCGTGGTAGGTCACGTCGCCCCCACGGTCGGTGCGCACCAGCTCCGCGCCCACCGTGGCGGGGTCGTCCACCAGCACGTGCTCGAGCGTGGCCCGCACCCCGAGCGTGTACACGTGGGGGTGCTCGGCCAGGAGCAGGTGGTCGTCGGGGCTCTCGGCCAGCAGGCCGTGCTGCAGGGCGTGCGCGTCCTGGTAGCGGACGCGGCCCAGCCACCGCACGTGCAGCGGCCGTCCCCCGGGCACTACAGCTCGGCTTCCCAGTCCCGCGTCTCGATGATGTCCTTCACCGCGGCCAGGAACTCGGCCGCGTAGGCGCCGTCGAAGGCCCGGTGGTCCCAGCCCAGGGTGAGGTTGCCCACCGAGTGGATGGCGATGCTCTCCGCGCCCGACGAGTCGGTGACCACCACCGGCCGCCGCTTCACGCCGTCGGTGGAGAGGATCATCACCTGGGGCTGGTTGATGATCGCCATCAGCATCAGGTTGCCGGTGCTGCCGACGTTGGTGATGGTGACGGTTCCGCCCGTGATGTCGTCGGCCGTGAGCGACCGGCTCTTGGCCCGGCCCGCCAGCTCCGCCACCTTGCGGGCGATGGCGGGCAGCCGCTGGTCCTGGGCATCGTGCACCACCGGGACGATGAGGCCCTCGTGGTCTATGTCGACCGCGATGCCGAGGTGGACGCTGCCGTGGACGACGAGCTCCGCCTCCTCACCCATCGATGCGTTCACGTGGGGGAACGACGCCAGCGCGTCGATCAGGGCCCGGGCCACGAACGGCAGGTAGGTGAGCGACACGCCCTCCTCGGCCTTGAACCGGTCCTTGTTGGCCCGGCGCACGCGCTCCACGGCCTCGTAGTCGACCTCGGTGCTCACGTAGACGTGGGGCGAGGTGGCCTTGGACCGCACCATGTGCTCGGCGGTGATGCGCCGGATCTTGTTGAGCGGGACGGTCTGGTCGGTCCCGGTGGCCACCGCCGCGGCGGGCGCCGGCGCCGGCTTGGCCGCGGGAGGGGAAAG
>JADMIO010814568.1_pt1 | contig 25632 bp, 15 predicted proteins | sample 8958161 | NCBI WGS metagenome assembly JADMIO01 (sample SAMN16585339, study PRJNA669376) | soil metagenome | isolation source: Crop rotation soil | place: USA: Cullars Rotation, Alabama | collected 2011 | reverse complement strand
CTTTCCCCGGCGCTTCGCCGCGTCCGCCAGCCGCGCGTCGATCGCGGCGAGCCGGTCCTTCAAATCGGCCGGCACCGACACCGGCCTGGCGGGTTCGCCACCCGGCGCGGGCAGCGGGACGGCTTGCAGCGCGGCGTTGTCCAAATCCCTCGCCGGGGCGGTGCCGGCCGCGTGACCGAAGGCGTCGCAGATGAACGTGTCGATTACGCCGTCCCACGTCGGGCCGACGCCCTTGTCCGCGAACGCCGTGAGGTCGCCGGGCTTGCCGACCACGCCGGAGTAGGTCTTCTTCCCGGCGTCGATCGTCAGTTGCAGCGTATACCACGTCCCCGGTTCCAGCTTGCGGACCACTTCCCACGTCGCGCCGTTCTTGACGGCGAACTCCTTGTCCGTGACGCTGCACTCCACCGCCAACGAGGCAATGACCCCGCGGCCGACGTAGAACCGATACGCCCCCGGCTTGTTCGTCGGCGCGACGGTGCGGAAGTCGATGGCGAAGTGCATCGTCGCATTCGTGGCTGCTTTCAGCGGGTTGTCGAAGACGTACCGCACGCCGTCCGTGGGCTTCCTGCTGCCGAGCCGAACGCCGCGCGTGCCGGCCGGGTGAAGATGGGCAAACGGGCTTTGGGCCTCCGCGGCGACGGCGTTCGCCCCTTCGGAGAGCCACGGCGTTGTTGGTGGCTTGCCGAGTGCCTGCCCCTCGAACCCGAGATCGGCCCCGCCGCCGATGGATTTGCCGTCGAGGGCTCCCCGTTCGACCTTCAACCGCCCGATCTCGGCGTCGAGTTTCGCCAACTCGTCGGCCTTGGCCTTCTCGCGGCGGGCAACTTCGTCCGGCGTCACCAGCGCGACCAAATTTGCCGGCCGCTTGTGCTCCTCGCCGCCGGGGAACGACCACTTCGTGCTCTGGAGGATGCCGTACAGTCCGTAGTAGTCGGCCATCGTCACCGGCTCGTACTTGTGGTCGTGGCACCGGGCGCACCCGAGCGACAGGCCCATCAGCGCCCGACCGGCGGACTCGATGGCGTCGGCGAAGTCGAGGTGCTGGTAGTCCGGGCCGGGGTTGTAGCCGTACCGCTTGCCGACGGCGAGGAACCCCGTGGCGACCACCCGCCCCGCGTACTTCTCGGGCGGGCCGTCCCGCGCGAGCAAGTCGCCCGCGATCTGTTCGCGGAGGAACTGGTTGTACGGCACGTCGGCGTTGAAGGCGTCGATCACCCAGTTGCGGTACTTGTACGCCTCGCGGACGGGGTAGTCGGCCCCGTCGCCGGCCGTGTCGGCGTAGCGGGCGACGTCGAGCCAGTGCCGGCCCCAGCGCTCGCCGTAGTGCTTCGACGCGAGCAGCCGCTCGACCACCCGCTCGAACGCGCCGGGCTTCTCGTCCGCGAGGAAGGCGCGAACCTCGTCCGGCGTCGGCGGCAACCCGGTCAGGTCGAACGTAACTCGGCGGAGGAGCGTCCGCCGGTCCGCGGCCGGGGCGGGTTTAACCCCGGCGGCTTCGAGCCGCGCCAGGATGAAGCGATCCAGGTCGGTGAGCGGCCACGCGGCATCGCGGACGGCGGGCGGCGGCGGGTCGGCGACCGGCTGAAAGGCCCAGTGCCGGCGGTCGGCTTCGGTGACGCCCGCGGCGCGGGTCGCCGTGGTTCGCTCGTCCGGCCACGCCGCCCCGTCGTTCACCCACCTCACCACCGCGGCGATCCGGGCGTCCGGGAGTTTGCCCGCCGGCGGCATCTTCACGTCGCCGGCGTGGCGGAGCGCCGCGAGCAGCGTGCCCCGGTCGGCGCGGCCCGGAACGATGGCCGGCCCGTGCTCGCCGCCCTTGAGAATGGCGGCACGCGAATCGAGGCGCAGCCCGGCTTCCTGTTTTTTCGCACCGTGGCACCGGTGGCACTTTTCCACCAGCAACGGCCGGACGTCCTTCTCGAAGTGGGCGACCGCCTCGGATGTCGGGTCCGCCGCGCGCGTGACGGCAAGCGGCCACGCGACGACGGCGACGGCCGGAAGGAGCCAGGAGCGACCGGAGAGAAAGTGCGGCATGGGGTGATTATCGGCCTTTTGGTGTCATTCGGCGGGTTCCCAACAGAAGATCGTGCCGCTCGCGGCGCTCGGCCAGTAGACGCGGCCGTCGGACACAACGGCGTTCACGCACCCACGCGGGGCGAAGCCGGGCGACTGCCACAACAGTTCCCCGGTGCGCACGGCGCGGACGTTCAGGCCGCCCACGGTGATGGCGAACGCATACCGTGAGGTCAGGGCCACCGAACCGCACGCGTGCGTCGGGCCGCCGAGCTCCTTGCAGTTCGGGTAATCCTTCCCGTCCGCGAGCCGGACCTTCGCCCCGTGCCCGCCGTACCCGCGCATCACGAGGAAATCGTCCCCCACGCTGAACCGCGTGTACCCGGCCGCCGGCCGCTCCCAGAGCGGTTTGCCGTCAACCGGGCTTACGCAACGCAGTCCGCCGGAGTTGAGGAACAGCCGGCCCCCGGTTAGAACGGGGTACGACTCCCCGAAGATCTCGTTCGACCGCCACAGCACCTTCCCGGTGCCGGCGTCGATGGCAGCGGTCTCGCCGCGCTTGCGGTCCCCTTCCGGCTTCCATTGCCACTCCCCCGCCCCGGCGGTGTAGTACATCGTCCTGCCGTCGGTGCAGCCGCCGACCGAGCCGGACCGCGTCCCCGCCACGTCGAGCTCGACGCGCCAGGCCGGCTTGCCGGTGTCCGCGTCCCACGCTTGCACGGCGGTGCCGGTCGGCGTGCCCTTGGTGCCGAACCCGAACGCGACCTTCCCCGCGGCCGCGACCGGGGCCGCGCGCTCCCAGATGTAGCGGCCGCCGATGTCCGCCGACCACCGCATCTCACCCGTCCGCTGGTCCAGGCAGAAGAACGCCCCGTCCATGCGGCCGAACGTCGGGCGCGGCACGTACACGCGGCCGCCGTCGGCCAGCAGGCCCGACGAGGTCGGCCACTCCGGGCCGGGCATCTCGGTCCGCCAGCGGAGCCGCCCCGTCGCCTGTTCCTGGCAGGTTAGGAGTCCGTTCAACGTCACCGTCAGCAGGTCGCCGCCGCTGGCCACGCTCGGGGCGAGCTGGTGGCCGAACCCGCGGCAGGCCCACCGCACCCGGAGCGGCGGCTTGATCGTCGGGTCGTCCGCGAACGACGTGTTCCCGGCGTTGCCGTAGGTGGACGGCCAGTCGGACGCCTTCCCGGACGGCCGCGACCGCGGCTTCGCCACGTCCGGCATGCCGTCGGCCCCTGGTTCGAGGTTGCCGTCCGGGCCGAGGACGTAGAAGTAGCCGTCGTCGCAGCCGAAGTAAACGCGCCCGTCGGCGGTCGCCGGGGTCGAGCCGATGCCCCGGCCGTGCGGCGTGCGGAATCGGAACGCCGGCGCGGCGGGCTTGTCGGAGAGCGACACCACAACGACATCGCCGCGCAGCGTGGCGGCGATCAGGTGGCCGCGCGTCAGGACGTGGGAACTCGCGATCGGGGTGGAACCCGCGGGGTCGCGCCAGGACGCGAGCGGTTTGCGGGCGTCGAAGTCGTAGAGCACGATGCCGTTCTTCCCGTCGGACGAGTCGCGGGTCGTGGCCGCGCTGCCGCGCACCGCCGGGGTGCTCCAGGGGTCGGCATCGCGCCGCCCGCCCGGATTCCTGGCGACCGCACCGTCGGCGAGCGCCAGCCGGGTCAACGCCAGGTGGCCGTCGGCCCCCATGCCGGCGTTGTACACCCAGTCCCCGGAGATCGACGAAGACATCGGCGACGACCCGTCGCGGCCGTTCGGCGCGCGGTTGCACCACACCAGTTCCGCGGACGTGCCCTGGTCTTCCACGCACGTGATGTCCCAGCCGAAGCTGGTGACGACCTTCTTTCCCGCGACGGCCACCTCGCCGCCGCCGTAGTGCGGCCGGTCGTAGCTGCCGGGATGGCCGCGCTCGCGCTCCCGGCTTTTGGTCGCCTCCGGCGGCTCCCGGTAGCGGGCGTAGTGGTCCCACCGCCACCGTTCGACGCCGTCGCGGTCGAGGCACCGCAGCACGGCGTCGAGCCCCTGGACGTAAATCGAACCGTTGGCGGCCGTCGGCGCGCTGATGACGGGAGCGCCGACCTTCACCGTCCGGACGAGCTTGCCGTCCGCGGCGTCGAGGACGTGGAGGTTTCCGGCCGTGGTGCCGTAGTAGACGCGGCCGCCGGCGACGCACGGCGACGACGTGTTGAACCCCATCGCCGCGGTCCCGTCCGGGGCGGCCTTCCACACCACCCGCCCGGCGCGCGGGTCGATGCGGTACGCCGCGCCCATCTGATCGACGACGTAGGCATCGCCGCCCACGATCGCCGGAGAAGTCATCACGGCGTCGTCGAGCTTGACCCGGGCCGCCAACCCCAGGGGCGTCTTGACCGTCTCGTCGGGCGCGTTCCCGGTGTGCGCCGAATCGCGCATGAACTGTGGCCAGTCCGCGGCCGGGGTGGCCGGGCACAGCGCCAGAAGGGCCGCCAGCGCCGCACCCAATCGCGGCAAAGGCGCGGTTCTCATGGCGAATCCTCATGGAGAACGGGATTACCCGCCGCCTTGAGGCGGCACGCCCAGGGCTGCCCGTCCCGGTAGTTAATCCGGCCAACGGGGTCGAAACATCGGCAGCCTACCATCGTGAACTCCGGCGGACAACGAACTTCCGCTTTCCCCGCGGCACGGGCTCGAAATCGATTCGCGATTACTGCTTGACCCCGGCGGCGCGGCGCGGGAAAGTCGAATTCCGACCTCCGCCGCGTCGGACCGCCCGACGCGCGGAACTCGACCGGACGTTGTCGCCGAACGGGGACTGTTGCCATGTCCGTGACCATCGTTTCGCGCCGCCAGATGTTACGCGCCGGCGCGATCGGCGGGCTGAGCCTGGCAACGCCCGGCCTCGTCGCCGCCCGCGTGGACCCGACGCGGTCCCTCGGGTCCGGGGCGGCGGAGAAGTCGTGCATCTTGCTCTGGCTGTGCGGCGGCCCGAGCCACCTCGACACGTGGGACCTCAAGCCCGACGCCCCCGACGGCATCCGCGGCCCGTACAAGCCGGCCGCCACCGCCGTCCCCGGCCTGCGCATCAGCGAGCTGCACGCCAAGATGGCCCCCCTGGCCAAGCACTTCGCCGTCGTCCGGTCGATGCACCACGTCGGCAACATCAGCAACCACTTCGACGCGATGCACCACTGCCTGACCGGCCAGGCCGGCGCGCCGAACGACGCTCCGTACATCGGGTCGATCCTGTCCCAGGTCCGGCCCACCCGGCGGAACGTCGCCAGCTACTTCTGGCTGATGAACCCCGGCCGGGCGAGCGTGTTCATCTCGGCGTTCATCGGCACCGGCGGCTACCTCGGCCTGCGCCACGCGCCGGTGTTCGTCGGGTCGCAGAACAACCACCCGGCGATGCCGACCTACCGCGGCCCGGACGAACTGTTCGCCCCGGCCGACCCCGTTCGCATGGAGGACCGCCAGCGGTTGTTGGCCCGGTTGGAGGCGACAACCGAATCCCGCGAGCGCGACCGCTTCGAGGCGGAATGGGGCGATCTGCACCGCCGCGCCTTCGACTTGGCGACCGGCCCGGGCGGGCGGCAGGTGTTCGAACTCGAACGCGAGCCGGCGAAACTGCGCGACCGTTATGGCCGCCACCCCCTCGGCCAGAACCTGCTTCTGGCGCGGCGGTTGGTCGAAGCGGGGGCGAGTTGCGTCACCGTCAGCGGTTGGGTCGGCCCGTCCCCGGACGGCGGCGGCGGGTCGTCCGGCATTTCAAGCTGGGACATGCACGGCGGACACATGGGGATGGGCAACGCGTTCGGCACCGGCTCTTACGGCATGAGCTGGTGCCTGCCGCGGTTGGACGAGGCGTTGGCGTCTCTCATCGCCGACCTGCACGACCGCGGGTTGCTGGAGCGGACGCTGGTGGTGGCCGTCGGCGAGTTCGGCCGGTCGCCGAAGATCAACACGTCGGGGCAACCCGGCCGCCTCCATTGGCCGGACTGCTTCTCCGCCCTGCTGGCCGGCGGCGGCATCCGCGGCGGCGCGGTCTACGGGGCGTCCGACAAGACCGGGGCTTACGTGAAAGACCGGCCGGTGCGGCCGCAGGACCTCGGGGCAACGATCTACCGCGCCCTCGACGTGCCGCTCGACGCCCGCCTGGGCAAGGAGGCCGGCACCCCGCGGCCGATCACCACCGGCGAGCCGATCAAGGAACTGTTCGGGTGAGGAAGCCGTGACCCGCCGCGGCGTTCGTTTTCCCCGGAGCCGGGCGGCTGGGCGTTGGGCTCGCCGCCCACGTCGGGGAACAGTGTCCGGACGCCGACATCTCCTAAGAGCCTATCCCAGAACCCCTGTTGCTCGGAACGTAATCCAGGCACAGGCGATGTGAAGGAACGCCTTGTAGTTCGGGACTTTCTTCTCCCACCGGATCAGCAACCGCCGGAACCGGTTCATCCAACTATGCGTCCGCTCCACCACCCACCGCCGCGCCCGGTATCCCGGGACCTTCTCCCGCGCGACGGGCGGGGTTCCTTTGGCCTTCTTCCTGGGGATGTGGACCGTGTAGCCCCACGTCGCCACCAACGCCCGCACCGACGGATAGTCATACCCCTTGTCCGCACAGAAGTGCTGCGGCTTCGCGGCGGTCGGTTCGGGGCGCTCGACCGGAACGCTCTCCAGGGTCGCCGCGACGAGTGCCATGTCGGGTCGGTTGGCCCCGGCCACGTCGAGGCCCACCGGCACCCCGCGTCCCTCGGTCAGCACGGACCGCTTGGTGCCGATCTTGGCTCGATCCGTGGGGTTTTTCCCCGTCTTTTTTCCCCCCGAGCGGGGCCTTGGTCATGGTCCCGTCGATACTCTGCCAGTCCCAATCGATGCCGATCTCCGCGTCATACTCGCGGAGCGCGGCCTGCCAGAGCTTGCGAAAGACGCCGCGCGTCTGCCACCGCTGGAAGTAGCGGTGGAGGCTGCTGCCGGAGCCGAACTCGGGCGGCGCGGCCTTCCAGTGGCAACCGGTGCGCAGGATGTAGAAGATGCCGTCCAGGACGCGGCGATAGGACAAGCGGGGTCGGCCCCCCTTGCGGGAGCGTCGGACCTGGGGCAGGAGGGGTTCGATCCGGTCCCAGAGGGCGTCAGGAATTCGAAACGTTTCGACCGTGGTTTCCCGTGCAGCTGCCATGACGATTCCCCCGTAAGTGGGCGAATCGAAGGGCACTTACATTCTACGCTCACGGTTCTGGGATAGGCTCTAAGTTTAGACGTGCCCGCCGACCTTCTTCCCGCCGACCTGAACTATGAAACTACGCTCCGTTGCCGCGCTGCTTTTCCTCGCGTCGCTTCCCGCCGTCCTACCCGCCGCAGATCTCGTGCTCGCCGCGAAGGAGAAGTCCGACTACCAGATCGTCCTTCCCGACAAGTACCCCACGCCAGCCGTCGGCGAAGCACTCGCGCAGACGGCCCGGCTGATGCAGACCGCGTTCCTGGCCAACGGCGTCGCCGTGCCGGTCGTCGCGGAAGCGAAGCGGGACGCCGCGAAACCTGCCATCTACCTCGGCGACACTGCGTTCGCCCGCGGCCACAAGGTCGACCTCGCGTCGCTTCCCGGCTGGGGCTACGTCCACAAGGTCGTCGGCCGCGACGTGATCGTGGCCGGCCGCGACCACCCGACCCCGGACCGCGACGCCGCGGCCGGCGGCCGCCCGCGCAGCATGGACCGCGTCGCCACCGCCAAGGGCGTCGTCGATTTCCTTCGGCAGTACGCCGGCGTCCGGTTCCTTTTTCCCGACCTCGCGCCGTGGGCACCGCTCTCCTCGGCCGGCAAGATCGACCTTCTGAACACCCCGGCCATCGAGTACCTGAAGACGCCGACCATCGGCGTGCCCGCCGACCTCGACGTTCGCGTGGTGCCGCCGCTGGAGTACCACATCAGCTACCCGCTGTGCGGCGGGTTCTACGAGATCGCCAACAACCGCTTCCCCGTCGTGGACGAGGCCATCGGGGCGCACACCTACGAGGAGGCGGTGCCCCGCGCGAAGTTCAAGGACACGCACCCCGAGTACTTCGCCCTCATCGGCGGCAAGCGGACCGCGAACGAGCCGGGCGTCGCCCAGTACTGCCTCTCGAACCCGGCCGTCCGCGAACTCATCTACCAGAACATGGTCGCCGCGCTCGACCGCGGCTATCGGGTCGTCTACCTCGGCCAGCCCGACGGCTTCCGCCCGTGCCAGTGCGACGACTGCAAGAAGCTGTACGACACCGGCAACGACTGGGACGAGAAGCTCTGGCTCGCCCACCGCGACCTCGCCGAGCGCGTCCGGAAGGCCCGGCCCGACAAGCAAGTCACCATCCTGTCGTACATTCAGACCGAGGTGCCGCCGAAGACGTTCAAGAAGTTCCCGGACAACACCGCCGTCCTGCTGACCGGCACCAACGAAGAGGACATCGCCCCGTGGCGAAGTGCCGAGGTGCCGAAGGGGTTCGCCGGGTCGGTCTACAACTGGTGCCCGAACATGGCGACGCGGTACACGCCGATGCGGACGCCGCGGTTCGTCGAGGAGCAGGCGAAACGGCTGGCGGCGAACCGCATCCGGTCGATCTACCGCGACGGGACCGGGGTACTGTTCGGGCTGGACGGGCCGGTCTACTACACGATGGGCCGGATGTTCGACGACGTGGCGCACAACCAGGCGAAGGTGCTGGTGGCCGAGTACTGCGAGGCGGCGTTCGGCAAGGCGGCCGGGCCGATGGTTCAGTTCTTCGACCACCTGTACCACAGCATCGAACTGTACTCGTCGTTCCTCGGCACCCGCGACCCGGCGTGGACGTACAAGACCATCTACGGCCAGCGGCGGAAGTACGTCACCGACCCGTTCCAGTTTCTGAGCTTCCTGTACTCCCCGACGGTGCTGGCGAACCTGGAAGCGCAGTTGTCGCAGGCGGAGGCGGCCGCCGACTCGCCGAAGGCGAAGGCGCGGCTCGCGCTGGTGCGGCGCGAGTTCAACTGGCTGCGGTCCACGTTGAAGGTGGTTCACCTGTATCACGCGTTCCAGACGCAGCCGGACAGGGCGTCGCGCGACCGGCTGCTGGACGCGATCGACGCCCGGAACGCGGAGATCAACGGCCACTTCGACGCGCGGGGCCGGCAGTTGCCGACGGCCGGCGGGTGGGCGTACACGATGTTCCCGCCGCCGGGCCACGACGCCGCCCACATGCGGCTGGCGCACAACGGCTACCAGGAGCCGGTGGCGAACACGGCGTTCAACTGGGACACGGCCGCGATGCGCACGGCCCCGCTGCCGGGGACGAAGCGGCTCGCGGTCGGCACGGCGAAGGGGCCGGTCGGCCTCGACGCGGCCGAGTGGGCGAAGGCGACGGCGGCCCCGCTGGAAGGGCTGGCCGGTTCCCCGGCGACGCGCAAGACCGCGGTGCGGATGCTGGCCGATGGTACGACGCTGTACGTGCGCATCGAGGCGGAGTTGTCCGCAGGCGCGGACGCGGTGAACGTCACCGTCGCGCCGGTGCCGGGCCGCGAGGTGGCGTACCGGTTCACGGTCGGCCCCAAGGCCGATTCCAAGCAGGACTCCGCGAACGGCCTCGTGACAGATCCGATCGACCCGCGGTACGGCAAGTTCGACGCGGATTGGTCCGGCGAATGGAAGTACGAAACGCGGCTCGACGCGGCGACGGGCCGGTGGCTCGGTCTGATCGCGGTGCCGTTCAAGACGCTCGGCGTGGGCGCGCCGAAGCCCGGCACCTTTTGGCGTGGCAACGTGACGCGGACCAGCACCGCGGGTACGTCCGAGGAACGCACGATCTGGTCGGTCCTCGCGGGGAGCAAGTCGCTCGACGACCTCAACGACCTCGGTGAACTGACGTTCCCGGCCGACACGGCCGCGGCCGTGAACCCGCTGAAACAGGCCCGCGAAGACCTGTACCGCAAGTCGTTCGAGTTCCCCGCCGAGTGGGCGAAACTGCCCGACGCATTGCCGTTGTCCCCGTGGGTGTTCCGCAAGGACGAACTGGATCAGGGCGTGAAACAGAAGTGGTACGAGGGAGACGCGAAGGACGGCTGGGAGCCGATCGATGTGCCGGCGTTCTGGGCCGAGACGACGACGGCCGGGAAACTGACCGGGCACGGGTGGTATCGGACGACGTTCACGGTGCCGGCCGCGTGGAAGGGCCGGCCGGTACGGGTGCTGTTCGGCGCGGTGGACGAGCAGGCGTGGGTCTACGTGAACGGCCGGTTGGTGCGCGAGCACACGGAGAAGTCGGAGGGGAAGCGGATCGACGACCTGTGGGAGACGCCGTTCGCGGCCGAGGTGCCGGCCGCGGTCTTGCGGTACGGCGAGCCGAACGTGCTGGTGGTGCGGGTGCAAAACCTGGTGGCGAACGGCGGCATCTGGCGGCCGGTGCGCGCCCACGCGGGACCGGCCAAGTGACGGGCGGTCCCACCCAGGAGTCGACCGGACCCGGAATAGCCGCGAAACTCGCCGCGCGGCCCGACAGACCTGGTTGCTAATCGCACTGGCCGCGCCGCCGATTATGGCAGCGGAGCCGCCGTCCCTTGAGCGACGCGTCCGCGAGCAGAACTTCTGGCACACCCACGCGCGGAACGGCAAGACAACGTACTACTCCGCGTCGAGGTCGCCTGGGCCCGCGTCACCGACGACTCGCGCCGCTACGTCTTCGCCCGCCGGCCCAGCGGGCGGACTTGGACAGGGGAAAGTCGTCGGCGAACACGGCGGCGTAGTCGCGACGCGGGCCGGAGACGCGGGTTCGAGCTTGAGGGTGAAGACCTGCGTGAAATGTTAGAGCGCTGAGCCGCGTCTAACGGTTCAGCGCTCTTCGCAATGGTCTGATCTCATCGCTTGATGGAGGGAAAGTGCCCGCCGCGACCCAGCCGGGTGCGATGAGCAGCGTTCTGCTCACGCACCGCTCTTATCCTTCAACTTTTGGCCGGCGTCCTTCATCGCTTTGCCGGCCCGATGGGCCGCTTCGCCCGCTTTGTCGGCGACCGCTTCCGCTCCGTCTTTAATTTTCTCACCGGCTTTCTTGGCCGCGTCCTTTGCGGACTGGCCCGCATCCTGAATCTTGCCTTTCACCGTGTCGGCCATGATGATCTCCCACACTGAGCCTTGACCGGCCGGGAAATCCGGCACTGGCATCGTGCAAAACCGCAACTACCATGCCGCTACCACTCTCTCGCCGTCGAGTAAGGGCAACGGGCGCGGTGCGTCGGCCACGCTGGCGGCGCAGGGCGCTGCACACGGCGGTACCGGCGTGGGGGGACGCCGAACGACCTTCCCCGGTTCCGGCGCGGCCAGGTCGGTCGGACGTGCCAAATTCACCGCCCGGTTGTGGGTATCCATGCCCCGTAGCTCGGGCCGAGCCTTCGAGGTCCGTCTGCCAACCCGTGGTAGGTTGTCAATCGCCTGTGGAGTGAAACGGGATGGCACGGTAGGATCGGGACGTGAAAGCGACGCCGGCTTCCAACTGGATTCGGAACAAAGGAAACGGATACCGTCCGCCAATTCAACTTTTCATTTGCGGTTTCACACCGGACGGATTGTGTTTGGGAATGGTAATCGCGGCCGTACTGGTTTCGGTGAGGCGGTCTCGAATGCGTGTCAAGCCGCCACAAGAACCGCATTACTGATTCGCCGTCGGGTCTCGAAGACCCGACCCGACCTACAAGAGATGCCCCATGCTCATCGGATACGTGTCGGACGAACGCTACTGCGCCCTCCCCGATACCGCCGTCGAACTCCTGAACGCCGCCGGCGAATCGTGGCCGGCGCACGCCCGCGCCTCCGGCGCGATCCACGCCGACTGCCCGCCGGGCGAGTACGAGGTCGTGCTGTCGAAGCCCGGCTACGGCTCGAAGCGCACCCGCGCCGCCGTCCGGCCCGGCCGCGTCCACCGGTTCCGCCTGCTCTCCGACGGCCTGCTCGGCTACGCCTGGCCGAAGTGCGTGCGCGCCGGCGAGACCGCCGAGTTCAAGGTGCACTCGGTGGTGCAATACCACCTCGAACTGTGGCGCTACGGCTGGGACAAGCAGCGCGTCCTCGGCCTCGGCTGGCACGACGAGCACGGCCCCCGCGCCACCATGCAAATCACCCCCGACGGCGACTACACGCAGACCGGCGTCGGCTGGAACACGGTCGGGTACGGCAGCCCGAGCCACCTGCAACTCGTCGCCGCCCCCGCACGGTCCGGCCTCTACTACTTCCACGCCCGCACGGCCGCCGGCCTCGACTTCACCTTCCCGTGGGTCGTCGCGCCGGCGACGCCGACCGCCCCGGTCGCGGTGCTGGCGTCGAACATCACCTGGAACGCCTACAACAACTTCGGCGGCCGCAGCAACTACATCAACGCCGACGAGCTGCCCGCGACCCCGATCGTCAACGGCCGGCAAGAACTGAAGCGGTACATCGATCCGAAGCACCACACCTGGGGCTGCGACCGGTACGCCCCGCTGTCGTTCGACCGCCCGGAGCCGATGAACCACATCGACCCGGCCGAGCGCATCACCGACCCCATCGAGGGCCGCAACGGCTGCCACCAGGCGCAGGCGGAATGGCGGCTGCTCGGCTGGCTCGAACGCGAGGGGTTCGCCTACGACTACTACTCGGAAACGCAACTGCACCACGGCGTCCTCGACCTGTCGAAGTACCGCGTCCTCGTCATCAGCACGCACCCGGAATACTGGACGCGCCGGATGTACCAGCGCGTGAAATCATGGGTGTTCGAGGAGGGCGGCCGGCTCATGTACCTCGGCGGCAACGGGCTGAACTGCGAGGTCGAGATGTTGCCGAACGACGCGATGGTCTGCCACAACGGGAAGCTGACGAGCCTGTGGCCGGACGGCATCGGCGGCGAGAGCCGGTTCGCCACGCGGGTCGAGTCGGAGGCGAACCTGCTCGGCGTCGTGTTCACCCCGGCCGGCATCATGACCGCCGCCCCGTACAAGGTGGTGGACGGCAACCACTGGGTTTTCCAGGGTACGGGGTTGCGCACCGGCGACGTGTTCGGAACGGAGTGCCTGCACCGGCGCTGCCCCGGCGGCGCGTCGGGCCACGAGACGGACAAGGTGTCCGCGAGTTCGCCGAAGGGCGTACACTTGCTGGCGCAGGGGTTGAACGCAGACGGCGGCGGGGCGGACATGGTGGTGTTCGACACGCCCGGCGGTGGCAAGGTCTTTTCCGTGGGCTCGATCACCTACCCGAGTTCGCTGCCGGTCGATGACGGTGTGTCGAAGGTAACGGCGAACGTGTTAAGGCGGTTTCTGCTTCCGTAGGACAGGCTTCCAGCCTGACCGCATTCCAGGACAGGCTGGAAGCCTGTCCTACGGGGGAGATAATTGTCTGGACAACTATCGTTGTGCCGGCTATCGTTGACACCATGACAGGTGCCGCCCCTAAGTCGTCGGCCGCGCGGTTCGACTCGCCGGAACAGGAAGCGTTCCTGAACCTGTGGCGGACCTACGACCGGCTGCGGGCTCTGGAAGACGAACTGTTCGCCGAGTTCGGCCTGACGCCGCAGCAGTACAACGCCCTGCGCCTGCTCAAAGCCGCCGACCCGGACGCACTGCCGACATTGGCCATCGCGGATCGGCTCGTGTCGCGCGCGCCCGACATCACCCGAATGATCGACCGGCTGGAAGACCTGAAGTTGGTACGCCGCGAACGCCCCGCCCACGACCGTCGCACCGTGTTCGTCCGCATCGCTCCCGCCGGCGTCGCCCTGCTCGACCGCATCGCCGGGCCGCTGCGGAAGTGCCACGAACGACAACTCGGGCACCTGTCGGCACCGCAATTGAAGAAGCTGGTTGCTCTCCTGCAAGCGGCCCGCGCGCCGCACGAACCGGACGACGGACACTGGAAATAACTGCTGTGTAGGTCGGGTCGAGTCTTCGAGACCCGACATCGCGCCTTGCGACTTCCGTCGGGTCTCGAAGACTCGACCCGACCTACAAAACCCAGGAGCATCACAATGGCTGCCACCTCCCCGGATGTCGTCGTTATCGGCGGCGGGCCGTCCGGCTCGACGGCCGCGACGCTGCTGGCGCAAAAGGGGCTGAAGGTCGAGCTGTTCGAGCGCGACCACTTCCCGCGGTTCCACATCGGCGAGTCGATGATCCCGGACACGTACTTCGCGCTCAAGCGGACCGGGCTGCTCGAAAAGATGAAGGGCAGCCACTTCGTCAAGAAGCACAGCGTCCAGTTCGTGAACCAGAAGGGCAAGCTGTCGGAGCCGTTCTACTTCTGGGACAACAAGCCGCACGAGTCGTCGCAGACGTGGCAGGTGCGGCGGAGCGAGTTCGACAAGCTGTCGCTCGACCACGCCCGCGAGAACGGCGTCGCCGTCCACGAGGGGGCGCGGGTGCTGGAGGTGATCTTCGAGGGCGACAAGGCCGTGGGCGTGCGCGTGAAGCCGGAGAACGAACCGGAGCGCGAGGTGCGGTCGAAGGTGGTCATCGACGCGAGCGGGCAGAGCACGCTCATCATCGACCGCTTCGGCCTGCGAGAGTGGGACCCGGTGCTGAAGAAGGCCGCGCTGTGGACGTACTGGAAGGGGGCGTACCGCGACCAGGGCCGCGACGAGGGGGCCACCATCGTTATCCAGACCGAGGGCAAGAAGGGCTGGTTCTGGTATATCCCGCTGCACGACGACATCGTCAGCGTCGGCGTCGTCGCGGACCACGATTACCTGTTCAAGAACCGGGCGACGAAAGACCTGGAAGCGATTTACTTCGAGGAGGTCGCCCGCGCCCCCGGCGTGCAGCCGCGGATTGCGAACGCCCAGCGGTGCGACATCTTCCGCGTGCAGAAGGAGTACACCTACCGCGCCAAGCAGGCGGCCGGCAACGGCTGGTGCCTGATCGGCGACGCGTTCGGGTTCCTCGACCCGCTGTACTCGTCGGGGCTGCTGCTCGCGCTCACGTCGGCGTCGATGGCGTCTGACTGCGTCGCCGAGGCGATCGCCAAGGGGGACACGTCGGAAGCCCAGTTGCGGAAGTGGGAGAAGCCGTACCTGAAGGGGATGGACCGCATCCGCCGGCTCGTCTGCGAGTTCTACGACGGGCTGAGCTTCGGCCGGTTCGTGAAGAAGTACCCGCACCTCAAGAACACCGTCACGGACGTGCTGATCGGCGATGTGTTCAAGGACGACGTGGACGTGCTCTGGCCGCTGATGGACGAGATGCGTAAGGAGCAGAATATCCCCGCGTACCAGGCCGTCGGCGCGTGACGCGGTAACTTCCCCGGAGTCAACCGTGCCGCGCGTCATCCACTTCGAACTGCACGCCGACGAGCCCGACCGGGCCGTCGGGTTCTACACCGCCCTGTTCGGGTGGACGTTTACGAAGTGGGCCGGGCCGATGGACTACTGGATCATCAAGACGGGTGACGACGCGCAGAAGGGGATCAACGGCGGCATGGTCCGCCGTATGGGACCGCCGCCGACGGACGGGCAGCCGGTCAACGCGTACGTCTGCACGGTGGACGTGCCCGACATCGACGGCTACTTCGCCAAGGCGCTCCAACTCGGCGGCACGGCGGCGCTACCGAAGATGCCGATTCCCGGCATCGGCTGGTTGGCGTACGTGAAGGACACGGAAGGAACGATCCTGGGGCTGATGCAGTCCGACCCGTCGGCGAAGTGAGCGCCATGTCCGCCGAGTTGACCCCCGCCGAGCGGCTCCTCGTCTGGTTGCTGCGGCTCGACGCGGCCGTGCTGCTGTTCGCGGCCGTGCCCGTCTTCTTCCCGACTGACTGGATGCGGGAAGTGCACGAATGGATGGGGCTCGGCGCGTTTCCCGACAGCCGACTCACGGAGTATCTGACACGGTCCGTCGCCGCGTGCTACACCATGCACGGCGTAATCATCGGGTTGCTCTCGACGGATGTGCGCCGCTACCGGCCGCTGATTCCCGCGATGTTCGTCCTGCACCTGGCGTTCGCCGCCGCGATGCTCGGCATCGACCTGTACGTCGGGATGCCGTGGTGGTGGACGGCGACGGAGGCCGGCACGATCGGCGGGGTCGCGGTCGTGGTGCTGGCGGTCGCTCGCGCGGCAGCAAAGTCAGCCAATGTTCGGTAAACTGGTCGCATGGCAAACGCATCCCTATCAACGAGTTCGCGCCGCGATTTTCTCTGGCGAAGTGGCGGCGGCTTCGGCGGCGTGGCGCTGGCGCAGCTACTTGCCAGCGCCACCGAGAAGCCGAACCCCGCATTCAACGGCGGCCTGCACCACCCGGCCAAGGTGAAGCGCGTCATCCAGTTGTTCATGAACGGCGGCGCGAGCCAGATCGACACCTACGACTACAAGCCGGAACTGGTCCGGCTCCACGGTCAGAAGCTCGGCCCGAAGGAACGCCCCGAAGGGTTCACCGGCGACCCCGGCGCATTGATGCGCAGCCCGTTCGAGTTCGAGAAGCACGGCCAGTCCGGCCGCTGGGTGAGTTGCGTCTTCCCGCACCAGGCGGAGTGCGTCGACGACATGGCCTTCCTTATGGCCATGACGACGAAGACGAACGTCCACGGCCCCGGCAGCTACATGATGAACACGGGGTTCCTGATCCCCGGGTTCCCGTGTCTCGGGGCGTGGACGAGTTACGCGCTCGGCAACCTCGCGGACAACCTGCCGGCGTTCGTCGTGCTGCCGGACGGCCGCGGGTTGCCTTACAACAACCGCGGCAACTTCTCGGCGGGATTTTTGCCGGCCGTCCACCAAGGCACGGTGATCGACGCGGCCGCGAAGCACCCGATCCCCGACCTGCGCGCCAGGGGCAAGTTCGGCTTCGTCACGCCGGACGCCGACAGGGACGGACTGGCGTTGCTCGATCAGTTCAACAAGGCGCACGCGCAGGAGCGCCCGGCCGACAGCCGGCTCGACGCCCGCATCGCGGCGTATGAGCTGGCCGCGAAGATGCAACTCGCCGCGCCGGAGGCGTTCGACCTGTCGCGGGAAACACAGGCGACGCGCACCGCCTACGGCGTGGACGACGCGGCCACGGCCGACTTCGGCCGGCGTTGTTTGCTCGCTCGCCGTCTGGTCGAGCGCGGCGTGCGGTTCGTGCAGGTCTGGAGCGGGCCGAACGGCGCGTCGGGGAACTGGGACAATCACGGCAGCATCGTCAAGGAACTGACCAGCATCGCCCGGTCGGTCGATCAGCCGATCGCGGCGTTGCTGAAGGACTTGAAGGCCCGCGGCCTGTTCTCCGACACGCTCCTCATCTGGACGACGGAGTTCGGCCGGACGCCGTTCGCGCAAGGGTCGGTCGGCCGGGACCACAACGGCGGGACGTTCGTCACCTGGCTGGCGGGGGCGGGCGTGAAGGCGGGGACCGCTTACGGCACGAGTGACGACTGGGGCTACCAGGCCGCCGAAGGAAAGACGTACTGCTACGACCTGCACGCGACGATCCTGCACCTGACTGGGATCGACCACGAAAAGTTGACGTTCCGCCACAACGGGGTGGATCGCCGCCTCACCGACGTTCACGGGCACGTCGTCCGCGAGATTCTGGCGTAATCCGAGTTACCGCTCGCCGGCTACGGGGCGTCCTCGGCCGGGGCGTGGGGCCAACCCGACGCCAGCATGCACGCGAGTTCTTCCTCCAGGCGCGCCACCGCCTCGGCGTTGGCCGCACGGCCGTGGGCGTCGTGTTCCACGCTGTAATTGATGACCTGACGGCACAACCGCTCCTCCGGCGTCGCGCCGGGCAGCAGGGTCAGCATTCTGGGCGGCAGGTCGGCGTTCAGGGTGCGGAACAGTTCGACGGCGTCCCGCAGGGACAACCGGCCGGCTTGCACTTCGGCCGCCACGCGGTGCCGGTCCTCCATCCGCGAGAGGTCGATCTTCCCGGACGGCGCTTGCCGCGCGGCCTGCGGGCTCGATTCGGTGGAATTCGGCAGCCGTGCGAGTCGTGAGCTGTGACCGCCGCCCGAGACGGCTTGGTAGCCGCACACGAGCACGACGGAACCGACGACGCCATGCGCGAACAGGGACGGAAGGCGGACCATGACCATACCCCGGTAGGACGTGGGAAACCGGGCACCTCGACGCACGAAGCCAGAATGGCCCGTGCGACAGGGTGTCGTCAATTGACTATCAGACTGGCCGAGCAACCATCGACGAGAACAACGCGAGCCGCCGTCGTCCGGTGATTACGAGTCGTTTGGCGTCCGACGTGTCGCGTGCGCGCCCCGCATCGAGTCATTGCGGGACAGCGTGCAGATCGTCCCATGCCGCGGACCGACTGTCAAGCATTCCTTGCGCGGAATGTGAAAATATTGTGAGGCGGCCGCACTCGAATGGATCGTGATCGCTCTTTGTGGTGGACGGCGCGGTGATTGAATCCCGGCCAGTCTGATTCGCGGTCAACCAGTCGGCCTCACCGCACGGTCGGCATGAAAAGCGCCGTTGGTGGATTTATGCGGCGAAACGACAAGTTGCCCGAACCTGGAATACTTTGGCACATCGGATGCAGTGTGCTCCAAGTCCGACACACTCGCCTGGACGAGTCATGACCGCATTGTCGATTATGAACCCCGCGACCGAACGGGTTCCGTCCGCTCCCGAATCGCACGACTCGCTCAAGCACCTCCGACACGTCATCGACCACGCGGCGCACCTGTTGCCGGCACAAGGTCCGATCACGGTCTTCATTCACCACAACACGCTGCACGCCTTCGAGGACTTGCCGTTCACCCAGGCCGTCAAGAAAGCGGCGCGGGTGTTCGGCTGCCAGCCCTTCCTGACTGAAGAGCGCTACCGCGAAGCGCTCGGGCGCGGCCGCATCCGGTTCTCGGACCTCGAACAGATCCTGCACGAACAACTCGCGGACGGCGCGGAGGAGCGCATCGCCAAGCTCGGCACGCGCCGCGAGCTGCGCCTGGCCTTGCTGCAATACCCCGTGCGTTCCGGCCCGAACGAAGAACTGCATTGGTTCGTGGCCGAAACGGACGCCCTCCGCCGGATTCGATCGGACGCCTCCGCCGCGGTTCGCGGCCGACTGATCGCCGAAACGCGCCGCTGGGTGCTGCGCGACCTGCGCTGCGGGCTCGAATCGGTTCGCAACGGGCACGCCGCGCCGCTCAAGAACGACCGGCCGCAGCGCGTGGTCGAACTGCTGAATCGGTTCGCCGACACGGAGATCGAAAACTGGACCGAAGCCACCTGGGAGGCGTTCGTCGTCCAGGCGCTGTGGCGCGTCTGCTGCGACGGCGTCGGGGCCGCGACGCCGCCGGATCGCCCGCCGGTGCCGGTCGTGCGGCACCGCGACCTGCTGCTGCAAGCCGCGGGCGTGGACAGCGACCCGCGCGTCCACGAACTCATGATCCGGCTGTGCGCGGCGTTTCTCGACCAGGGGTTCGCGCCGTGGCCGCTGCCGAACCGCGAACTCGGGTTCTTCGAGGCGTTCTCCCGGCTCTACGGCCAGCCGCAGGGGCCGCCGGATCGCTGGCTGCGCGGGCTGGACCGCGAACTCGCACGCATCCGGAACGCTCGAATTTCGCCGCTGGAATCGATCCGGGAATCGCTCACGCTTCTCGGCGTCGCCGAGAACACCTGGGACGAATACATCGCCGCGACGTTCCTGGCCCTTCGCGGCTGGGGCGGCATGGTCCGCGAGGTGGAAGCCCGCAGCGACCGCGTCGCGCACCCCATTCCCAACGGCAGCGTCGTCGAGTTCCTCGCCGTGCGTCTACTCCTCGACCGCTTTTCGCTGGCGTACACGGCCCGGCAGGCGCTGGGCTTCACCGGACCGCTCACCGGGCTCCGCGCGGCGGTCCAACGCTCCCTTCCGGACCAGGACCCGCCCAGCGTCGAACAGCGGGCGTTCCAGGTGTTCCAGCTGGCCCAGGTGCTCGGCTGGACGCCGCAGACGCTGCACGGTCTAACGCCGCAGGAGTGGGACCGGCTGCTGGGCGAAATCGAATCGTTCACGGCCCTCGACCGGCGCGAGGTCTTCCACCTGGCGTATGAACTGCGGTTCCGCAACCAGACGCTCGACGCGCTGGCGCTGCACGTGCCGCACGTACAGGAACCGCCGCGGCCGGCCCGCTACCAGGTCATCACCTGCCTGGACGAACGGGAAGAATCGTTCCGCCGGCACCTGGAAGAAATCGCCCCGGACGTGGAGACGTTCGGCGCGGCCGGGTTCTTCGCGGTGGCCATGTACTACCGCGGCGCGGCCGACGCCCACTACGTGCCGCTGTGCCCCATCGTGATCCGGCCGCAGCACTGGATCGAGGAACAGGTGGACGAAACGGCGGAGGACGCGCACCGCCGCCGCGCCCGCGCGCGGAAGGCGATCGGGGCCGTGTCGCACCGCTTCCACCTCGGCAGCCGCACGGCCGCCACGGGGGCGCTGCTCACGGCCGGCGTCGGCGTGCTGGCCTCGGTCCCGCTCGTCGCCCGCATCCTCTTCCCGCGCCTGACGGCCCGGATCCGGCGGATCATCGGCCGGGTCGTCCAGACGCCGCCGGCGACGCGGCTAAAACTGGAACGCCGCGAGCCGACGCCCGGCCCGGAGAACGGCAAGATCGGCTACAACCTCGACGAGTTGACCAACATCGCCGACCGGTTGCTCAAGGACATCGGGCTGGTGTCGAACTTCTCGCGGCTCATTCTCGCGCTCGGCCACGGGTCGAGCAGCCTGAACAACCCGCACAAGTCCGCCTACGACTGCGGCGCGTGCGGCGGCAGCCCCGGCGCGCCGAACGGCCGGGCCATCGCGGAGATCCTCAACGACCCCCGCGTCCGCGCCCGGCTCGCCGAACGCGGCGTCGTCATCCCGCCGGAAACCTGGGTGGTCGGCGGCTACCACAACACCTGCAACGACACGGTGACGCTGTTCGACCTGGACCGGGTGCCGGAAGGCCACCGCGTGGAGTTGGACAAGGCTCGCCGCGAGCTGGACCACACGTGCGAGCGGAACGCGCACGAGCGCTGCCGCCGGTTCATGTCCGCGCCGCTCACGCTGTCGTTCGCGGCGGCCCGGCAGCACGTCGAGGCGCGGTCGGAAGACCTGGCCCAGACCCGGCCGGAACTCGGCCACGCGACCAACGCCCTGTGCTTCGTCGGCCGGCGGAAGTGGACCCGCGGCCTGTTCTTCGACCGCCGGATGTTCGTCACCGCCTACGACCCGACCATCGACGACGAGAACGCGGCGATCCTGACGCGGACGCTGGGGGCCGTGTTCCCCGTGTGCGGCGGCATCAACCTCGAATACTACTTCTCGCACGTCGATTCGCCCGGCTACGGCTGCGGCACGAAGCTGCCGCACAACGTCACGTCGCTGCTCGGCGTGATGGACGGCGCGGCCAGCGACCTCCGCACCGGCCTGCCCTGGCAGATGACCGAAATCCACGAGCCGGTGCGGTTGCTCATCGTCTGTGAAATCAAGGCGGAGAAGATGCTCGGCGTACTGCAGCGCAACCCGCCGCTCGGCAGCATGGCCCGCAACGGCTGGGTGCAGCTCGCGGTCATGGACCCGGACACGGCGGAACTCTTGCACTACCGCGACGGCGCGTTCCATCATTACGAGCCGCAAGCCGATCAGTTGCCGAAGGCCGCGTCGTCGGCCGACTGGTACCGCGGCTGGCGCGACCACCTGGAGTTCGCGGAGGTCGGCACGTAGTCTTCGTAGGACAGGCTTCCAGCCTGTCCGGCCCGGACAGGCTGGAAGCCCGTCCTACGGAAAACACGGACCCGACGGTTTCACCGCCAGAAACCCATGCCGGACTCTCAACTCGTTCCACTCGTCGTGACAACCCTCGGGGTGGTGGTGGTGGCCGCCCCGGTGCTGTTGCTGGCGGTGCTCGGCATCGCCTCGCTGATCGACCGCGTTCTCACCGAGCGGGCGACCGACCGGCTGTGCCGCGCCTGCATCATCACGGCGCTGCTCGCGGCCGCCGCCATCTTCGTGATGATGCTGGTCTGGGGCGACCGCCACGTCGTCATCAACCTCGGCAACTGGGTCACCATCGAGCACGTCAAGGGCGACCACTCGCACTACCACTTCGCCATCAAGTTCGTGTTCGACCGGCTGTCCGTGCCGTTCGTGATCCTGTCGCTGGTACTGTGCGGCACCATCGGCGCGTTCGCGGTCCGGTACATGCACCGCGAGCGCGGGTACAACCGCTTCTTCGTGCTGTACGCGCTGTTCGCCGCCGGCATGGTCATCACGTCGCTGGCCGACACCATCGAGACGCTGTTCACCGGCTGGGAGATGGTCGGCCTGTCGTCGGCATTGTTGGTCGCGTTCTTCCAGGAGCGGCCGGCCCCGGTCCGGAACGGGTTGCGCGTCTGGATCATCTACCGCGTGTCCGACCTGGCGCTGCTGGTCGCGGCCGTGGTGATGCACCACGTTTCCGGCGAAGGCGACTTCGACAAGTTGCTGAGCAGCCGCTCGTGGCCGGAGCAGCACACCAACCTGTCGGAAGCGAACGCGATGCTCGTCGGCGGGCTGCTGCTGTTCGCCGCGGCCGGGAAGTCGGCGCTGGTGCCGTTCTCCGGGTGGCTGCCGCGCGCGATGGAAGGCCCGACGCCGTCGAGCGCCGTCTTCTACGGGGCGCTCTCGGTCCACCTCGGCGCGTACTTGCTCCTTCGCGTCAGTCCGATACTGGTGCTCGCGCCGTGGCTCGCCGCCCTGGTCGTGGCGCTCGGACTGGCGACGGCGCTGTACGCCTACCTGGTCGGCACCGTGCAAACGGACATCAAATCGGCACTCTCGTTCGCGTCCGTCGGGCAGGTCGGCATCATCGTGGCCGAAATCGGCCTGGGGGTGTGGGTGCCGTTCCTGTGGTACGTCGCACTGGTCCACCTGCTCGGCCACGCCTGCCTGCGGACGCTGCAATTCGTCCGCGCCCCGACGATCCTGCAAGACTACCGCGCCCTCGAAAACGCGATCGGGTCGCGGCTGCCGCGGTCGCCGGGGGTGTGGGGCCGGGCTTCGGCACCGCTGCGGCTGTGGCTGTACCGCTTCGGCCTGGAGCGCGGCTACCTCGACGCGATCCTGAACGATTACGTGGCCGCCCCGTTCGTGGCCGTGTTCCGCTGGTGCGACCGCATGGAGCGGCGGTGGACCGATTTCCTGACCGGCCGCAGTTCCCGCGAGTCGGACGCGATCAAGCCGCACGCGGGGCGGATCGAAGAGTTGCCATGAGTTTGCTCCAGCTTCCGTGGCTCGAATGGGCGATCCTGCTGCCGCTGCTCGGCGCGCTGTGCGTGAGCCGGCTTCGCGACGCCCTGACCGCGTTCCGCTGGGGCCTGTTCTTCATCGGCGGGACGCTGCTGTCCGCGGCGATGGCCTGCCTGGCGTACTACAACCTGCCGCCGAATACGCCGGTGCTGTGGCAACTCGAACCGATGCTGTTCGGGACGACGTACCTGAGCCTGGACGGGCTGAGCGCCCCGTTGTTGCCGCTGGCGGCGCTGCTGCACTTCTTGACGGCGCTCGCCACCGCGCGGACCAAGATGCGCCGGTTCTCGCTGACGTGGTCGCTCGCCTCCGAGTCGATCCGGCTCGCGGTGTTCGCCACGCCGCGCGAGCACCCGTGGGTCATCGTCGGCCTGCTCGCCGTCGGCACCCTCCCGCCGCTGGCCGAACTGTTCAACCGCAACAAGCCGGTGACGGTCTACGCCCTGCACATGGCGCTGTTCGTCGTCCTCATGGTGATGGGCCAGTCGTTCGTGGAAATGGAGGCGGACCACGCCACGCAATCGGCCTGGGCGACGGTGCCCCTGCTGCTGGCGATCCTCGTTCGCTGCGGCGCGGTGCCGCTGCACTGCTGGCTGACCGACTGGTTCGAGCACGCCTCGTTCGGCAACGCGATGCTGTTCGTCACGCCGCTCACCGGCGTCTACGCCACGGTACGGCTCGTGTTGCCGATCGCGCCGGACTGGGTGCTGCAATCGCTCGGGCTGGTGTCGCTGATTACCGCCGTGTACGCCTCCGGCATGGCCGTGGTGCAGCGCGAGGCCCGGCGGTTCTTCAGCTACCTGTTTATCAGCCACTCGTCGCTGGTGCTGGTCGGCCTGGAACTCGTCGGCTTGCACCACCACGCGACGATCGCCCTGACCGGCTCGCTCTGCCTGTGGGTGTCGGTGGCGCTGTCGCTGAGCGGGTTCGGCCTGACGTTGCGGGCGTTGGAAGCCCGCTACGGCCGCCTGTCGCTGGTCGAATACCACGGCCTGTACGACCACTCGCCGGCGCTGGCGATCTGCTTTCTGATCACCGGCCTGGCCAGCGTCGGGTTCCCCGGCACGCTCGGCTACGTCGCCGCGGAACTGCTCGTGGACGGGGCCATCGACGCGAACCCCCTCGTCGGCGTCGCGGTGGCGCTGGCGGCGGCGCTCAACGGCATCGCCGTGGTGCGGGCGTACTTCCTGCTCTTCACCGGCACCCGGCACGTCTCGACGATCTCGCTGAACATCGGCGGCCGCGAGCGGTTCGCGGTGCTGACGCTGGCGGTGCTGATTCTCGGCGGCGGGCTGTATCCGCAGCCGGGCGTGGAGTCGCGGCAACGGGCCGCGCGGGAAGTGCTGAAGCGGCGGCCGGAAACCAATCAACCCGCGCCGCCGACCGATCCCGGCATGATGGAAGCCAACCCCGACGATCCGGTCACAACCGAGCCAGAATCGCAGCCGTGACTTCCTCCGTCCCGGCCTGCCCGCCGAGGTCGAGCGGCCGCACGGTGCCGTCCGTCAGCATCCCCTCGATCGCCTTGAGAATCCGTTCCGCGGCGTTCGTTTCGCCCAGGTCGCGCAACAGTTCGACCGTCGGCAGCAGCAGCGGCAGCGGGTTCGCCTTGCCCGGCGGTACGGTTTCATGGCCCGCCCCGTACACCGCCTCGTACACGCGAACGCCGTCGCCGTGGTTGACCGCCGCCGTCGCGCTGATGCCGCCGACCAGCCCCGCGCCCAAATCGCCGAGCAGGTCGCCGTAGAGGTTGCCGGCCGCCATCACCTCGTACTGGTGCGGCCTGCTCACGAGCTGCATGCAGGCGTTATCGACGATCAGTTCCTTCGGTGCGATGTCGGGAAACTCCGCGGCCACGCGGCGAAAGCAATCGAGGTACAGCCCGTCGGCCATCTTCAGGATGTTCGCCTTGTGGATGCAGTGGACCGACTTGCGGCCGTGCTTACGGGCCAGCTCGAACGCGAACCGGAAGAACCGCAGGCACGCCGTTTCCGTGACGATCTTGAAGCTCTGCACGACGCCGGGCACGATCTCGTGTTCGGTGGTCGCGTACAGGTCCTCGGTGATCTCGCGGACGAGCAGGATGTTGACGCCGGTGAACCGGCTCGGCAGCCCGGCGAGGTTGTGGACCGGCCGCACCGACGCGAACAGCCCGAGCCGGCGGCGCAGCTCGACGTTGTAGTTGCCGGGCCGCTTCGATCCGCCGTCTTTCGGTTGCAGCAGCTTCGTTTTCAGGGCGACGCCGATCCGCTTCACCGCGTTGACGGCGTCGGCCGGCAGCGCGTCGCGGCCCCGTTCGACGGCCTCGCGGCCGGCGACGAACCGCTCGAACGTGACGGGGACCGCGAGCGCGTCCAGAATGCGGCAAACGCTCGCTCTTTCCAGCACAGTGGGATCCGAAGCTTGGAATTCACGTGACTTGAAGTCGCGGC
>JADMIO011614227.1_pt1 | contig 25633 bp, 23 predicted proteins | sample 8958161 | NCBI WGS metagenome assembly JADMIO01 (sample SAMN16585339, study PRJNA669376) | soil metagenome | isolation source: Crop rotation soil | place: USA: Cullars Rotation, Alabama | collected 2011 | reverse complement strand
CGCGACAACTTGTCCACGTGGAATTCTAAGCTTAGGATCCCAATGTGCTGGAAAGAATTCGGCAACCGCGACGCCGCGGGGAATGCTACCAAATTCCGGAGAATGCCATCGTTCGTTGCCATTAATGTCGAAGACGTGAACGCGGCTGCCGCAAACAATCAACTCCGGACTTTTGTCGCCGCCGAGATCGGACACGGCAGTAGGTGCAAATAAATAGCCGCCGGGCTTTTTGTTCCAGATAACTTTACCCTGTCCATCGAGCAATGTCACATCACCGGCAATTGACGCAGCTAACACTTTCACGCCGTCATGTTGAAACGCCGAGATGCCGTGGTACATGTCGCCGGCCATGGTGTGTGACCAAATGGGTTTGCCGTCGCGGCCATCGAGTGCATGAATCGATTTGTCGCCGCGCCACGTGGTGACGACGACATCCAGTTGCCCTTTGCCGCGAAGATCGACGAGCACCGGTTCGGATTGCACGTGGCCCGGAATCTTGGCTTCCCACATCACCCTTTGTTTTCGCGGATCGATGGCGAGCACTCGGCCATTTCGATCACCGAGCAACATTGTTCCGACGACAATCTCAGGCTTTCCATCGCCGTCGATGTCGGCAATTGATGGTGGCGAGTCCGTCGAGTTCGGCAGTTTGAATTTCCATTTGATGGCGCCCGCAGTATCCAAACAAAACAGCGAACCGGTTGATGAATCCGCCGCGAGAACTTCGGTCACACCGTCGCCATCGATATCGGCAATTGCCGCGGATGCGTCAAACGGTCCGCTTTCCGACTTAACCTTCCAGAGTAACTTGCCATCCCGAGCGCGCAACGCGTAAAGATGTTCGTCGTTGAAATAGGTGCCGAAAACGATGGCGAGTTCGCCGGCTAACTCGCCGAGTGCGCCACCGCCGTAGGACGGGCTTTTGAGATCGAATGTCCAAAGCGGATTGGCCACTTGCGACTTTGCCATACCTGCAGTGATCGCCAGGCCGCAAGCGCCGAGGAAGTTGCGTCGTGTGAGGTCTGGCATGACAACCTCTCAGTTGGACCCAATCAACGGATCGCTCTCCACCGCTGGAACATACGCGGCAGTTTCTTGGCCAATTGTAGTTGAGTCACCGGTCACATCGGCACTGGTCGCAGCTGGGAACGATCCACTCTCCGCGACCGGCAGCAATTCGCGGACAACATAGCTTTCCAAATCTGCAAGCAACACGCCGACGTCTTGATATCGTTCCTCGCGCTTGCGCGCCAACATACGATTGAAGACCACACCTAACGGCAGCGGCAGCTCTGGGGCAAAGTCCAACAAGCGCGGCGGGTCGCTCTGAGAAAGTTGGTGCAACACATCAGCCGGGTTGGTCCCTTCGAATAACATTCGACCTGTCAAGACATGAAAGAATGTCGATCCGAGCGAAAAGACATCGGATCGTTCATCGAGATGTTCGCCGCGGGCTTGTTCGGGCGACATGTAATACGGTGTGCCACGCACTGGCCGACGCAAACCTCCCGCCAATTCTTCCGGTGCTACAAATTTGAACAGTCCAAAGTCACCGAGTTTTACATTGCTTTCGGCTGTCAAAAGCAAATTGTGCGGCTTGATGTCCCGATGCAAAATGCCGTTGTGATGAGCGTACCGCAGTCCTTCGAGCGCTTGCCGAAACCAGCGCAGCGCTAACTCGACCGGCGCGGGTCCGTGGGTTGCGATGTGACGCGCCAAGTCGCCGCCTGCTTCATACTCCATGGCAATCCATGCCAAAACGCCATTGCCGCTCGGAACTGTGCCGGTTCCCAACACGGGCACGATGTACGGACTTTGAAACTGTGCCAGCACAAGCGCTTCACGAGTAAATCGCGCCGCGGATTCGTCATCCGGCCCGCCTTCTTGGCGTGCGACTTTAACCGCGACCGTGCGATCCAAACTGATCTGCGTAGCGAGATAAACTTCGCTCATGCCGCCGCGGGCGAGACGCTTTTCCAATCGATAATCGCCGAGCAGCAGCCCCACCTGCGCTCTCACCGATGGGGCCGTTTGGCCGACATCAGGTCGGGCGGCTGCGGCTTGGGCTTCGTGAAAATGTCCTGCGGCCAAATGAACGAATGCTGCACCGAGTCTCTCATTGAGGCGCAATGACAATTCTTCCGGCGTGTCATCTTCCGGACCGCTGACGCGCAAAACGATCACGGAATAATCGGGTTCATCAGCGTCGTCGTCTGTTTCATGCGAATTGGTGATTTGAAGGTCTTCGAGGTTAAACTGGTCAGCGGCCAACGCCGTTGTGATGCAAGCGATGGTCCCCGCGTAATTGATGCACGTCACCAAAATCTCATAAACCGTCGTTCCCAGAGATCGCACTTCCAGCGCAAGCGGCTCTGTGGCCGAGACTTCTGACAACATTCGCAAGTGTTCGGCGACTTCGGTCATTGCATACCGCTCGAAATAGCCTCCCGGCATCCGGCGGAGGTGGCGATCAATGACTGCGGAATCGAGATTCGAGCAGTGTTCGCGGAGGGCGGCTTCCAATGCGATCATGCCGTTAGGCTAGCGATGGCAATGGGATACGTCTTGAAAGGCCACCCTTGCTTTCGGCCGCATGTTTTCCCACAATAATCCCTTGCGCCAATTACGGCAGTCCGGCGAGCCGGGCTGCTCGTTTCGTTTTGCGGGGAGCGTCATGGACATTGTTAAGCTGCCGACCCAGCCGCGGGACGGCAATGGTTCGAAGATCGCAGCTCGCCTACGAAAACAGGGCCTGATCCCCGCCGTCGTCTATGGTCACAAGAAGGACCCCGTGTCGTTGTCACTCAAGCATGACGAATTTGAAACGATCCTGCGGCATCACCACCGGCTTGTTGAATTGCAACTCCCGGCCGGCGGCGAGACCGCGTTTATCAAAGAAGTCCAACACGATCACTTAGGCAAAGTCATTCTTCACGTGGACTTCGCCCGAGTTGACAAAGATGAAAAGGTCGTCGTCCAAGTGGATCTCGAACTCAAAGGCACCGCCCCGGGCAGCAGCTCCGGCGTGCTCGATCAGCCGTTGCACACGTTGAAGGTGGAGTGCCTCGCCGCTCAGGTGCCGGAATCGATCAAAGTGAACATCAGCACGTTGCAAATCGGCGACGTGATCCATGTCAAGGAATTGCAACTGCCGCCCGGCGTCAAAGCGCTGAATGATCCGGACGCGATCGTCATTCAGGTGAAGGCGCAATTGGCCACTCCGGAACCGACGGCGGCCGCGGCACCGGTGGAAGGCGCCGCTGAGCCAGAGATTGTCGGTCGCCGCGTGAAGGTGGAAGAGACAGAGGAGAAGTGATCAGGAATCAGTAGTCAGGGATCAGTGGTCAGGACAAGGCCCACCAAAAGGCCACCGACTCCTGTTAACTGACTCGTGACCCCTGCCATGAAATTGATCGTTGGCCTCGGGAACCCGGGACCGCGATATGCGGGAACCCGGCACAACATCGGATTCGATGTTGTTGACCTGTTGGCAGCCGGTAAAGGAACGAGCCCGTTTCGCAGCCGGTTCCAAGCCCAAACAGCGGAGTTCCCCGACGACACTGAAACGATCTTGTTGCTGAAGCCCGAGACGTTCATGAACCTCTCGGGACAAAGCGTGCGGCATGCGGTCGATTTTTACAAACTGTCAACCGACGACGTGCTGATAGTTTGCGATGACATCGCTCTGCCGCTGGGCAAACTGCGGATCCGAGCCCAGGGCACGCATGGCGGACACAACGGCCTGAGAGACATTCAGGCCCATCTGGGTACGACAACCTATTCGCGGATGCGAATTGGAGTCGGCGCCCCGGACGATGACGCGGCGGATTACGTGTTGTCGCGCTTTCGGCCCACAGAGAAGCCCGCGGTCACAGAAGCGATCGCGACGGCCGCCGAAGCAACGCTCGTGTGGCTGCGGCAAGGCGTGGCCGAGTGTATGAACCGATACAACGGGGAAAAGAAGGTCAGCGACGCTTCGCAGAAGCGCAAGAAAAAGGAAAGAGAAGACGATGCCAGCGCAGATGTATGAATGCCTCATGATGCTTGACCCGTCGAAAATGAGCGGCGATCACGACGGCGTCGTGCAATCGATGCACTCGATCTACGAGAAGCACAAAGCAGAGATCCTCGCCTCACGCACTTGGGACGAGCGGAAGTTGGCCTACCCTGTCAACAAACAGAAAAAGGGCCACTTTTACATGACCTATTTGAAAGCTGACAGCAAGATCATGAAAGAGATCGAACACGATCTCAAACTCAATGAAAACGTGATGCGCTTCATGGTCATCCGCATTGAGCCCAAATTAACGGAAACGATGTTAGCTTTGGCCAAGGATCCGCGGGCGCTCGCGCTACAGGCAGCCAACGAAGAGATCGTTGACGAGTACGAGATGTCGGGCCGGCAGGGGTAAACGCAGAATATTTGGATGGAATGAAGCGCCCCAGCTAGAGTTCGCGTCATCAAAACAATTACCGAGCGCGAAACGAAGAATCGCTGTTTCGCGCCCGCTGTCACTGAATCAGACCAAGCACTTGGCCGCAGTCAAAAACAAGCAACCGGGCAGTTTTCGTTTCGCCCTTGCACGTGGACACTTGTGCGCCATAGCATATCTACAGCGAAATTACACCTGAGGATCTTCCCATGGCCAATGTGAACAAAGTCATCATGGTTGGGCGACTGACTCGCGATCCAGAATGCCGCACTTTTACGAGCGGAGGTAAGGTCGCTGATTTTGGATTTGCCGTGACGAATCGACGAAAAAACGCCCAAACGGGTCAATGGGAAGACGAACCGATGTTCTTGGATTGCAAAGCGTTTAATCGGGGTGATTTCGGCAAATTGGCTGACGTTGTCGAACAGTACCTCAAAAAGGGATCTCTCGTTTATTTGGAAGGCAAATTGCATTTGGAAACGTGGGATGACAAAGCATCCGGTCAAAAGCGATCGAAACATAAGCTCTACGTTGACGTGATGCAAATGCTCGACTCCCGCAATCAGGACGGCTCGCGCGGAGGTCCACCTCGGCAGGCCGCTTCCCAGTCAGATTCATACAATTCCAGTCACGACTCAGGCGGGGAATACGACCCCGGCCCGGCGTCGAACAATGAAGAAACGATTCCGTTCTGATCGGGCGACAGGATCATGGCGAAAGCAAAAACCAAGGCGGCTCCGGTCAAGGAAAAGGCGAAGCCGCAGCCCAAGGTGAAGAAGCGTAATCAAGTCCTCAAAGGCAAGCACGGCGGCCAACTCGTCGTGCTCGTTGAGGACGTTACCCACCTTGGCAAATCGGGCGACGTTGTCGAGGTGAAGCCGGGTTATGCCCGCAATTACTTGCTTCCCTACAGCCTGGCGACGGCGCCGAGTCCGCACAATCTGCGGCTCATCGAACGTTATCAAGTGCGCGTTCAACAAGCGCGCGAGGCTCGCATCGCCGACTTGAAAGTGCTCGCCGAGCAGATTCAGCGCGTGAACATCACCATCGAAGCCAACGCCAATGAAGAAGGGCACTTGTTCGGTTCCGTGGGACCGCAGGAGATTTCGAAGGCGTTGAAGTCGCGAAATCTTCAGGTCGAGCCGGAAATGGTCAAGACCGAGGCCGCCATCAAAGAATGCGGTCTGTATGCCGTCAATTTGAATCTCGGCTACGACATCTCCAGCGAAGTCAAGATCCTGGTGGTGAAGCCCGCCGAGGCCGGTCGCCGCTAAGAAAAAAATCTGTTCCCCCGCCGTCTGCGGGGAATAAAACGAAACACGCCACGACGGGAGTTCATGACTCCCGTCTTTGCATTGACGGGCACCAGGAGGCGGGCACATGGAAGGCAACGGGCGTCTGCCGCCACAAAGCCGTGACGCGGAACGATGCGTGCTCGGCAGCATGTTGCGCGACAACGCCGTGATCGGCGACGTCGGCAACATTATCCATCGCGACTACTTTTACGTCGATGCCCATCAAAAGATTTACGAGGCCATCGCATACATTTACGACCAGGGATTGCCGGTTGATATTGTTGTTGTGGCTGAACACCTCGAGTCACAAAAGCTCTCTGCAGACATTGGCGGCCTTCCCTACTTAGGCGAATTGTGGGAGGGAGTTCCAACTGCAGCGAACGCGGAGTATTACGCACGCATTGTCCGTGACAAAGCGATCGTCCGCAATTTGATTCATACCGGCAATGAGATTCTTCGCGATGCCTACGACAACGTATCAGGCGCCGAGGATATGCTCGAAACCGCCGAACGCAAGATTCTCGACATCGCCCAGTCAGGCGTCATTGGACAAGCAGTCGAGTTGCGCGAAGCGATGCAGGAGGCGTACGACCGAATCGATGCTCGAGCCAATAAGGAACTCTTGCACACGGGCGTCATGACGGGTTTCACTGACCTCGATGAATTGACAGCAGGTTTGCACAACAACGAATTGGTGCTTGTGGCCGCTCGGCCATCGATTGGCAAAACAGCATTTGCGTTGAATGTCATTCGCAACGTGATTCTTGGCCGCGGCAGCAGCGCGCCCGCGCCGGTGTTTTTCGTGAGTCTCGAACAGTCGCGGACGGAAATCGCCGAGCGTTTGCTGATCGCTCACGCCAAGGTTGATAGCCACAAAATGCGCAAAGGCTACATCAGCCGCGAGGATATGGACCGACTGATGCCGGCGATGGACCAGTTGTCCAATGCGAAGCTTTTTATCGATGATACTCCGCAACAAAGCATGCTGCGGATTGCGGCCAATGCTCGGCGTTTGAAGAAGCGAGAAAAGGTCGCTTTGATTGTTATTGACTACTTGCAACTCATCGATCCGGAAAACAAGCGCGATAGTCGCCAGGAACAAGTAGCGCAAATCTCCCGACGACTGAAGTTCCTCGCACGCGAATTGAAACTGCCGGTGATCGCCTTGGCCCAGGTCAATCGAACGAGCGAAGACCGCGGCGATCATCGGCCGCGACTCGCCGACTTGCGAGAATCCGGCAGTTTGGAACAAGATGCCGATACGGTCATGATGTTGCATCGTCCTGGCAAATACGAAGGCGGCCTGGAAGACAATATCATCGAGTTAATTGTCGCCAAGCAGCGCAATGGCCCGACTGGTGACGTGAATCTCTCGTTTGTCAAAGACTATATGCTCTTCGAAAATCACGCTTTCGGCGCGGGAGAGTATTCGTGAATCAGTTCCGCGTCGGCTCCGGACATGACACGCATCGGCTTGTAGCCGGCCGACCCCTCATTCTCGCCGGCGTGCGAATCGAACATGAAAAAGGTCTGTCGGGACATTCCGATGCAGATGTTGTGTGGCACGCGGTGACGGATGCATTGCTGGGCGCAGGCGGGCTTGGCGATATTGGCGAAATGTTCCCCGATTCTGATCCCAAGTGGCGAAACGCAGATTCGGCATTGTTTGTAACTCGGGCCTTGTCGCTTTTGCAGCCCCAAGGCTGGCGCGTTGTGAATATCGACTTGACGATTTTTGCTGAGCAACCAAAACTGTCAGCGCACAAGCCGATCATGACAGCAAACCTGGCGAGGTTGCTCGGAGTCGCTCCCACGGCGGTGAACATCAAAGCCAAGACCGGGGAACAAGTCGGCCATATTGGCCGGGGCGAAGCGATCGGCTGTCATACAGTGGTTTTGATTCAGAAGGATTAGCATTCATGGCGCTGCGGGTTTACAACACGCTGACTCGGACCAAGCAGGACTTCCACAGACAGCCCGGTGATCGGGTCACGATGTATGTCTGCGGGCCAACGGTTTACAAGCCCTCGCACATCGGTCACATGGTCGGCCCGGTCATTTTCGACACGGTCAAACGCTACCTGACCTATCGCGGTTACAAGGTCGAATGGGTCGTCAACATTACTGATGTCGATGACAAGCTTATCAAGCGAGCCAACGAACTCGGCACGACGGTGCCCAAACTCTCCACCGAGATGACGAAGGACTACCTCGATTGCTTGAAGAAACTAAATGTCACCGGCGTTGACAAAATGCCGAAGGCGACTGAGCACATCGCCGGCATGATTGCGATGATCGGCGATCTTATCAGCAAGGGCTACGCCTACCCGGCCAGCGGCGATGTTTATTTCGACGTGTCGAAAGATAGCGACTATGGCAAGTTATGCAATCGCGATCCTGAGCAACTTGAAGCAGGCGCTCGCATCGAGGTAAGCGATCGCAAGCGCAACCCCGGAGACTTCGCGCTTTGGAAAGCCGCGAAACCCGACGAGCCGGCTGACGTCGTTTGGGACAGCCCGTGGGGCAAAGGCCGACCTGGCTGGCACATTGAGTGTTCGGTGATGAGTTCCGCTCTTTTGGGCAAAACGATCGACATCCACGGCGGCGGACTCGACCTGCAGTTTCCGCATCACGAAAACGAATTGGCACAGAGTGAATCAGCGACCGGCGTCGAGTTCGCCAAAGTCTGGATGCACAACGGCCTGCTCAAGATGGGCAGCGCCAAGATGGCAGGATCGGTTGGCAATGTCGTCAACATCGCCGACCTGCTGCAAAAGCACAACGCTGAGACCGTGCGCTTTCTCTTGTTGGCAACTCACTATCGTAGTCCGATTGAATATACCGATGATCGTTTGGTCGAAGTCGCGAAATCGCTGCAGAGTTTTTATCGCTTCTTTGAGCGATTCGAACGGCTCACAAGCACCTCGTTTTATTCCATTACCGTTGATGGTCAGCCGACGACAGCCATCACCGAGTTGCGGACGCGCTTTCTCGAAAACATGGACGACGATTTCAACACGGGCGGCGCGGTCGGGGTCTTGTTTGAATTGTTGACTGAACTGAACAAACACGCCGACGCTGCTAAGCTCGAAACAGGGGGTTCCGCCGACGAATTGGCTCGTTTCCGTGCGGGTGTCGCTGTGCTCCGTGAAATGTCGAACATCCTCGGACTGTTCTGGGCCCCCATTGCCAGCAAGTCGGGCGACGATGCGTTGGTTGGTGGACTGATGCAGTTGTTGATCGATCTTCGAAATACGCTCCGCGCCGAGGCGAAAAAAATCGCCGATAAGAACGACCCGACGCGCAAGACACTGTTCGATCAGACTGACGTCATTCGCAAACGGCTGGCTGAACTGAACGTGACGCTCGAGGATCGGGCTGGCGGAACGACGTGGCGCGTCGGATAGTCTTCGTTTCGCGCTCATCGTCTATTCCCAAACGCTTTCGACTAATCACAGACAAACGAAATCCAATGACCGGGATTGCGTTTGTCTTTGTTCATCGGCATATCATCAACGTAACGCCGGGCGCAAAACGAAGATGACAGAGTTACCAATTCATCGTGGCAAGATTGTGCTCACGGAAACGCATCTCCAAGTCGAGCGTGATGCTCGACTGAAAGAGAGTCACGCGCTGAAACACATTTCCGATGTCACCATTGAGGAGACACATTCTTTTCGACATCGAGTTTTCGGTCTATTGGCTGGGTTGAGCCTTTTGATTACGTCATTGATTGTAATCCTCCCTCAGCACCGACAAGGAGATGTTGTTTTTCACGGCCGAGGAACAGAAGTCATGCTTTTCATGGCGTTTATGGGAATTGTCTTTTTGATTGCCGTCTTGCGTTCCCGCGTCATTTGGTGGCTTCGGTTTCGCTATGCGGGAGTTTCTCGGTTCGTGCCCTTGCCCGAGGTAGAATATGATACCCTCGAGCATTTCCGCAGCATTTTGCAGAAGGCGATCGACCAATGTCCACTTCCAAAATGACTCTCGCGTTTTTAGTTTGCTTTGTTCCTTGTGTCGTTGCCCACCCAGCAGCCGGGATTGTCGTCGATGCCAAAGGGCAGGTCTATTTCGTTCATCCGATGCGCAGCCGGATCATGCGGATCGACGCCGCGAGAAGACTCACCACGTTTGTCCAAGGCGAGGACGGCAAGAAGTTGTCGGTGCCGCACCATCTCGTCTTGGACAAGAATGGTGATCTCATTTCCGTGGGCGATCGCGATGGAGTGACGTGGCGCATCTCTCCCGACGGCAAAACCACGCAGTTTTTTCCCAAGCCTGGACAAGTCGGCATTGGCAATCTCGGTTCGGGCGGCGATCCATTCACGATCGATTCCCAAGGCAACATCATCATGGTCCTCTCTGAGCAATTTCAAACAAGCCACATCATGAAAATCAACTCCGAGGGTAAGCTCGTCCGCTTTGTCGGCGACAAATGGGGATTCGCGGACGGTGTTGGCGCCCAAGCGAAATTCCGCGATCTCCATGGCGCTGGCTTCGCTTGGACTGCGGATGGATCGCTGTTGCTCACGGACAATGGAAGCGCATTGCGAAGAATCACGGCCGATGGAACTGTCACAACTTTGGCCGGCGGAGCGAATGCGGGCTTTGCCGATGGCGCCGCCAGGCAAGCACAGTTCAACGGCGCTATCGGTATCGCCGTCGATCCGGCCGGCAACATTCTCATCGCCGACACGGACAATCATCGCATTCGAAAATTGACGCCGCAAGGTCAGGTGTCAACGATTGCCGGTTCGGGCCAGCGCGGCGGAGTTGATGGCGCAGCATTGAAAGCTACTTTCGACGAGCCAAGTGGCGTCGCGCTCGGCCGTGATGGGACAATCTACATTCTCGATTTCGTCGGCGATCATCCGCGTGTGCGCAAGATGTCAGCCGATGGAAATGTCGCAACGATTGCCACGACGAATTAATGCCGGCACGCATTGGGCGTCATTTGATTCGCATGAAAGCGGATTCCGAATATTGCAAACTGGATTTCGGCGCGTTACACTCGCCGCAAAATCACGGGGATAATGAGATGGCTAAGGCCCACTTCGGCCGGCGCGAGGTCGAGAAATTCGATCTGCCGCCGTTGTGCATGAAATGCGGTCAACCCACCGACCACCGAGTGAGTAAACGGTTTGCATGGCACCCCGGATGGGTCATGATTCTGATCTTTGTCGGATTGTTGGTTTACGTCATCGTCGCAATTATTCTCACCAAGCGGATGCGGCTGAGCATCCCCATGTGTTCGCGACATCTGAATCACTGGCTGTTGCGCAATCTGATTATTCTGCTTGGTTTTGGCTTGTTCGGAACTTTGGGGATCGCGGCCGTTTATTTAACAATTCAGAAACAACATGAGGACTTGATAAAGTACCTTTATGGTGTCGCCATCTTTGGCGGTTTGGCCTGGCTGATCGTTTCTGGGGTCATCGTTTCCAACTCGATTCGGCCCAGCCAAATCACCGACCGGGGCATGACATTGATCAACGTAAACAAAGAGTTTCGCGATGCCTGGGACGCGATTCGCGGAGCGACTACGGCCGACAAGACGCTGACATCAAAGCCAGACGATGACACTCTTGGCTTTGCCTAATTCAATACCTATCGTCGGCACGCATTAAGGGTCAGTAGCGCATACGCGGTGCCGTACGAGAAGTGGTAGTTGTACAACGGGTAATCCCACCAACAGCCATCTTGTTCCTGGTGCGGCAACATGATTTTTGCCAAATGGTCCTGATAGAACGGTCGCTTTTCCGCGGGTAGTGCTTTGATGCAAAGCGATGCGTAGTAATGCCCGAAGTAATAGAAGTAGCCGGCCACTGCCGCGTGGGATTCATGAGGGACGGGACGCTTTCGCCCCATGTCGAGCCAGCCGTCGCGGACAACCAGCGATCCAGCCAATCGATCAAAACCTGATCCGTGACCTTCTTGTCGCCCCAATATCGCAAAGCGATGTTGCACGACTGGCTGCGGCCAAGACTTCCGGCCGGCAAATTGATTGCGGCATTCGGCTGCCACTTGAGATACTCGCCGTAAAGGTAGGAAAAGTCGGGTTTGCGTTGACGCACAGTCGATTCAATCGCTTCCTTGACCATTTTCTCCGGCGGCGGAGCAATGCCGCGCGCTTCGTGCAATGCACAGAGCACCATACCATTGACGAAAGACGTTGAAGACGCCGCCGGTCGTTTGGCGCCGACTTCGAAATCGTAATAGCCCCAGCCGCCATCGACCGAAGCGTATTTTTCAAGTCGCTCGTACTGTTCCTTCAGTACAGTTTCGATCTTGGCTTTGCGAGCGGCATCGTCGGGCTTGCGAGCATGCATGCGAGCCAGCGCGAGCACGCCGTAGCCATGGCCCCACACGTTGTAGAGTTCAGTCGCGTTTGCCCGTTTGAGCTTGGGAAGATTTTCCATCAACCATTGCTCGCCGCGTTCGATCGCCTTTTGCACGCCTTCGGAATCGCCGCCGGCCTCAATCAATGCTGCGACGCACAACGCCGTTGTTCCGGATCGAAACGCGTCGTGCGAGCCCGGCGGGCTGGCCATGATGTTCAGAGCCTTCGTCCGCTCCGGCGTGCCCCACGAGCCATCCGCGTTTTGATTCTTCAAAAGATAAGCGACGCCGCGATCAAGCGCGTTGTTGACTTCGCCCGGCGACACGACCACCGCCTCTTTGGGGCGCGGCGGTGGCGGCAACGGTTCAGACGCTGGCGCGGCAGTAAGAATCAAGAACGCGGCGGTTAACATGGCGTTTACTCCTGGCGTTATTTCGCCGCCTCATTGTCACCTGATTTGCCCGGTTTTGTCAGCAGCACTTCGTCGCCTTCGGAAAGTCCTGACATGATTTCGGCTTTGCCACCGGTTCGCTTACCGACTTTGACGCTGACTTTCGTCGGTTTGCCGCCTTCGCCACCGGTCTTCCAGACATACGTCTTCTCGTCATCGTCGTCGCTGAAAATGACCCCTCCAGGTAATGTGAGAGCGTCCTTATTCTCGTAGGTGACAACCTTCACCATGGCCGACATTCCGGGAATGACTGCGACGTCCACCGGCTTCACTTTGACGCGGACTTCGTAACTGCCGCCAACAGGCACGCTTGCCACTTTTTCAATTTGGCCAGTCAGCTTGGCGTCGGGATATGCTGGCGTTGCAAGTTTGCAGCCCTGTCCAGCGGCTACCACGCGGCAATCCTTTTCATCGACTGAACCGCGGACAAAGAGGTCCTTCGTCTTGATGATGGTCATGAACACTTCGTCGCCGAGCACGCTGCCGCCCTTTTGCAATTTGGTCGGCGAACCGCTCCAACTGCCTTGCACGCAACGGCCCCAATAAACGATGCCGTCGGCCGGCGCCTTCACCGTGAACAACTGCCGATCCTTTTTCAAATTGTCGAATCGCTCTTTGCTGCGAGCGCGATCGTACTTGGCCTTTTCGAGCGACAGCTTCTTTTGCTCAAGACTCATAGGCAAGGTGTTCTTCGTTTTGTTGTAATTGATTTCGGCCCGCTCCAGGCCGTCGCGCATCTCGCGCTCTCGGCGAGGCAAATCGACGTTCAGCGTCTGATCGTGGCGATTCTTCGAAAGTTTGAAGAAGTGTTCCGCTTGTTCGACGGCAAATCGCTGTCGCTTCAGAATGATCTCTTCGGTTTCTTCGGTGAGATCTTTCGAGCGGTACATCTTTTCAAGCTGCTTGAGTTCTTCCTTCTGATTGTCGAGATTGCTTTGCGCGTTCTTCAGACTCATCTCGGTGCTTTCCATCGACAATTTCTTGTCCACGCTCATCCATTTGTCGAAATCTTCTTTGGCGTGCTTGAAGGCTCGTTCCGCGCTGGCCATATCCAACGGAAAAGAGCGTTCCGTTAATGGCAAATCGACTTCCGCGCCTTTCAGTTGCAGGTCCGACATCCGCTGTTCGGTTTCCAGATCGCGAATGGCCCGGTCGATTTTCTCAGGATCGAATTCGATCAACACATCGCCGGCCTTGACTTGAGTTCCCGGCTCAACGGCCTTAACCACCGGAAAGCTCGACCAAACCTCGGGCTTGATGTTGACCTCCGCAGTTTCGATGGCTTCGAAGACGCCTTTGAATGAGACTTCGTTTTTGATCAGTCCCTTTTCGACTTTGGCGGTCGGTGTCTTCGGCTTTTCCGACTTCTCCGATTTGTCGCCGCCCTTCGGCGTGTCTTGAGCGGTTGCGAAGCCAATCGCCGCGGCAAGGAAAATCGATGCACACAAGAATCGGGTCATGGGAAACCTCGGTGAAATTGTCATTTGCGCCTTCACCTAATTTTGTAAGACGCCGACGACGTCATTGCTACAGAGATTTGCCGTCCGCCACAAAATTCTGGCTCCGAGGGTCCGATCCTTCGGTTCGAAGCGATAACATCTTTTTTAAATGGGACAATTTGGGACATTTTGGGACACCTGTAGCCGTTCGCAACCGAGCGAGCGGCTACACAATCTTTTTCCAGTGTCGCAATGTGTAACATTCTGTCACATCTCCGACTGGATAACATCTTTTCCCAGTAGGACAAATTCGGACATTTTCGGACACCCGCGATCGGGCCGCGGACAAAACAATCTTTTTCCAGTGCGACAAACTGCGACATTTTGCGACATCGAACCCACCTGGGGCACTGCGCCATGCAATGGCCCACTATGAGTCTCAAATACTTCAAGGGAAAGTCAAGTTATTCGTCGCGCGGCGAAGTCTTCGCCTCGTCATTTGCCGAAGGCCTTTTGCGTAACCCGCTGGCGCCAGTTGCCGTTCTGGCGACGTTCGGCATTATTCTCGACCGATATGCGGTCATTCCATGGATGGCGTGGATCGGGCTTCTCATTGTTGGTCTTGGGGCATGGATTCTAAGTGCAAGAAAACTTGGATTCATCGGGCTGGCGCTGTCACTGGCCGCAGTCGCTGCCCTTCATCACAACGTCCGGCGAAATGTCTTTCCGGGCGACGACATCGGCTTCTTCATTACCGATGAGCCTCAACTGCTGCGCGTGCGCGGCCGTTTGACCGATGACCCCGTTCACAATCCGCCGGCCGCGACGAATCCGTTGCGATCCATTCAGGAAGCGGATCGGACATACGCGATTCTCGAGGCAGAAACATTAGTCAACGAAGACGGCAACACGTCTGTCAGCGGATTGGTTGCGTTGACGCTTGTCGGACCGCGACCGCTGCTTCGAGCAGGCGACGTCATTGAAGTGATGGGTTGGCTTCATCGGCCGCACGGCCCGAACAATCCCGGCGAGCGCGACCACGCCTCGTCGCTGCTCGATCAGCGAATTCGCGCAGTGATGCTCGTTCGCAAACTCGGCGATGGCGTCTTAACCGTTCGCGACCGTGCAACATGGTCGTGGGACAGTTTGCTTTCACATGTCCGCTTGTGGTCCGAGCGAAAACTCGACGAGCAATTGCCGCCGGCCGAATCCGCGGTCGCGGCCGCGTTGCTGTTGGGCGATGGCAAGGCTCTGACTCGCGACGATTGGCAAAAATACATTCGAACTGGGGTCATCCATGTTTTGGCGGTCAGCGGACAACACCTGGCAGTTCTCGCCGGGTTTGTTTGGGTCGTATTGCGCATTACTGGCGTTCGTCGCCGTCCCGGCGCGTTCATGGTTGCGCTGGGTCTTTGGTTTTACTCGTCCCTCGCGGGTGGCCGACCGCCAGTGATGCGTTCGGCGGTCATGGCGACTGTTTTTTCGGGAGCTATTTTTCTGCGACGATCCGCACCGCCTGGAAATGGTTTCGCATTGGCTTGGTTGGCAGTGGTGTTTCTCAATCCCGCGGATGTATTTGACCCGGGCTGTCAGTTTTCATTTCTCTGCGTGGCTGTCCTGATTTGGGGATTCACTCCGTTGTTCACGGCGAAGGAATTGGATCCATTGGACATTTTGATTGATGCTTCTCGACCTGCCTGGGAGCGTTGGGGACGCGCCTTTCTCAAAACGATGATGCAATTGTACGCGCTCACGTTTATTACCGGTGTGGCCATCATGCCGCTGACAGCGGCGCGATACCACCTTGTGTCGCCAGTCGGGTTTTTGATTGGGCCGCCGGCGGTCTTCCTCGCATCGATCGCGCTCATCGCGGGCTTTCTTCAGTTATTAACATCGTTGCTTTTGCCGCCGCTGGCCGGTCTCATCGCAATTGCAACACGTTGGTCCTTGACGGGACTCATATGGCTCGTCGATGTTGCTGACAAATTGCCATATGGCCATTTCTATGTCGGTGAGATTCCGCTTTGGTGGCTGGTTGGTTTCTATCTATTAATCGCTGCTTTGTTATGGTTGCCAATTCCAACACGCCGGAACGTTGTTGCTCTTGCAATCTGGATCGTTGTCGGCATCGGATCAACCTTTGTTGAATCACAACCCGACGGCCTGCGTGTCACATTTCTTGCCGTCGGCCACGGCGGCGCGACGGTTATTGAAACGCCGGATGGCCGAACCATTCTTGTCGACTGCGGCAGTGCCACGGGTCCCGACATTACTAAGCGAATCATAGCGCCTTATCTTTGGCATCGACACATCAGACGAATTGACGAAGTGTTTATTACTCACGGCGACTTAGATCATTACAACGGTTTGCCGGCCTTGTTGGAACGTTTCACAGTTGGACAAGTGAGCATCACGCCGAGTTTTTCTGAAAAGCCCACGCCGGGTGTGCATGCGACATTGCAAGCAATCGCCGATGCTAAGATTCCGACACGCATTATCAAAGCCGGCGATCACTTTTCCGCTGGTGATGTTTCTTTCGAAGTGCTTCATCCTCCCGCCACTGGCCCACCAGGCCCTGAGAATGCGCGCAGTATGGTTATGCTCGTCGGCCATGCGGGGCACACCATCGCGCTGACCGGCGATCTGGATTTGGAAGGCCGAACGATGGTCATGTCCAACAGCCGGCCGCGAATCGATGTCTGGATGGCCCCGCATCACGGCGGCAGAACAGCAAGTCCGACGGAGTTGGCCGCGTGGGCGCGGGCCGGACTCGTCGTCGCGCACAATGCGACCGGCGAAGCGAAAGTCGCTGCGCAGGTCTATGAAGCTGCGGGTTCGAGGTTTGTCGGAACGTGGCCGAATGGGGCGGTTTTTGTCATTAGCAGAGCGGATGGGGTGTGGGTGGAAACGTTTCGCGGAAGACGAAAGCTGGCGATTTCGCAGCCAGGTATGTTGCAATTGGGCAAGAGAGAACCATAATTTGAGTGTCGGAAACTCACGAGGCTCTTTACGGTGTGTCGTTTCTTCCAACTCGTGCCGTTCCTAATTGGCGTGTTGGTGGCATGCGTCGGCGCTCTGCTTTACGAACAATACGAGTCGCGCCCACGATTTGTTGTGGAACAGCCCGATAGAGAATTCATCAATCTGAAAGTCGGCGAAGTGCATCGGTTTACGTACAGAATTCAGAACCTCACGAACAAACCAATACGAGTCGTCGGCGCGGAATTCACCTGAGGGAAAAGTTGTTGCTTCGGTGCGAAGCTCGACCAACCTGTGACGATAGAACCGCACGGCGAATGGCAAATGCCATTTGAAGTGAAACCGACGCGAGCCGGCGAGTTCAAATCAGAGTTGGGGATTTTCCTTGATGTCGGACACTTGATGAAACACAACGTGAGTAGTCATGGAACAGCGAAGTAGGCCAACAACACAACATTTTATTTTGAATAAATATTTCGACTCTATTGACAATCGGAATCGACATGCCCACAATCAACTCTGTTCCAATTTCTTGTTTATGCGGACGCCACCGCAATGCCCGCTTCGACGCAGCCATCAATGGCCCCCGACACTGCGACGCAAACGCCGCACGTGCCCCCCCCCACCTATCTTCACAACATAAGCGGCTTCACAGTTGTCCGAGTGATCCTCGGATTGTTGTTGCTGACGACAGCGTTGCTGAAGATGAGTGGCGGACCCGCCGCAAGTGATATTATGCGGTCGGTGTTGCCGTTCGTGTCGCCGAGGCTTTATTCCGCCGGAATACTCTTTGAATCGATATTAGGATTCTGGCTGTTGTCGGGGTTGGCACCTGCTTGGTCGTGGCTGTGCTCCATTGGTTTCTTCGCGCTACTGTCTTACATGAGTTCACAGCTTGGTATTATTGGCCAGGCGTCTTGTGGCTGCTTTGGTAAAGTACAAATCAACCCGTGGTGGGCTTTTGCGGCTGATTTGATTGCATTATTGTGTCTTTGTCGATGGCGACCAGCCGCGATTGTGACTGGCCTAGCTCAAGGAATTTCGGCCGGCGCGGGTGCGGCCGCGATCGTTGTGGTCGTCGGTGGTGGACTATTAACTTACTACGGATCGTTGGGTTCAGCACTGGCCCACATGCAGGGCGAAACCATCGTCGTTGACGCCGGTGTGGTCGACGCAGGCCCTGGGAAGTTGGGTGAGTTCGTCAAAGTCAATGTCACCTTAACTAACTACAACGAAATACCGGTACGAATCGTTGGTGGGACTAGCGATTGCACGTGCGTCTCGACCGACGATTTGCCTATCGAACTTGGCGCCAATGAGAGCAAAACAATTAGCGTTCGCGTAAAGTACACTGGCTCGGCAGGTCAGTTCCGGCGCAAATTCTCTCTGTTTACCTCTCAACCGAATCTACGAGTCATGCCAGTCGCGTTGACCGGGCGCGTGGTCGAAAAATGAGATGTTCTCGGTACTGCGAGTCGAGAACGAAATAACTAATTCGCAGCCAAAAAGGGAGTCAGCTATGACATTGAAGCACCTCGAAACCGTTTTGGGAAGCGCGACGATCGCGCTTTTTGTGCTGCTGCTTGTGGCCGTGCCGCTTGTCCGTGCCTCCGACGAGTGCGGTGGCGCCTGCAACCCAAACGACGACCCAGTTAGCTGCGAGGATGGTTGCCAATGCACAGGAGAGTTCGGGCAGTGGAGTTGCACAGCCATTGCGACTTGTTCGCCGCCCGCGCCTGCTTGTGTGGACGATGGCAGCGGAACTGCATGTGATGCAGCTACCAACGGCATTGGATGCTATGCGCCGGATGTTTCCTGCAAGTGTCGAGCACGCAACAGCCACGGCTGTAATTGTGGTTATTGAATGCCAAGCTGTTCCAAGGACGCCAATCCGGCGGCCTTGGACTCAGCAAAACCTGTGCTTTGAATAACTCAATTGGGTTCTGGCATATGAAACGACTCACAATCAAAACAATAATTTCGGCATTAGTCGTCATAATGGGAGTACGTCTTTGCGCCGCGGATTCTGTGGCGAATTCAGATCTTTGGAAGCAGCTCAGGACAGCCAAGGAAATAAATGAGGACTATTATTTGCGAAACGTGTCAATCGTTACAGTTGCAAGGGACTTTGACGACACCGGCAAGTTATACAGAGAAGCGAAATATCAGTATTTCGGAGGCAGAGATCGATTCGCGAAACGAATTCTTGAACATCGCGACATTCGGCAAAATGGTCAATCACCTGCAGCGGACATTTGGATTGGTCGGCCGGAGGGCATATTCCAAATTAGACAGCAAGCATCGAATCAGTACGCCATCTTCGGCTCATTTCCTTGGAGCGATAAAAACGTCTATGACACATGTCCTTCTGACCACGGCATATCATTGCCGATCGCTGATCTAGAACTGCCGTTAATAACTTTCTTGCAAATGCCGGGCATGACCATAACTTCGCAAGTCGAATCGGATTGGTTCGATGTTAAGAAATTAACAAAAGTATCTGCCTTTCGAGACTACAAAGGCGGCATCGAGTACGACTTTTACTTCGATACAAATCGCGGCTGGCTGTATCGTGGCAAAGAGCAGCGGAATCTAATGACGAAAGCCAGGGTTGTCGGTAGAGTGTTTTACCAGTCGGACGAGGCAACGCCGTGGAAGTGGGAATCTCAAATGTTCTTGCGTGATAAGCCACCATACATAGCGCACTCGGCAGAGGTGATTGAATTCCGTAAGGAGAAACACTTGGACAGAGAATTCAGCTTTGCTCAGTTCGGTCTGCCTGAACCCATTGATGGCGGTCCTTCAAAATCCATTAACTGGGGACTTTGGGCGTTGGTTACGGTTGCTGGCATGTTTTCTATGCTGTTGATGGTACGACGCCTCAAACAAAACAAGGCTTGAATATGAGCCACATTCTTACTCGACGAGCATTCACGCTTTTAGAACTCCTTGTTGTTATCGGCATTATTGGACTTTTGGTCTCTCTTGCGATTCCAGCCGTCCAAAAAGTCCGAGATTTGGCTGCGCGAAATCGATGCGGCGACCAAACTCGGCAACTCGCTTTGGCGTTCCAGCAATTTCATGGCGAACGCGACAAACTGCCCATGGGCAATACGCCGCTCATTCGCCCCTATGACTATCCGCACATGAGTTGGTTGACGCGGCTGCTGCCCTACATCGAGCAGGACAAATTATGGCAACAAGCGGTTGAGGATTACACCGCCCGCAAACAGCCGTTTCGTGGGCCGCCGCATCGCGACCTGAGCGTGCCCATCACTCTATTTACATGCCCCAGCGATCCGCGCGGGCCGGGGCCTTATCCCGCGGGCAGGGTGACTCGGCAGTGCGCATTGACGAGTTATCTAGGAATCAACGGCACTCATCACTCGGCAAAGGACGGCGTCCTGTTCTTGGCCTCAACTGTGCGCTTCGGCGATGTCAGCGATGGACTTTCAATGACGTTATTGATTGGGGAACGACCGCCAGGCACAGATTTCAATCACGGCTGGTGGTACGCGAGTGTCGGAATGGAAGGCACCGGCGCGCCTGACTTTTTGGTTGGCGCGCGCGAAATGCGCACCACCAATACCGGAGGCAACACAGGCAATTGCCCAACCGGTCCATTTCATTTTGAAGCCGCGAAACTCACCGACCAGTGCGCGATCTTCCATAACTGGTCCCTCCATCCCGGCGGCGCTCACTTCGCCATGTGCGACGGCTCGGTCCATTTCCTCAACTACTCCGCCGACAAAATCCTGCCGGCACTGGCCACTCGTGCCGGTGGCGAAACGGTCGAGGTTCCGTAGGCTCCGGTTTATGGCGAGGGGACGTAAATTAACCAAACGCCATGTTAATCGAGCCGAATGCAATGAATGCAATCAAGCGGCCGGACTATCAATATGGATGGCGGCTTCGTTTGCTCGCACTCATCGTCGCCAATCTTTGGGCGATTCTCCCGGTCTACGGAGAAGAGAATGAGATTTCACTCAAGGCCCGATTTCTCAAGGAAGCTCCTCAAGCCTGGGCTGAGTACTCAGAATTGACGAGAAAGCTGCAAGGTTCAATTAAGTTGCAATTCTCCAGCTCGTTCACCAATGCCGTTGGCCAAAACGAGTACGAGTTGAAAGCAAATGAAAATGGAAAGCTCATCTCGGTAATTATGGAACGGTCCAGCAATGGGAAAAGAGATTACCTAACGTGGGAATTGTTTGGTTACAATCCAACCTATTCCTTCGCCATGCGCAAGAATTCGCCCACAAGCGCTTGGCTTACCCGGGAGATCTATCCGAATCACCCAACGAAAGAGCCTGCCCATATTCGCAAGCATTTCGAAGCATTCGCCGTTGTCGCCGCAGCGTTGGTGCATATGAGGCACGATAAGTTGACAGACATCGTTCGACTGCCGGAATTCCATGTCATCCACATTCGTCCAATGGAGGATTCTGGCGAACAGTTGATCGAAGTCGCGTTTGTTTGCCAACACACCGTCAGTGAGGGCAGTGACAAGCCGCTCATCCAGGTTCAAGAGGGCACGCTTGTGCTTGATCCGAAACGGCACTGGTGTTTGCGGTCATACGATGCACGGACTGATATCCCGAACAGTCGAGGGACACTGAAGTTTCGGGTTCTTGAATCGGGAACGACTGAAACAGGATTGTTAATCCCAAAGAAGACGGTAGACGAGGCTGAATACGTCTTCGATCAAGGAAAGAACGTGCAGGTACACCGATTTGAATATGCATTGACTGATCCGCCAGAATTGCCTTGCGATGACGAGTTCACTTTGACCGCTTTTGGATTTTCAGAACCGACTCTCGAGGCCGCCCAGCGTTCCCATTGGTATGGAAACTGGCGATTCATTGCCGCCATTGGCGCAGTTGCCAGTCTGGCACTGGTGATTGCCTCACAGCGGTGGCGACGCCCATCTCGTTGATCCGCTTTTGGCCCCTTAATCACAGCGGGGCCCGCTTCGCCATGTGCGACGGCTCGGTCCATTTCCTCAACTACTCCGCCGACAAAATCCTGCCGGCATTGGCCACTCGCGCCGGTGGCGAAACAGTTGAAGTTCCGTAGCCGATTCCGACCATCTGAGAGTGAAAAACGCTCGCCCCTGCTGTTTCCACGCAAATCCCAGCGGGTGCCGGAGTTCCGGCCCGCAAAGTCGGCACAAATGTCGTCATCGGAACGACCGCGGCGCATTGCATTACGGGCAAGAAACGGCTAAATTAAAATAGCCGGGCGGAGTCGTTTCCGGCATTCGAGGATCATCATGCGCGTTTACCGGGTGGGCGACGAGCCCGTCCCGCAATATCGTTTGGTCCGCAAGCTGGGTCAGGGCGGGTTCGGCTCGGTTTGGAAGGCCGAGGGGCCCGGAGGAACCGAGTGCGCCCTGAAGTTTCTCTCGATGGGAAATAACCAGGGACTGCGTGAATATCGCTCGATCAAACTCCTCAAAAACGTCCGGCATCCGCACCTCGCGCCGCTGTCCGCTTTTTGGCTCAAAGACGCCAACGACAACCTGCTCGGCGACAACATCAACGACACGACCGAGTTCCAAAACATCGGTTGCGAGTTGATCATCGCCATGGGCCTCGGCGAAAAGAGCCTGGCCGATCGGTTGGAAGAATGCCAGAAGTCCGGGCAGCCGGGCTTGCCTACCAATGAGTTGCTGCACTATTTGGGCCAGTCGGCCGATGCCATCGATTATCTCAATCGACCCATTCACAATCTCGGCCAGGGCGCACAGTCGGCCCTTCGACACGGCGACATCAAGCCCGCCAACGTTCTGATCGTCGGCGGCGGCGTCTGGGTCTGCGACTTCGGCTTGGCGGGTTTGCTGGGCGGAAGCGATGCGCGTACGTCGGCGGGCCAGCCAATGTTCACCCCGGCGTATGCCGCGCCGGAGATTGTCAATTACCGTGGCGCTAGCCCGTTTAGCGATCAATACTCTTTGGCCGTCAGCTACGTGGAGATGCGCACCGGCCGGTTGCCTTACGATGCCGACAGCAAAGACGCCGTCGTTGCTTTGATCAGCATCGGCGCTGTCGATGTTGACTTCTTGAGCAAGGGCGAAGCTGAAGTCATTAAGCGCGCGCTCTCATTCAAACCTGAAGAACGATTCCCCAATTGCTCGGACATGGTCAAGGCGCTCGAACGAGCGATTCGACCGCAAGCGGGAAACCTCAGTGGCACAGGATCATCGCCCAGCGGCTCAACCGGCAAACCGCCGATTCCGGAGGAGCTCTTCCATCGCTCGAAGGAAATAGTTCCCGGCTACAAACTCGAGAAGTGTCTCGGCAAGGGCGGCTACGGCGAAGTGTGGCAGGCCACCGGCCCGGGCAAGACCAAAGTCGCGCTGAAAGTCGTCAAAGATCTCTCCGGCATCAAAGGCAAGCAGGAGTGGACCGCTCTCGAGACGATTAAGGACGAACTCGATCACCCCAATCTGATGAAGATGCAGGCCTTTTGGCTGCTTGATCCTTGGGGCACGGTCATTCCCGATGAAGATTACCCGCGTCCCGGCGGACCGCAACCGGCGTATTTGATCATTCTCACGGAATTAGCTGCCAAGAACCTGATGCAGCGGCTCGTCGAATGTCAGGAGCAGGGTCTGCCCGGCATTCCCGGTAAGGAATTGCTCGAGTACATGCGGCAATCAGCGAAAGCGCTCGATTATCTCAATCTGCAAAAGCATTCCTATGGCGATCGTGAAGGCGCCATCGTTCACCGCGACATCAAGCCGGAGAACATCCTGTTGACGAAGTCCAGCGATGTGAAAGTCTGCGACTTCGGTCTGGCGAAGATGATGGAAGGGACGGTGAGCAACGTCTCAACCAACAGCCAGGGCATGACGCCGTATTACGCCGCGCCGGAATTGCTCCGCAAAAAGCTGACGCGTTGGACGGATCAATACTCACTAGCGGTCACCTATTACCATCTTCGCACGGGTCGTCTGCCCATCGATACTTCGCTGTCGCAAATCGAACAGTGGATGGCGCTCGGCGAAGGCCGGCTTGATCTCAGCGGATTGCCGGATGCGGAACAAAGTGTCATTGCTCGCGGCACACGGTTGGAGCCGACGGAGCGATTTAACACGTGCAGCGATTTGATCAATTCACTCTTTAGCTCTGTTGGTTTGTCATTGCCGGACATGCAGTCCGTGCCCGAGGTGCAATTGCCCGGCCGGCCGCCGTCCGACCCGGACACGATGAAGCCAAAGACAAACCCCGACATTTCGAGCAATACAGTTGCCTATATCGAACAACACCGGCCGCATGCGCCCATTCTGTCCGAGCCTTCTCCTTTGACGCCATCGACGGGAACGGGCGTCGCGGCCCCGGCCATGAAGCCAGCTGCGCTGCACAAAGCCGGACTGATGGAAACGCTCGGGCCGAATGCCGAAGTACGCGAAACTCCGAGCGCACCCCAGAGGAATCCATACGCCGACAGCGGCGAGATTCGCGTGCCGGGGGCCCAACGGCGTGGCTCCCTCGCTGCGATCGACGACGAAGACGGTTGGACCGGTGCTCAAGCCTCGATCAAAGCAAAGCAAGGTTATGTTGCCTCCAAACAAACCGGCGCCAACGATTGGCAAACCCGGCCTGCCACCGTTGAACCTGTCGCGGTCAAGAAAGGCCTGCCGGTCGCCAAGATTGCCATCGCGGCATGCATCATCATTGGACTCGGCGTTGGCATTCCCGTCACGATGAAGATGTTTGGCGGCGGCGGAAAAACCAAGGACATTGAAACTGTCGAAGATCCCAACAAAGGGAAGGGAACGAACAGTTCAGGCAACACCGGAAAAGGCGCCATCATTGTTCCGGTTCAGCCGACGGCCAAACCGAAGCGCGATGAGCTTCGCAAAGACATTGCAGAAATTGACGTAACAACACTTGACGCGCAAAAGGCCGCGAATTTGGAAGCCTCGGTCGCAGCACTCAAGTCAGGCGATGCCGAGGACCAACGAGCTGCTGACGAATTGTCCAAAGAGCTGATGGCCAAGCGCCATCAGATCGGCAAAGAACGCTTGAAGGCACTGCAGGCGTCGTTGCCAAAACTGACTCCCAATGACAAAACCGTTGCCAAGGAAAAGCGCGATTTGATCGCCGCGCTTCAGACTGTTTGGCTGAAGGATCTGAATCCGCCGATGAGCCAATCGGAATTCGAAGTTCTCTACGCAATTGTCGCAGCTCGAGCCGACGGCAATGGCGCGGAGGCGGCCGGGTTGTTAAAAGCCGCAGTTCCCCCGCCGATGTTGGGATTGCTTGTCGATGCCTTTGTGTCCGCGTCGAAAGACGCCGCTCAACGAAAAGACGTTTTCAAACATCTGTGGGACCGCGTTGACAAGATCAACTCCGAAGCTGAAAAATCGAAGCTCCGGCAGGCCTATTTCGCTGAGCTGACCGGGACCGTTCGTTCGCTCGTCATCGCCGACAAACCGACTTGGCCGGCGATCCTGGAAGCCTGTGCCGCGGCGGAAAAGATACGCGGTGATGATTCGTCACTCGACTTCTCGGATATTGCGTATCTGACGATCGCCAACATCGAAGCGACCGTCGAACAGGCCAACGGCAAGTTCGATGGAAATGCCCTTCGACAAAAACTTAATCAGACAGGCGCCGACATCGGCTATAGGTATTCTTTCCAGCACAGTGGGATCCGAAGCTTGGAATTCACGTGACTTGAAGTCGCGG
>JADMIO011057169.1_pt1 | contig 25635 bp, 17 predicted proteins | sample 8958161 | NCBI WGS metagenome assembly JADMIO01 (sample SAMN16585339, study PRJNA669376) | soil metagenome | isolation source: Crop rotation soil | place: USA: Cullars Rotation, Alabama | collected 2011 | reverse complement strand
GTGACGCGGATCCGCGCGGCGCGGCGCTAGCCTACCGCCGCGCCGGGCGTATCTGGATTCGAATCGACCTCGCGGATCGGCTCGCCAGCTATGCGCGCAAGGTTCGATCCTCGGGCGGCACGGAGCCCCTCGACGCGGCGCTGGCCATCTCGATCGGCCTCGAGGAGGATTCGATCAGCAAACTGATGAGCGATGTCGGCTTCACGCGCTCGGGAGACGCGTGGCGCTGGCGCGGCCGTCCCGCGCCTCGGCCGGACCGCCGGGGCCCGGCAAGCCACGCTTTCGCTGAGCTAGCAAAGCTCAAGAAAAGGTGAGGATCGACCGCTACCTCCACTGCATCCGGCTGGTGAAAAGCCGAACTCTTGCCCAGGCGATCGTCGATGAGGGCCACGCCCGAATCGACGGCAGGCGCGTTCAAAAGCCGAGCGAGGAGGTTCGCGTCGGAAGCATTGTCGCGCTTCCGCTGCACGGGCGCGTGCGCATCCTAAAGGTCGTCAGCCTGCCCGAGCGACGCGGCCCGGCAGCGGAAGCCCGCCTGTGCTTCGAGGAACTGGGAATTGACGAGCCGAAGCCCGCGACATAGCGAGACATCAAAGGGAGCCGCATTCAATGACCTACGTCGTCACCGACGCCTGCATCAAATGCAAATATATGGATTGCGTCGAGGTCTGCCCCGTCGACTGCTTCTACGAGGGCGAGGTCATGCTGGTGATCAATCCCAACGAGTGCATCGACTGCGGCGTGTGCGAGCCTGAGTGCCCCGCCGAAGCGATCCTTCCCGATACCGAGAGCGGACTTGAGAAGTGGCTCGAGCTCAACTCCAATCTCTCAACCGACTGGCCGAACATCACGCGCAAGAAGGACAGCCCCGCCGACGCCGATGAGCACAAGGGTGAAGAGGGCAAATATGATAAGTATTTCACGCCCGATCCTGGCGCTGGCGACTGAGGGCCTAAGCGACGCTGAGCCGCTCAGCGCTCTGATTTCCGAAACAAAACGTCCCCGAGGCCGTTCGCGTTGAAACGCTGGACACACAGGGGAACGCCGGTGCGCCGACTTTATTACCTGGCACTTGTCTCGTGCTTTTTCGCCTCTGCGGCCCTCGCCCAGGAGGCTAGCACCCAAGCAATGCCGAGCGCGACCGACGTCGCGAGCAAGGACATGGTAACTCTCGCCATCGGCTTAGGCGAAACCCCTGACTATGTCGGGTCCGACGATTACCGAACCATCCCTGCGGCAGCGATCCGCGGCAAGCTCAGCGGGGTCTCCTTCTTTAGCAACGGCACCTACCTCTATCTCGATGCGATTGCGCACCGCGGAACGAGCAAGATGGACTTCGACGCCGGCCCAATCATCGGATTGCGGCTCAATCGCTCCGGTGAGGTTGACGACCCGGTCGTGAAGCTTCTGCCCGAACGCCGCAAGGCGATCGAAGCCGGAGCGTTCGTCGGAATCAGCCTCCACGGCCTCGTCGATCCGTACGATACGCTCGCGCTTCGCCTCGACGTGCTTCACGATATCGCGAACGCGCACAAATCGACAACTTTTGGCCCCAACGTGACATTCTCGACACCCTTGTCCCTCAAGACCTATGTAAGCCTGAACGCCGGTGCGGAATTCGTCAGCAACCGCTTCGCCGATTATTATTTCAGCATCGATCCGGCAGATTCATTGCGCAGCGGCCTGCCCGTGTTCAACGCCGATGGAGGAATGAAAGACTGGAAGGTCGGACTGCTCCTCAATCAGTCGATCACCGGCAACCTGCTCGGCGGGTTCTCAGTCTTCGGCACGGGCCAATATTCGCGCCTCGTCGGCGACTTCAAGCGCTCGCCGATCGTGTCGGAACGAGGAAGCGCTGGTCAGTGGCTCGGCGTCGCGGGCCTGGCTTATACTTGGTAGGGGCAGCATCGGCCGCATCGGCCGCCGCCCGGCCCCGGTGAAGCGCCCATAAAGCGAGCATCGCTGCCAGCGGGATCGTGTTCGGAAACGGCCTGAAATAGGCGATCACCGGCAGTAAAGCGAGAATCCACACGGCGACGAATTCCCTCCGTTGCTCTTGCTTGCGCGCCAGCCATGCCAGCGGAAGCGTGAGCAGCAATGAGTCATAAGTGAATAGATAAGGCGGTACGAGGAGCGTTGCCGCCGCCAGGATTTCAACGCGCTGCTCGGATTTCAACGCCCAAGCTCTTGCCGTCAGGGCTGCTCCTCCAAAGGCAACGCACGCCTGAACCGCCAGCGCGATCGGCTTCGCCACTCCAAACCAGCTGAGGAGTGCCAGGGTGCTCGCGAGTTCGCCCCACGGCCACCGCCCGACGCTCAGCCATTGCGAAAATCGCGGAAGGATCGAAAGAAAGCTTGAATAGCCTGCAACGCCAGACAGCAGGAGCCCCAAGCCGAACAGTGCGAGTGATGACGCGATTCCCCCTCCGATTGCCCGCCACTCGCGCCCAGCGAGGAGCGCGAGGGGGAGAAGGATAGAAAGTTGCGGCTTGAAGCTCAGCAGGCCGAGGACCGCGCCGGCAAGGAACGGCCGCGAACTGAGCAGCCTGGTTCCAGAAATGAACATGGCGGAAGTCAAAAAGCCATTTTGACCGGTAATGAAATTCGCTGCTGCCCCGGCCTGAGCGAGCGAGAAGCGAATCTCGATCCGTTGCCGGGTCACGGCAAGGTACAAGGCGGCGGTCATAACGAGCCAGGCGGCAAACGCGATCCAGAATGGCAAGATTCCAAACGGGACCAATAATGGAAGTACGAACGGCGGATAGGGGAAGGGGAGCAGGCTGGCGCTTGGGACCGCCGAGGCTTCCACTGCATGATGCCGCGCGATGTCGTAAACGAGGGCTTGCTGTCCATCGGCCACCAGACGGCCGGCGGCCCAGAAGCTGAGAAAGTCGGGCGCGACCGATCCTTTGTAGGCGATCACGACCGCCGCGGCGGCGCAAAGCACGAACACGGTCGAAAGTCCGAGCGCCACAAACCGGCACCAACCGCCGACTGTATCGGAGGCGGTGACCTTATCCATCGCTCGCTAGGGTCGCTTGATCAATTGCTCGACAATCAGGTCGGCCGCCTCGTCCGCCCCAAGCTTGGTCGTGTCGATATGGATCTCGGCATGCTCAGGGGGCTCGTACGGGCTGTCAATGCCGGTGAAATTCTTGAGCTCGCCGGCTCGCGCCTTGGCGTAGAGACCCTTCACATCGCGCTTCTCGGCTTCCGCGAGAGGCGTGTCGATGAAGATTTCGAAGAACTCGCCTTCTTCTACCATCCGACGGACCATGTGCCGTTCGGCACGGAACGGCGAGATGAATGCCGTCAGCACGATGAGCCCCGCATCAACCATCAGCCGTGCGACTTCACCGACCCTGCGGATGTTCTCGATACGGTCCGCCTCGGTGAAGCCGAGGTCACGGTTGAGCCCGTGGCGGATATTGTCGCCGTCGAGCAGGAAGGTGTGACGTCCCCGCGCAGCGAGCTTCTTCTCGACAATGTTGGCAATGGTAGACTTGCCCGCGCCAGAAAGCCCCGTGAACCACAAGACCGCCGGCTTTTGGCCTTTGATGGCTGCGTGGGTCTCGCGGCTGACATCGAGGTGTTGGCGGTGGATATTGAGCGCTCGCCGAAGCGCAAAATGGATCATTCCGCAAGCGACCGTCGCGTTGGTCAGCTTGTCGATGAGGATGAACCCGCCGAGTGCCTTGTTCGGGCTCGTCCCTTCCGTCGAATAAGGCTCGAACACGATCTCGCGGTCGGTCGCGAGCTCGGCAACCCCGATACCATTTAGGCCGAGCGTCTTGCTTGCAAGATGCTCAAGCGTGTTGACGTTGATCTCGTATTTCGGCTCTTGGACCATCGCGGTCACGAGCTGCGTGCCGAGCTTCATCCAGTAACCGCGGCCGGGCAGGAGTTCGTCGTCGGACATCCAAACGATGGTTGCTTCGAACTGGTCGGCCGCCTCGGGCGGATCGCCCGCCGAAGCGATCACGTCGCCGCGCGAGCAGTCGATCTCGTCGGCGAAGGTCAGCGTGACCGACTGGCCGGCAACGGCTTCGTCGAGATCGCCGTCGAGCGTTGCGATACGTTCGATTCGAGTCGTCCGACCGGATGGGAGCACCCGCACCTCGTCGCCCGGGGCCACATGGCCCGAGGCGATCTGCCCCGAGAACCCGCGAAAATTCTGATTCGGCCGATTGACCCGCTGAACCGGCATTCGGAGCGGTTTTTGCGTGTCCGCGGCGGCATCCAGCGGCACGCTATCAAGATGTTCGAGAAGCGTCGGCCCACGATACCAAGCGGTCGTCTCGCTCCGGCTCATGATATTGTCGCCGTTGAGACCCGAGACTGGGATTGCGATCCAATCCGTAATTCCGACCTGCTCGGCAAATGCGCGATAATCGGCGCAGATGGCGTCGAAAGCATCCTGGTCATAGTCGACCAGGTCCATCTTGTTTACGGCAAGAACAAAGCGTCGGATTCCGACCAGCCTCGCGAGATAGGAATGCCGCCGGGTCTGAGTCAGCACGCCCTTGCGCGCATCAACCAGCAACACGGCAAGATCGGCGCTCGACGCACCGGTGACCATGTTGCGCGTGTACTGCTCATGTCCGGGCGTGTCCGCGACGATGAACTTGCGTTTGGCGCTTGAGAAAAAGCGATAGGCAACATCGATCGTGATGCCCTGCTCACGCTCCGCTGAGAGCCCGTCAACGAGCAAGGCGAAGTCGATTTTCGCGCCCTGAGTCCCATGCCGCTTGCTGTCGCTCTCGAGCGCGTCGAGCTGGTCGTCAAAGATCTGCTTCGACTCGTAGAGCAGTCGCCCGATCAAGGTGGACTTGCCGTCATCGACGCTTCCGCAGGTGATGAACCGCAGCAACTCCTTCGATTCCTGTTGAGCGAGCCACGTCCGGACGTCTTGGCGGATAAGGTCTTCTTCGGATTCGAGCGGACGAGACATTTAGAAATATCCCTGCTGCTTCTTCTTCTCCATCGAAGCGCTTCCGGAATCCTTGTCGATGATCCTGCCCTGGCGCTCGGAAGTCTTTGTCAGCAGCATCTCGGCGACGATTTCCTCAATCGTTGCGGCCTCGCTCTCGACCGCGCCCGACAACGGATAGCAGCCGAGGGTGCGAAAGCGTACCTTGCGCATGACCGGCCGCTCGTCCGCCTCCATCCGCATTCGGTCGTCATCGACCATCAGAAGGAGGCCGTCCCGTTCAACGATCGGCCGCTCTGCTGCGAAATAGAGCGGCACGATCTCGATGCCCTCGCGCATGATGTACTGCCACACGTCGAGCTCGGTCCAGTTCGACAAGGGAAAGACGCGCATGCTCTCGCCCTTGTTCTTCTTGACGTTGTAGAGCGACCAGAGCTCCGGACGCTGACGCTTGGGATCCCAGCGATGGTTGCGATCACGGAAGCTGAACACGCGCTCCTTGGCTCGGCTTTTCTCCTCGTCGCGGCGAGCGCCACCGAACGCCGCATCAAAGCCATATTTGTCGAGTGCCTGCTTCAACCCTTCCGTCTTCCACATGTCGGTGTGGAGCGGACCATGGTCGAACGGATTGATTCCTTGGCTCATCGCCGCTGGGTTCTTGTAGACAATGAGATCGATCGCCGGATCGGCGCCCACTTTTTCGCGAAGCGCATACATGTCCCTGAACTTCCAGGTCGTGTCGACGTGGAGCAAAGGGAATGGCAGTGGGCTCGGGAAGAAGGCTTTCTTCGCAAGGTGCAGCATGACCGCTGAATCCTTGCCGATCGAATAAAGCATCACAGGCTTGTCGGCCTCCGCGACGGTCTCGCGAAGGATATGGATGCTCTCGGCTTCGAGCCGATCGAGATGCGTGAGTGACCGCACCGCTTGATCAATTCTCCGGTTCAGGTGCGCTCGGCGCACGCCCCAAGCATGCGCCGGCCTCGCTCAGGCGTTCTCTTTGACCTTGCTCTTGCTCTTCGGCTTCGCCTTCGAAGCTTCCTTGGGAGGATTGCCCTCGATGGCGTCGACCAGCGGCTGCAGCCCCTCGCCATATTTCTTCCAGCGCTGAACCGACGTCTTGTAGATCGGCCTTCGGACCTGAGCGACGCTGGCGGTCTTCACCGGACGATCGGACTTGTGGAAATCAACGCACTTCTCGTTCCAGGGCAAGCCCAGGAACTCGATCAGGCGCTTCGCTTCCTTCTCGGTGTCCGCGACGACGTTTTCATAGACGACGGTCGTCATGAACCCTTCCGGAAGGACCTTTTCCCAATGCTCCATGAGCTCGCGATATTTGGCATAATAGCGGCCGAGCTCCGTCAGGTCGTAGCTATGCGGCATGTCGTCCTTGAACAGCTTGGTGAAGCCGCTCAGGCAGGTGTCGACCGGATCGCGCCGAGTGTGGATGACCTTTGCATTGGGGAAGAGCAGGTTGATCAGCCCGAGGAAGAAATAATTGGTCAGCAGCTTGTCGGTGATCCGCTTCGAAGCACCTGCGCCGTGCCCGATCGACTGCTGATAATTTTTCGAGACTATCTCGAGCTGCGCGGGCGTGATTTTCGCGACCATCTCGGGATATTTCGGAAGTGACGGGAACCGGTCACGGAGCTGACCAAGAGCGCGTGCCAGATATTTGACCTCGCCCGCACCGTAAACGTCAGGATGGCTCGAAAGGATCTGTTCGACGAGCGTCGAACCGGACCGCGGCATGCCGACGATGAACACCGGGCGATCGTCGTCGAGGCCGGCGAACTTACGGTTCTCGAACGCTTCCTTCGGGAAGGCGGCCTTGATCGCGTCGAAGAAGCCGTGCGTGTCCTCTTCCTTATATTCGAGCTGCGTCCGCTTCATGCGCCCGCCGGTGATGTAATGGCCGAGCGCCTTTTCGTGCTGACCGCGGTCGTCGAGGGCCTTGGCGTAAGCGAAATGCAGGGCGAGAAACTGGTCCGCTTCCGGGTTCGGCACGGCTTCGAATATCGCTTCCATGCGGTTGTATAGTTCCTCGCCAATTCCTTCCGAGAAGTCGACGAGATCGTTGAGGTTTGCATAAGCGCCATACATCGAATCGTTCAGCCTCAGCGCCTTGAGGATATATTCGCGAGCCTCGTCCAGGCGCCCGACAGATTTCAGCGCCACGCCGTAGAAGTTGAGCGCTTCGGGATTTTCCGGCGCCTTCTTGAGCGCTCGATCGAGCACATCGAGCGCCTCGTCAAAGCGATCGGTCTCGTGCAGGATTTGGCCGAGAACCGTTAGCGCCTCGGGATTCTCCGGTTCCTCCTGGAGAGCGAGGCGGACTCCCTGCTCGGCTGCCTGAAGGTTGCTTCGGCGGAGCTGGATCTTCGCAGTGATCAGCAGCGTCTGCACGTTCTTCGGGGCAAATTTCAGCGCCTCGGCGAGGATCCGAAGAGCCTCGACCTCCTGCTTTTGCGCTGAAAGAAGCTGCGCGAGATTATTGTGAGCCTCGATGTAACGCGGATTTTGCTGGATCGCCTTTCGAAGCGCATGCTCGGCTTCCTCGAGCTTGCGGTCCTGCTGAAGCAGAGTCCCAAGATTGTTGTAGACCTCCGGGTAAACCGCACGCTGGGTGAGGGCTTCCTGGTAAGCGTGGAGCGCGCCATCGATGTCGCCGGTGAGCCGAAGGGCATTGCCAAGATTGTTCAGCGCCTCGGCCATGTTCGGACGAAGCTCGAGCGCCTGGCGATAGCTCGCCACGGCGTCCTGGAACTGCTTTCGCTCGTACTGGATGATGCCGAGATTGTTGAGAGCCTGGGCATTGTTCGGTTCAAGCCTGATCGCTTCCTCGATCGCTCTCGCAGCTTCATCGAGACGACCCGCCTGGCGAAGGATCTCGCCGAGATTGGCGTGGTAGCTCGCGGCCTGAGCGTTGATTTTGACCGCGCGTTTCAGCTCGGTGATCGCGTCGTCCTTCCGCCCGAGCGCCGCCAGCGACACGCCGAGGATATTATGCGCATCCGCGTTGCCGGGCCGGGCCGAGACGATCTGGCGGCAGACCCGCTCCGCCTGTGCATACTGGCGGCGCGAATAGAGCTGGCCGGCCATTTCGATCGCTTTGGCCGGCGTGATGTTGACGCGGCCATGCTGCGCTTTTGCGATCGTCTCGTCGATCGAGCTCGGACGCCGCTGTTGACGCGCCTGCGGGTTCGGCACTCCGCCCTGCTGCTGGGGAGGGGGATTCGCGCCGGCGGACGGCGCAGCCTTTTTTGGTGCGGCCTTCGGCGCGCTGCTGGTCTTGTTGTCTGTCATGGCCGTTCTTTTACCCGCAAGCTCCGGTAAATAAAGGCCTTTCAACCCCCAGGGGATTCACAGCCTCAAAATGGAAAGAAGAGGGAATCGCTTCCCTCTTCTCTCTACTTGAACTTGTTCGCTTTGTAGAGGGGTGGAGCAATTTCAGCCCCACCCCCTCATTGGCTTATTGTCCGCGTTCCGGGGCCGGTGCTGGCGGCGGCGGAGGCGGCGGCGGCGCCGGGCAGGCGTCGGTCGCCAGGATCACCGAGCCGTCCGGGCAGGTCTGGGTTGCCGGAGGCGGCGGCGGAGGCGGAGGCGGCGGTGCTGCAGCCGGCGGCGGCGGCGGCGGCGGAGCCGCATGACCGCCCAGCGGAAGCACGAACTTGAAGTTGCCGCTGTGGCTGGTCACGTCGCCGTTGAACTCGCCCTCATAGCCGATCCGCACATCGACCGGACCCATCTTCCCGCCAACGCTGAGGCCGGCAAGGAACGTGCCCTTCTTCTGCGAGGCCGAGACGATGTCGAAGTCGTTCTCCGGATCCGGAGTGAACCAGCCGTGGAACTTGGAATAGCTGCTGCCGAAGCGGTAGCGATAACCAAGGTTCACTTCCGGAACCACTCCACCCATCTGGGTCGCCCACTTCACGCCCCCGGTGAGGAAGCTGTGGTTCGACTTCGAGCTGTCGACCGTCAGCCCGGCGCCATTGCCGTTGTTCTCGACGAACCCGTCAAGCTTGGCATTGACATAGTCATAGTCGAGGTACGGCGTCAGCACCGAGGTCGCGCTCATCGGCAGCCTGGCGCCGCCATGCAGACCGAAGGTCCACATCTTGACGTCGGGGCTGCCGGTCGGGGTCGCAGCGAAGGTCGCTCCGGTCGCAAGCCCGGCGAAGTTGATGTGACGCGTCGAGTTCCCGCTCAGCGAGCTGTAGGTCGTCACGCCCTTCACGAAGAACGCACCCGGATCGTAGACCGCATAAGCGCCTGCAGTCCAACCATTGCCCTTCGCGCTGTCGCCGAACTGATTGTCGTGGACATTGTTCGACAGATAGCCCGCATCCACCCCGAGGATCGCCGAGTTGCCGGCGTTGAAGTCGATGCCAAGGAGCCCCGAGAAGCGCTTCGAACGGCTCTCGCCGGCCTCGTTGTCGCCGCCGGCCCGCCTCGTCTGATAGTCGAGCTGACCCCAGACGTGGATCGGAGCAGACGAACGGCACTCGAGAACCGAGCCGGCAAGCGCCGGGATCTCGCAGTTGGTCGCATGGTCGGTAAGGTCGTTCTCGTGAACCCCAAGGCTCGGGAACGAGTTCAGATAGTTCGCATAGACCGAGCCCGAGAGCATGTTCAGCGCAATGTTGTAATTGGCCGCATTGGTCATCAGGAACAGGTTGCCGAACATCGTCGCAGCACCGCCCGTCAGATTGACGTTATAGTAGCTGTCGAGACCGGTGCCGACCGCGATGCCATTGCCGTTGAGGCCAGCGACCTGGTCGAACGGCTTGCGCGTCAGAGTCAGATCGACGTTGTCGGTCGCATCGTAGACGCAGCCGAAGCTCAAGAGCAACGAATTGGCCGGGATCCCATTGACGAGACACTGGTCGAACGTGCCGGTCAGCGTGTTGGCATCGATGACGTTTTGATACGTCGTCGTGTCGTAGAGCCCGTTCGGCGCCGAGATGTTCGCAACCAGCGTTCCAGCAAGGTTCGCCGTGTCGACGAACACCTGCGGATAGGTGCCAGCTGCAGCCTCGCCACCATGCGCCGGCGGCAGATCGAAGGTGATCGTGCCATCGGCCGCGATGTTCAGGGTGTTCATGAACACGTAGGACGGACCGTCGACGGCATCGATGTTGAGATGCAGGTTCCCGCCGGTGTTGATGTTGAGCGTTCCAACACCACAGGAGCTTAGAGCCGGATTGTCCGCGGCCCCGCCAGCTGCCTCGGCCGTGATTCCGCCGGCCGGCATGCAGGCTGAATTGACGATGCCGTTGAAGTTCGTCTCGCCGGTCGTGACGTTGATGACGTCAGCATCGCTCTGCAACTCGATGTTGCCGGTGATGTTGCCGCCAAGCAGGTTGATCACGGTGTGATCCACAGGGGCTGTCGAAACGTCGATCGCTTCGCCGCGGTGGAACGTGGTTCCACCATCGGTCGAGAACTTCGCGATGATGTCGCCCGAGTTGTTGATGGTAAGGACCTGGCCGGCGGTTGGCGTTGCCGTTCCATCCTGTGTGACCCGGATGCCATAGGCCTGAGCCGACCCGCCATTGGTGATCGCAGTCACGTCGATCGTCCCGGAATTGGTGATCGTCGTGTTGTTGTGATGCACCACCGGAGAGCCGCCCGCCGGAGTAGTGGTCGTGGTCGTCCCAAGAAGGCCCGCGTCGAGACGAATGCCGGTCGCAAGCGCGCTCGAATGCGGATGGGTCGTGATCACCGCCGTCGTGCCAGCGCCGACCGTCGTCGTGGTCGTGCCCAGACCGTTCGCCTTTGCAACCACCGTCAGCGTTCCGCTGTTGGTGATATTGGCGACAAGCGGCTGGCCATTCTGGTTAACCACGAGCGTCGATCCACCGCCGGCCGTCGGGGTCAGGAAGGACGTCGTCGTGTGAGCGTTGTGGAGGGCAATACCCTGGGCGAACGCCGAAGCGGTGCCATTGGCAGCAACTGCGCTCGCATTCACGCTCATCGTTCCGGAGTTGTCGACCGTTGCGTGCAGCGTTCCGCCGCCGACGCCGAGGCCTTCGTAACCGATCGCGCTTGCACTTGCGGAGTCCACCGAAGCCGACGCCTTCGCCACCGCGCTGACGTTCAAAGTCCCGCTATTGGTGAAGCTGATCGGCACCGGATCGACCAGCTGCCCTGCGCCAAGAGCAAATGCGGTGGCGTGCGCCGAAGAGCCGCCATTGGCAGTCGCGTTGGCGGCAACGTTGATCGTTCCGCTGTTGATGAGAGAAGCCGATCCAGCGGTGGCGGTAACGATTTGGCCGACGCCAACCGCGGCCGCGTAGGCGCTGGCCGTGCCTGCCGTCGTCGCGGCCGTACCCGTGCCAGTCACAAGACGGCCGGTCGCAACGGCGTTCGCCGAAGCGGTGATCGCCCCGCTGTTGCTGACGAAGGCGACCCCGGTTGCGCCGATCACATTTTGGCGCACCGCAGTTCCAGCGACCGCGGTGGCATGAGCCGCCGCGGTGCCCTTCGCAGTGGCATCCACCACGTCCGAGATGGTTCCGCTATTAACGAGGCTGGCCGAAGCCGAGCCAACCGGCGCGACCGCGACCTGGTTCACCGCGCCGCTCGCGAACGCGACTGCGTTGGCGCTCGATCCCGTGGCGTGGGCCGCAAGCGCCACACCAATGGTTCCACTGTTCGTCAGCGTTGCCGAAGCATTGCCGCCGACAGTCGCAAAGGCAGTCGGGAAGCCGCCGACCGTTGCGCCGGTTACGATCGCGCCCGTTCCTGCAACAGCGATCTGCTGGACCGCAAAGCCGTTCAGCAATGCGACCGCGGTTGCAGGGCCACCGGTCGCGACCGCGTTCGCGGCCTCATTGACCGTGATCGAGCCGCTGTTCGTCAGCGAAGCTGAAGCGTTTCCGGCGACCGCGCCCGTGGGATAGAAATAAGTGTTTGTGAACACGCCTCCGAACGTCGGAGTGGTGTAGGTGGTCGTGTAGCTGCCGAATGCAGTGGCGACCGGATTAGCAAAAGCGATTTGCTCAACGCCGTTGGTTCCAGAAGCGATCGCGAACGCAGCGGTTCCGCCCTTGGCGCCGGCGTGGGCATCAACAGCGATCGTGCCGCTATTGTTCAAGGTCGCCGATGCGTCGCCGCCGGCGGCGATCTGGACGACACCCGAACTATAGCCCGCAAAGGCCGAGGCCGACTTCGAAGCGGTAGCGTTCGCAACTGCCGAAATATTGATCGCGCCGCTATTGTCGAGCGAGGCGACCGCTGCACCCGGATGGGTGACCGTGACCGTTGACGTTCCGCCGCCAGCGGTTGGCGTCGTGTAAGTCGTGGTGAAGGTTCCGCCCGCGAGCGCAACCTGGCGGAGCCCAGCGCCGACGCCGGCAGCCGCAACGGCATTCGCCGCAGTGGCGTTGGCGCCCGCATTTGCCGAAGCCGCAACGTTGATCGTGCCGGCATTGCTGACCGAGGCGGTGGCATGGATGCCGCTCGCAAATTGGGAGACGCCGACAGCGACGCCAGCAACCGCGGTTGCGTTTCCATAGACTGTGGTCGCGGTCGTTCCGACGCCGACGATCTTCGATCCGGCGTCAGCCGCGGCGACCGCCATGACATTGATCGTTCCCGCGTTGGACAGGCTTGCAACTCCAGTGCCGAACAGCGCGCTGGCAGTCTGCGCAATGCCCTGGCTGACGATCGCGGAGGCGAATGCGTCGCCGCGCGTGCCAACCGCCGCGGCATCGGCCGCCACGTTGATCGTGCCGCTGTTGGTCAGCGAGACCGAGGCGTTGCTGAACGAGAGGGCATTCTGCCCAACGCCGTAACCGACGAACGCATGCGCATTGCCGGTCGACCCCGTTGCAGTGGCCTGCGCCATTACATTCAGCGTGCCGGCATTCGAGGCGTTGACGGCGGCGCTGGAGAAAGCAGCTGCCGTCTGAGCGATACCATTGGCATTGGCCGTGGCATTTGCGGTCTCATCCGCAACCGCGACCGCGCGGGCACCAATCGTCAGCGAGCCGCTGTTGGTGAAGTTCACGACCGCGCTGGTGCTGCCAAAGGCTTGCTGAGTGATTCCGCCCTCAATGCTTGCCGATGCCGTGCCATTGAAGTCGGTTGCATTGACGCTCGCGAACGCCTGGATGACGTTCGTTCCGCCAAGGCTCAACGTGGCAGCAGCGTTACCGCTGGTTGCGCTGGCATGTTGGAAGATGGCCTGGTCGACGAACGCAGTGGCGTGAGCGGTCGTGCCGCCGGCCAAAGCCGTCCCGTGAATGTTGACACCAGTCGCCGTCATCCATGCCCGGGCATCGCCGCCGCCATAAGCGAAGGCGCTCTGCCACACGCCACTGTAGACGGAGGCGTAAGCGTTCGCTGACCCGTTGAGCGAGAGCGCGTGCGCCTTGGCTCCGATATCGATCGTGCCGGTCCCGGTCAGATAAGCGTAAGCGTCGCCGCCGTTATAGGCCGTGGCCGTCTCTCCGACCGCCGTGTCGACATATGCATAGGCGTTCGCGCCGCCCGTCGTTGCGCTTGCATTCGCGAGAGCGTGGACGCCGATGGTCCCGTTGTTGACCAGGCCCGCGCTTGCATCGCCCGCCACTCCGGTAACGCCGGTGTTGCCGGCCGAAGCATTGTTGACGATGGCATCCGAGACGTAGGCATAAGCATAGGCAGACGAGCCCGCCGCCTTGGCGATGGCGTTGATACTGATGTTGCCACTGTTGGTGATCAGGGCAGTTGCGTCGCCACCAGCAAGGGTGGTCGTAGTGCTGGTGCCGCCGCCGACCGTAGCGTGCGTGTGCGTGACCGAGTGAGCGCCGTAAGCGCTTGCGTACTGGTAGATCGCATCTTCATTGTACGCCGAAGCGTCGGCGTAAGTGCCGGCCTGTGCGTTGGCGATCGCGCTGATCGTGAGATCGCCGGTGTTGGTGATCGACGCCGAAGCATTGCCGCCGCCAGGAGCATAAGCGTCCTGGTAGATTGCGTAGTAATTATACGCATAAGCGTCGGCGTAGTTGGTGTTGCCGGTCGCATTGGCGCTGGCGATGTTGCTGCCGCCGCCAAGAGTGATGCTCGCGGATGCGTCGCCGCCGGTATAGGCATAAGCGTATTGCTCGATGCCGTCGTCATTGTAAGCGTAGGCGTAGGCTTCCGAGCCGCTCGCATTGGCGACGCCAATCACGTTGATCGCAGCCTGGTCGATCACGGCGCTCGCATTGCCGCCGCCGGTCGCGTAGGCATATTGATAAACGCCATATTCGTTCGTGGCGTAAGCGTAAGCGTAGGTCGAAGCATTCGCCGAAGCGAGAGCGCCCAAGTTAACTGTGCCGCCCCCCGTCAGGCTGACGCTCGCGTTACCGCCGCCATAGGCATAAGCTTCGTCGTAAATGCCATATTCGTTGTACGCGTAAGCGTAAGCATCGCCGGTTGTGCCATTGGCGGAGCCAGCCGCGACGATGTTGATCGTGCCGTCATTGACGATCGAATCCGTCGCATCGGCGCCAAGATAGCCGTAAGCGTCCTGCGAGATCGCATCGTAGAGATAGCCCTCAGCGTCAGCGGAGGTACCCGTCGCCTTCGCCTTGGCGGAAATATTGATCGTTCCGCCCGCGCCATTGGTAATGACATTGCTTGCGGCGCCGCCGCTGCTGGCCGTCGCATATTGGGCGATCGCATCGTAATTCGAAGCGTAGGCGGATGCATATCCCGACGTCGCATTCGCAGTCGCGTTAGCAACCACGTTGAGCATGCCGGCGCCATTGGCGATCGTGTTCGAAGCAAGGCCGCTATCGGCGTAAGCAGTCTGTTGAATCGCATAATCGACCGAGGCACTCGCCGACGCATAGGTCGCACCGTTCGCGACCGCCGTCGAATGAATGTTGAGCGTGCCATCGTTGGTGATGGCGTTGCTCGCATTCCCGGCGCTAGTTGCGTAGGCATATTGGTCGATCGCGGAGCTCAGCTCGCTCGCACGGGCATAAGCAGCACCAGTGCTGGCATTCGCTCGCGCGACGTTGCCGATGTCGATGACGCCCGCGGCCGTGTTGCTGACGAGGTTCGACGCATTCCCGCCGCTAGTTGCGTAGGCATATTGGGAAATCGCATCGCTCTGGCTCGCATAGGCGTAAGCGTAGCTGGCGCCGTTCGCGACCGCGGTGTTATCGATCGTCAGAGTGCCGGCGTTCGCAACCGTGTTGCTGGCGTTGCCGCCGCCGTAAGCGTTGGCGTCCTGGTAGATGCCGTAATATTGATAAGCGTAAGCGGTTGCATTGCCCGCCGTCGCGTTGGCGCTGGCATGAACGTTGATGTTCAGCGTCCCGCCATTGGTGACAGAATTGGATGCGTCGCCGCCGGTGTAAGCAGTCGCGCTCTGCGTCAGCGCCTCATATTGGTAGGCGTAAGCGTAGGCGCCGCTGGTGCCGTTCGCGACTGCGCTCGCGTCGACCGCGATGGTGCCGGCGCCGTTCGAGATCGAGTTCGACGCATCGCCGCCGCCGGTCGCATACGCCGTCTGGCTGATACCATAATATTGAGTGGCGTAAGCCGTCGCATCGCCCGAGGTCGCGTTCGCCGACGCATGGGAGATCACGTCCAGCGTGCCGGCGCCGTTGCTGACCGAGTTGGACGCGTTGCCCGAGCCATAAGCGTAAGCATATTGGGCGACGCCATATTCGTTGGAGGCCGTCGCATAAGCGTGAGTAACGCCATTGGCGTTTGCGCTCGCCGCAATGTCAAGAAGTCCAGCGCCGTTGGTGACGACGTTGCTTACGTTGCCGCCGGTCGACGTTGCATATTGATAGATGCCCGACGTCATGTTGGCGTTCGCAGAAGCCGAGCCCGCAGTGGCGTTCGCCGAGGCGATTGCGTCGAGGTAGAGGTTACCGCCATTGTTGACCGTGAGCGTGGCCGGGCCCGAGCCGTGCGCGGTCATCGATATCGCGCTGGTGTTGGTGGCGTTGGCGCTGGCGTTCGCGCCAGTCGCGATCGCGACGGCGCCGATTTCCGCGGTGCTGCCGACCGGGTTCGTCACGGCAAGAGCCACAGGGCCAGTTGCAGCCGGAGCACCGAGCTTGACCTGACCGGTCAAAACGGAATTCACGGTCGAGGTTTCGGTCGCTGCGCCACTGTTCATCACGCCGAGGAAGCACTCAGGGGAAGCGCCCGCGATGTTGCAGATTGTGACGGTGTCACTGAACGGCGAGGCCACGTCGACGACGCTCGTGCCCGAATAGGTGCCGTTGGCAACTCCGCTATGCGGTGGAGTCGCGGCCATTGCCGGCGATGCGATGCCAAGCGTTGCAAGCGAAGCGCCCGTGAGAAGCGCAATCCGGCGTTGCGTCGTATTCATTGTGTATTCCCCTGTTTAGCCGCGGCCGCGGACTTATTACTCCCTGGATCGCCCCCCCTGGAAAGCCGCGTCACATTGCACCCGACGCAGCTCGCCCGTCGCGAGACAATCCTCTACCCTCGACTTAGAGCGAACAATTGGGAAAAGCCAAGCGGAAAAGTTGATCACGGTTGCAACTCATCGCACCTTGCCGCCGATGCTGTTGCGTCTGTGCAACACAAGAAGCGCTACCTCACGCGCGCGCACCGCGCGCGCTTCAAACGACAAACTAGCGACAAACTAGCCCTCCCTTCCCTCGTCTTTGCAATTCACTTGGCAGCAAGGTAGGCGCGCCGACATTCGGCAATCGACGCTGCCCGAGCGAGTCGCTATCGGCTGTGGTCGCAAATTTTTTTTCAGTCACGTCGAGAGTTTAGGGGAGATCGATTTGTCCAATCTTCATTTGATCATCGCAGCGTCGATCGGCGCTGCAGTGTCCGCTCCTGCCCTCGCCACGGCGGCCGCCGCAGCTCCGGCGCCGGCAGCACAGGCGCCAAAGCCGGTAACCCGCGCCCAGTTCAGCGCCAACATTCAGGGCCGCTTCAACGCCGCCGACACCAATCACGACGGCAACCTTGATGCGAGCGAGGTCGGAGCCGCGCAGCAAAAGGAAGTCCAGCAGGCCCGGGCGGTAGAGCAGCAAAAAGCCGAAGCCGAGTTCACCAAGCTCGACACCAACCATGACGGCCAGCTGAGCAAGGCCGAGTTCCTGGCCATCGTGCCTAACGTCCAGCCGCGCCAGACGGCGCAGCAGGTCATCGGAGCTATCGATTCCAACAAGGACGGCAAGATCAGCCTCGAGGAATATGAGGCTGGACCGCTCGCGAATTTCAACCGGATCGATGCGAATCACGACGGCACTATCACCCCTCAGGAGGTGCAGGCGGCCCAGGCCGCGGCAAGCAAACGCAAATAAACACCTTTTTAATTTGCCTGGGATGAGGCCCCGGCGGCTGGTCAGTCGCCGGGCTTTTCTTTAGGGCCTGCTCTTCCCCGGGGAGCTCTTGTCGAGCTGAGATCGACGATACGCGTCGAGACCCGTCGAACCTGATCCGGTTAGGACCGGTGGAGGGAGAAGGAGAATCACGATGGGCGACGCCCCAGCACGCACTGAGCTCAAGGTCACCACCGGACCCATCCGCGGATCGCGCAAAATCCTCGTTGGCGAGTTGGCCGTCGCGATGCGCGCGGTCGATCTTGAACCTTCGAGTGGCGAAGCGCCGGTCGTCCTTTACGACACCAGCGGTCCCTACACCGACCCTAATGCCCGGATCGACATCATGGCTGGCCTGCCCGAGCTCCGCCGCGACTGGATCCGATCACGCGGCGATGTCGAGGAAATTGTTCAGCGCGACGTTCGCCCGGAGGACAATGGTCAGCTCGGGCCCGATCGCAGCGGCGGAGTTCAAGCCTTCCCCAATGTCCGCAAACGCGTGCTCCGCGCAAAGCCCGGCGCCAATGTCACGCAAATGCATTACGCCAGGCGCGGAATCGTCACGCCCGAGATGGAATATGTCGCCATCCGCGAGAATCTCGGCCGCGAAGCTGCGCTCAGCAACAGTCGCGACGGCGAAAGCTTTGGCGCCTCCATCCCTGACCTCGTCACTCCCGAGTTTGTTTGCGACGAGGTCGCCCGCGGCCGCGCCATCATCCCCAGCAACATCAACCACCCCGAATCTGAGCCGATGGCGATCGGCCGCAACTTCCTCGTCAAGATCAACGCGAATATCGGCAACAGCGCCGTCGCGTCCGACGTCGCATCCGAGGTCGACAAGATGGTGTGGGCGATCCGCTGGGGCGCCGACACGGTCATGGACCTCTCGACCGGCCGCAACATCCACGATACGCGCGAATGGATCGTCCGCAACTCGCCCGTACCGATCGGCACCGTGCCCATTTACCAGGCACTGGAAAAGGTCGGGGGCATTGCCGAGGACCTCAACTGGGAAATCTATCGCGACACCTTGATCGAACAGGCCGAGCAGGGAGTCGACTATTTCACCATCCACGCCGGAGTCCGTCTGCCGTACGTGCCGCTAACCGCCAAGCGGGTCACTGGCATTGTCAGCCGCGGCGGCTCGATTATGGCGAAGTGGTGCCTCGCTCACCACCGCGAGAGCTTCCTTTATGAACGCTTCGATGAGATTTGCGAGATCATGAAGGCCTATGACATCGCCTTCAGCCTCGGCGACGGTCTCCGCCCCGGCTCGACCGCCGATGCCAATGACGAAGCGCAATTCGCCGAGCTCTACACGCTCGGAGAGCTGACGAAGAAGGCCTGGGACCACGACTGCCAGGTCATGATCGAGGGCCCCGGCCACGTGCCGATGCACAAGATCAAGGAAAATATGGACAAGCAGCTGGAGAGCTGCGGCGAAGCGCCCTTCTACACATTAGGGCCGCTGACCACCGACATCGCCCCCGGCTACGACCATATTACCTCCGCAATCGGCGCGGCGATGATCGGCTGGTTCGGAACGGCAATGCTTTGCTACGTCACGCCCAAGGAGCACCTCGGCCTGCCCGATCGCGACGATGTCAAGGTCGGCGTCGTTACCTACAAGCTCGCGGCCCACGCCGCCGACCTTGCCAAGGGCCATCCGGCCGCTCGCCTTCACGACGACGCGCTGTCCCGAGCGAGGTTCGACTTCCGCTGGCGAGACCAGTTCAACCTGTCGCTCGACCCCGATACCGCCGAGGCCTTCCACGATCAGACTCTGCCGGCCGAAGGCGCCAAGACCGCCCACTTCTGCTCGATGTGCGGGCCGAAATTCTGCTCGATGAAGATCACAAAAGAGGTGCGCGAGTTCGCTGCCAGGCAGAACTCGCCGAGTGCGTCGCTAGAGGACCATCCCGAAGATGAAGGAGCGAAATTGGCGCAGGCTGACGCTGAGGAAGGGATGGCTCTGATGAGCAAGCGGTTCCACGACGAAGGCAGCGAGATCTACGTTCCCGCCGCCGAATGATCATTACGGAGAAAGATGAAATGAAAGCAGCCACCATCGCGCTTGCGACAGCGCTCCTCATGACGGGCGGAACTGCCATGGCCCAGAGCGCAAGTGATCTGCAGTGCCTGATCGTCAGCAACGCTTTCGCGAAGGGCGCAACGGACACCAACCAGCAAAAGGCGGCCGAGGCATCGCTCTATTTCTATCTCGGGCGAGTGAGCGACAAAACCGCCGCACAGCTAAAGTCACTCCTCGATGCCCAGTCAAAGCTGATCACCGACAAAACTGCCGGCGACACGATGAAAAAATGCGTTCAGGCCATCGAAACCAAGGTCCAGCTGCTCCAGACGGTAGCGGCTCCGGCTCAGCCGGCGCAGCAGCAGAAGCCGCCGCAGCCGCAGCCGCAGCCGGAGGGCAGATAAGGGCGCTTTGAAGCACTTCCTTCTCTTCTATGAGCCAGGCTTCGATTATTTGAGGCGACGCCCGGAGTATCGCGAAGCGCACCTCGCGCACGCCTGGGCCGCTCATGATCGCGGCGAGCTGGTAGTCGCCGGTGCGCTCGCCGATCCCATCGACGGCGCCGTGCTGATGTTCACCGGTGACGACAAGAGTGTTGCCGAGCGCTTCGCCCGCGCCGATCCTTACGTCGTCAAGAGCCTTGTCGCCCGCTGGCACGTGCGTGAATGGACGACGGTGGTGGGAGAGTTGGCGGCCACGCCTATCCGGCCAGTCACTCGTCAGTCCTCATCGACCGCATAATCGTCGCCATAGAATTTGCTCGTGCTGCGCGTATGGAAGGTGATCGCCTTCACCGGCGGATATCTCGGCTCGCCCAAACCCGGCAAAACCTCGAGCACGACATCTTCCCACACATAAACCGCCATCGGAAAGGACACGCGCGGGACGGTCAGATGTGATCGATCGCTCGGTTTGCCGACACGATGCGTCGTCGAAGGAAGAGCATCGTTCGTGATCCGTTGCATGTAATCGCCGGTGTTGATGATGATCGATCCGTAGGGCGCGAGCATCCTCACCCACTTGCCGCTTCGATGGTTCCACACCTGCAAGCCGTCGATCCGGCTGGCCGGAAGGATCGTGAACAAATCGACGTCTTCGTGCCCGAATAGGCGGCCAGCGCCCGAACGATCTTGCGCCAAGCTCATCGGCGGATAATGATTGAGCCGAAGGCCGAAGTTGGTCCGAGTCAGTTTCTGGTCATAAAGATGTGGGTCGACTCCCAGGCCCTGAAACATCGCCTGAATGATCGGCTGGAACAACGGTTCATGCGCGAGCACCAGCCGCCGGAACAGTCGCTCATGATCCGCGCTCGGCCAAAACTCCTCCGCTCGAAATGGCCGCTCCCGGTCCTGCGGGATATCGAACGCGCGACGGCACCAGACCCAGCCTTCGACGAGGTCGGGATGGATATTGCTGGTTTCCTCAAGCGGGAAATAGCCTTGCGCAACCGACCCCGAGCGCGCGGCGCGAAAGCGCATCTTCTCATCCATTGGAGTGGTGGTGAAGAGGTCGAGCACGCCTTCATGGATGTCGTCGTAGAGCGCCGATTCGACCCCGTGCCCGGTCAGGACCGCGAACCCGATCTCCCGTAGCGCGCTCGCGAACTCGTTTGCGAACCGCGCCCTATGCTCCAAATTGCCGCTCAGGAACGCCGAGAAGTCGAGCGTCCTGATCTCATAGCCCTCGTCGAACGCATCGGCCTCGTTTTCGGCCAGCCGATAGCTATGGTCTTTGCGCACCTGGTGATATTTTTCGAAATCGCGGTTGGACGCTCGAATATCGGTCATGAGAGCAAGGTTCCTGCGCTCCCTGCCGAGCGTTCAGCGTCAACGGCGGCGCGAAGCATGGCCGCCGGGGTCTACAACACGACGACGATCAACAGCCAGCGCAATAGATCGAGCGTCCTGAAAGGTCTTTTGCGCTCAGCGCAGTCTAATCGTTTTTCAGATTCTCCAATCCGCGCTGGCCGCTCTTCTGCGAAGGATTGGCCGCGATGGACTTCACTTTGGCCTTTTTGGGTTTTCGCGCTTCCTTGTTGGACCTCATTTGTCCCTTGGCCATGCCTGATCTCCTACTGCCGCTCAATGCTGTCCTACAGCATCGCGCATATGATCCAAGACGTCTGCCGTCTGTCCAGCACAATTGCGGGCGCATGGGTTTGAAAACTAGCTTCGTGAACTTTTGAAGCGCGGCGCGAGGCAGCAACGTCAGTCGCTAGTTCCAGTCGAGGTCGCCGCGCCCCGGAAGCATTCGCCAATCGACCCCCGCGCATCCTCAACATGACAATTGTGTCGTTCGTCGGCGTGAGCTCGACTTCGACGCCGCTTTGCAATGGCGCGCACAAACCATCGAGCGTACAACCTCGCAATCGTTCGAGAGAGGACCGCGATGACTCGCCGCCGTCTCCTTTTAGCAGTGATTATGACATTGCTGTTCTCGGGGCCGGTGGCTGCGCAGCCGCCACGCATCGGCAAGCCCCGGCCGGCGCCGCCCGAACCCTCGACAATGCCCCCCCTGCCGCCCGCGGAGATCGACAACAAGCTTGCTATCGGCGGAGACGAGATTCGCGCTCGCGAAATCGGCACGCGCATGAGCGTCGACGTGCTCGTGAACGGCCGCGGTCCCTATCGATTCCTGATCGACAGCGGCGCCGACACTTCCGCGGTCGGCCTTCACATCGCAAATGCTCTGCAATTGCCCCTCGGGTCGCCCGCGATCCTCACCGGGATGACGGACCGGAGCATCATCGACAGGGTCAAGGTGGACGAGCTCGCCTTCGGTTCGAGCAAGATCACCAAGCTCGAGGTCCCGGCGCTGCGCGAGGAGGATCTGGGTAGCGATGGCCTTCTTGGGATCGATGCGCTCGCGCAGCAGCGGCTGATGATCGATTTCGAAAATTGGCAGGTGAAAGTCGAAGACGCACGGGTGCGGCCCGCGCATCTACCGGGGGAGATCGTCATCACGGCTCGGCGCGACCGCGGCCAGTTGATCCTGACGCGAGTCCGAGCGGCCGGGGTTCGGCTGAACGCTGTCGTAGATACAGGCTCGGAAGTGACGATCGGTAACTTGGCCCTTCGCGACAAGCTGATGCGCAGCAAGCAAGGGAGGGAATCAATGGCGCCGATGGTCGGTGTGACCGGGAAGAGCATCATTGTTCAGATTGCGACAATCGCCGAGCTAGAGATCGGTTCGGTGACACTTCGCAATGTGCCAATCGCTTTTGCCGACTTGCCCCCGTTCCAGGTGTTCGGTCTGCAACAGGAGCCATCCTTGCTGCTCGGGACCGACATTTTGCAGGCGTTTCGGCGGGTCTCGTTGGATTTCCGCGCGCGCAAGGTTCGTTTCCAGTTGCGGCGTTGCGGTGCTCAACCGATTTCCATCGGCACGTCTGCAGAACCGATCTTCACGGTCGTGTCGGCCGGCGAGCAGGAGGTTTGCGGGAGGAGCTAGTCTCTCTCGCTCGAGCTTGGCCGTCGGACTTGGAGGGCCGCATCCTCGACGCGACCCTCACTGCTTTAGCAATTGCAATTCTTGCAGGTGCAGGGATTGCACCGGCAGCCGCCTCTTGCGCAGTTGCAATTGCGGTTCCGCTCGGTCTTTTCAGTCTTGTTCTCCATCGTCGTCATTCCTTTTCGCGAGGCGTTGATTCGCACTCGGTAAGTCGCTTATGGAGTCCGTACCATGGTACGGAATCAAGCAAGAAATTCGGACACGATCGGTGGCTTGGCCAAAGCCCTTGGCGTGGGTGTCGAGACGGTCCGATATTACCAGCGCCGGGGGCTGCTGGCCGAACCACCGCGGCCGCCCGGCGAGGTGCGGCGCTACGGCGAGGCGGACGTCAAGCGTCTGAGGTTCATCCGCTCCGCACAAACGGCAGGATTCACGCTCAGCGAGATCAAGGAGCTTGTCGATCTCGACGCTGCTGACGATCGCGCCCGTGCTCGCGAGCTTGCTGAGGCCCGCGTCGCCGTACTGGACGAAAAGATCGAAGAGCTGCGTCAGGCGCGCGATGCCCTCGCCGTGCTCGCCAGCGCTTGCGCGAGAAAACGCAGCGGCCGTTGCCCCATCCTCGGCGCGTTCGACGAGCGCTGAGCCAAACAGTCTTGCCTGGCGATAACCGCGAGCGCCGGCGCCTCAGCTTTGATCTTCCAAAAAAAAACGCCACCGACCACCAGTCGGGCTCGATCACTCAGCGACCCGGTTCGGAGCCTTTGCTCAACCCCCGAGCTTGACCTTGGTCAAGAGTTGGTTCCGCACATGCCAAGCCTGCCTTGCAATGAAACGTTCAATCGCGTGAAGCGCCAGTTATGGCCACAATTCGAACAAATCAGCCGCGCCGGCTTGCCGATTACAGCGCGGATTATCGAATGCTCATGCTGGCGGCTCTGGCGACCGTTGCCGGGACCGGGGGCGCCTTCAGCGCCTGGGCGCTCTTGAAACTCATCAACCTCGCGACGAACATCTTCTGGTACGGAAATTTCTCCTACAGCACTGCAACGATTGCCAGTCGCGGGCCGATGCTGGTGCTGATGATCCCTGTGCTGGGTGGACTAATAGTAGGCCTCACGGCGCGATACGGATCCGACAAGATCCGCGGCCACGGCATTCCCGAGGCGATCGAGACTATCCTCTTTGGCGAGAGCAAATTATCGCTGAAGGTCGCGCTCCTTAAGCCCCTCTCGTCGGCTGTCTCGATCGGTAGCGGTGGACCGTTTGGAGCGGAAGGCCCGATCATCATGACCGGCGGCGCGATCGGCTCGCTCTTCGCCCAGCTGTTTCGACTGAGCGCGGCCGAGCGCAAGACGTTGCTCGTCGCCGGCGCAACCGCCGGAATGACCGGAATCTTCGGGACGCCGTTCGCGGCGATCATGCTCGCGGTTGAGCTGCTGCTGTTCGAATGGAAGCCGCGAAGCTTCGTGCCGGTGGTAACCGCGGTCCTCGTCGCCTTTGCATGGCGCCCAATCCTGGTCGGAGCGGGCCCTCTATTCCCCTTCGCGGCGCCCACTCCGCCGGGCATCGAGCCGATCGCGATCTCGGCCGGGATCGGCCTCGTCACCGGCCTGCAAGCCGCGCTCCTGTCCTTCATTCTCTACCGTCTGGAGGATGGATTTCACCGCTTGCCGATCCATTGGATGTGGTGGCCCGCGATCGGGGCGATCGTCGTCGGGATAGGAGGCTTGGCTGACCTTCGGGTGTTGGGCGCCGGCTACGGCGTGATCCAACAGCTCGTGGACGGCAATCTGCTGGTAAGAGCTGTCCTGCTGCTGCTCGCCATCAAAGCGATCGTCTGGCTGGTCGCGCTTAGCTCGGGAACCTCGGGCGGCATTCTCGCGCCGCTTCTGATCCTCGGCGGCTGCGCCGGCTTCCTCATTGGGCAGTATCTTCCTGGCAACGCTGGATTCTGGGCGATGATCGGAATGGCCGGGGTCATGAGCGGGACGATGCGAGCGCCGATGACGGGCGCGCTGTTCGCTGCTGAACTCACCAATCACCTCTCGGCGCTCCCGGAGACGATCGCTGCCGCCGCCGCCGCCCATGCCATCAGCGTTCTAGTGATGAAGCGCTCGATCCTAACGGAAAAGATTGCTCGCCGCGGACGGCATATCTCCCGTGAATATACGGTCGACGCGCTCGAGTTCTTGCAGGCGGGACAGATGATGACCCATCATCCGGTGACCCTTCCGGGCGATATGCCGCTCGTGGACGTCGCGCGTTTCTTTGCGGAGGAAGCGGGCCATAGGTCCTATCCCGTGGTCGACAAGCAGAGACGGTTGCTTGGGCTGGTTTCGCGCCAGGAAGCGCTCGAGTGGAGGGTTGCCGGGCATGGTGAGGGCCCGCTTGCCGATGCCTTGTCGGATGCCTCGACGGGTTACGCATTCCCGGAAACGCCTTGTGGCGAAGTCGCCGACATGATGGTGGAATCGGGTGTCGGACGGGTTCCGGTGATCGACCCAGAGGATCGCACCGTCATTGGCATCATTTCCCGGCAGGACCTGCTCAAAGTCCGCTCCGAGCAGATGAGCGTCGAGCGCCGTTAGATCCAATCGTCGGTTGGTTCGCCGCGCTTCACCTGCACGCCAACCCGATCGCCCACGGCCCCGTTCTGGCACGGGCCGAGCAAAGCGAGCCCACCATGCAAAAAGGGCGCCTGCCGACGCAGACGCCCTTATCCGGCGCGTGCTCTTGCCGGCTTATTGATTGGTGGTTGCGTTGACGTCCGTTACACCCTTTCCAGCACATTGGGATCCTAAGCTTAGAATTCCACGTGGACAAGTTGTCGCGGCCGCTTCTATAGTGTCACCTAAATACTAGTGACTCCAGCGTAACTGGACTGGCCACAGTTAGGCCGCAAATGTAATCACACTGGCTCACCT
>JADMIO011429286.1_pt1 | contig 25638 bp, 26 predicted proteins | sample 8958161 | NCBI WGS metagenome assembly JADMIO01 (sample SAMN16585339, study PRJNA669376) | soil metagenome | isolation source: Crop rotation soil | place: USA: Cullars Rotation, Alabama | collected 2011 | reverse complement strand
CGATCTCTCCGATCAGCAGCTCGCCGGCGTCACGATGGCCGCCGAGCAGGCGGTCGTGTTCTTCGTCGTGTTCGCGGTCTACGCGCGGCGCTTTCTCCGCGAGGAGGCGACCGCGGACGCGTTTCGAACGCCGACGGTCCCGCGGCCCTAGGCCGCGTCGCGGTGGATCAGCTCGAGCAGCCGGTCGCGCTCCGGGCCGTTTCGCGCGACGGCCCGCGCCAGTCGTTCCTCGCCCGCCGTCGTGAGCTGAAGCCAGAAGACGCGAGCGTCCTCGGCCGACTGCTCCCGCCGCACCAGGCCTGCCGACTCGGCTCTTGTCACGAGCTCGGTGATCGTGCTCTGCGTGAGCTGCATCCGCTCCGCGAGCTCGGTCACAGTCGACCGCGAGCCCGGAGTCGTCTTGATCATCAGCAGCAGCAGGTACCTGCTCGGGGTCAGCCCCTCCTCGCGGGCGATTCGCTCGCTGGCGCGGAGAAACTTGCGCAGCGCGCCGCGCAGCTCGGCCGCTTCCCGGAACTCCGAGAGCGAAGGTGCATCCATGCTTGGGCTGTTCCTATTTCAAACACTCTTGAATCGTCTCTTCGGCGGTATCGGTTGGATGCTGGGCCCAGAGGATGACGACGTTGTTCTTCGGCCGGAGCACGTCGGTCAGCCCGATGTTCTTTCCACGGAAGCGCTGGTAGGCGCGAACGATGCGCTGAGTCTCCTTGCGGTCCTGGCCGAAGGAGAGGGTGACCTTGTTCCCGAGCAGTCGGGCGTTGAAGGCGCCGCCGAGCGCCGTCGAAGCGACGAAGTCGACGTCGTTGCTCAGCTTGACGCCTGATTGCTTCGCCAGGCAGGCATGGGTCTTGTCAGCGTCGTAGGACTTCGACCCGCCGCAGCCGGCGGCGAGCAGGCCGACGACGATCGCGCCGAGAACAAGGGGCCATCTCACGGCCAGCCATTGAACCACGCCGCGCGGCCGCTGCGGCGACTTCGGCAACCGGGGTGCAGAAGCGTCGCGAAGCGGCGCACCCCGAAGGCAGAAAGGCGAAGCGGTGCCGAGGACCATAAATTCGCCGAGCCGGGTGTCGCTTTCGTCCACCGGACCGACCGACCTTCCGCTTGCGCGTACAGGCTGCTCGCCTCGGCTTCGACCTACTCGCGCCCCGTGCTCGGCGCAAGCAGCACACTAGGGGCCGGCGGCCACGACCGCAAGGGACGCCCGGAGAAAAGTTGTCGCATTTTGCGGGCGACCTACGACTCGAGCGCGTTGCGCACGAAGAACAGGACGTTGGCGGGGCGCTCCGCGAGCCTGCGCATCAGGTACGGGAACCAGTCCGGGCCATACGGTGCGGCGCAGAGCACGCGCTGGCCGCGCGCGACGAGGTCGAGCTGCAGCTGCGACCGGACGCCGTAGAGCATCTGCAGCTCCATCCGCTCCGGGCCCGGGTCGAGCTCGATCGCCCGCTCGATCAACCTCTCGTCGTGCGTCGCGACCGCTGTGAACCCGCCCTCGCGCAGCATTCGCTCCATCAGCCTGACGTAGGCGGCGTCCACATCCGCCTTCTTCGGATACGCGACGCTCGGGGGCTCCTTGTACGCGCCCTTCACGATCCGGAGGTTCGGTTGGAGCGGGAGCAGCGACTCGAGATCCTGCTCGGTGCGGTACAGGTAAGCCTGGAGGACGGTGCCGACGTTGTCGTGGCCCGCCTCGCGGAGCCGGCGGTAGATCCGGAGCGTCACGTCGACCAGCGGGTGGTCCTCCATGTCGATGCGGATGAAGTTCCCGTGCTGTCCCGCCAACGCGACCAGCCGCTCGACGTTCGCGTAGCCGAGCTCCTCGTCGAGCAGCACGCCCAGGTGCGTGAGCTTGAGCGCGACGTAGGTCCGGAGCTGCTCGGCGTCGATCCTTCGGATGACCTCCTCGTAGGTCTCGACCACCTCCTGCGCCTCGGCGGCGTCCCTGACGAACTCGCCGAGCAGCGTCGTGTTCGTGCGCAACCCCTGCTCGTTCAGGCGGCGGAGGGTGACGACCGCCTCGTCGAGCGTCTCCCCCGCGACGAAGCGCGACCCGCCGAGCTGCATCCCGTAGCGGCGGACGAACCCCTGGACGCGTGGGCTGTCGGCGGCCGACAGGATCAGTGTGCGCAGCATTACGCCGCTTGCAAGACCTGCTCGAGCTCCGCATCGAGCGCGGCGCGCTCGTCCGGCGTGAGCCCTCGGAGCGGCGCGCGCACGTCTTCTCGGATCGGGACACCGCGCCGGACGAGCACGTGCTTGAGGGCGGCGTGCCGCGGATAGCGGTCGACCTGCGCGCGCAACGCACCGGCATCGACGTCCTCGCCGCGGACAGCGGCGGCGACGACCTCGGGGAACGCGGAGGCGAGCGCGGAGACCGCGCCGACCGCGCCCTCGGCACGCGCCGGCCGGATAAGCCCCTCGAAGCCGACGAACACGTCGAGGCCTTCGATCAGGTAGGCGTTCAGCTCCTCCCAGGTCCGGTCGGACACCTTCAGCCCGGCGAGGTTGGGCGCACGCTCGCGCAGGCGGTGGACGACGTCGGGCGGCACTGCGTAGCCGCTCGTGATCGCGAACTCGTAGACGTAGAACGGCAGCGGCGCGCAGGCGGCGGCCGCAGCGCTGAAGTGCTCGATGAGCGACGGCTCGTCGAGCTTGAAGTACGGCGGCGCGATCACTGCGACTGCGTCGGCGCCGATCTCCGCGGCGTGCGCGGCAAGCGCCACCGTGTCCGCGGTCGACTGGGCGCCGGCGTGGACGGCGACCTGGAGCCGGCCGGCCGAGGCTTCGAGGTAGAGCTGCGCGACGCGCATGCGCTCCTCCTGCGTGAGCAGGATCCCCTCGCCGTTGGTGCCCAGTGCGAGCAGACCGTCGAGGCCGCCGCGATGGAGGAAGTCGACGACCGGCCCGATGCCGTCCTCGTCGAGCGCGGCACCGCCGTCGCGGAGCGGCGTGACGGTCGCGGCGAGGGCTCCCTTCAGCACGGGCGCGATGCTATCGGCCGTTGTACGAGAAGTGCTGGTAGTCCCGGACCGAACCACTCCAGCTGCCGCCCCAGCCCCAGCCGGCGGCGCGGAACGCCGCGACCAGGGCGCCGCCCTCGTACGCCATCCCCGCGCGACGGCGCGAGCGGTTCAGGTAGGGCGCGCTCGCGCGGTGCGAGCTGGTACCGCCGCTGACGTAGGGGTTCTCGATCGGGTTCACGTCGATCGCCAGTCCGTACGCGTGGTTCGACCAGTGGCTCGAGCCGGTGGCGGCGCGGCAGTTGAAGGCAGACGTGTTGTCCGCCTCGATCGAGCGGAAGTCGTCGCCTCCGTAGCGGTCGACCGGCTCCATCCGCCGGATGGGGAAGCCCGCCGCGTACAGCCTGCGGAAGACGGAGACGAGCACGCCGGTCGCGCTCCGGTTCGCGACGAGCCGGCCGGTGTGCGCACGGCCGTCGAAGCCCCGGTAGGTGAGCGTGATCAGGCGGAGGTCGCCGAGCCCCACGGGGCAGCCTTCGTGCCAGGAGACGCCGGTCATCTGCGCGCGCATCGCCGGCGGGATCGGCTGGACGGATGCGTGAAAGGGCGGCGCGAGCGCCGCTGCGACGGCGAGGACTGCGAGACCCACTGAATCGGGGCGGCGAGACTCGAACTCGCGAACCTCTCGGCCCCAAACCGAGCGCTCTACCAGGCTGAGCTACGCCCCGCTCCCGACAGTGTAGGCCGATAGCCTGCTCGACTCGTGTCCGACGTCGGTCTGATCCCAGCTGAGAGCGTCGCGAGCGAGCGCCGGCCGGCGGTCGGGTACGCCATGGCATTCGCCGCCGGGACGCTGTTCGGATTCAACGGCGTCATCGCGAAGGTGATCCTCAAGTCCGGGCTCTCCTCGCTGCGACTGACCGAGCTCCGCTGCACCGGAGCACTCGTGGGGCTCGCGCTGATCGTCCTCGTCACGCGGCCGGCATCGCTGCGAACCGATCGCCGCGAGCTCGTCCGGCTCCTGCTGTTCGGCATCTTCGGAGTCGCGCTCGTGCAGCTCTTCTACTTCCTGGCGATCAGGCGACTGGACATCGGCGTTTCGCTCGTCATCCAGTACCTCGGGCCCGTGCTCGTCGCGCTCTACGTGCGCTTCGTCCTGAAGGAGAAGGTGCGGCGTCGGCTGTGGGCAGCGCTGGCGGCCGCGATCGTCGGGCTCACGCTCGTCGTCGACCTTTGGCACGGCGTGACGTTGGACGGCGTCGGCGTGCTGTGGTCGCTCGCATCGGCGGTGACGTTCGCCGCGTACATGCTGATGGCAGAGAAGGCGGTTGGCGACCGCGACGCCGTCTCGCTCCTCGTCTTCGGCTTCTTCTTCGCGACCGTCTTCTGGGCGATCGCGCAGCCGTGGTGGAGCTTCCCGTTCCACATCCCGGCGAAGACCGTCTCCCTCCTCGGGCACCTCTCCGAGTGGCACCTGCCCGTCTGGTCGCTGATCCTCTGGATGGTGGTCGTCGGGACGATCATCCCGTTCTTCCTGATCGTCGGCTCCATGCGGCACATCAGCGCGACCCGCGCGGGGATCACCGCGATGGTGGAGCCCGTCGTCGCCAGCGTGATCGCGTACGCCTGGCTCGACGAGACGCTCAGCGCGACGCAGCTCGTCGGCGGCGCAATCGTCCTGTGCGGGATCGTGCTCGCGCAGTCAGCAAGGTGAGCATCGGTGACAGGCCCGTTCTTTACTGGAGGGCCTATTTCCGATTCAGTTCTCTTCGATCAGCTCGCGTAGCTCGGACAGCTTCGCGCGGCGCAGCTCTTCGCGCTCGCCGCCCTCGACCCGCGCGATCAGGTCGCGGATCAGCGGCGCGAGGTCGACCGGGTTGAACGGCTTCGTCACGTAATCGAGCCCACCGAGGTCGAGGCCTCGGGCCCGGTCGCGGAGCTCCGCGCGCGCGGTCAGGAAGACGATCGGGATCGACGAGGTCGCCGGATCCTCGAGCAGCTCCTCGGCGACTCGCCAGCCGTCGAGCCCCGGCATCATCACGTCGAGGAGGATTACGTCCGGGGCCTCGCGCCGGGCGGCCTCGAGGCCGGTCGGTCCGTCGCCTGCCTCGAACACCTCCATGCCCTCCGCCTCGAGGTTGACGCGGCAGAGCAGCCGGATCGGCGCTTCGTCGTCGACGATCAGAACTCGAGCCTTGCGGTCTTCCACTACACCTCCACCCGTTCGCCGTCGCGAGCCGGAAGCTCTACGACGAAGCTTGATCCCCGGCCTTCGGCCGACTGAACCGTAATGCGCCCGCCCAGTGCGCTGACGAGCCCTTGTGCGATGAAGAGCCCGACGCCCGTCCCGCCGGTCTGCGCGTCGCCCACCCGATAGAACTTCGAGAAGATCCGCTCCTGCTCTGTGATCGGGATCCCGACGCCCTGGTCGGCCACAGTGAGCACGATCGTGTCGGTGCGCCGCGACGCGCCGATCGTCACGCGCCCGCCGGCCGGTGAGAAGCGCACGGCATTGTCGACGAGGTTGGAGAGGATCTGGCGAAGCTTCTCCGCGTCGGTGCGCGCGGGAAGCGGCGCGTCCGGCAGGTCGAGGACGAACTCGTGGCTGTCGCCCTCGAACTCTTCGCGCGCGAGGTCGACAACCTCCGCGACGAGCGAGCGGAGGTCGACCGGCGCGAGCGCGAGCTGCAGGTCGCCCGCGTCCAGCCGGGCAACGCTGAGCAACTTGTCGACGATCGTCGTCAGCCGCTGCGCCTCGCTCTCGATGTAGGTGAGGAAGACCTTCCGCTCGTCCTCCTCGAACTGGACGTCCTCGCGCAGCAGTGTGGCGGCGAAGCCGTAGATCGAGGTCAGCGGAGCGCGGAGCTCGTGGGAGACGGTCGAGACGAAGTCCGAGCGCATCTGGTCGACCACCCGCTCGGCAGAGATGTCGCGGAACGCGAAGATGCGGCCGGCCGTCTCGCCGGCCGGGTCGCGCATCACCGCCTCCGTCAACGAGAGCCAGACCTCGTTGTCGCCGCGCCGGATCGGCACGAGCCGGTCGCCCGCCACGCCCTCCGACTCTGAGCGGAGCTCGCGCTGGAGGACTTCGGACACCGTCCGGCCCATCGCCTCCTCGGACGGGACGTCGGTTATTCGTTCCGCCGCCGGGTTCCAGAGCACGATGCGCTCGTCGCGGTCGACGGCGACAATCCCGTCGGCCACGTTGCCGAGAATGGCGACCGAGCGACCACGCTCGAGCTCGACCTGCTGGTACAGCTCGGCCTTCGCAAACGCGACGGATGCGTTGGCCGCGAGCGCCGCCAGCGCCTCGATCTCCTCCTCCTGCCACGAGCGTGGCTTGCGCGAGAAGACCGCGAGAACGCCGTGCAGCTCGCCCTCGGCGCGATAGAGGGGCACTGCGAGATACCCCGCGTAGCCCCGGCCGAGCAGTGGCTCGCCCTCGACGAGCAGCGGGTCGCCGCCGACGTTCTCGAGCGCGACCGGCGCCCGCGTGTGCACGACGGACCCGGCGGGCCGTGCGTCGGCCGAGCTCCTCGACCCGTGCACCTGCGTCGAACCCGCCCCGGCGGCCGCGGCGACGACGAGCTCGTCCCGGTCGAGCAAGCGGATCGAGGCTGCGTCCGCCCGCAGGACGACCGGCGCCTGCTCGACCACCTCGTCCAGCACGGCCGCCGGCTCGAGCTCGCCCGAGAAGAGCGTGCCCGTGTCGGCGAGCTGCTGGGCGAGCAGACGCGACCGGCGCTCGACTTCGAACAGCTCGCTCCTGGCGAGTGCGCCCTTCGCGCGGAGGGACAGCTGCGCCGCGAGGTCGAGGTCTTCGTCGGTGAACGAGCGCGCCTCGCGGAAGAGGACGAAGGCGACGGCGCTGCGATCGCTTCGCGGCGGCGCGATCGGAACGGCGAGGAGCGACGCTGCCTCCGCGACGTCGCGGAACGACGGCCCGAACCGCTCGTCGGCCGCGAGCGACGACGACGCGATCGTGCGTCCCTCCCGCGCGGCGTGGTCGAACACCTCGGCGCCGGCCGGCAGGCTCGCGGCGAAGGCGCCGCGCAGCCGCTCGGGCAGGTCATGGGCGCCGGCGAGGCGATACCCGTCGGCGCTCGGCATCAGCACCGCCGCACAATCGCCGCCGAACGCCTCCGCCGCGGCCTGCGCGACCGCGTCCAGCGTCGCGGTCAAGGAGACCGGCTCGGCGAGCAGGCTCGCGATCCGCGAGAAGCCGGACTCGACACGGGCCTGGCGCTCTCGCTGCTCGAAGCTCTCCGCGTTACGGAGCGCAAGCGAGGCGATCGATGCGAAGGTCGAGAGCGCCTCGACGTCGGCGTCCGAGAACCGGTGCTCGGCTTCGAGCGCGCCGACGCCGAGAACGCCGCGCGTCTCACCGTCCCAGTCCATTGGCGCGACGACGGCGGAGGCGAACGGGGCGTAGGCGTCATGAGGCACCGGGTGTGCCACCGCGCTGTACTCGGACTCGCGCATTGCGCGGCTCTCTGCGATCGCGCGGCCCGCGAGCCCCTGGTCGGCGTCGAATTCGAACCCGATCACCGACGGGTCGAGGCCGTGCACGGCCGCGCAGCGAAGGCGCGCGCCCTCCGCGGTGAACAGGTAGCAGTCGGCCGCGTCGGCGCCGAGGAGCTCGGCGACCTGGTCGACCAACAGCTTCAGGACCGTCTCGACACGGAGCTCGCCGGTCACGACCTGCGCCGCCTTGACGAGCGCGGACTGCTGGGCGAGCCGAAGCTCGTTCTCGGTCAGCAGCCTCGCCGTGTGGATGCCCATGCCGAGCTCGCGCGCCAGCGCCTCGCAGAGGCCGATCTCCCCCTCGGACCAGACGTGCCGTCTGTCGCGGTGGACGGCGAGCACCCCGATCGTCCGGTCGAAGACGACGATCGGCGTCGCGAGCGCCGCCCGCGTGCCGAGGGCGAGGAGGATCGAGCGTGCGTCGCCTTGCAGCTCGGTCTCGACGTCGGCGATCGCGACCGTGCGGCCCGTCCGCGCGGCGCTGTTCGAGACGGGCAGGCGCTCGGTCTCGGATCGCGGGATCGGATCGACCCCCTCGCTCACCCACTCCGCCTCGATCGCCAGGGGGCCTTCGCTCCCGCCGAGGCAAACAAAGCAGCGAGCGAGCCCCAGCGCCGACCCGACCTCCTCGAGGGCGACCCGTACGACTGCCTCGAGGTCGAGCTCGGAACGAACCTTGCGCGCAATCGAGGAGAGCAGGCGCTCCCGGTCGAGCGCGTCCTGCAGGGCGGACGCCGAGCGGGCGCGGTCGAGGGCGATCGCCGCCTCGGAGGCCAGTGTCCGCAACGGGCCGAGCTCGGAGGTCGAGAAGGCTCGCCGCTCCTTCGTCGTCGCGATCGAGAGCACGCCGACCACTCGGTCGCCGGCCACGAGCGGGACGAACGCGGCACTGCGGGCGCCGACCGCCTCCGCAACCGTCTGCTTGATCAGCGGCGAGTTCGAGGTATCGAAGACCGTGACCGGCGCTACCTCGAAGACCGCGCTCGCAACCCCGGACGGCTCCCGGCGAAGGTCGAAGCGAAGCTCTCGCCAGTAGTCGAAGTCCTCGCCGTCACGCCTGGCGAGCAGACCGCGCGCCTCGGTCAGATCCTCGTCGACGAGCGCGAGCGCGGCGAACTCGACGCCGAACAGTGCCGCGATCTCGTCCAGGAGGACCCGCGCAACCGATTCGGCATCGCCGGCGCGGGCGATCGCGGCCGAGATCGCCTCGAGCGACGCCAGCTCGCGTTCACGCAGCGCGGCGCGCCGAACGGCCTCACGGCCTCCCCCACCGAGCCGCTTGGCCACGGCGGCGCACAGGTGCAGCGCGGCCCCGAACCCGCGCTTCACCCCTTCCAACCGGACGTCCTGGCGTTCGTCGGTCACTGAGCGCTCTCGATGATAGGCCGTTTCCTGAATTGAAAAGATAGGCCGGTCGGCCTATTGGCGCCAGGTTCGTTCCGGGGTACCGTCCCAGGCACTGGGCGATGCGAACCGCGGTGGTTTCCTGGCCACTGATACCGCGGGGAGCACTAGGAGAGGCCCGTCGCGCCGACCCCCCCGAGCGACGGGCTTTTCCGTTTCTAGAGGCGATTCATTTCTGGGCCCGTCGCTCGAGCTTTGGCGCGTCGGCGGGCTTTGCTCGTCGACGCTGCAGCCACTGCAGCGCGACGGGCTTTTCCGTTTCCACGGGCAGTTGGGTCACTCGGTGTCCTGGCCCGCGTGGCTAACCTGCAGAGGTGGTGCGGCGCTTGCTTCTCGCCTCGCCCCGGGGTTATTGCGCTGGGGTGGAGCGCGCCGTGGAGACGGTCGAGCGCGCGCTGGAGCTGCACGGCCCCCCCGTCTACGTCCGGAAGCAGATCGTCCACAACGCGCACGTCGTCCGCGACCTCGAGGCGCGGGGCGCCGTCTTCGTCGAGAGCGAGGAGGACGCGCCGCACGGCGCAGTGCTCGTCCTGTCCGCGCACGGGGTCGCTCCTGCCGTGCGTGCGCGCGCGCAGGCACGGCAACAGCGGACGGTCGACGCGACCTGCCCGCTCGTCGCCAAGGTGCACGCAGCGGCGAAGCGGTACGCCGCCGAGGGCTACACCGTGCTGCTCGTCGGCCACGCCGGGCACGAGGAGGTCGAGGGCACCCTCGGCGAGGCGCCCGAGGCGACGATCCTGGTGGAGACGGTCGCCGACGCCGAGCGTGTCGAGCTCGCCGATCCGTTGCGCGTCGCCTACGTGACGCAGACCACCCTCTCAGTCGACGAGACCGCGGAGATCGTCGAGGCCCTCCGCAACCGGTTCCCCGCGATCGAGGGGCCCGACGAGGGCGACATCTGCTACGCGACGACCAACCGCCAGCGCGCGGTCAAGCAGCTCGCAGCCGAGGTCGACCTTCTGCTCGTGATCGGCTCCGAGAACTCGTCCAACTCGAACCGCCTCGTCGAGACCGCCCGCGCGGCGGGGGTCGAGGCGCACCTGATCGAGGACGAGACGGCGATCGACGAACGCTGGCTCGCCCGCGCAGAGACGGTCGGGCTGACCTCGGGCGCGTCGGCGCCGGAACGCCTCGTCACCCGCGTGTGCGACTGGTTCCGTGCGCGCGGCGTCCACGACATACGCTCGGCAGGCGCCGTGGTCGAGAACGTCTTCTTCCGCCTGCCCGTCGAAGTCCGCGCGCCTGCGGCTTGAGAGACAAAGTCGAGCGCAAGGCCGAGAGCGGCGGCGGGAAGAGCCGCAGCGCTACCGCGCCGTGCTCACAGACTTCCTCGAGCGGGTCGAGGCCGGCCTCTAGGCGCGCACGAGGTCGAGCTCCTCGCCGACCTCGAGCTCGAGCGCGAGCGTCTCCTCCTTCAGCCGCTCGCCGTAGCGCGCGACGACATCAGCATCCGCGCCGGGAACCATCAGCCGGATGCGGTCGGTGACCTCGAGCCCGCGGTCCTTGCGCATGACGTTCACCGTGTGGGCCAGGTCGTAGAAGCGCCCTTCGAGCCGCAGGTCGTCGTCGAGGGCCGGGTCGATCTCCACGCTGAGCTCCCCGTCGGAGGCGAACGCGTAGCCCTCGTTCTCCGCCTCGCGCTCGACGAGGACCTCGTGCTCTCCGAGCAGCTCGCCGGCCACACGCACCTTGCCCTCCTCCCACTCCCAGTCGCCCGCTTCGAGCGCAGCCCGCAGCTCGGGCAGGCGCTTGCCCAGCCTCGGGCCGAGCACCGGCAGGTTCGGCTTCAGCCGCATCCAGGCGCCTCCGCCCTCGGCGAGGACGACCTCGCGGACACGAAGCTCGCTGGCGATCTCCTCCGCATGTTCGCGGGTGCCGTTCGACGCGCCGTAGACGACCGCGCCACGTAGCGGCTGGCGCTGCTTGATCCCGGCCTGGGAACGGGCCTGGCGACCGAGCTCGACGATCCGGCGGACCTCGGCGATCTCGGCGAGCAGCTTCGCATCGGCCTCCTCGACCTCGGGCCAGCCCGCGAGGTGCACCGAGTCGGGCGCGCCCTCGCAGACGCCGGCGACGAGGTTCCGCCAGAGGTGGTCGGCCTCGAAGGGGATCACGGGCGCGATCACGCGCAGCGACTGGACGAGGGCGAACCACAGCGTGCGGAAGGCCGCCTCGTCGAACGAGTAGAAGCGCCGACGCGAGCGGCGGATGTACCAGTTCGAGAGATCGTCGACGAACGTCTCGAAAGCGCGGGTGACGGAGGGCGTCCAGTACTCCTCGTACGCCTTCGTCGCCTCCTCGACGAGCTGCCGCGTTCGCTGGACGAGCCACGCGTCGAGGGGCTGCCCCTCCGGGGGACCTCCGGCGAGGTCGTCGTAGATCGGCGTGAACTCCTCGATGTTCGCGTAGGTGACGAAGAACGAGACCGAGTTCCAGAGCGTGAGCAGGCGGCGCGTGACCTCCCGCGCGGGGCCGTAGCCGAACTTCAGGTTCTGGGCCGGCGGGATCTCGCAGAACAGCCACCGCATGACGTCGGCGCCCATCCGGTCGAACGCCTCGTTCGCGTCGATCGCGTTGCCCCAGGAGCGGTGCATCTCGCGCCCGTGCTCGTCGAGCAGCTTCTCGTAGGTGAGCACGCACTGGTACGGCGACCGGCCGACGAGCGTGACCGACATGAAGAACTGCGAGTAGAACCAGAGCCGGATCTGCTCGCGCATCTCCGAGATCCAGTTCGCCGGGAACCAGGTCTGCCAGTAGGAGTGGTCGGGGAGATCCGCGCCGGTCAGGCCGTGCGCCGCGCCGGTCCCGTACCCGCCCGGCACCCACTCCGCGTTCTCCCAGCCGAGCGTCGAGAGCGGGACGATCCCGGCGTCGAGCCAGGCGTCGCCGACCTCGGGAATGCGCCGCACTTCCTCGTTGCACGACTCGCAGCGGATGGGCACCTCGTCGATCCAGGGCCGGTGCAGCTCCTGGAGCTGGTCGAGCCCGCGGACGGCACGCTCCTCCAGCTCCTTGCGCGAGCCGACGACGTTCAGCGTCCCGCACCCGCACGGATAGAAAGGCAGTGGCAGGCCGAAGTACCGCTTGCGCGAGATGTTCCAGTCGCCCATGTTGCGGAGCCAGTCGTCCATCCGCTTCTTGTATTGCGGCGGCGTCCACTCGACCGTCTGGTTCTCGGCGAGGAGCTGCTCGCGAATCCCGTCGACGCTGATGAACCAGTCGTCGACGACGCGGAAGAGAAGCGGTGTCCGGCAGCGCCAGCAGATCGGGTAACGGTGGGTGATTCGGCCCGAGTCGACGAGCAGGCCCTTGTCGCGCAGCGCGGCGACGATCGGCTCCTCGACCTCCGTGGTCGACATTCCCTCGTACGGCCCGAAGCCCGGATAGAAACGACCGCCCTCGTCGATCGGCGCGATCACCGGCAGCCCGTGGACGCGGCCGAGCTCGAAGTCCTCGGTGCCGGCGCCGGGTGCGATGTGGACGATGCCGGTGCCCTCCCCCAGTTCGACCTCGTCCCACGGGATCACGCGATGCGCGGAAGGATCCTGAGCCTCGAGCTCGTCGAAGGGCCCGTGGTACTCGAGCCCGACGAGATCCTCGCCGTGGACGACGCGGTCGTAGTCTCCGCCCTCTTCGGCAAGACGCCACTCGCCGTTCCTGAGCCCGTAGTGCGCGTCCGGCTTGACTGCGGCCGCGACGTTCGCCGGCAGCGTCCACGGCGTCGTCGTCCAGACGACGAGCGACTCGCCCTCGCGGTCGCGGAGCGGGAAGCGCACAAAGAGCGAAGGGTGGTCGAGCTCCTCGTAGTTCCCCTCCCCGGCCTGCTCGTGCTGCGAGAGTGAGGTCCCGCACCGCGGGCACCACTGGGTGGAGCGGTGGCCCTTGAACAGCCAGCCGCGGCGGTGTACCTCCTTGAGGAACCGCCAGATGTATTCGATGTTCGTGTCGCTGAACGTGTAGTAGTCGTTGTCCCAGTCCATCCACATGCCGAGCCGCTTGGACTGCTGGGTGATCACCTCCGCGAACTCGGCGACACGCTCGCGGCAGCGCGCGGCGAACTCGGCAAGGCCGTACTCCTCGATGTCGCGCTTCGAGTTCAGCCCGAGCGCCTTCTCGACCTCGACCTCGACCCAGAGGCCCTGGCAGTCGAAGCCGTTCTGGTAGCGGAGCTCGTGCCCGCGGGCGGCCTGGAAGCGCTGGAAGACGTCCTTCAGCGTCCGCCCCCACGCGTGGTGCACGCCCATCGGATTGTTGGCCGTGATCGGCCCGTCGACGAAGCTGAACGGCGGCTTGCCCTCGTTCAGCTCGCGCAGCCGGTCGAAGGTGCGCTCCTGGTCCCAGCGGTGCAGCACCTCGCGCTCCAGCGCGGGATGATCGGGGACGTGCGGAAGCGGCGCAAACGGGCGTGCCATCGTGTTCAAGTGTATTTCGCGATGGGAAGGGTCCAGCCGCGCCGTGCGTTACCACTAGTGCCCCAAGAAACCGAAAGGACCTGAATGTCAACCGCAGTCACGACCGAGACCTTCGAGACCGAAGTCCTCCAGAGCGACAAGCCAGTGATCGTCGACTTCTGGGCCGAGTGGTGTGGCCCGTGCCATGCCGTCGCGCCCGTGCTCGACAAGATCGCGGAAGAGCGCTCAGACGAGGTTCGCCTTGTCAAGATCAACGTCGACGAGAACCAGGAGCTGATGGTTCGCTACGGGATCCAGTCGATCCCGACGATCGTCCTCTTCAAGGGCGGCGAGCCGGCGGCAGCCGTGATCGGCGCCCAGCCGAAGGGCGCGATCGAGCGGGGCCTCGGTCTCGCCGAAGACGGCGCTTCTTAAGCTTCCGCTTGTTCCTTCTCGGGGTGCGCGACCGGCGCGACGGCGCGCTCGGTGGGCTCGTCGACCAGACCGAGCACGCGCATCCCGTGAACGAATACGATCGTCCCGCCGAGCCACCCGCCGAGCGTCAGCAGCAGGAAGCCGACGACGGTCAGGATGAACGGGCCCGTGGTGACGTCGCCCGTCTTCCACCCGGCGTGGCCGAAGATCGCCGCGAGCCCGAAAAAGACGGTCGCGGAGACCATCACGAGCATGTGCCACGTCGCCGTCCACCAGAGCGGCGAGCGCCACGTGATCTGCAGCCAGTCGGCGAGGCCGGTGAGCGCGGTCAGGACGGTCGTCGCCAGGCCGAACAGCAGCGCGAGCCACCAGCCGGCGGCCGCTGCGTTCTTGCTGATGCCCGTCACGTCGGCGATCGCCAGAGCCGTCGCGACGGTGTAGGTGCCGATCGTCGCGTCGGTCAGCGGCGGGTGAAGCGGGTGCCCTGGGAGCCCCTTGACGAGGTAGCTGAGCTTCATGCGCGGTTCGTACCGGGTGTCGCGCCGGTGAAACGGGATACGAAGAAAGCGTGAGCGGCCTCCTGCTCGTCAACCCGCGATCGGGATCCGCCGACGCGCAACTCGAGGATCTACTGGCCGCCGCCGAACGGCTCGGACTCGACGTCCATGTCCTCGGCGAGGACGACGACCCGGCAGAGCTCGCGCGCAAGGCCGAGGCGACGGCGCTCGGGATGGCCGGAGGCGACGGATCGCTCGGCGCCGTTGCGGAGGTGGCGATCGAACGCGACCTGCCGTTCGTCTGCGTGCCGTTCGGGACGCGGAACCACTTCGCGCGTGACGCCGGCCTGCCGGACGATCCGGTCGCGGCCGTCGCGGCATTCGAGGGCACCGAGCGGCGCATCGACGTCGGGCGCGTCGACGGCAGGCTCTTCCTGAACAACGTCTCGCTCGGCGTCTACGCGCACCTCGTCCACCGGCGCGAGCACGGCCGCCGCCGGCGCGAGGCGCTGGCGCGGCTGCAAGCGCTCGTGATCTCGCTCCGCAGGTCGAAGCCGGTGCAGGTCGACGGACGCGACGTTCCCGTGCTCCTCGTCGCCAACAACGCGTATTGCCTCGAATTCGTCTCCCTGGGCCAGCGCGACCGGCTCGACGAGGGGAAGCTCCATCTGTACGTCGTCGAACGGCTGCTCCCGTGGCGGTGGCAGGAGCGCAGCGCCGCACGCTTCGAGCTGGCCGTCGAGCCCTCACGCGTGCCCGCTGCGATCGACGGCGAGCCCATGGAGCTGACGAGCCCGATCGACGCGCAGATTGAGCCGAAGGCGCTACGCCTGCTGCAGCCACGCGGCTAGCGGCTCCGCCATCGAGACCTCGTCGAGCGGCGGAAGCTTGTCGCGGGCGAACCAGCGCAGCTCGGCGACGTCGTCCGCGGCCTGCGGCTCGCCGCCGGTGACGCGGGCCTCCCAGACGAGGTTGAGCACGTGGCGCGCGCCGGGCTCGTCGCCGTAGCGTGTCATGAACGCGCCGAACCAGGCGGTCGGCTCGACCTCGAGGCCGGTCTCCTCGAGCAGCTCACGCCGGAGGGCATCGAGCGGGTGCTCGCCCTCGCCGAGGAAGCCGCCCGGGAGATCCCACATTCCCTTGTACGGATCCCAGGCGCGGCGGGTCAGGAGGATGCGGCCGTCCTCGTCGACGCAGATCGCGCAGGCGGCCGGCGCCGCGTTCGCGTACGCGACGTAGCCGCAAGCGGCGCAGCGGACCTGCTCGCCCGAAGGCTCGACTTGCGCGCCGCAGCGCGGACAGTGGCGCCAGTCGCTGAGCAGTCCCACACAGGCAGTATTTCTGCGTGCCGATCCGCCAGGACGAGTTCTCCCGCATCGGGCTCTTCACGGAGCTTCCAGGGCAAAGCCTGCGCAAGCTCGGCGATCGGATGCGACGCGAGCAGGTGGCGCCCGGTTCGACCGTCGTCCAGGAGGGCGACGACGCGGAGCGCTTCTACATCGTCCTCTCGGGCATGTTCAGCGTGAGCCAGGAGTCGCTCGGCGAGCGGCGGACGCTGAAGCCGGGCGACTACTTCGGCGAGGTCGCGCTGGCGATGAACTGCCCGCGCACTGCCTCGGTGCGCGCGGTCACCCCGTCGGTGGTGGCCAGCTGCGACAAGGACACGTTCGACGAGCTGATCCGGCCGCTGTTCAGCGACTGAGCTCGGCCAGGACCGCGTCCGAAAACGGCGGCCACGCTTCGACCGCCCACTCGCCGAACTCGAGATCGGTCAGGCAACCGAGCGCGATCCCGGCCTCGGGATCCATCCAGAGGAAGGTGCCGCTGCCGCCGAAGTGCCCGTAGGTGCGCGGCGAGTTCCGCGTCCCCGTCCAGTGCGGAGACTTCCCGTCGCGCAGCTCGATGCCGAGGCCCCAGTCGTTCGGGCTCTGGCGGCCGAAGCCGGGGAGCACGCCGACGAGCCCGGGGAACTGGACGGAGATCGCCTCGGCGAAGGTCTCCGGGGTGACGAGCGTCGGAGCGAGCAGCTCGCGGCCGAGTGCGAGCACGTCGTCGAGCACGCCCCAGAGCCCGGAGCCGGGCTTCCCGTCGTACCGGGCGCCGAGGCCGAGCGGCCCGACCACCGCCGCCCGCAGGTACTCCTCGAACGGCATCTCCGCGCGCTCGGCGAGCACGTCCCCGAGCACCTGGAACCCGTACTCGGAGTAGATGCGCCGCTCCCCCGGCTTCGCGATCGGCGAGCCGGCGTCGAACGGCAGCCCGGACGCATGCGCGAGCAGATGCCGGACGGTCGAGCCGGGCGGCCCGGCCGGCTCGTCGAGATCGAGCACGCCCTCCTCCGCTGCCACCAGGCAGGCGAGCCCCGTCGCCATCTTCGTCACCGACGCCCAACGAAACTCGTCGGAGCTGCCGTGTAGGAACAGCGTCCGCTGGGCAGACGTGACACCGACGGCGACGCGTTGCGCAGGCCACGCGTCGACGACCCCCAGAGCCTTCATCTCGATGGATACTAGGTCGATGCAGCGGCAGCTCATATCGTCCGGGTCGCCCTACGAGCCGGTCATGGGCTTCTCCCGCGCGGTCCGCGTCGGGCAGCACGTGTTCGTCGCCGGGACGGCGCCTGTGATGCCGGACGGCGAGGAGCTCCCGGAGGACGCCTACGGGCAGACGAAGCGCTGCCTGGAGATCATCGCCGCCGCGCTCGAGCAGGCGGGCGCGAAGCCCGAGCACGTCGTGCGCACGCGGATCTTCGCGACGAGCGCCGGCATCTTCGAGGAGGTCGCGCGTGCGCACGGCGCCGTCTTCGGCGAGGCGAGGCCCGCGTGCACCTTCGTGGTCACCCAGTTGATCGACCCGCGCTGGCACGTCGAGATCGAGGCGGAGGCGCTCGTCCCGTGACCGAGCAGCAGTCGATCCCGCCGAGCATCACCGGGAGCTTCGCGGCCGGCGGCAGCGTGCTCGACCACGCCTTCGGCAAGGGCGAGCCGTACACGCTGGGCGTCGAAGAGGAGTACATGCTGCTCGATTCCGACACGTACGACCTCGTCCAGCACATCGACACCGTCCTCGCGGCGGCGGCGGGCAGCCAGTTCGAGGCGCGGATCAACTCCGAGCTGATGCAGTCGGTGATCGAGATCACGACACCCGTCTGCCGCACCGCAGCCGACGTCGAGAAGGAGCTCACCCAGCTCCGCTCCTACGTGATCGGCGTCGCCGGCGAGAAGGGCCTGCGCGTCGGCTCGGCGGGGACGCACCCCTTCAGCCTGTTCGAGCGGCAGCGGATCACGGCCAAGGACCGCTACCGGAGCATGGTCGACCAGATGCAGTACATCGCCCGGCGCGAGCTGATCTTCGGGATGCACGTCCACGTCGCGGTCGACGGCCCGGAGAAGGCGATCCAGGTCGTCAACGGCCTGCTCAACCACCTCGGCCAGCTGCTCGCCCTGTCGGCGAGCTCGCCGTTCTGGCGCGGCGAGGCGACGGGTCTCTCCTCCAGTCGGCAGATGGTCTTCGCGGCGATGCCGCGGGCTGGCCCGCCGCCGCGGTTCCGCGACTACAACGACTACGCGGAGGTCGTGGGGCAGCTCGAGCGCACCGGGTGCATCAAGGACTACACGCACATCTGGTGGGACATCCGCCTGCATCCCCGCCTCGGCACGGTCGAGATCCGGATCTGTGACGGCGTCACGCGGCTCGAGGACGCCGTCTCGCTCGCCGCGTTCTGCCAGTCGCTCGTCAAGCACTACTCGGAGATGTACGACCGGGGCGAGGAGATCCCGTCGTACCACCGGATCCTCACCACCGAGAACAAGTGGCTAGCTGCGCGCTACGGGCTCGAGGCGCCGGTGATGGACCTCGCCACCGGCCGCCGCAACCGAGTCCCCGTCGCGCAGCTCGTCCGCCGCACGCTGCGCGATCTCGAGCCGCATGCGCGCGAGCTCGGCTGCGAGAGCGAGCTGGATGGGATTCGCGCGATCCTGTCGCGCGGCAACGGCTCCGACCGGCAGCTCCGGATCTTCAACGCGAACCGCGATATCGTCGAAGTCGTGCGCGAGATCGCCGACGCGACCGAGGCCGTCCCCGCCGCAGCGTGAGGCGGCTCGCCGTCATCGTCGCGGCACTCGTGCTGCCGGCGACCGCGGCCGCCGTGATCCCGACGACCGTGCTGCCGAGGCCGACGTTCCCGGCCGCCGCGCACAACGCGGGCGCGAACGACGTCGAGTTCCGAATCGTGTCGTCGACGCCGATCGACCCGGCGCAGCTGATCCCGTCGCCGAAGCCGATCGGCCTGAAGATCGACGGTGAGGACGGCAGCACACAGCACTACGTGTTCGGCCGGAACTACACGTTCGACTTTCGCAACTACGCGAAGCCTCCGCGCAGCGCGCCCGGCGACGCCGAGCTCACCTACGAACAGGTCGTGTGGGCGCGCGAGGCGCCGACCGGCGTTCTCTACGTCGAGACCGCGCACAACACCTATGCGAAGTCGAGCTACGGCCTGAACGGCTACCTGAACGCGATCGACATCAAGCGACGCCGCCTGCTCTGGCGCAGCCCCGCACAGGTCGCGAACGCACGGAACTTCGTGATGCTCCCCACAGCGCTGATCGCGGCCTACGGATTCACAGCGGAGCCGGACTACCTCTACGCGATCGACCGCGCGACGGGAAAGGTGCGCGGCCGCCTGCTGCTGCCGAACGCAGCGCAGACGATCGCGCGCCACGGCAATGTGCTGACTGTGATCACCTACGACCGCCGTCTCGTCGTCCGGGTCACCGGCTGATGCTTGCCGTCGGCGACCGGATCCCCGACGCGACCGTCTGGGTCGGACCGCGCGAGCAGCACACGCTTGCGGAGATCGTCGCGGACGGGCCGATCCTGCTGCTCTTCTACCTGTTCGACTGGACCGGTACGTGAACGAACGAGATGGAGCTCCTGCGTGACAGGAAGCCCGAGTTCGAAGCGCTCGGCGTCACGCCGCTCGGCATCTCGCGCGACTCCCCCTGGACGCACATCGCGTGGATGCAGGCGCTCGACCTCACGTTCGGCCTCCTCTCGGACTGGAACGGCGACGCGGTGCGCGGGTTCGACGCAGGACAGGATTACCGTGGGATGAAAGACGTGCCGCAGCGGGCGGCATTCCTGATCGACGGGGAAGGAGAGGTGCGGGGGGCGTGGAGCTACGCGAACGACGAGGTCCCGGACTTCCAGGTCTTGCTGGACGCCGCCCGGGCGTTGTAGCGCTCGCCTGCACCCTGTTCGCCTTCGCCGCGCTCGTTTCGAGCGAGCCCGGCGCCGTTCACGGGTTCCACTCGTTCATGGCCTCCGGGGCGCCGGGACACGGCGAGGCGTCTCCGGGCGACCACCTGCAGACCGGCTACCGGCTATGGCTCGCCGGCCACCAGCTCGAGCACGGGCAGCAGCCGTGGGTCGACCCGTACTCGTTCCGCCCCGAAGCCGACCAGGCGAACCCGGCATGGTGGCCGTACGGGCTGCCGTACTGGCCGCTGGTGCGCGCGCTCGGGCCGGTGCTCGCCTGGAACGCGTTCACGCTGCTGTGCCTGTTCGCGGCCGGCCTGCTCGCATTCCTCTGGCTGCGCGCGCTCGCCTTCTCCCCGCTCGCGGCCGCGGCGGGCGGGCTCGTGTTCGAGATCGAGCCGTACAGGATCGCCCAGAGCCGCGGGCATCTGCTCGGGCCGATCTCCGTGATGCTGCCGCTCGCCCTCTGGGCCTTCGAGCGCGCCCGGCACAGCAACCACCAGGGCTGGTGGTGGGCGTCGCGGCTCGCGATCGTCTCGATCCCCCTCTCCGGACAGGTTCACCTCGCGCTCGGCGCGATCCCCTTCTACCTCGCCTACGCCTTGTGCCGTACCCGGGAACGCCGCGCGGTCATCGAGGCGTCGGTCGGGACCGTCGCCGCGGTCCTCGCCGGACTCCTGATCAAGCTGACGGTGATCGACGGCTCGATCGACTCGGGCGGCCGGTCGTTGCGGGAGGTCAACGTCTACTCGGCGACCGGCCTCGACCTGGTCACGCGGCATGTCCGCGGCAACGCCGAGGCCTTCGTCTTCCTCGGCTGGCTGACGCCGCTCGTCGCGATCGCCGGGCTCGTCCTGCTCGTCCGGCGGCGTCAGGGCGCACTCGCAGGCATCCTCGGCGCCGGCGCGGTCATCCCGATCGGGCTCGCGCTCGGTACGCACAATCCGTTGTACTCGCCGCTCTGGCACGCCTTCCCCCCGCTCCGCTACCCCCGCGTCCCGGAGCGGCTGATGCCGATCGCGTGCCTCGCGATCGCCGGGCTGGTCGCAGTCGCGATCGACGCTGCGCTGCAGCGGCCCGAGTCGCGCCACGTCCCGCAGCTCGCCCTTGCCGTAATCGTCGCGGTCGTCCTACTTGCGGATCTGCACGTTCGTGTGTTCGGCGCCTCTGTTGCCGACTCCGACAACAAGGCGTACGCGGCCGTCAAGAAGGCGCCGAAGGGCCGATTGCTCGAGCTACCGGTCTTCCTGCCCGACATCCACTACGGCAGCGTCTACCAGTACTACAACCAGCAGGCCCGGCGCGAACGTCCGCTCAGCTACGCGACGACCGCTCCGAAACGCGCCGACGTCGTCGCCCGCCACCTACAGCCCCTCTCCTGCGGCGACTGGACGACCGGCGCCGCCGACCGGCTGCGGATCCTGAAGGTGGCGGCGATCACGCTGCACCAGGGGCTCTACACGGACAACACGGTGGTCTCCGACACCGCCTGGATGGCGTGGCGGGGGCTCGTCGGTCACGGCTGGAAGCCGGCGGCGACCGACGGCGCGGTGACCACCTTCGTCCGTGGCAACTCGACCGCCGAGCCGCCGTTCCCTGCGCCCCGGATCGGTGACGCGATCTTCTGCGAGGGCTGGTTCCCGCCCGACCAGGCGGGGCGGCAGATGAGCTCGACGCACGCCGCGCTCTGGGTGCGCGGGCCCGGGTTCGCACGCTTGTTCCTGTTCGCGCCGAAGCGACTCACGCTCCGGCTCTCCGTCGACGGCCGCGTGCACTCGCGCCTCGTCGTCGGCAAGCTGGAGGAAGTTCGTATCGGCCTCGACGGCGCCCGCTGGCACCTGATCGCCCTGGACGCGAGCGCGCTGCCCGAAGTGCGCGGCAAGCCGCGCGGGGCCCGCATCGTCGCCTACGCGCTCCCGTAACCAAACCCGGCTCTGTTGCGTTTCACACGAGCCATCGACTCGTGAGAGGGAGGCCCACAAGGGATCCCGCCGCATCCGCCATGTCGGCCGCGGCGGCGGATGCCCAGGCTCGTGGCTACATCCCGATCGCGTGGTAGCCGGAGTCGACGTACAGGGTCGTCGCGGTGACGTTCTTCGCGTCGTCCGAGAGCAAATAGGCAGCCGCCCCGCCCACGTCGTCCGCATCGATCGGGCGGTGGAGCGGCGAGCGCTCCTCGACGATTGCCTCCATCGTCGGGAAGCCGGCGATCGACCGCGCCGCGAGCGTGCGCACAGGGCCGGCCGAGATCGCGTTCACGCGGATGTTCTTCTGGCCGAGGTCCCAGGCGAGGTACTGCACGGCCGAGTCGAGCGCTGCCTTGGCCACGCCCATCACGTTGTAGTGGGGCACGGCGCGTTCTCCCCCGAGGTACGTCATCGTCACGATCGAGCCCGCGCCGGCCGCCTCCATCAACGGCTCGGCCGCGCGGGCGGTCGCGACGAGCGAGTACGCGCTGACGTCGAGCGCCATCCAGAAGCGGTCGCGGGGCGTGTCGGTGAAGCGCCCTTCGAGGTCCTCCGCGGCCGCGAAGGCGACTGAGTGGACGAGGTAGTCGAGCTGGCCGCCGAACGTGTCGCCGACCTCGGAGAAGACGCGCGCGACGTCCTCGTCGGAGCGGACGTCGCAGGAGGTGACGAGGGGGCTGCCGACGCTGTCCGCCAGCTCGCGGACGCTCGACTCGATCCGCTCGCCTTGAAACGTGAACGCGAGCTGCGCGCCGCCCTCGGCCAGCCGCCGCGCGATCGCCCAGGCGATCGACCGTTTGTTCGCGACGCCCAGGACGAGACCCCGCTTACCGGCGAAATCGGCCACAGAGGGCGAGTCTAATGACCTTCGGATACGCTGGCCGCCGGTGCGCCGCTCCCTTCTTCCCCCGGCGTTCGCGGCGCTGTTGGTCCGCCGATGACTGACGGGCGCGTCGCCGTGATCACCGGCGGCTCGAGCGGGATCGGCGCCGAGCTCGCCCGGAGGCTTACCGCCGACGGCTGGCGCTGCGTGCTGGTCGCCCGCGGCGAGGAGCGGCTGCGTGCGCTCGCCGACGAGATCGGCGCCGAAGCCGAGGTCTGCGACGTGGGCGACCGCGCCGCCGTCGACGCGCTCGCGGCGCGGGTGACCGAGCGGCACCCCCGCGTCAAGCTGCTCGTCAACAACGCCGGCATCCCGGCGCGGGCCGACTTCTTCACCAGTGAGCCCGAACGGATCGAGAACGTGATCCGGATCAACTACCTCGGCAGCGTGTGGTGCCTGCGCGCCTTCCTGCCGGCGCTCGAGGCCGCCGCGCCGTCCGACGTCGTCAACGTCGTCTCGGTCGCCGGCACGGTGACGATGCCGCCGTCAGGGCCGTACGCCGCGTCGAAGCACGCGCAGCTAGCGTTCTCGCGCGCGACCGCCGCCCAGCTCCGGGGTCGCGGGGTACGCGTCCACACCGTCCTGCCGGGTTTCGCCGAGACCGAAGGCTTCCCGCAGAAGGGCGTGATCCCGAAGCAGCTCGAATGGACGGTGATCGGGCCGGAGGCGATCGCGAAAGCGATCCTGCACGCGGTCCGCCGCGACCGGCGGGAGGTCTTCGTCCCGTGGTTCTACCGCCCGGTCGCCTGGACGCAGTCGCTCCTCCCCGGGCTCCTCGGCCGCGTACTGGCGCGCGGCAGGTACGGCGACCGCGGCGCAGCTTAGCCTTCCTAAATCTGCCAGGCGCCGTCCCGAAGGACCGGGACTCGGTCGCCGTTTGTCAGCCCTGTGACGGCGACGTCGTTGCTGCCGACCATGAAGTCGATGTGGATCGAGCTGCGGTTCCGCCTGGCGCGGTCATCGTCCGAGAGGCCCCCGTCGAAGCCGTCGCCCAGCGCAATGTGGCTGGCCGCGTTCTCGTCGAGCAGCGTGTCGTAGAACACTGTGCCGAGCTTGCCGATCCGGCCTTCGCGGTCGACGAGCGCCACTTCGCCGAGCCTGGCAGCGCCCTCGTCGAACGCGACACGGCGGCGCATGACGCCTGCACCCTGCTCCGCGTCGATCTCGACCGCCCGGCCGTCCTCGAATCGAACCTCGAGCCCGCGGATGATCGTCCCGTCGGCGAGCACGAGCGGCTTCGTCGACCGCACGTGGCCGCTGGTGCGCTGCGGGTCGGGGGTTGCGTAGACCTCCTCGGTCGGCATGTTCGCGAGGTGGACGATCCCGTCGACGGTCGTGTCCTGGGCGGCATGGAACGACGACGTCGGAAGCAGCCAGACGGTCAGGTCGGTGCCCGGCCCTTCGAAGTGCAGGGCGTCGAAGCGACACTCGTTCAGCCGCGCCGCCGCCTGGTTGAGCTGCGCAGCGCGCTCGTGCCACGCCGCGACGGGGTCGGGCTCGTCGAGGCGGCACACATGGGCGATCTGCTCCCAGAGCCTGTCGAGCGCCTCCTCGGCCGGTAGGTCGGGGAAGGCGAGCCGCGCCCACGGCTCGGTCGGGCAGGGGACGACCGTCCAGTTCGTCGTCCCGTCGCCGATCACCTTGAGGATCTCCTTGGTGAACGGGAGCTGGTCGCGGCCGGCCCGCTCCGGGTCGAGGTCGTCCAGCAGGCCGGTCGTCGTCGGGCCGGACAGCGAGATTCGCGCCGCCCGCTGCTCGCCGATCTGGAGCATGCGGTAGGAGAACCACGAGGGGACGAACTCGAGCGTGTCGTCGGCCGCGAAGGCAATCCGTGCGCGCTTGACGTACGGGTCGAAGTACTGCACGTCGACGAACTTCGCGCCGTGCCTGTACGCGCTCTCGGCCACTGCGCGCGCGAGCTCGGACTGGCCATGATCCGCGCCGACCGTGACGATCTGGCCGGGCTGGACGTTCGCGCCGAGGCCGACCGCGAGGTCGGCGAGCCGGCGCGTGAGCTCTGCACGGTCCACGTTGCAAACAGACTACGTGCGAGGCAACGGCTTTCTTGCCAGGTACCAGCCGACGACCGCTCCGATGTCGGCCGGCGCCAGCGCCGCGGCCCGCTCGCGCGCCTCGCCCTCGCAACCGGTGAGGTCGAGGTAGCGGTCCAGGTCTCGACGCTCTTCGACGGCCTCGGTGCGGACGACGACGAGGTCGTTGGCCTCCAGCAGCGACCGGACGTCGACGTCGGGAAGGAGCCGCGTGTGCGACGCGTCGCGCGCGCGCTCGAACCGGTCGAGCTCCACGGCGACGAGCGGGTCGGCAGGCGCGATCTGGTCGACGACGAGGACGTGGCCGCCGGGGCGCGTCACCCGCGCGAGCTCCGCGATGGCGAGCTCGGGCCGCCGGACGTGATGGAGCGTGCGCGCGCAGCCCGCCACGTCGAACCAGCCCGTGGCGAGGTCGAGGCGCTCGATGTCGCCCTCCGCGAACGTCACGTTGGGGTACGGCGCCGACCGGAGCCGCGCTTGCTCGAGCATCGACGACTCGCGGTCGACGCCGAGCACCTCCGCGACGTGCGGCGCGAGCGCGAAGGCGAGCGCACCGGTGCCCGTCCCGGCATCGAGCGCGCGCTCCGCGCCGCTCGGCTGGAGGAAGCGGCGGACGTGCTCGGTCAGCTGCTCGCGGCGGCTCTCCTCGAGCGCGGCCAGCTTCTCCGCCGTGTCAGCCCAGCGATCTGCGGACAAGCTCCAGCGCCTCCTCCCGCGTCTCGATCGTTCCCGCCGCGCGCTCTTCCGCAACTAGCTCGAGCAGGCGCCCGACCTCCGGCCCCGGCTCGATCCCGAGCTCGTCCCCGCGCACCAGCGGCTCGGCCGGCTCGTGCTCGCGGGACTCCCGCACCGCATCGGCGTGCTCCTCCGCGCCGAGGTAGGCGAGCGCCTCGAGCGCCCAGGGCTCCGTCGCGCGGCGGAACCGGTGGATCGCTCGGGGCGAGCCGTCGGCGGGCGGCTCCGCCCGCGCGAGGTTCGCCGCCAGCCTCCCCAGCTCCCTCGAGATCGGCAGGCGCCGCAAGTTCGGGCCGAAGGTGACCGCAAGGCGATAGCCGGGCGAGTCGAACGAGCGTAGCCGCGGGGAAAGCGCGCCGCCGAGCGGCGCGAGCAGGCCGAGCTCGTCGAGGCGCTCGTACCCGTCCGCGGAGAGGCGACGCAGCTCGTCGAGGATCCGCTCGCCGGCCGGCCGGACGACCAGTCCGGCTTGCTCGCGGACGAGCCGCTCGGTCTCCTCGTCGAGGCGGAAGCCGAGCTCGTCCTCGAG
>JADMIO011020046.1_pt1 | contig 25641 bp, 23 predicted proteins | sample 8958161 | NCBI WGS metagenome assembly JADMIO01 (sample SAMN16585339, study PRJNA669376) | soil metagenome | isolation source: Crop rotation soil | place: USA: Cullars Rotation, Alabama | collected 2011 | reverse complement strand
AGTAGCAGGATTAAATGCAAGTGGTTCCAGAAATACCGCCAGTGGCAATGGGCACAACTCCCCCGGGCGTACCGGGGACAGACGCGGCTGCGGGTCCACGCAGGGCACTGGCGGGATTTTTTGTATCCGGAATTCTCCTGGGGTTCCTGGGCGCCATCCTGCCTTCCTGGGGCCATCATCTGCAACCGGATTACTGGATGGTGGGGCTGTATTTCGTGGCCCTGATCCTGGGTGTACTGGCGTCGGTGCGTTTGGCGCGGCCGCTCATGGAAAAGCTGGGGGTGGGGCGCACGCTATCACTGGCGTGCGCACTAGCGTCGTTGGCGCTGTTCGATCTGGCGTTCTTCTCGCCGCCTTATGCCGCGTGGTGGCGGTTGCCGGCTATTCTGCTTCTGGGTGTCGCCGCGGGGCTGCTGCACACCGCGATTTTTCACGCCATTTCTCCTATGTACCGGCTGGATCCGGCGGCTACGGTGAACAGGGGCGGCATCCTATTTGGACTCGGCTGCTTCAGCGTAGCGGTTTTGATTTCACAGACCTTTTATCTCTATACGGCGGCGGCCATTCAAATCTGGATCGCGCTGATTCCGGCGTTTTTTGCGGTGCTCTATGCGCGCACGCGATTCGCTCCGCATATATTCTCTGCCGATCCACAGGCGCGGACAGTTTTGGCCGAGATCAAGAGTCCTGGGGCGGTGCTCTTCAGCCTGGTTCTGTTTTTTCAATTCGGGAATGAATGGGCGATCGCCGGGTGGCTGCCGCTGTTTTTGAGCCAGCGCCTGGGGATGAGTCCGGCAAACTCTGTGCTGATTTTGGCCCTCTACTGGATGGCTCTGCTGGTGGGCCGCCTGGTGGCGCAGTGGACGCTGCCATTGGTGCGGCACACCCGGCTGCTAGTGGGAAGTGTCTTGATGGCAATGTTCGCCTGCACGATTTTGCTAGGTACGAATAATAGCTTCGGAGCGGTGACAGGAGTGCTGCTGTTAGGCGCCGCTTTCGCGCCAATTTATCCGCTGGTAGTTGAGAAGATCGGGCACCGCTTCCCGTATTACCACCCGGGATTCTACAACGGCATTTTCTCCTTCGCGATGGTGGGAGGATTGCTGGCTCCCTGCACCTTGGGATACTTTGTGTGGTTGCTGGACGTACGCGCCGTGATGGGATTGCCGCTGGTAGGCTCCCTGATCGTTTTCCTGTTGCTGACGCTCATCTGGCTGGAGGCGCGGCTGAGCGCGAAGCTGCATCCGGGCGTTTAGAGCGCGTGTGTTGATAAAATAAAAGTTTCTTATGCCCATCTTTGAATACTTGTGCGACGATTGCGGTAGCAAGTTCGAGAAACTGGTGCGGCGGAGTACGGAGGCGAACGGCGTGGAGTGTCCATCCTGCGGGCACGATCATGTTACGACGCAGGTTTCCACCTTTGCGGCGCGCACGGCGGCGGGCGCCCAGGAAAACATGCCATCCTGCCCTTCGGGTATGTGTGCGACTCCTGGAATGTGCGGCCGGAACTAGAGCGCTTTTAGGACTTAAGCGCCCTCTTGACAGCTTCCGCCAGCAAGTTCGGCAAAAACGGTTTCTGTAGGAATTCGACGCCCGCGATGCGGGGCTCATAGGGATAACCGCTGGCAACGATGGCGGGCAAATGAGGAGCGCGCAGGCGGGCTAAATTCATGAGTTCGTCTCCACTCATGTCGGGCAACGACAGGTCCGTAATTAAAATCGCGTAGTCTTCCGGATGAGCATCCAGCAGCGCCAGCGCGGCATTCGCGCCGCCGCATGCGTCTACTTGATACCCCAGCCGCTCCAGATATTTCTTCAAGAGGCCAGCGAGAGCCGGCTCATCTTCTACCAGCAGTAGGCGGAGGGAAGCCATGCTTTCGGCCGAGCGGCGGTTACCACAGCGACAGGGGAAGGGCGCCGGGGCTGAACATCAGGCCCAGGGTGGCGCGATAGCCGGTGTTTAAATAGCCGGAGGCGTCGATTCCTTGATCTCGATAGTCATAGCGCGCCGATACATGAATGTCATGGCCCAGTGCATAAGTGACTCCCGCCCCCGCCGAATATTGCGAATAATTCCCTAAATTCTGCTGCCCGATGGACTTGAGGTGATAGTAGCCGCCATCCACCCCCAAGTTCACTCTGCGCAGGCCGGTATAGCTGAACGACGCATGTGCGTTGTCTAAACGCCCGGTAGTGTAGAATCCATTTCCGCTATTCACTCCGCGGAAGTAATCGGCTCCGAGAGAAGCATGCCGGAATTGCCTTTTAATCGCAATCGAACCGCTGGGATAGATGGTTTTAAAATTCGCAAGTCCCTGGATCGTCGACTGGCCGAAGACAGCCGCCAGCGCTGGATTAAGAGCATAGCTCACGATACTGCTGCCTTGCGAAATGGTTGCGCCAGCCTCGACCGAAACCGTCCAAAACCGCGCGAATCCTGTGGCGTAAAGTCCATGAAAGGTATGCGAGTCGGACTTGCTCGAAAACCCCGGGAACTCGAAGTGCGAATATGAGTAGTTCGCGCCCAAAGTGGCTGTCTTAGACAGCCTCCGCATCATGCCTCCATTGACCGTGTAACCCCAACCATTGGACAAGCCCAGCGATTTTAGGTTCTGCAGGTACCCGGTTACGCCAGCCGTATAAGACATGCGTGTCGACTGTATGTAGGACGCAGACACCGACGACTGGAGGAAGTACGTGCGAGCGTCGAATAAGTGCGTACCCGGCGTAAAGGAAGTGTCGAGATCACTTGACGCGGCGTTCGCCACGGCCCCCGTCCCGTAGGTGAGACTTCCTGCGGACTCATGCAAGTCCAGCCTCAGACGCCTTGAAATCTCGTATGTATAGCCCAGCGTTAAAGAATGATTGTTACTGTTAAAGCCGTCAAAATTGACGTACTTTGTATAGGAGCCAACATAGTCCAATCCTAACTGCGAATGCCTCCAGCTGTGTACTCCATAAAGACCGCCCTGAACTTCGAATCCATATAGAGCGGGGAGATGGATCAAGTTTTTCTGGGGATCTAAATAGTAGGGCAAAATCGCGCTGTCTACAATTCCGGAAACGCCGAAATAGTAGCGTAGATCAACCTGCTCACCGCTGCGCTTGCCGACATTGGCTATCCCGGGGCTCACAATCCCAGGTCCTTGATAACTGCTCTGATCGGTGGTTTGATTTTGCGCCAGCAGCCCGGAAGATGCGGCCAGCAACAAGGCTCCGCTCAGCACGCGTACCAGCAACTTATTTTGCGCTCCCGGCGTCAAATTTCTATGCAAGGGTGAAGTACTCCCGTCCGATAGACTGAAATGGACAATAAATTGAGTCTGACGCTTGGCGCTTGCCCGTGTCAAGCCCCTATGAAACAGGAGGGTACCAAAATGTTTTGGCGCATCTGGCCCGCTTTGTGTTTGCTTCCAGCACTTTCCGCTGCGGATCTTCCGATTACCGAAGTAACTCTGTATAAGCATGGTGTGGCGCATCTGGAGCGTGTGGGCGACCTTAAGCCGGGCGAGACGGCGCGCCTGGATTTCAAGCCGGACGATATGAATGATGTTTTGAAGTCGTTGACCGTTACGGACGGCACCGGCGGCAAGGTGAATGGGGTACGTTACGATTCGAGCGACCCTCTGGAGAAGCGTCTGGCCGATTTTCCGTTCCAGTTAAGCGCGGGGGCGTCGCTGGCGGCGTTTCTGGACCAGATGAAGGGCGCGCGTATCGAATTGAAGCTAGGCGCGGGGGATGCGGCGGGCATCATTATCAGCGCGCGGGTGGTGCTGGAGTCCGATAAATCACAGCGCGAGGTACTGGTACTTCTCATGGATTCGGGGGACATCCGCAGCTTCGATCTGGGCGCGGCCAGCGCCGTGAAGCTTAGCGATCCGAAACTGCAGAGCCAGCTGACGGCGTATTTGACGGTGCTGAATCAGTCGCACGCGCGAGACCGGCGCAGTGTGTATATCGACGCGGTTGGTTCGGGGACGCGGAGGTTGAGCGCGAGTTACATGACGCCCGCAGCGGTGTGGAAGTCGAGTTACAGGTTGATGTTTGGCGCGGCAGGCGAGCCGATGCTCGAAGGTTGGGCGATTGTCGATAACACTTCCGGCGACGACTGGAACAACGTGCGGCTGGCGGTGGTCTCGGGAAAGCCGGTGTCGTTCATCACGCAGTTGTATGCGCCGCGCTATGTGCAGCGGCCTTATGCGGAGCTGGCGGAAAATCAAGCGGCGGCGCCGGTCGTTTATCAGGGCGCAATAGCGGGGGCGATGGAAAAGGCGAAGGATGAGATGACGGTCAATGCGGCGGCGCCGGCCGTTCAGTTTGCGCAACGTGCGGGCCTGGGAGGGAGTGCATATCGGCCCACGGATGCCTTGTCTTCAATCGCAGCAACTGCCGACGGACGTCAAGCCGGCGAGTTATTTGAATACAGCTTTGCCGCACCGGTCACCGTGAAGCAAGGTGAATCGGCGATGCTGCCTTTTCTGCAACAGAAGATCGGAGCGCGCAAGCTGTTGGTGTATTCGGATAGCTACGGCTTGAATCCGCGCGATGCGGCGGAGCTCACCAATAACACCGGCAAGACGCTCGACGGCGGCCCCATCACAGTCTACGACGACGGAACGTATGCGGGCGAGGCGCTGGTCGAGACTCTGCCGATGAGCGACAAGCGTCTGATCAGCTACGGAGTGGATCTGGGAACGCGCGTCACCACGGCGTTCAATTCGTCTCAAGCCGTGGTTCGCGAGATTCATTTCCAGCGGGGCATTCTAACGGCGCGTAACGCCATGCAGGAGACCAAGACGTACACCATCAAGAATGTGGACGCGAAGGCCAAGACCCTCGTCATCGAGCACGCCCAGCGGCCGGGATATACGTTGATGGAACGCAAGCCCAGCGAGACTACTCCGAGCGCGTATCGCTTCGAGGTGAAGCTGGCAGCGTCGGGGACCGAGACATTCCCTGTGCGCGAGGAGCACGTTTACGACCAAACGTTATCGATAACAAATCTGACGCCTGACGTGCTGGCAGTCTACGTTCAGAACAAAACGCTGAACGCGGCGGCGCGGCAGCAACTCGATCAGATCGCTCTGAAAAAGTCGGAAGTGGTCGCGAACGACGCCGCTCTACGGCAGGCCGATGCGGATATCACCAGCCTCACGCAGGATCAGAGCCGCATCCGCAGCAACATCGAGAGTTTGAACCGCGTAAACGGCCAGCAGGATCAGGTACAGCAGTATGCGCGGCAATTGGCGGCAGCGGAGACCAAGCTGGCAGCGTTACGTGATACGCAGAGCGACCTGCGCAAGAAGAAAACCGCGCTCGAAGGCCAGCTCAATTCGCTGGTGGAGCGGATTGAGTTTTAGCCGGAAGCTGGATGCCGTCGCCGTACTGCGCGAAGTCCGGTATTGTGACCGGCATGTGGCCGGTGATGGGGATCTCGCCGACCAGTGCCTTCGCTACTGAGGTCTCGGACGGCGTGGCCGTGCTGAATGCCGCGATGTACGCGGCGACTTTGGGAAAACCGGACAGCAGATAGGGGCTTCCGAAAGTTACCAGGGCAACCGGCGTGGAACTCGCAGAGAGTTTTTCCAGATAAGCCGGGAGATCGCCGGGCAGCATCGGGCTGGTGGTGAAGGTGGCGAACACCACTGCGGAACACGTGGAAACGTCGCCGGTCACGGCGTCAAGGGCGGCCAAGGGCAGCGAATTGTCGATAAATACAATGCGAGCCTGGGGGGCGCGCTTGCGGAAATCTTCAGCGAGGCGTTGTCCAAACGACGAGAGGCGGATTCCGGTGGAAACCACCAGACAGGCCTGATTCGGCGAGGCGAGCGGAAGGACGGAGCTGTTGTTTCGCACCAGCGTCAGGGCGCGGTTGGCAAGGCTCTGCGCACGCTCCGTCTCATCGTCTGAGTCGAGCGCATCGCTCACCGCATCGAGATCCACCAACTTCTTTTTCGGAAGGCCCACACGGATCTTCGCCTCCAAAACCCGTAGCGCACTCTCGTCGATACGGCGGCGCGTGATGCGTCCTTTGGCGACTGCCGCCATGACGGCGCGAATGGCGGCGTCGGGATCGGGCGGCATCAGCAACACATCGGCGCCGGCCTCGATCGCGCGCACGGATGCTTCTCCGCTGGCAAATTGTTTCGCGAGCCCGGCCATGTCCATGGCGTCAGTAACCACCAGGCCCTTGAATCCCAATTCCTCGCGCAGCAAGCCGCTGAGCACGCGGCGCGAAACTGTGGCTGGGATGTTTTCTGGCTCGATGGCGGGCACGGTGAGGTGGGCGGTCATGATGGAATCGACGTTGTGCTCGATCGCGGCCTGGAAGGGCTTGAGTTCCACCTGGCTCATGCGTTCGCGGCTGGCATCGACGCGCGCCAAATCCAGATGGCTGTCGATGCTGGTATCGCCATGGCCGGGGAAATGTTTGGCGGAAACCAGGACTACATTCTTGGGATCGGAATGCGCGCCGTCGATGTATGCGGCGACATGTTGCGCAACTTCCTCCGGATTTTCGCCGTAGGAACGAATGTTGATGACGGGATTTAGGGGATTATTGTTGACGTCGGCAACCGGCGCGAAGACCCATTGCACTCCTAGGGCGCGGGCTTCACGAGCGGTGGCCAGTCCTTGATGGCGTGAGGCCTCTACGTCGCGGGCCGCGGCATACGCCATGTTGAACGGGAAGCGAATGGTGTCGCTAACGCGCATGGAGGAGCCGCGCTCAAAATCGCCGCCGATTATCAACGGGGTCTTCGACGCTTTCTGCATCTGGTTAAAGAACAGCGCCATGGCATGCGGCTCGGCGTTGCGAACCAGTCCGTACTGCACGCGATTGTTCATGATGAAGCCGCCGATGTGGAGATCCTTCACCCAGTGGCGGAATTTTATGTATTCTTTGGTGCCGGCACCGGGAACGTCGCCGTAGCAGACGCCCATGACCATCTGCGCGATTCGATCGTGCAGATTGAGCGATCGCAACATGGACTGCGCGGCGCGTTGCTCGGCGGTGAGCCTCGGCGCGGGCTTGGCGATGGGTTTAGGCGCGGCTTGGGCCAGCAGTCCGAACAGCGCGAAGGTGACGATGGTTCGCATCGCCCTCTAGGATATCTTCATTTCGGAAGCGAGGCGGCAGCAATCTGAGCGATGTCGAGAAGTTGGGGCGGCGCTGCGGCGCCTGCTGCGAGGGCATCGCGGAACATGGTGTTGCAGAACGGGCAAGCGGTGCCGACGATATTCGCGCCGGTTGCCACGAGTTCCTGAGCGCGGTTATGGCTAACGCGCTCGCCGGTTTCTTCGCCGAGGAAGGCGAGTCCGCCGCCGGCGCCGCAACAGAAGCTGCGCTCGCGGGACCGCGGCGGGTCGATCACTTCTCCCGAGCGCGCGAGCACTGCACGCGGTTCGTCATAGGTGCCGCGATAGCGCCCGAGATAGCAGGGATCGTGATACACGATCTTCTCGCCGCTGCCGGTGCGCGGAAGCTGATTCTGATGACGCGCCATGAACTCACTGTGATGTTCGATCTCGGGTGCGATGCCGAACTCTTTCCAGTCGGTAGAAATAGTGCGCACACAATGCGGACAGATGGAAACGATCTTCGTCACGTTCGCTTGCTTCAGGGTTGCGAGATTCTGTTCGGCGAGTTGCTGGAACACCAAATCGTTGCCAAGCCGGCGGGCTGGATCGCCAGTGCACTTCTCCTTCTTAAGGACGCCGAAAGTGGTTCCGAGATGCGTCATCACACGCGCAAACGACGCGATGATTTCACGGCCCTGCGGATCGTAGGCGCCCATGCAGCCCAGCCACAGGCAGTATTCCTGAGTGCCGTCATAAATGGGAAATTGTTGCTTCTGAATAAATTTGTCGCGTTCTGAAGTGTTGAAGCCGAGAGCGTTGCCGTTGCGCTCGAGCGCGAGAAACAACTTGGTGCCGTATTCGTCCTCCCATTTGCCGGTGTTTACAGCGCCGCGCCGCAAGCCGATGATGATGGGAACATGCTCGATACCAACCGGGCACTGGAACTCGCACGCTCCACAGGTGGTGCACTGAAATGCCGCCTCCTGCGAAAGATGTTTGCCGAGCAACGGTTCTTCGGAGCCGGCGCCGAAGTCGTTCAAGTAATCGCGAACGCCGAGCGCGATTTTCTTGGGGTCGAGAATTTTGCCGGTGTTGGCGGCGGGACAATGCTGCGTGCAGCGGCCGCATTCGACGCATGAATAAGCTTGCAGCGCGACGATGCGCGTGAGGTCCTTACCGGTGTCGAGCCCGAAATCGTCGTCGCCAACAAGCGGCGGAATGTGCGCGAATTCGCCGCGTGAAAGAAACACCGTGAGTGGGCTGAGCACCAGGTGCAGGTGCTTGGTGTGTGGAATCAGCGGCAGGAATATCAGCAACGCGAGTGTGTGGGCCCACCACAGTGGTTTGGAGTCACCGTACCAGAAGGCCGCGAGATAGGTGACCATCAGCACGAAGATCAGGAATGCGATGACGCCGGATTCGGTGGAGACTTTTTCGCCCAGCCAGCGCGGACGGACGAAAAAACGCCGCACGAAGAGGCCGAGGATGGAGATCCCAACGGCCAATGCGAAAACCGCGGCGAAATAGGAATAGAACATGCCGAACCAGCTATCGCGCGAGAGGAACGGCCAGCCGAAGCCAGTGGCGAAATGGTTCAGCGTGATCAACGCGAAGGCGCAAAATCCCCAGAAAACGAACGCGTGGGCGAGGCCGGGAAGTGGGCGCTCGCGGATGACTTTGCTCTGGAAAAGAACTTCCGAGACGAACTCCCACGTGCGTTTGCCGATTGATCCGAGCTTGAAATCGGCATCCGCTTTAGCTTCGCGGATCTTCTGCACGACTCTGCCGAAGCGCACGCCGAAGGCGCAGGCTGAAGCGACTAGCAGGACTAAAAATAGTGTGGTTTCGAGCGGCGAGAAGACCGGCACTTCTCCAAAAGTAGCACGCGCATTCCCGCAGACGTTAAGATCTAGAGAATGGAACATTTGGTCTCGGGGGCCGCCGGCTTCATCGGTTCACACTTATGTGAACGTTTGCTGGGGGACGGCCACAACGTGGTTGGCTTGGATAACTTGATCACCGGTTCGCGCCGCAATCTAGCGCATCTGGCGGGCCAGTCGCGGTTCCGCTTCGTCGAATATGACGTGACGCGGCCGCTGGAACTTGCCGGGCGTTTCGATCACGTGTGGCATCTGGCCTCGCTGGCGAGCCCGAAGGAATATCTGGCGCATCCCATCGAAACCCTGGAATCCGGCTCAACGGGGACGCGCAACATGCTGGAGATCGCGCGGCGCGACGGGGCGCGGTTTCTGGTGACGTCGACTTCGGAGTGTTACGGCGATCCGCTGGAACACCCGCAGGTGGAGACGTATTGGGGCAACGTGAACCCGGTAGGTATGCGGTCGTGTTACGACGAGAGCAAACGTTACGCGGAAGCGATGACCATGGCGTATCACCGCTCCTTCGGCGTGCGCACCAACATCGCGCGCATCTTTAATACCTATGGCCCGCGCATGGCTTTGAAGGACGGCCGTGTGGTGCCGGCGTTCCTGGATCAGGCTCTGCAAGGCCAGCCGCTGACGATTTTCGGCGACGGCACGCAAACGCGCAGCTTCTGTTATGTTTCGGACATGGTGGACGGGCTGGTGCGGTTGGCGTCATCCGACGAACGCTTCCCCGTCAATTTGGGAAATCCGGTTGAGTTAACGATTCTTGAATTCGCCGAGCGCATCCGCGGGTTGATGAATGAGAAGCTGCCCATCGTGCATGAGCCGCTGCCGGATGACGATCCGAAGAAGCGGCGGCCGGATATCACGAAGGCGAAGCGGGTGTTGGGCTGGGAGCCGAAAGTGAATCTTGAAGACGGTCTGCGCGCGACCGTCGAGTACTTCAAGGCGCTAGTGCCTGCGTGATCCACACTTTGGTGGCTGCGGGCCGCCCCAACTGCACCGACTTGCCGCCGACCTTGAGCGTCAGAGTCTCGTCATAATTTCGCGAAATCATTCGCAGTTTCGCGCCGGGGCGGATGCCCAGACCGTCCAGATATTCGAGCAGACGCCGGTCGCGCTCAAAAACACTCGTGACTTGCGCAGTGCCGCTGCCGGAGATTTCATCCAGAGGTTTCCAGCCGCGCGCGCGCCGGTCCTGCGGGCGATCCATCGCGACGCGGTTGCCGTGGGGACAGGATTCTTCCTCACCTAGTTTTTCGCGCAGGCGATTCTCGAATTCGGCGGAGACGGCGTGCTCCATCTGCTCGGCTTCGTCGTGGACCTTGTACCATTCCATGCCGAAAATTTCGGTCAGCATGCGCTCGATCAGATGATGCCGGTTCATCACGCGGTTGGCGATTTCGCGGCCCTCGCGCGCGAGCGTAATTTCACCGGCCGTTGTTACGCGAATCAGGCCGTCGCGCTTCAAGCGGCGAATGGCCATGGTCACTGCGGGAGGCGATACCTTGAGCCAGCGGGCCAGCGTGGCGGCAATAACCACTTCGCCTTCGCCTTCGGCCTCCGCGATGGCCTTCAGGTAATTCTCTTTCGAAATGGTGATCTGCACTCAATGGTGATTGTAATATGCGGACGGGTGCGGCTCAGCGGGCGGTTAGGTTGCGAGGCGGCTGGCAGCTTGCGCGGCAGCCGGCATCTCGGAAATCCGGGTGTTTTGAAACGCCACGATTTGCCACCCGGCCGGTTCCTTCGCCATGATGAACGTCGGCCGGGTATCCATTTCGAGCGGTTGGCCGCCTTGCGAATACTTTAGATTCGCGCGGGTGAGCACCACGGCCACGCTGGGCCGGATCATACGAACGCTTTGCAATATGAAGCGAGCTCGGCTTCCTTTGTAAATTGTGTCCAAGATCACGCGATGCGATGCCTCGATTGCGCCGCGGCCATCCAACTGGCCTCCATAGATCTGAATGAAGGTGGCATCTTCGGCGAAAAGCGCCGCGTAGGTTTCGGTATCGTTTGCGTTCCAGGCATTCTCAAGGTTGGTGAGCACTTGCTGGATGGCCTGTTCGTCGGCTGTCACTGATTCCTCCGGATTACGTTCAGCTGATTTTATCACTGCGGATAGGGGGCTCTAGGCGCTGTGGAATCGCATTCCGGCGAAGCTTACAACACTTGCTTCGTCGATGTTCCACTGCTGGTAGCCTCGAAGTTCGCCGCGAGCTTGCGGGACGGTTTTGAGAAACGTGTAGATGGGTGCGGAGCCGCACCACTTCAGATCGTCGTGATTTTCCTGCACCAGATCCCAGAAGCCGCGGGCGTCGCCGGATTCCATGCGCTGGATGCGGGTGCGGTCGCGCTGTTCTACTTCAGCCATCTCGTCGCGGCCGGCGATGGCGGTCATGCGGTCGCCATAACGCTGGCCCATGTGCGCCATGTCGATGCCGAGAACCCACAGAAGCTTGCCGTCTTCCCGAGCGGCTACATCGCCAAGCGTTCCGAGAATGCGGCGGACCTGGTCGTCGTCCTCCGGCATGCCGCCTTGGTAGATGCTGCGCAGGTACGAGCCGCATAGAATCGGCAGGATGCGGATGTTTGGTCCGAACAGGTGCTGCAGGAAGACTACCTGAAACTCGATGGAGTGCTCGATGGCGTGACAGTAGTCCTCCATCAGCGCAGCGGGGCCCAGCGAGCGTTCGAGTTCGTCGACTAGTTTCGTGTCGGTAATTGTTTCACCGTAGGGTGTCACGAAAGGTTTGCGCGTGAGCCCGAGGCGTTCGGGATGGCCGTAGTGGGACGTGCCGAGGATGACGAAAGTACGATCGGCGTCGGCGGGAGTCAGGGCGGAGTAAGCGGCGCGATAAGCTTCTACTCCTCCAAAGGGACTGACGTGGGGTGCAGCTATCGCGAGCGTTCGGTTCGGTGAGGAGACGTTGGAGTTTGCTCCGTTCAGGTATTCGGCGAAGGTGGCGCGCAGTTCGTCCGGGTCATCCGGATAGCCGGTGCCGGCGTGGGCGGGTTCGCGGACGGGGGCTTCGGCGAAGGCGTGTTCGGTTTCGACACGGCGTTTCTCAAAGTTTTCATCTTCAAGAAAGCCGGCCTCGCTGAGTGCATTCAGCAGATTGGTTTCGATGTCTCCGGCTTGAAGGTCGCCGGTGATGCGCACCAGATGAGCGCGCAAGTCGAGGGCGTTGTGCTCGCCGTCGAAAAACTCCAGACATTCGATGAGCGGAGGCGGCACGATTAAGGTCGCTTCGGAGAAATGAAAAGGATCGCGAACCATTAAGCCTGGCTTGTCTTCGAAGGGCGAAGGGATGAAGTCGAGGGTCATTCGCAGGCGTGGCAACATGGGCGGTTCTCTAGGCGCGGGCACCCCCAGCATACAACGGAGCGCGGGCATGGGCAGTCTAGAATTGAAGGGACTCCTGTGTCCATTCAAGACGCGCCTCCACTCGAAGAATATCGCTCGCGATTGCAACGCTGGCAAACGGAACAAACGTCCAGCGCCATACGCTCGCGGCAGCTCGGCAATGCGCGGCTAGTGACGGGACTCGCGGGTGTGGCTATCGCGGGGCTGGCGATCGGCGCGGGCGTTCTCTCGTTATGGTGGCTGCTAATTCCTGTAGTGATCTTCGTGGTGCTGGCCGTCATGCACGATCACGCGGATAAGCGGCGCGAAGCGGGGTTGCGGGGAACCGCGTACTACGAGCGCGCGTTGGCGCGGATGGAGAACCGGTGGGCCGGGAAGGGCCACCAGGGCGAGGCGTTCCGTGATCCGAAACATTTATACGCCGACGATTTGGATCTGCTGGGTTCGGGGTCTGCGTTCGAATTGCTCTCCACGTCGAGAACCGCTACCGGAGACCGCGTTCTGGCGGAATGGCTGCTTACGCCGGCGGCTCCGGAGATCGTCATCGCTCGCCAAGCGGCCGTGGCCGAGCTGCGCGGACGATTGGATTTGCGCGAAGACATCGCACTGATGGGTGAAGATATCCGTACAGCCATTGACGATCAGGCGATGAAGACCTGGGGCGAGCAGCCTCCCGTGCGTTTCTTTCCTGGTGCGCGCTGGGTGGCGCTGGCGCTGGCGTGTGGGGCCGTCCTGACGTTTGGATTATTTCTGGCGCAGGTGCTGAGTCTGCGGCCGTTTCTGGCAGTGGTCCTGGCGGAACTGATCTTTGGATTGGCGGTGCGGGAAGCAGTGCGCAGAGTGGCAGTTCTGGTCTCGACACCGGCGCGGGAGCTGAAGCTGGTGCGGCTGTTACTGGAGCGTTTAGAGAAGGAGCAATTTACGGCGCCGCGTCTGGTGAGCCTCACGCATGCGCTGGACGTGCATGGGTTGACGGCGTCTGCGGAAATCCGGCGGCTGGAGCGGTCAGTGGAATATCTGGACTCGGCGCGTAATCAGTTCTTTCGGGTGCTGGCCGCGCCGTTGGTTTGGATTCCGCAGTTCACGATGGCGATTGAAGCCTGGAGGCAGGAGTGCGGTCCGCACATCGGAGAGTGGATCACGGCCGTGGGTGAGTTCGAGTCGCTGTGCTCGCTCGCGACGTTTGCGTACGAACGGCCGGACGCGGTGTTTCCGGAGTTGGCGGCGGCGGACGACGGACCGCTGTTTGATGGCATAGACGTGCGGCATCCGCTGATCGCTCGGGATCACGCCGTCGGTAACGACGTGAAGTTGGGTGACGAATGCAGGTTGTGGATCGTGAGCGGCTCCAATATGTCGGGCAAGAGTACGCTGCTGCGCGCGGTGGGGTTGAATACGGTGTTGGCGTGGGCGGGGGCTCCGGTGTGCTGCGCGCGTTTGAGGGTGTCGCCACTGCGCATCGGAGCTTCGATTCGCGTGAACGATTCATTGGCGGATAACAAATCGCGGTTTTATGCCGAGATCAGCCGTCTGCGGGACATAGTGGATCTGGCGCGTTCGGGGCAGCCGGCAATGTTCTTGCTCGACGAGTTGTTGAGCGGAACAAACTCGCACGACCGGCGTATCGGGGCAGCAGCGGTAATTAAAGGCCTGGTGGACCGTGGCGCGATCGGATTCGTGACAACGCACGATCTGGCGTTAGCGGAGATCACGGCGACTTTGGGCCAGCGGGCACGCAACGTACATTTCGAAGATCACATCGAAAATGGCGAGATCCATTTCGACTATCATTTGCGGCCGGGCGTGGTGGAGCGCAGTAATGCGTTGGAATTGATGCGGGCCGTGGGCCTGGATGTATAGTGAGCGTATGAATGTCCTGATTACGGGTGCAAGCGGCGGGCTGGGAACCGCGGTGTGCCAGGAGTTTCTCGCGAGTGGGGCAACGGTGATTGGCGTGGATCGGGGGTGGAAAACGACCCCGCCTTTTGCAACTCTGTCGGCGGATGTGTCGACGGCGGAGGGTTGCGAATCCATGGTGAAGCAGGCCCTGGAACACGGGCCGCTGGACGCGTTGGTGCATTTGGTGGGCGGTTTTGCGGGTGGCTCGGGCGTTGCCGAAACTAGCGACGAAACCTGGGACAAGATGATGAATATTAACCTGCGCGCGGCGTTCTGTTGCATTCGGGCGGCACTCAAGCCGATGCAGGCGGCGGGCCGCGGACGCATCGTAGCCGTGGGAACGCGTTTAGCGGTTGAACCTGCACCGAACTTCGCGGCTTATGCGGTGTCGAAGGCGGCGCTGGTCGCGTTGATCAAAACGGTGGCGGCGGAAGGTCAGAAATTCGGCGTAACGGCGAATGTGGTACTGCCTTCGACAATCGATACGCCGGCGAATCGCGCGGCCATGCCGAAGGTGGATTTTTCGCGCTGGGTGAAGCCGGAGTCGATCGCAAAACTGTTGGTATTTTTAGTGTCGGATGCGGCCGCGGATACCAGTGGCGCGGTGATACCGATTTACGGGAGGGCTTAAAATGCGGACGAAAATGACGGACGCGGAAGTGGCGGCGGCACTGCCCCAGCTTGCTGGATGGACGCTGAAAGACGGCAAGCTGCATCGCGAATACAAGTTTCCGGACTTCAAGCACGCGATGGAGTTCATGCAGTCGGCGGTGGCAGGCATCGACAAGATGGATCATCATCCCGAGTGGTTCAACGTCTATAACAAAGTGGTCGTGGATTTGAACACGCATGATGCGGGCGGGATCACCGTTAAGGATTTTGAGCTGGGAGAGTTCCTAGAGGGATTGTCGAAGCGAGCGCTATGAAAGTGGCTTGGCTAGGCGCGGCTGTTTTATTGGCGCAGTGTGCCTTGGCGCAGGAAACATTTACCTCGTCGGCCACTCTTGACGAAGTGGTGAACGCGGCGATTCGGGAGGGCCTGATCCCGGGCGCGGTTGTGATTGTGGGGCACGATGGCAAGATCGTTCATCGCAAGGCTTACGGGAATCGGGCGCTGGTGCCGATGCGCGAGGCCATGACGCTGGATACGATTTTCGACATGGCGTCGCTGACAAAAGTAACAGCCACCACGCCGTCGCTGATGAAACTGTTCGAACAAGGCAAGCTGCGCATAAACGATCCGGTGACCGCGTATCTGCCCGAGTTTCAGGCGGGGCACAGCGACATCACGGTGCGCGATCTCATGACGCACTTCTCGGGGATGCCTCCGGATCTTGCGTTAGAACCTGCGTGGAGCGGCTACCAAACTGGTATCGAGCGCGCGCTGGTGGAGAAGCCCATGTCGCCGCCTGCGACCCGGTTCGTCTATAGCGATGTCAATTTTGAACTGCTGGGCGAAATCGTGCACCGGCTGAGCGGGAAGCCGCTTAACGAATATGCGCGGGAAGCGGTGTTTGCGCCGCTGGGGATGAAAGAAACGGGATTCCTTCCGGCAGCGTCGTTGCGCGCGCGAATCGCGCCTACTGAGATTGACGCGGCGACTGGCGCGCCTTTTCGAGGTGTGGTGCATGATCCGACGGCACGGTATATGGGCGGGGTGGCGGGGCACGCGGGGTTGTTCTCGACTGCCGACGACCTTGCGAAATACGCGCAGATGCTGGTCGATGGCGGCGGGAAATTATTTTCGCCACTCACGGTGAAGAAATTCGCGTCGCCAAATTCGCCGCCGGATCAGCCGATCCTGCGAGGGCTTGGGTGGGACATCGACTCCGGATTTTCGGCGCCCCGGGGCGAGTTGTTCCCCGTCGGATCCTACGGGCACACGGGTTTTACGGGGCCGTCGCTGTGGATCGATCCGGCTTCGAAGACGTACGTAATCATCATGACGAATTCGGTGCATCCGAAGGCGGGAAAGAATTTGAGTCCGCTACGATCGAAGGTTGCGACGGTGGTGGCTGCGGCGTTGGGCGTGGAAGGCCGCGCGCCGATCTACGAGACCTTGGAGAACACGGGCGTACGACGCATGACCGCGCCGAATCATGAAGTGATGAGCGGGCTCGATGTAATGGAGGTTGCCAAGTTCGCGGAGTTCGCGGGCAAACGTGTAGGGCTGATCACCAACCAGACCGGGCTCAATCGTGCGGGTCAGCGTAACGTAGACGCGATGCGGGCCGCTGGGGTGCGGGTCACGACGCTCTTTTCGCCGGAGCATGGGATCACAGGCAAGGAAGATCGTCCGGATGTGGCGGATGCCAAGGACGCTTCGACGGGGTTGCCAGTGTGGAGTTTATACGAGAACGGACGCTACCGCATGACGCCCGCAATGCTGAATGGCGTGGACGTTTTGGCGTTCGACATTCAGGACGCGGGGGCGCGCTTCTACACTTATTCATGCACCATGCTATACGCGATGGAGGAAGCGGCGAAGGCTAAGATTCCGTTTTACGTGCTGGATCGGCCGAATCCGGTAACGGGTGTGCATGTGGAGGGGCCGTTGCTCGACGTTAACCTGCACAGTTTCGTAGGGTGCTTCAACATGCCGGTCCGGCACGGGCTGACGCTGGGTGAATTGGCGGCGCTCGCCAATGAAGAAAACAAATTGGGCGCGGACTTGCACGTCGTCAAGATGAAGAACTGGCAGCGCGGGGACTGGTTCGATTCAACTGGACTCGCCTGGACTGACCCTTCGCCTAACTTACGCAGTCTGAACGCGGCGGCGCTTTACGACGGGCTGGCGCTGTTGGAGGCGTCGCCTAACTATTCGGTGGGGCGGGGAACGGATGCGCCCTTCGAACAGATTGGCGCGGATTGGATTCACGGCGTGGAACTCGCGGAGTTCCTGAACCGCTGGGTACTTCCGGGGGTGCGAGTCTATCCCACGAAGTTTCAGCCCGTCTCAGGGCCATTTACCGGGAAAATGATTGAGGGGGTGCGGTTTGTGATCGTGAACCGCGAGCAGTTGAACTCCGTGCGCCTGGGGCTGGACGTCGCGTATGCGCTACAGCGCTTGTATCCGGGAAAAATCAATTTCGAATCTTGCCGTTTTTTAATTGGAAGCCGCGAGGTAGTGGACGCTCTCAAGGCTGGCACGGCACCCGGTGTTATCGAGGAGAAGTTGCGCGAACAAGTGCTTAAGTTCGAGGACCGGCGGCGGAAGTATCTACTTTACTGATTCTTTTCATGATGTGCCGAACGGCATAAGGTTCCGAGGGCGTCCGATTATTTTTGGGAAAGCGTAACCTCACGGGGCCGGATCGCGTTTTATAGATAATTAAATCCCCGTTACGACAGCGGGCGCCCTCACCCTTATCACCCAAACTGGCGCCCGCTTTTTCTTTTCCTTACGGACCGCGGTTCACACATCCACAAGCGCGGAACTCAAGTAGCGTTCGCCGGAATCCGGCAGAATCACTACGATCATTTTCCCCTTCATCGCGGGCTCATGCGCAAGCTTCACGGCCGCGCTGACGGCCGCGCCGCAGGAAATCCCGCACAATATGCCCTCTTCCTTTGCCAATCGGCGGGCCATCTCGATGGATTCCTCATCGCTGACTTTTTCCACACGGTCCAGCATTTTCAAGTCCAAGGTGCCGGGGATGAAACCGGCTCCGATGCCTTGGATGGCGTGAGGACCGGGTTCGATGGGCTTCCCGGCCAGGGTCTGGCTGATGACGGCGCTGCCGCGCGGCTCGACGCCCACCGACAGGATCGGTTTCTTCTTTTCCAACTTGATGTAGCGCGATACTCCGGTTATGGTGCCGCCGGTGCCGATGCCCGCGACGAAGGCGTCGATTTGTCCTTGGGTGTCGTCCCAGATTTCGGGGCCGGTGGTTTTGAAATGGATGTCAGGATTGGCGGGGTTCTGGAACTGTTGCAGAAGAACCCAGCGGTTGGGTTCGGCCGCGACCATTTGTTCGGCACGTTCGATGGAAGCGCCCATGCCGAGAGCGCCGTCGGTGAGAATGATTTTCGCGCCCAAGAGCTTTAGCACCGCTCGGCGCTCGATCGACATGGTCTCGGGCATCAACAGCGTGACGGGGTAGCCGCGTGCAGCGCCGACATAGGCGAGTGCGATTCCAGTGTTGCCGCTAGTGGGTTCGATCAACTCGCGTCCGGGCTTGAGAAGACCGCGGCGCTCCGCGTCCCAGATCATCGCGGCTCCAATGCGGCACTTCACGGAATATGCCGGGTTGCGTCCTTCGATCTTGGCGATGACGCTGGCTTGCGCGCCATCGGTTACGCGATTGAGGCGCACTAACGGAGTGCGTCCGATGCTGAATGAATTGTCTGGAAAGATCATGTGTTGTGTTCGTTAAATATCCCAGTTTGCCACGTAGCGGGTTTGGGATTTCTGCCAGGTGCGCGCGAGCTCGGCGAAGGTGGTGTGGTCGAGGATATTGGCGACGGCCGCATCGACTTCCTGCCAGATCGGAGTGAACGGGTTTGAGGCGGCGCGTTTCGTTTGCTTGTTGTCTTCAACGAAGCGGAGGACTTCGCCTACAGTGATTTCGTTGGCCGGCTTGGCTAGGCGATAGCCGCCTTCGGCGCCACGGCGGGATTCGACGAAGCCTCCCTGCTTGAGTCCGGCGAGGATCAGCTCCAAAAACTTTTGCGGGATTTTTTGGCGGCGCGCGACATCGGCGATTTTGACCGGGTCGCCGGGGGGCTGCAGCGACAAGTCGAACACCGCTAGCAGAGCGTATTCACTTTTTACGGAAATGTTCATGCGGATCGCGCGAACGGACGTTCTATCTAGCGATTGTAGGGGTTGATGGGCCGGTGTGTAAAGGCGTGCGCCGCGCATTCACAAGATCCGCAGAAAATATATCTCGTGCAAACTCTGTAACTTGACAGACGGACATCGGGCAGGAGAACGATTGCTGGTTGCTACGCTGCTGGTCGCGAGGGAACGATGACGGATGGCAACCAGCGAGACGAGCGGCAAAACGACGACGAAGAGCGGCGCGGCGCAAGGCAAGAACCTGGCGAAATCGAAGCCCGGGACGGTGACGAAGAAGGCAGCCGAAGGCCAGGCGCAGGCTGTGAAAAGCATGCTCACGAAGATCGAGACCAAGATGAAGGGCAACAAGATGAAGGCCACGCTGGGGGATTACATCAGGCTGGTGCAATTGCACAAGGAGCTAGATGATGAGTCGCCGAAAGAAATCAGAGTGACATGGGTGGAACCGGTGGAGAAGGGGTCCGCGAAAGAGGAATAGAGTATCATCCGCTGCCATCGCAGCAGAGGTTTCACGAATCGCGGGCGCGGTTCAAAGGGTTTTCGGGGCCGATCGGGTCGGGGAAAAGCCAGGCGCTGTGCCAGGAAGCGCTGAAGCTGGCGTATTTGAATCCGGGGCGGACGGGGCTGCTGGGGGCTCCGACGTTTCCGATGCTGCGCGATGCGACGCAGGCGGCGCTGATCGAGATTTTGGAGCGCAACCGGATTCCGCATGAGTGGAATCGTGGCGAGAGCTATTTGAGACTGAGCGAGACGCGGTCGCGGATTTTGTTTCGCGCGGTGGAGGAATTCGAAAGGCTGCGCGGGAGTAACTTGGCGTGGTTCGGGCTGGATGAATTGACGTATGCGCCTCGGGAAGCCTGGCTGCGGTTGGAAGGCCGGCTGCGCGATCCGAAGGCGACGCGGTTGTGTGGTTTCGCGGTGTGGACTCCGAAGGGGTTCGATTGGGTGTACGAGCGGTTTGTGGGGTCGCCGGTGGAGGGCTACGAGGTCGTGCAGGCGAGCCCGTTTGAGAATCAGTTTCTGCTGGAGCGGGTGCCGGATTATTACCAGCGACTGAAGCATAGCTACGACGGGCGGTTTTATGAGCAAGAGGTTCTAGGACAGTACATCGAACTGACGGCGGGGCGGGTGTATTTCGCGTTCAGCAGGGTTGGGAACGTGGCGGAAGTGGAGGTCGCGAGAGAGCGTCCGCTGCTGTGGGCGTTGGATTTTAACGTGGACCCGATGTCGTCGGTGGTGGCGCAGATGGACGGAGAACAGGTGAGAGTGCTGGACGAGATCGTATTGACTCGGGCCAGCACTTACGACGCGTGCGCGGAGTTTGGGAATCGGTTCCCGGAGCATGCAGGCGGATTAGTGATTTATGCGGACGCGAGCGGGGCGCGGCGGCAGACGTCGGGAACGACGGACGTTGAGATCTTGAAGAAATTCGTGAGTGAACGTGCGTATGGCGAAGTGAGGTTCAAGATACCGAAGGCGAATCCGGCGGTGCGGGATCGGGTGACGCTGATGAATTCGAAACTGGAATCGGCGGCAGGAGAGCGGAAGCTGGTGATTCATCCGCGGTGCAAAGAGTTGATCAAGGATTTCGAGCAGGTGATGTACAAGGACAACAGCCAGGTGATCGATAAAGATCGCGATCCCAAGAGGACGCATTTATCGGATGCGCTGGGGTATCTGGCGTGGCAGGAGTACCGGGCGGGGATGAAGGTTGGGCCGCAGGATCGACCGCTGTTCTAGATGTGCGAGGAAAGAGGACCAGGTGTTGGATATTGATCGCGAGCATCCACAGTACAAAGCGCGCAAAGAGGTCTGGCGGTGTTATCGCGACCTCTATGTTGGCGGAGATCAGTTCAAGCAAAACGCGCAGCGCCATCTGATTCCTCGGCAGAAGGAACCGGGCGATGTTTACCGGGAGCGGTTGACGCGCGTGTTTTACGAAAACTACGTCGGCTCGATTGTCGACTGGTATGCGGCGACGTTGTTCCGCCGGGAACCGGTGCTGACTTTTGAGGGGAGCAACGAGCAGGGGCAAACGTTCTTCGGAGAGTTCGTCGAGGATGTGGACCGCAAGGGGACGGCGCTCGCGGATTTTCTACGGAAGCAATTGGTGGGAGCGATGGTGGCTGGGGCGAGCTACGTGCTGGTGGACTTTCCACGCATGGGAGAGAAGCCGGGAAGCCGAGCGGAGGAAGATGCGCTGGGGGCGTCGCGGGCGTACCTGGTGGAATACGCGGCCGAGGATCTCATCAATTGGAATTTGGACGAGCACGGGAACTACGAATGGGTGGTCCTGCGCACTGAGCTGACCAGGCAAGACAGCGTGGAAGACACAGAGTGGCGGCGTGAAAAGCGCTGGGCGTATTACGACAGGCAGAATTTCCGGCTGTACCGGCAGGTGATTGGGGGCGGCGGGGCGGGGGCGGTCGAGTTGATCGACGAAGGGCTGCATGGTCTCGCGAAGCTCAATCGAGTGCCGCTGTTCGGATTGCGGATTCCAGAGGGGCTGTGGATGTTGAATCGCGCGGGGTCCTTGCAATTGGAGCACTTCAATAAGTCGAATGCGCTGTCATGGGCGCTGACGATGGGGCTGTTCGCGATGCCGGTGGTTTACTCGGAGCGCGAGTGGAGCCAGATGGTGGGCGAGAGTTATTACATCCAACTGGGGCCGGAAGATCGATTTGGGTGGACGGAACCGGAGGGCAAGGTTTACCAAATCGCGGCGGATAACCTGAGTAGTTTGCAGGAAGAGATCTATCGAGTCTGCTACATGCCGCAGGCGGGAGCGCCGCTGGGGCAAGGGGGCAGACAATCTGGAGTCAGCAAGCAACTGGATTCGTCCATTACGCAGGAGGTACTGCGAGCATATGGGGACGCGGTGAAGGATTTGGTGCGGCGGGTCCTGAAGGCGATCAACGCGGCGCGGGAGGATGACCTGGCGATTAGCGTGACCGGCCTGGATGAATTCGATATTTCCGACTTCGCGGTAGAGGTGGACGATGCTCAGAAGTTGCTGGCGCTGGGCGCGGATTCGCCCACGTTGCGGAAGGAAGTCCAGAAAAAACTGGCACTGAAATATATGGCGGATGCACGGCAGGACGTGAAGGATCGGATTGTGGCTGAGATCGAAGCTGCTGGGATCAACACCAATGGATGACATTCGCGAGATTGTGCAGGCAGTCGTGCAGGAGTTCATGCCGCAGAAAACCGAGCTGGAAGAAGAACGCAAGCGGCGTGAGGCGCTGGAGGAACGGGTTCGCGAACTGGTGGTGAAGGCGGACGAGGCAGAGCGGAGCGCGGCGGTCAGGGCGGAGTTGCAGAGGCAAGGGGTCGCCAAGTTGGACTTGGCTTACAAGGCCATTCGGGATGAGATTCAGCGCGGCGAAGACGGAAAGCTGATCGGCATGCGGGAGCACGTGGAGCAGTTCGTGAAGGAAAATCCGGAGCTGCTGCCGGCGCGGTTGGGCGGCGGTTCCGGCGCGGGTGCGGGGCAGAGAAGCGCTCCGGGCGAGACGCGGGTCGATTTAGAGACGATTCGTCCGGGCATGAGTCCGGAGGAACTGGACAGAGTCCGGAAGGAGATCGCCAGAGTGGCGTCGTTGACGCTGCGCGGGTGGTAGAGGAGAAAGGAAAAAATGGCAACAATAACTTCGGCAAACGTAGCGAGCGCGATTGTAAAGCTGGTGGCGGCGGACGCCCTGCCGGCGTTGATGGGGAACCTGGTAATGGGGAACCTAGTCAATCGCGACTATGAACCGGCGCTGGCGCAGGCGGGGGATACGATCAACGTTCCGATTCCGCCGACGCTGGTGGCGAATAATATCGCGGAGGGCGGCACGGTGCAGACGCAGAACCCGAATCTGGGGAATGCGCAGATCGTGCTGAACACTCACGCGGAGGCTACGTTCCAGGTGCCGGACGTGACTAAGATTCTGGCGGTGCCGGATCTGTTGAAGCTGTATATGCAGCCGGCGGTGGTGGCTCTGGCGGAGAAGATCGAAACCGATCTGCTGGGGCTTTATCCGCAGTTCACATCGAACACGGCAGTGGGAACGGCGGGTACAACCATCACGGAAGCGACGGTGGATGCGGCGGAGACGGCTCTGTTCAGCACCAAGGTTCCGGCGAGTGCGTCGAAGTACCTGGTGGTGGATGCGGCTACCTACTCAGCGCTGCGGCAGATTCCGCGCTTCAGCGAATACCAGACGGTGGGCGAAGCGGGGTTGCGCGTGATCGTGGACGGTGCGGTGGGCAAGATGAAAGACTTCTACATCTTCCGCTCGCAGTTCGTCGCGAAGACGGGGAGCGCTCCGGTGACGACGCACAATCTGGCTTTCGCGAAGAATGCGATTGGGCTGGTGGTGCGCCGGCTGCCGCAGCCGCTGCCGGGAACGGGGGCGATCGCGGAATACGCGGAACTCGGGAACTTCGGGATGCGCGTCACGATGAGCTATCAGCCGAATACGCTGGCGCAGCAGTTCACGGTGGATGTGCTCTACGGTGTGGGCGTGCTGCGGAATAATCACGCGGTGCAAGTCAACAGCTAGTCGCGGGGCGGTTGGGAGTGGGGGACGGGTCATTAAGGCTCGTCCCCTTTTTTATTGGGCGAAAGAGGACTGAGAAAAGATATGGCCTTGCTGACGGACGGTAATCCGAACGATACCGAGGCGCTGCGCGTGTATGAGGCGGCGATTCTTGACGTGTCGAAGGTGGAGATGATCGATCTGGACGCCAAACTCTGTCTGGCCACCATGGAGATTTCTCAGGACGTGCTGGATGTGCTGCTCGGTCATACGGGGGCGTCTCTGGCGGGTGAAGAACGGCGGAAGATTGGCGTGTCGGACGTGGTGGTGAGTCCGCAAATGAAACGCTGGCATGCTCTACACACGCTGGCGATCGTATATCGGGATGCGTACAACAACCAGTTGAACGATCGCTATAAGAACAAGTGGGAAGAATACCGCGAGCTGGCTCGTGGCGCGAGGGAGCGAACGCTCGAGTTCGGTATCGGACTGGTAGCGGCGCCTGTGCCACGCGCTGGAACGCCGGTGTTGGGAGCCACGGCGGGGACGCTGGCGGGGACGATTTACTACGCGCAGGTGAGTTGGGTTTCGGCGACGGGTCAAGAGGGAAGCGCGAGTCCTGCGACGACTTTTCAAACTACCGACAACAGTTCCTTGACGGCTGCCAGCTTGAATGCGCCGGCGATCGCGACGGGATGGAACGTCTATCTGGGGCTGACTATATCGACGCTGACGCTGCAGAACAGCGCGCCGCTGGCGATAAGTGCAACCTTCACTCTGGCAGGGTCAGGATTGGTGAATGGGGCAAGCCCCGGCGATGGGCAGGCGGCGGACATGTACGTTACTGGCGGCCGGATTTTGAGGCGGGGATAAAGTCATGGCGCAGGCGGCGAGCATTGTGGCGGGGAAAGTGGTGGCGTTGTTCACAGACTCGGTTGCGGGATTGTTGCCGACGGCGGCGCAGATTGCCGTGAACGCGGGAGTGGACTTGCCGTCGATCCCGGCCGAGAACGTGATTCCACAAAATGCGCCGGTGGCGTTGATGGAGAAGAGCGCCGCGGTGAAGTATCCGGTGGTGTTGGTATACACGGATCGGGTGCAGAACCTGCTGACCGAGAAGTTCCGCAACTTTTCGGGAAAGGTGCGGACGGTGGCGGAGGTCAGAGCATCCCAAGATCGCATCGAGGGATTGGAAGAGAGAGTCCGGCTGTACGTAGATGCGGTGACTCAGGTGCTGGATGCCAATCGCGGGGACTGGGGGCAGGGGATGTTCTTTACCGGCGGCTATGAGGTGAAGTTCGAGCCGGTGCAGCACGGCGGTCGCAATATTCTGCAGGCGGCCAAAGTGATCTTTGAAGTCGATTTGTCGAGCTGAGAGGGGCTGGGATTCATGTCGTGTTACATATCGTCAAACAATAACCGCTTTTATGTTGCGCTCGAATCCGCTTACGGACACGTGCCGGCGATTACGGGGCAGAACCGGATTCCGGGAGTCAAGCTGGCGGCGAGGCAGGTGCCGGAGCAGAGCTCGCGTCGGGATAAGTCGGGGAGCAGGACGTTTGTTGGGCTGCCGAATAGTATCCGAAAGCGGACTGCGTATCAGCTCAATACGTTCATGACGGATTGGGTGAGCGGGCAGGCGGCGCCGAGTCATGGGCCGTTATTTCAAGCGGTGATGGGCGGGACTCCGCTGGCTTTCTCCGGGGGAACGGTGGCGACGACAAGCTCGACCACGCAAATCATTTTTTCGGCGGCGCATGGATTGAGTGTGGGGCAAGCGGTGGCGAGTGCGGGGGAGATTCGATTCGTCGCCGCGATTCTGAATTCGACGACGGTGTTTCTCGTTGCGCCCTTTACGGACGGTGTGGCGGCGGGCACGGTGTTGGGTCCCACGCTGACGTATCAGTTGGGAAGCGATTTGGGTAGCGTCAGCATTTTCGATTATTGGGATCCGGCCGGTGCTTTGCAAAGAATTTTGAACGGAGCCGCGATTGATTCGGTGAAGGTCAAGGTGAATGGAGACTTTCCTTTCCAGCACATTGGGATCCTAAGCTTAGAATTCCACGTGGACAAGTTGTCGCG
>JADMIO011421292.1_pt1 | contig 25643 bp, 18 predicted proteins | sample 8958161 | NCBI WGS metagenome assembly JADMIO01 (sample SAMN16585339, study PRJNA669376) | soil metagenome | isolation source: Crop rotation soil | place: USA: Cullars Rotation, Alabama | collected 2011 | reverse complement strand
CCAGCGCCGTTCGGACGGCGAGTTCGCGATTGCGGCCGGCGATATGAGCCAGCAGTAGGTTCGTGACATTGGCGCACGCGACGAGCAGAAGAATCCCCACAGCAGCCAACAGAACGGGAAAGGCGACGCGGACACTTTGAGTCAGTTGTTCCTGCAAGGGAATCGCGACGGCATCGACGGCAGTAACGTCGCGATACTGAGCCTGAATTGCTTTGGCGATTGCGCTGACTTCTTTGGTAGCGGCCTGTGCATCGCTGCCGCTGCGAAGCCGACCGACGACGCTCCAGTTATGGGAACTTCGGCTTGGATTGAATTCTCCATAAATTTCGCGCGGAGCCCATATTTCCGCGCCGGCCGGGAAATTGAATGAAGCCGGCATGACCCCGATGACGTTGTATTTCTGATTCGACAGTGTTAGCTGCTTGTCTTGAAAACTGCCGCCGCCCAAAACGTCGCGCCAGAAACCATAGCTGACCACAACCGATGAGGCCCGGTCGGAAGGATTCATGCCCACAGCGAATGCTCGGCCGACCGCGGCGTGAGCTTTGAAAACGTCAAAGAACTGTTCCGTCACAACTGCGACCCGGGCTCGCACGGCGCGATTGCCGGCCATGACCGGACTGATGCCGCTGTTGAATATCGACATGCTCTCGAGACTGTGAGCGCCGGCTTTCCAATCGACGAAATTCGCCTCGGGCACGTTCATGCGGGTACCCCGGTTACTGAGCTCCCATAGCTGAACCAGCATCTGCGGCTCAGCGTAGGGAAGCGGTTTGAGCAGGACCGCATTCACGACCGTAAAAATGGCAGTGCAGGCGCCAATGCCCAGGGCGAGCATCACGACTGCCAGCATGAAGAACACGGGCTTTGATTTGATGATCCGAACCGTATGACGAATATCGCTCGACAATGCCGACATATAGAGCTCCCCTCCTGGAACAGGAGGGGTGGCGCGAAGCGCCGGGGTGGTCGCTCAGACGCAATCGTCCTCGACTGACCACCCCAGCTGCGCCGTTGGCGCAGCGTCCCCTCCTGTCTCAGGAGGGGAAAACCTCTCCTGTGCTGAAAGGTTACGTATTCAACGCAATGGGGGTTCAAAATCTTTTCAACGATCCGTACACTTGCCGAGTATTACGTTTGAAAGGTCGAATGAGATGGAGCACGGCCCGGACATAACTTCCCTGGATCAGAATCCGCTACTGATGGCGGGAGCCAGGGATAACAACGTTTCCCGAACCGATATCGACGTCGTCTCGCTCGTTCAGCGAACCCTTGCCGGCGATTCCGCAGCGTTCGGGCAGATCATCCTGCGCTATGAACGCCGGGTTTTGACACTTTCCATACGGTTACTGGGCACACTGGATGATGCACAGGATGCTGCGCAGGAAGTTTTTCTCAGGGCGTTTAAGTACATCCACCGTTTGGATCTCGAAAAACCTCTCGAGCCCTGGTTGATGCAGATGACGGTCAATGTCTGCCGGGACCTCGGGCGCAAACGACAGGTGCGCCGTAATACTTTTCCCGAATTGAGCCGGGCGGAGACGGTTCCCGCCAACAATTCCTGCAATCCTTACAGCGGTCTCGCGGAAGAGCAGCAGAGACAAATGCTGTGGCAGGCATTGAACGAGTTGCCGGAAAAGGAGCGACTGGCCGTCATCCTGCGCGATATCGAGGGTCTGCCGACCTCTGAAGTCGCGACGCTTCTCAATTCAAGTGAGACGACGGTGCGTTCGCAAGTCAGCCGCGGGCGTCTGAGAATAAAGGACGCGATCGATCGGATAACGGGAGGTCAGTTATGAACTGCGCGTTTTCCAGGGAAGTTCTCGCGCTGTACGTCGAAGGCGATCTGACGGACCAATCGTCTCACACTGTCAGGCATCATTTGTCCCGTTGTTCCGAATGCGAAGACTTCTGCGATGGCCTGCAGAACAGTCAAAATCTGCTGAAGTCGCTGCGCCGAAATGTCGCAACGCCCGATGCGCTCGCGCAAGTTCGTCATCAGGTGTTCACGCGCATCGAAAATGTACGAACAGCGTTGGGCCTTGCTATCCGCCTCGAGCGATTCCTTCTGCTGGGCATCCGACGACGGAAATACGCAGTAGCAGCGGCGCTCACGTTTGCGATCGTGTCCGCCTCTTTGTTGGGAGAGATGCACCACCGCGGTCTTGTGAACGGCGCGGCCGTCTTCACATCGAAGGATATGTTGGTGCGTCCCGATTATGCGGGATGGGTGCTCGTGGGCGCGTCAATCGAAACTGCTGATGCGCATTCCGGAAGTTCGCAGAACGTGTATATCAGTCCCGTTTCATACAAGGCGTATGCGGAAACGGGAAGATTTCCGGAAGGTACCGTCATGGTGCTTGAAACTCCCAATATGGAATCGGGTTCTCTTTCCGCATCAGTGAAAGACAGCAGGTTTCCGGGCGGGTGGGGGTTTTTCACCTTCACGGCCGCCGACGTGAAAGCCGCCGGAAGAGATCAGGCGCCACCGGATGCAGGGTGCCGCGCGTGTCATGAACATCGTGCCGCGACGGATCACGTGTTCACGCAGTTCTATCCATCTCTAAGGTCCGTCAGCGTCAAATCTTAGCGTTTTCTTCAGGAGCACACAGATGAAACGCAAACAAATCAAATTCGTGATCGGTTCTGTCATCATCATTGCGGCCTTGGCCGTTCTTGGTTTCACGAGCTTTCAGGACAACAAATCGTATTACCAGACCGTCAGCGAAATGTATGCCTCCAAAGACATGGCATACGGGCGCAAGCTGCGCGTGGAAGGCGACGTGGTCGCCGGTTCGATCGAGCGTGGCGCCAAAGAGACCCGCTTTGTTATCGGCCACACCGACGACAAGACGAAGTTGGCGCAGACACTGACGGTCCGGTACGTGGGAACCGATCCGCTTCCCGACACGTTCCGGGATTATGCGCAGACCGTCGTTGAAGGCGAATACGGCCGGGACGGTGTCTTCGTGGCGCGCAGCATGACGGCGAAGTGCGCCTCCAAATACGAGAAAGAAACCGCCGCCGGCATCAGTCCCGACATATCTAAGAAGTAGTCGCGGGCTTTATGCCCGCGTTGGAAGTAGTCGCGGGCTTTATGCCCGCGTCTGGGAAGTAAAACGTTATGGCACAAGTCGGTCAATTCGCCCTGGCACTCGCCTTTGTGGTGACGGCCTATTCGATCGCCGCATCGCTCATCGGCATCCGCCTGAAGAACGACAAACTGATTGCCAGCGGCCGCAACGCCGCCGTGGCGACGTTTCTCTGCATCACGCTGTCCATCGGCGCGCTCGGCTACCTGTTTGTGCAGAGTGATTTTTCGGTCGCCTACATTGCCGAGCATTCCAATCGCGATTTGCCGGTGTATTTCAAAATCGCCTCGATCTGGGGCGGCCAGGAAGGCTCGCTGCTGTTCTGGGGTTGGCTGCTGACGCTGTACTCGGCGCTGGTAGTCGTGCAGAACTGGCGCAAGCACTCGTCGATGATGCCGTACGTGACGGCCGTGCTGATGACGACCTCCCTGTTCTTCACGGCGATGCACCTGTTCGTGGTGAATCCGTTCACGATGACCGGCGTGCAGTTTCCCAACGGCGCACAGAATCTGTTTACGCCGCGTGACGGCGTGGGCTTGAATCCGCTGCTGCAGGACTGGCTGATGGTGATCCATCCGCCGATGCTCTATCTCGGATTCGTCGGTTTTGCCGTGCCGTTTGCATTTGCGATGGCGGCGTTGATCACGCGGCAACTGGGCGACACCTGGATCCGGACCACCCGGCGCTGGACGATGGTGGCGTGGTTCTTCCTGGGAACCGGTATTTTGCTGGGCGGCAACTGGGCGTATCACGAACTGGGCTGGGGCGGCTTCTGGGCCTGGGATCCGGTGGAGAACGCATCGTTGATGCCGTGGCTGATCGGCACGGCCTTCCTGCACTCGGTGATGGTGCAGGAAAAGAAAGGCATGCTGAAGGTCTGGAACATCGTGCTGGTCACGCTGGCCTACATCATGTCGCTGGTCGGCACCTGGCTGACACGCAGCGGCGTAGTGTCCTCCGTGCACGCGTTTGCGAACTCGCCGATCGGACAATACTTTTTGGCCTTCATCGTTATTGGACTTTCGGCCGCGTTGTACCTGCTGATCGACCGCTTGCCCTACCTGAAGAGCGATAACGAAATGGAGTCGCTCGTATCGCGCGAGAGCAGTTTCCTGTTCAACAACTTGATCCTGCTGGCGTCCTGCTTTGCGGTGTTCTGGGGCACGATGTTTCCGGTGTTATCGGAAGCGGTGACGGGAGAGAAAGTCACGGTCGGACCGCCATTCTTCAATCGGGTGAATGTACCGATCGCGATCTTTCTGATGTTTTTGACCGGAGTCGGACCGCTGCTGGCGTGGCGGAAGGCATCGACCAACAGCTTGAAGCGGAACTTTCTGTGGCCGGCCGTGATCGCGCTGGCCGGGGGTGTGGCGCTTTACGGGTTGGGGGTGCGACACTTCTATGCGTGGCTGTCACTGGTGATGTCGACCTTTGTGGCGATCACGATTGTCCGTGAATTCTACAAAGGCGCACGAGCGCGAAGCCACGGCACGGGAGAAAACTTCCTGCAGTCGGTCGTGAACCTGACTCTGGGCAACACGCGGCGCTACGGCGGCTACGTCATTCACTTTGGCTTCGTGCTGCTGTTCGTCGGCTGGGCGGGACAGGCATTCAAAGTGGAGATGCCGGGACTGGAAGCCGGCATTGGCGAAACGTTTACGCTGAACCAGTACGTGTTTCGTGTCGACGATCTGAGCGTGCAGGACACGCCGAACTACGTGGCGCAACGGGCGTCGGTGAGCGTATTCGAGAACGGCACGAAAGTGGCGGTGATGCATCCCGAACGGCGCGCCTACAAGGCGGGCGAGCAGCAGACGACGAGCGAAGTATCGATGCGCTCGACGGCGCGGGAAGATCTGTACCTGGTGTTTCAGGGCGGGAATCTGGACGGCTCGAAAGCGTTATTCCTGCTGTATATGAATCCGCTGGTGGCGTGGGTGTGGATTGGCGGCGTGGTGTTGGGAATCGGCACGATGATCGCGATGCTGCCGAACAAGAAGTTCATACCCAAGCGGCCCCGCGCGGAGGCTGCCACTCAAACGGTGCGAGAAGTTGAAACCGTTTCTTAAGCCTCTCTCTGTTATCGCGCTGGCATTGATTGCGGTGTGGTCGGCGTTTTTCTACGCGCCTGCGGAGACCACGATGGGCGATCTGCAACGCATCTTCTACTTTCACGTGCCGGCTGCGATCATGGGATTTGTTGCGGCTTTCGTGGTTGCCTTCGGCGGCATCATGTTTCTGGCGACTCAGGAACTCAAATGGGACCAGCTTGCGGCGTCCAGTGCCGAGTTGTGCGTTCTGTTTGTCGGATCAGCTCTGGCGACGGGATCCATCTGGGCAAAACCGGCGTGGGGTGTGTGGTGGTCGTGGGATTCCCGAGGAACTCTTCAGCTACTGCTTCTGATGATCTACAGCGCATACGTCGTTGTTCGCGTCTACATTCCCAATCCAATGAAGCGAGCTTCGCTTTCCGCCGTGTTCGGAATTCTTGGCGCGATCGATGTGCCGTTCAATTACGCGTCGATTCGCTGGTTTAGAACGCAGCATCCCAGTCCTCTGACTTATCTCGATACCGAAATGCAAGTAGCGCTCGTCATCTGCTTTGGATTCATGGCCACTTTGTATTTATTCCTCCTCGACAAGCGCATGGCGATGGAACGGCATCAACATGAACTCCAGTCCCTGCAACAGGCGTGGGAGCAGCAATGAAATACGCAATTGTGGCCTATATGCTCTTCGCTGCTGTCATTGCCGGCTATGCCGCCGCATTGGCTCTGCGGCACAAAGCTGTACAACGCCGAATTGCGTCATTTAAGCAGTAGTAGCTTCTTCTTACAGTTCAATTAATCCTTGTCACACAACAACTTGCGAAGGCTGAGAAACGTTGAATTTTCTCATGTTTATCTCCGGCCGGGCCGATAAATGACTTGGCCGACTAGGACACGTCTATGCAAGCGTTGACTGACTTCCGAAAACTACCGGGTCTGGCGCAACTGGCGATTCAGGGAGTCGGATTGTTTGGCGCCGCAGTTATTGTCAACTCGTTGTTTCGTATGCAGGACGTTCGCCCCGAACTGTTCCTCATCCTGTTCTTCCTCGGCATTGGCACAGCGCGGTCCAAAGTCGTCTTGCTGGGTAGTTCGACGATTTCATTATTAACGTCGGTCGTTCTGATGGCGTTGATCATGATGGGCACATCGGCGGCAGTGCTCGTCGGGGTCTGCGGCGTTGTCGTTCAGGTGGCCTCACGTTCTCGGCGCTTCGTTTTGCACCAGGCCATATTCAATGTCGGCATGATCGCCGTTACGGTACAAGCGTCGGGTCTGGCGTATCGCTGGCTTGAAAATCCGATGACCGGATCGGCGATGCTCGATCTGCTGATTCCGATCCTCGCGGCTTCGATCATTTACTACCTGGGAAACTCCATATTCGTGTCCCTGATTGTGGCGTTATCCAGCCAGAAATCCGTCTTCCGGATGTGGCACGACAACTTTCTTTATACGGCGCCGTCGTTCCTGATTTCTGGTTTGGTTGCACTCGGAGCCGCCAATCTGTTGTTGGCGACTTCGCTTGGCGCGGTCTTATTCGTTCTGCCGACGCTTTATCTGTGCTTTTACGCAGTCCGTGTTTACATGAACAATCTCGACACCGAGCGAAAGCATGCAGCGGAAATGTCCACGTTGTTCAAATCGACATTATCCACGTTGAGCATGGCCATTGATGCCAAAGACCCGGACACTCACGGCCACATTGTTCGTGTCGACCGATATTCGCGCGTCCTGTCGATGGCAATGGGGCTCAGCGCGGAAGAGGTCGACGCTATCGGCACGGCGGCGCTGCTTCACGACATCGGCAATCTAGCGGTTCCCGAATACATTCTTCGTAAGAGAGATCCCCTGACGAAAGAAGAAGAGAAAGCGCTGAGGCAGCATCCGTCTTTGGGAGCGCAAATCATTTCCGACATCAAGTTCCCTTATCCGGTTGCTAGTGCTGTCCGATCCCATCACGAACGGTTTGATGGCAGTGGCTATCCCGATGGTTTAACCGGCTCCAACATACCGCTTGGGGCAAGAATCCTGGCGGTGGTGGACGTTTTCGACGCCTGTACCACGAATCCAAGAGACGGGCGGGTGAAGACAGCGAAGGAAGCAATCGAGGAGTTGCGAAGAGGCTCCGGTACGGAGTTCGATCCTGCTCTCGTTGAAACCTGGGCGCAGGTGTACACCAAAGCGTTTTTGGACACAGAAGGCCCGAACGTCACTTCGGAAACGTTGGCGGCGGTTTACCGGGATATACGGCAGGCGACGCGCGAAGTAGAGCATGTGCGGGCGATCACATCGTCGATTACCAGCGCCACAACACTGAAGGAAATTGCGATCCGTATGTGCCAGCTGCTCGAGCAGACGATGCCGTCATCGGTAGCCACGTTCTGGGCTCGCGTGGATGGAAATGAATTCACTGCTATGGACCGCCACGGTTCGGCCACAAAGCGGACGTTGGCGTCAGGCCCTGCGGCGAGCGCAGTTTTCGAAAAGCGTCCCGTGGTGAATGTGCGCGCCGATCTCGATGGTTTTCCGGATTGCGTCGCTCTGGCTGTACCCGTGCGATTCGATGACGACGTGCTGGCCGTGGTTGCCGTCTATCGTCAGGGATTGTTTACCGACAATGAGGCGTGCATTGTAAACGCATCTGTGGAGCAATTGCGTTCCGCGGTGAGGACAGCTTTGCTGGTTGAGAAGCGGCGGCAGGATGCCCTCGACGACAGGCTTACCGGACTTGGGAACCGTCGCGCTTTTGAGGAAGCATGTGAAGGCGTATCCGGACAGGATTTGGCGCTCGTCATCATGGACGTCAACAATCTCAAAGCGCTGAATGACAAGTTTGGACACCAGGTTGGCGATCTTGCTCTGATACGCGTGGCCTCGCTCATACGGCAGTCGTTTACGGACGCCAAACTCAATTGCCGGCTGGGAGGCGATGAATTTGCTGTGCTGACCGAAGCTGCGCTCGATGCCGTCTACGGCCAGCTGCAGGCGCTCGAGAGCGCCGTGGCGCAGGATGAGGAATTAGCGCAGTACAGCACGCTGGGATTCGGTGTGAGCTGGGGACTCGCCAACTCGCCTCAGGACGGGTTGCATATCGAAGAGTTGATCAATAAGGCCGACCGAAGGATGTACCTGGCCAAGGCTCGAGCTAAGGAACGGCTGCGCTACGAAAAATCAATCACCTCCGATCCCAAGATCGTCGTTATCGATAAGTCATAGAAACAGCGAACCTTACATTTTTTAAAAAAATCGCTAAAGTTTTCGGCGTGATCTGCCGAAATGAGACGGTGTAGATACGGTAAGACCCGAAGTCTGTTTTCGTGCATTGCGTTTAGGGACTGAACCGGCAGACGGAGCTTTTTTGCCGGCGCATGGAATCCAGGATGGATGAGCCGAAAATGAACTCGATATCTGACCTCCGCTCGCAGCGTTCCGCGCGGCGGATCCTGCTCTTCTTTCCTGATTATCCATCGCCACGGTCACCTCTCTGCGAACTGCCGGATGCAGTTGTAGGGCAAGTGAGGGCTCATGGAGCAGAACTCTAAAAAGTACCCAAAACCGCGGATACAGAACCGGGAAGTCCGCGAGCAACTCGCCGAGCCGACCTGGTTGACAACCCGGATGCTGCTCGACGTTATGCATCTCAAAGACCCGTCGACCAGCGGCCATAGCAACCGCGTCGGCGAATACACGTGCAGGCTGGCACCGATGCTGGGCATGAAGCCGCTTGAAACCGATAGAACGGTGATCGCAGCTCTGCTTCACGACATCGGCAAGATTGGCGTGCGCGACGAGATTCTTTTCAAAGAAAGCGGCTTGGATTCGGGTGAATGGGCGGAAATCCGCCGCCATTGCGAATATGGCTGGTCGATTTTGCGCGACGTCCCCCGGATGGAAGAAGTCAGCCTCATGCTGCTGCATCACCATGAACGCTTCGATGGCAAGGGATATCCGGTCGGGCTCAAAGGTACGGAGATTCCATACGGCGCCAGAATCATCTCCGTCGCCGACGCTTTCGATGCCATGACCTCAGACCGTCCTTATCGCGCCTCTATAGGAGTCGGCGCGGCGATCCACGAGTTGACGGTTCATGCGGGGAGCCAGTTCGATCCGGAGATCGTCCAGGCGTTCCTCGAATTGTTGAAACGAGACACCGAAAGGGCGAATCGAGTTGAACGGCCCTCTCAAACTGCATCGGAATAAGCCATGAAACGCACACTGAATTTCATCATTCTCACTCTGCTTCTTGCGGGCAACTTACACGCAGAACGGAATAAGTTGGACAAGTTCCTGCAGGAAAAACAAAAGCGGCACAAACAAGATGAGTCGGTCCGAGTCATCGTCCAACACTACACACCGGTTGGCGACGGCGACGTTGGGAACGTTGAACGGAAGCACCATGGAAAAATCAGCAAACGACTGGATCTGATCTACGGCGTAGCGGCAGAACTGCCGGTCAACGACCTCGAAGACTTATCGAACGAACCCAACGTGTTTCGAATTTCAGCGGATGACAAAGTGAAGAGCAGCGGCGGTTCGCCGGCAGTCGCGTCGGGCGCAATGGCTGCCGCAACCGCCTACGGCGTCGACGGAAACGGCATTGGTGTCGCCATCATCGACAGCGGTATCGAAGATCGTCCGGACCTGCACGACAGGGTCGTGAAAGTCGTCGATTACGTGAACGACGGACGCACCAATAAAGGGGATCCGTACGGTCATGGAACACACGTGGCCGGTATCATTGCGGGATCGGGCAAAAGCTCCTATGGCCGGTATGCCGGTGTCGCTGACGAATCACGACTAGTCGATTTGAGAGTGCTCGACGGCAATGGTCGCGGATATACGAGCGACGTCATCGCCGCAATTGAATGGGCCGTCGCCAATCGCTACAGCAAGGGTATCGATGGAAGATCTTTAAACATCCGAATCATCAATCTGTCATTAGGTCATCAACCCTATGAGTCGGCGGACACCGATCCTCTGACCCTGGCCTGCCGTAAAGCAGTCAGCGGAGGAATGGTTGTTGTCGTGGCCGCAGGAAACTATGGTAGCGATGCGAACAAGAACATCGTTTACGGAGGCATCACCAGCCCGGGCAACGAACCGTCCGTGATTACGGTCGGCGCGATGCGAACCTGGGGAACGGACAGCCGCGTGGATGATTCCATTGCGCCGTACAGCTCTCGCGGACCAACGTTCATCGATAACATCGTGAAACCGGACATCTCAGCGCCGGGATCGAACGTCATATCGGTTCTCAGTCCGAATTGCACGCTGGTCAAAAATAACCCGCAGCTGCAGGTCGACTCCAATTACATGATGCTCAGCGGCACCAGCATGGCAGCCGCCGTCGTGTCCGGCGTGGCCGCACTGATTCTGGATAAAAATCCGGGCCTGACGCCGAATGCTGTGAAAGCAATTCTCATGTATACGGCTGAGAAACGCGCCGAAGGATCTCTGGAAACCGGCGCCGGATACGTGAATGCCCTCGGCGCAGTAAACCTCGCGGCCAACATCAACACCAATACTCCAACATCGCAATACTGGATCACGAACGGCGGAATCGGCTTGAAGTACGTGAACATCATTGCCGGCGCCCCGGTGGTCTGGGGACAAACGATCGTGTGGAGCGAGACGATTGGTGCGGGGAATATCCTTCTCTATAACCAGCCCGCATGGGCCACAACGATTGTGTGGAGCGAATCGGTATCGACCTGGGCTACGACGATCGTGTGGAGCGAGACGATCCTTGAAAACGTGCTGGCAGGACAGACGATTGTGTGGGAAGTCTTTGATCTGTCCGCGTCATCGACTGGGAGGATCGAGGATGTGATCTGGTACTAATCCGACACTCGATAACGAATTGGGCGGTCGTCGACCGCCCTTACAACGTGAAGAAAACGCGTTGAATGAACCAGAACGAGCCGGCGATGATCACAATGATCGATCCGCCAAAGACGAGTTGATGTGCGGCGCGCTCGCTGCGTGAGCGAACGGCCGCCAGGACAGATGCCACAACAACCACTACCAGTAACTGGCCAATTTCCACGCCAAAATTGAACGAAAACAGGGACCACCCGAGCGCCCTGCGCGGCAAGCCCATTTCTCGCAGAACATATGCAAAGCCAAAGCCGTGAATGAAGCCGAAACCTAGCGCGATCCAGGCGCGCAGATCTCTTCCTTCTTGCTTCAGAAGATTGTCGGCTCCCACATAAACGATGCTTAGCGCAATTGCCGGTTCGATGAATCCTGCCGGCGGCGTAAAGATGTCCAGGGCGGCGAGCGAAAGTGTGACGCTATGGGCAATCGTGAACGCCGTGACCATCGTCACCAGCTTTCGCAGATCTCCCCCAAGCAGCAGCAAGCCAACCAAAAACAACAAGTGATCGGGACCGATCAGGATGTGATGTATTCCGGCGGGCACGAACTTTCGCATAACGCTCAGCGCGTCTGATTTTGTTCCCACCGAATATTCGGTTCTCGTGCGAATCGCGTCGAGAATCACTTGCGATGTCAGTTCATCCGCTTCGTAAACGTTGACGAATGTCTGGTGGGCGGGATCGTACGGAAACATCACTGTCTCAACGGCGACTGCTCTTGGATCCGCGTCTACTGCGAACTGCCCGCGAAGGCGTATGGATTGCCGGTCCGCGATAATTTCCGGCGGCAGCCATTGGCCCGTGATTTGCCGTCCATCGGCTTCGATTTTCAGGCGGTCCGTGACCATCGCGCGAATCGCGGCCTCGTATTTTGCGAGTTCTGCAGGATCCAGCAGTCGTTCCATAGGAGCGACTTCAAGATCGTGTGCGAGATCGTAAATGTGAACGACGAGAGATGCTTCGATCGTCTTGCCCTGAAGTTGTAAATCCAGATAACTGAACGGAACCGGATGGCCGAACGCCGGCTGAACGCACAGCATCAAAACAACCACCAGCGCTGGAAGGCACGATCGCATTTGGGAATAGTACAGCAGAAAATCCGCTTACAATCGGTAACCGGTCACCGTTTCGAAAGTATTTTGTTTCTATAGTCACGAACGGCGATAAAACTATGACCAACCTACTTGTCGATATTTCCTTTGCGTTTCGAACTCTCCGGCGAAGTCCCTTGTTTGCAGCTGTCGCAATGTTATCCCTGGCGCTGGGCATAGGAGCCAACACGGCGATCTTTACCCTGATTGATCAGATCATCCTTCGCAAACTGCCGGTGACCGACCCCGACAGCATTGTCATGTTGTATCAGCAGGGAGCCCATAACGGCAGCAACATGGGAGCGCGGATGCATTCGTATCCGCTCTATCAGGACTTTCAGAAAAAGGCTGCGCCCCTGGCGGAAGTGTTGTGCCGGCGTCTGATCCAAATCTCATTGACGGCGGACAATCAGACTGAGCGCGTCGATGGGGAGATGGTGTCCGGGAATTACTTCTCGATGCTTGGTGTAAAGCCGGCGGTTGGGCGAGTTTTCAATTCTCAGGAAGACGATCAGGTATACCAGGGCCATCCGGTGGCTGTTCTCAGTTATGACTACTGGGTCTCCCGCTTTGCCGGCGATCCCGCCGTAATTGGAAAGAAGATTCTCATCAACAACTATCCGATGACGATCGTCGGAGTGTCCGCGGCAGGTTTTGCCGGCTTGGATCCTGCGCAGTCGCCGCAAGTTCGCGTTCCCATTCTCATGAAACCGGTAATCGTTCCGGAGTGGGGATGGCTGCAAGTAGATGATCGCCGCAGCCGGTGGGTCCAGGTGTTTGCCCGGCTGAAGTCTGGTTACACAGTGGAATCCGCGGCGGCGCCGATGCAGGCGCTATTCCGTCAGATTCGCGAATATGAAATGACTTTGCCGGCGGCGAAGGATTGGTCGGCGTACTCACGCGAACAATTCATGAAAGGGACGATCCGCCTCGAGAAAGCGGCTACGGGTTACTCAAATCTGCGGAACGATTTTTCCAGCGCGCTCGTGGTGCTGATGTGCATGGTTGGGCTTGTGCTGCTTATCGCGTGCGCGAATGTGGCGAATCTTCTGATTGCTCGCGCATTCACTCGTCAAAAGGAAATATCGGTCAGGTTGTCTTTGGGAGCGTCGCGTGGCCAGCTTGTTCGTCAGATGCTGGTTGAGAGTATGGTTTTGTCGGTGGGTGGTGGCGCGGCAGGAGTGTTTCTCGCGTTTGTCATGACTCGAGGACTCTTGTCCATGGTTCCGGCCGAAGGAAACCCGTTGCTGATTCGTCCCGAACCGGACTCGCGAATTCTGCTCTTCACACTTGGCGTAACCATTCTGACGGGATTCATATTCGGCCTTATTCCGGCGCTGCGCGCCAGCGGCCGCGATCCGTGGACCACGCTTAAAGGTGCAGCGGGCTCCATTGCAGGTCAGGGCGGATCGTTACTGTTGCGCAAAGGTTTGATCGCAGCGCAAGTGGCGCTGAGTTTCCTTCTGCTCTTTGGAGCAGGCCTTTTCGTCCGAAGCCTTCAGAACCTGCAAACCACGGATACTGGCTTCCACGAGATGGATAATCTCGTCACGTTCGAGCTGTCTCCAGCCTTGAACGGCTACGACGATGTTCGCAGTACCCAACTCTACGCCTCATTACTTCAAGACTTGCGTTCCATTCCCGGCGTGAAAGCGGCGGGGTCTGCGGCCGTGCCACTGCTTCACGGATACGAATGGGATAGCAGCGTGACCGTTGAAGGCCATCAGGCTCGCGATGGTGAGGACATGCAAGCTTTCATGAACTCGCTCTCGCCGGGTTATTTCCAGACTATGGGTATTCCGCTTCTCGAGGGACGCGACTTCACTTCGTTGGATGTGCAGGAAAAGTGGAAGGTTGCGATTGTCAACCAAAGCTTCGCTAAACACTTCTTCGGCGATCGAAGTGCGGTCGGCAGGTATCTCGGGCAGGGAAGCGGACCCAAGACGAAGCTGGAAATCGAAATCATCGGAGTCGTGGCCGACAGTCTGTACGAAGGGCCGCGTGAAGGTGTGCGGCGGCAGGTTTTCGTTCCGCACTGGGGCAAAAACTCCACGGCCTTCTACGTCAGAACGGCGATGGGCTCGACAGCGACGTACAGGGCCGTGCGCGAAGAAATTAAAAAGCTCGACGCATCGCTTCCGGTGTACAGCCTCAAAACGCTTCGAGCTCAACTCGACGAAACGTTATTGACCGAGAGATTGATCGCCTTGCTGAGCGCGGGCTTCGGCGCGCTTGCGACATTACTCGCGGCGGTCGGCCTTTACGGTGTTATGGCGTTCGTGATGACCAGGCGAACAAAAGAACTCGGCGTCCGTATTGCTCTAGGAGCGCAACGCACTTCGGTGGTGTGGCTTGTCATGAGGGAAGTGCTGATCCTGCTGAGCATCGGATTGGCAATTGGTGTCCCTTCCGCGATCGGGCTTGGCCGCTTCGTGACAAACCAGCTATACGGAATCAAGGGAAACGATCCGTGGATGGCGGTAATCACGGTGGTGATTCTTGGTTTGGTGGCTGCGTTCGCAGGCATGATTCCAGCACATCGCGCCAGCCGCATCGATCCGATCACCGCCCTGCGATTTGAATAGTTGCTAAGGCAACCGTTTACAGTGGCGATTGTCCACTAAAAAAGTCGCTCGTTTTTTTGGTACGACCGGCTGCTTGCAAGGCTATAATCCCCCGCATTATCACCAACGTCGATTACTGCCTGTTGGAGATCTTCTTATTGCGGAATAGGAGGGAATGGATGTCTCGAAAAACGATCAGAACAGTCCTGGCTTTGGGCGTACTCATCGCCGGACTGACGGCGGCGATGCCCTGGGCGGTGAGCCAGAACAGCGGTGCCGGCGCCAGCCAATACCCGGCACAACCAAGTACGAAGAGCGGCGAATGGCCGATGATCACGGCGGATCTGCGCGGCAGCAGGTATTCGCCACTCGATCAAATCAACGCGAGCAATTTCAATAAACTCGAAGTCGCGTGGCGCTTCAAGACAGACAACATGGGCCCTCGTCCCGAGAACAAGCTCGAAGGCACCCCTCTCATGGTGAAAGGCATTGTTTACGCCACCGCAGGTTCGAGGCGCGCTGTTGTCGCTCTCGACGGCAAGACGGGAGAGCAGTTGTGGGTCTACCGCACCGATGAAGGTCGCCGCGCACAAATGGCGCCTCGTCAGCTTTCCGGCCGCGGCGTGGCTTACTGGACCGACGGTCGTGGCGACGAGCGCATCATGCTCGTGACTATTGGATATCGGCTGGTGGCTCTGAATGCGAAGACAGGACAGCCCGTACCCACCTTCGGCAAGAACGGCATGATCGATCTCAAGGAAGGCGTGATCATCGGCAAGGATAAACAGATCGATCTTGAAGGCGGCGAAATCGGCCTGCATTCGACGGCAACTGTTGCCGGCGACACGGTCATTGTCGGATCTTCGATGGCCGAAGGTCTGGGATATCGCTACAGCACAAATGCCAAAGGTCTTGTCCGTGCATTCGATGCTCGAACCGGAAAACAGATCTGGCGCTGGAACACGATTCCTTATCCCGGCGAACCCGGCAACGACACGTGGGAGAACGGTTCATGGGAATGGACCGGTAACGTCGGCGTTTGGTCGCAGATCACGGTGGATCAGGAACTCGGAATGGTCTATCTGCCTGTTGAAACTCCAACAATCGACGAATACGGCGGCAACCGGCTCGGCAACAACCTGTACGCCGAAAGCCTCGTCGCGGTCGACTTGAAGACAGGCAAAAAGAAATGGCACTTCCAATTGGTACATCATCCGCTGTGGGACCACGACGTCTCCGGATGGCCTCTGCTGGTCGATGTCAAGATGAACGGAACAGCGCGCAAGTTGGTTGCCCTTCCGACCAAACAGGGATGGCTCTACACGTTCGATCGCGTGACCGGCGATCCCATCTGGCCGATACCGGAAAAAGCCGTCCCTCAGACGAATGTTGCCGGAGAGAAGAGCGCCGCGACGCAACCCATTCCGTCCAAGCCGGCGCCGTATTCACGAACCTACGTCAGTACCGACGACGTGATTGACTTCACACCGGCACTGCGAGCGCAAGCTCTCGAAAACCTGAAGAAGTACCGCTGGGAACAGTCGCCATACACACCGCCGGTTGGTCCGAACAGCCCGCTGCTGGGAACGATCAACATCGGTAACACCCTCGGTGGCGTGAACTGGGCGGGTTCTGCTTTCGATCCCGAAACAGGCGTGTTTTACACGCAGGCATCGAACGCGTCGGTCACCGCAACCAAGCACAGCGAAGATTACCTGGCGGCAGTCAGTCCCGAGAACCAGGCCAAGAACCGCATCCCGATATGGGAAGCTCAACGCGGCGGCGCGGCGGCTGAAGGCGGTGGTCAAGGTCGCGGTGCCGCTCCCGAAGGCGGCCGCGGCGGTGGCGGACAGCGTGGCGCTGCTCCGGCCGGCGCACGCGGCGCAGCTCCGGAAGGACGCGGCGGTGGCGGCGGTGGTGGCGGGCGCGGGGCCCTCACGCAGGGTCTGGAAGGTCTGCCAATCGTGAAGCCTCCTTACGGCGTCATGGCGGCGATCGACCTGAATACCGGTGAAACGCGATTCAACGTTCCTCACGGCGACACACCGGATCAGATCCGCGCCACGTTGGAACGGCTCGGCATCAAGTACACCGAAAAGACGGGCCAGACGTCGGTCCACGTCGGAACTCTGGTTACGAAGACACTCGTCATTGCCGGAGACTCGCAGATCACGACCACCCCGGAACATCCGCGCGGAGCACTGCTGCGTGCGTATGACAAAGTCACCGGCAAGCAGGTGGGTGGCGTGTTGATGCAGGCGCCGCAGAGCGGTTCGCCGATGACCTACTCGATTGACGGCCGGCAATACATCATCGTTGCGACCAGCGGCGGTAATGCGACCGGTGAATACGTCGCATTTGCATTGCCTCAGTCCGAAATCCGTCCGGCATCTTCTCAGGCCGGCAAAAAGTAAATCGGTCCTGAATCCGATTTGAGCCGCGGATTACGCGGATTACGCGGATTCAATCTTTAGGGTGTGCGTTCCCAAAGATTGAATCCGCGTAATCCGCGTAATCCGCGGCTCAATTGCTTATAGCCAGCCCGCGAGGACGCAGATATTGGTGGCGGCGCCAACCAGAATGAGCGATAGAGCAATGCCGCTCGATATCCGGTAGGCACGCGGCCGTTTTTCTCTGCTGATGGAAAGATCAAAGAGGGCGGCGAATGAGGTAATCATCACGCCTAGGGACCATAGAATTTGGACATGCGCCATATCGATCGCCGGTCGAGGTCTCGACAGATTCTTCATCGGCCGATTTCACGATAACTTTAGGATGAATCTTTGACAGCTTTTTTTCTTACAAATAACCGTTCGGTCAATGTGCGGTGCCTCGGCGAGAACTGTAAGACTGCGCCATGCAGATACGGACGGTATTGCTGCACGGCATATTGCATATAGCCTCGTTCGTGGATTTGCCTCAACGTCGTTTGATAGTGCTCCAGCAGGACGTTCAACATGACCGTTCCGGTTTTACCCGCAGCGAGTCGCGCGGACGTCGACAACCACTGTGCTTTTTTCGGCAGGCTGCTCAGCGCGGACATCGCCATAACCGAAGACATCTCGAAGACCGACCGATTCTGACGCGCCGCTTCCTTTTGCAGTCCGGCCCAGACGCTCCGAATGCTCTCCATCTTCGGTAAATTCTTCGGCGGAATTTTCGACAGATCCCGGCGTACGCTCTGCCATTCCTCGCGAAGAGAAGCGACATCAAGTGGCGGCGTGTTGATGGTCGAAGCCAATCTGCCCGCCGATGCTTCAAGACCGTCGAGCATTTGATCAACCGTACTGAACTCCGTGTCTCGTTCAAGCAGGCCGGCATCTTTGAGCGACCCCGTGATCTCGCGAATCAAATGTCGCCCCGCACCCGAAGCATCCGCAAGCGCAGCCAATACCCAAACCGGTGATGCGCGGAAAGCGAGGATGCCGATCAATTCGATTCCGTTGCCGGCAGTGCGCCGCACGAGAAAATCCTCGCTTAACCTTTCTTCGCTTGGAAACACGCCTTCAACCTGCCCGACCTGCTCGATGAGAAAGCGCAGCGTTGCTTCGACAAGATTCTGGTAGAGACGTCCTCGCCGGATAGCAGACGGTATTGTCACTTCGCCAACTTCCCGCACCAGTCCACTCGCCAGAGCAGTCATGGATCGAATTGCTCTTTCCGGAAGAGAAAGCAAATATGGGCTGAGTTTCGACACTTCGCTCACCGTATCTATTCTGCGTTAGAGGCGTACTTTCCAGATGCATTTGTATTTACATCTTTTAACTCTGCGTTACTGCCGAGTCATGTCCAAATAACCGCAGTGGGAAATGAAATCATTTCTCGAAAGGAGACACGAATGAAACGAACGTTAGTCGCAGTTCTGATCATGCTGGCGCTGACCATTGCTGTAGGTGCGCAGCAGCGTCGCGGCGGACCACCGCCGGGCGGCGGAATGGGCATGGGACAGCCACCGGATCCGTCTGCCGCTCTTAAGGCCGCACTCAATCTGACAGACGCTCAGGTCGTCAGTGTCCAGGCTCTGTTACAAACACGCCAGCAACGGGCGCAGACTATTCAAGCCGAGATTGAACAAAAGAGGCTCGCTTTTGAAGCGGCATTGAATGCGCCTTCGCCGGATGCCACGGCCGTCGGTAATGCGGCTATCGCATTGCGCGCTTCAGAAAACAAGATGGGAGCCGAACGTGATTGGTTTCTCAGCGAACTGAAGAAACTCCTGACGGCGGATCAGCAGGCCACACTGGACAACCTGATCAAAGCAGGAACTCCGATTCCGGGGTTATTCGGAGGTATGCGCGGCCGCGGCCCGCGAGGTCAGTAAGGAAACAGCGTAAGGCTTAGGCAGAGAATCGATAGCCCTGGCCATGAACAGTCAGGATGTGGCGTGGGTTCCTCGGGTCTTCTTCGATCTTCTGCCGAAGCCATACGATGTGAACATCGACAGTGCGTGTCAGCGGCACCGCCTGGTAACCCCACACTTCCTGTAAAAGCGTTTCCCGGGTAATAATCTCACCTTTGTGTTCGACGAAATAACGCAACAGCCGCGATTCACGTTCCGACAAATCGATGGGTTTACCGTCGCGAATCAATTGGGATTTCACAAAGTCCACACGCTTGCCGTCGAACTCGAATGAGCGAAGATCGTCGCTCTTGCCGAAGGAGGCGCGTCGCAGCAACGCACCGATTCGCGCGAGAAGTTCGTCGGGATCGAACGGTTTGGTCACGTAATCATCGGCGCCGCCCTCGAACCCGAGAACCTTATCGCTGATTTGCCCGCGAGCCGTGAGCATCAGAATTGGAATGCGTATCTTCGCGCGTCGGATGCGGCGGCATACTTCAAATCCGTCGATTCCTGGAAGCATAACGTCGAGGAGAATGAGGTCGAACTCCCGCTCCATGGCGGCAGTTAACCCGTCCTCGCCAGTCGTCTTCGCTTCGACCGTGTAACCCCGTCGCGCAAGCAGGTCTTTCAGGGTCCGTACCAGCCCGGCTTCGTCTTCGATCATAGAATTCTCATGATGTGGCTTCCTGAGCTACGGTTAGATGCAGTGTAAACGCCGCACCTTTTCCTGATTCCGACTCCACGGTTATCCGTCCACCTTGAGCATCCATCATCCGGCTGACCAGATTCAATCCGAGGCCACTGCCAGGCATGTCGGAGCGCGCGTTCTTGCCACGAAAGAACGGCTCGAAGATCTGAGGAAGATCCTCAGCGTCAATGCCCGGGCCGGAATCCGCGACAGTAATCAAAACGGTATTCGCAGTTTCGCGCCGGGCGCCAATGCGGATAGCGACGCCGGAAGGAGTTCGGCCGTACTTCACGGCATTGCTCACAAGGTTTTGTATGCATTCACTGAGCGCGCTCTCGTCTGCTTTCACCGGCGGAAGGTCCGTTGCAACGTCTCGATCCAATTTGCAGTCCGCTTGCGAGAGTGTTGCGGACATGGTGACGATGACGTTTTCGATAATCTCATCCACACGGACCGCCTTGATGTCGTAAGTTGCGCGACCGGCACCCGTTCTGGAAAACGTGAGTATCTGATCGACCATGTGCGAAAGCCGCTGTCCTTCCGTTTGCACCATGGTGGCGTATTCGCGCACTTCTTTCTCATCCGTCACTACTCCATTGGCGACGTTGTAGGCGGCGGACCGGATAATCGCGAGCGGTGTGCGAAGCTCGTGAGATACACGCGCAACAAAATCCATCTGCAATTGCGCCAGCGCTCTTGCACGATGGCTGGACACCACAACCAACACAACACTGGCGGTCAGAAGCAGAAGGATGCCGAAGCTGATGGCCAGGTTTCGGCGACGAACGGACTCGATTGCGACGTCCAGCGAACCTGAACGGTGCTTGATCAGCAGGTCCCAGGGACCTAACGCCATCGGAAAACCACGCGGTCCCCGTCCGCCGGGTTGTGGGCGGCCGTTATCAAATTGCAGCGGCGGACCACCGCCGCGCCTGCCGCCGCCTGGCTCGTTACCAAAGATCGGATTGAAGAGCGACAGTCTCAGGTCGGCCGCTGCAAGATTGTTCGGATCGATCTCGGGCGCCGACTTGTAGATCACGTTTCCGTTGGCGCGTGAAACGATGGCCAAATAATATTCGGCGAAGTGGGCCGCGAAATGCCGATTCACCAGGGTCGGGATAAAGTCGTCAAACAACGCCTTTCGATCGAACTCAATCACAATCCAGCCTGACGGCCCAGGCGGCGGACCCGGGCGCGAACCGCGACCGAAACCGGGTCCGTCAAACCGCGGAGGTCCGTCAGGCGACATCGCAATCGGTACTACTGGATTGCCATTGTTGCTGAACTCCCGGATCGTCGGCGGTTGGCGCCGGTCGGGCCCCCGATCGAAACGATTCAAAAGGTTTTCACGAAGTGGCTGCAGGTCGGTCGGAAAATCGGTACTCTGAAGCGCATTAAGCTGGGGATCAAATCGAAGTAATTCGATCGTCGAGTTCGCGGGCCGAGCAATATAAACGTTTTGTACGAGTCCGCTATAAACCCGCGCAGATTCCTCCTGACGCTGTGCCAGCCAGTCGGGCAGATTTGGCGAATCCGGTGAACCGCGAAACTGAAAGGTACCAACCACTCGGAGCAGTTCGCGGTCAAAATCCTCGGCGAACTGCATGCCGAGCCGATTGAGCGTCTGCTGAAGGCGCTCCCTGTCAGCCTGGCTGACCTCACCGATCCATCGATACTGCAGGACCGCCACCAGCGGAAGCAGAACAAGGAGGACAGCCAAAACAATATATAAGGTTCGGTACGGCCGCTGAGTCTTCATACTCAATGCCAGTATAGGCAGCGCGACGGCCGGGAAAACTGTTAAATGTGCTTAACATTGCCCCTGCCCGTCTCCCTCTGGGAGAGGGCGGCGCGAAGCGCCGGGTGAGGGTGTGAAATACCCTCACCCGCCCTTCGGGCGACCTCTCCTGGAGGGAGAGGTTCCGGCGTGTGCGATAATTGCGCACCGAAAAACCGCCGCGGAGGAAAACGTCATGGATCGGAGAAAATTCATCGAGTCATCATTGGTTGCTGGAGCGCTTGGAGTTTCAGGGTGTTCGGGTATCCGAACGCCGGAACCGGAACAAGCCAGCGGCAAAGCCGCGGATCCCAGTCCGGGTCCCTTCGAACTCGATGAGGTTACGGTCTCGTCTCTGCAAGAGGGCATGAAAAGCGGGAAGTACACCGCGCGGTCCATCACAGAACTTTATTTGCAGCGGATCGACGCGTTAGACAAGAAGGGACCGTCCTTGCATTCTGTGATCGAAATGAATCCTGATGCTTTGAAGATCGCCGAAGACCTCGACGCCGAACGGAAGGCGAAAGGACCCCGCGGGCCGTTGCATGGCATTCCCGTTTTGCTCAAAGACAACATCGACACTTCGGACAACATGACGAACACCGCGGGCTCGCTGGCGCTGGCCGGATCAAAACCACCGCAGGATTCGTTCGTTGCTAAAAAGTTGCGTGAAGCGGGAGCTATTATCCTTGGTAAGGCGAATCTCAGTGAATGGGCGAACATCCGTTCCAATCGTTCTTCGAGCGGTTGGAGCGCGCGAGGCGGTCAATGTCGAAATCCTTATTCGCTCGACCGCAATCCTTGCGGCTCCAGTGCGGGATCGGGCAGCGCCACCGCTGCAAATCTGACGGCGCTTTCGATCGGCACCGAAACCGATGGTTCGATCGTGTGTCCATCGAGCACCTGTGGGATTGTCGGAATCAAACCCACGGTGGGATTGATCAGCCGTGCCGGCGTGATTCCGATCTCACATACGCAGGACACCGCCGGCCCAATGTGCCGTACGGTAACCGATGCAGCCATCCTGCTTGGTGCACTGACCGGCGTCGATCCACGCGACGCGGCGACGGCTGCCAGTCAAGGGAAGTCGCAGCCCGACTATACGGCGTCGCTCGATCCGAATGGTTTAAAGGGCAAGCGAATCGGCGTCATCCGATCCGACTTTGGCTTTAATTCCGCGGTCGACAAATTGATGGCCGACGCGATCGACGTTCTGAAAAAAGGGGGCGCCGAAGTCGTCGATCCCGCCAACATCGATTCCATGCGAGAAATGGGGAACGCTGAAATCGAAGTGCTGCTCTATGAGTTGAAGGCCGATCTCAATGCGTATCTCGCGACGCTCGGTCCATCAGCGCCGGTAAAGACATTGAAAGACGTCATTGAATTTAACGAGAAGAACGCCGACAGAGAGTTGGTCTATTTTGGCCAGGAGCTTTTTGTTCAGGCGCAGGAGAAAGGTCCATTGTCGGATGCCAAGTATCTTGCGGCGCTGAAGAAATGCAAAGACCTGGCGGCCGAAAAGGGAATTGACGCCGTCATGGCGAAGAACCGGCTTGATGCGTTCATCTCGCCGACCAATGGACCGGCTTGGATTACCGATCACGTGAACGGTGATCATTTCGGCGGCGGAAGCTCGACTGGGCCGGCTGTTGCCGGTTATCCGAGCATTACGGTGCCGTGCGGGTTCGTCAGCGGTCTGCCGATCGGGATTTCTTTTTCAGGAAAAGCGTGGAGCGAACCCACGCTGATTGCGATTGCTTTCGCGTTCGAACAGGCGACTAAGCATCGGCGGGCGCCGAAATTCCTGCCGACACTGGAGGCAGTGCTTAAGAGCTAAGCTTGAAACCCAGTTCGGTAGCCCAATGGGTGACGGACTTCCACGACTTCTGGATATCGCCGTTTCCATTCGTCGATCCGTCACCCGTCAGGACGATCTGCATGTGAGTGGCGATAGCGATCGGTATCCTCTCTTCGCCGCGTAGCCGGGAAACGCGTTCAGCTGGACTTTCTTCCCGGCTTTTGGCTTCTTCTACCCAGTCGAGGATGCGTTCCAATTGCCCTCGCATGCGGTCGATGTTGTCTGATGAGTTTCTTGACCTTGGGCGTCGACCGTCTTTCTGCGGAGGCATAAACTCAATTGATACAGCTTCGGCGTCCTGCGGGTCAAGCGGCTCTTCGGTATTCGTCGGTTTCTGAAATGATCAACACGGATTCACGAGCCTCCGTCAAACGAGCCAGGCTAAACGCTCCCACTGCGAGAACAATGTCCCGTACCGCCACGTCGAGAAACCTTCCCTGTGTAATCAAGTTCGCGGCAATACCAAGCAGCCAAAGCATTGCGATATAGCCAAATACGCGGGTCGCGCCGAAAAGGATGCCTAACCCGACGATGATCTCGACCACGCCGGCTATCTGCATGAAGGTGTTGGCGGTAACAGGCACAACGCGCAAGACTGCAGGATTCAGGTATTGATTCCAATCCGTCAGGATGTGCGTGAATTTATCTAATCCGGCCAGCAAGGCTATTAATCCGAATGCGATACGTAAAGCCCAGTAAGCAGAGTTGCTTTGTCTGGATTCAATCATAAAAGCCCCCTCAATAGTGTGACGTTCTAACGCCACGAATGTCAGGGCTCGGATCGCAGAGCCGTGGTGGGGTCGACCATTGTGGCGCGGCGTGCAGGCAGCAGGCATGCGGCAGCGGCAATGATCGCCAGAACCAGCGAAACGCCGATAAAAGTAACGAGATCGTTCGGCTGGACCTCGAAGAGCAGGCCCTGCATGATCCGGCTGAATAGCAGACCTGCCATGATGCCGGCTGCCAGTCCGGCGCCGATGAGTACAGTTCCTTGCCGCAATATCATCCACAGAACCGCGCCTTGACGCGCACCAAGAGCCATCCGGATTCCAATTTCGTGGCTCCGTTGGCTGACCGAGAAGGCAATCACGCCGGCAATACCGGCTGCGGTGATTACCAATGCCAGGAAGGCAAACACGGCGAGGAGCGTCGCAGTCAATCGCGGTGACGCCAGTAGTTCGGCGCGGACGTCATCAAGCGTGCGAAAGTTGTCCACCGGTTGTTCGGGATCTGCCTCGTACAGCGCCTCTCGCACGGCCGGCGCGAGAAGCTGCGGATCCCGGGTTGTTCGCAGCAGGACCTGTAAGGTCAGGAGTGATCGTTGGAAGAGAGGGACGTAGATCGTGTCGGGGACTTCTGCCTTCAGTTGCTGTCTTACGTCGGCGACAACTCCGATGATCGTCGACCACGTCTTTCCGCCGTCCAACGAGAGCCGCTGGCCAGTCGGACTTTCGTTCGAAAAATAGTGCCGCGAAAGAGACTCGTTCAGTACGACAACCGCCGGTGCGCCCACCCGATCGGAATTCTCAAAGGTGCGCCCTTCCAAAAGAGGCATACCGAGGGTTTCGAAATATCCAGGACTTGCGACGTGAAGATCAACGATCGGAACTTGCGCTAATCCGGCTTCGGGTAGAGCCCGGCCTTCGATTACGAGTTGCTGCATGAACGGCGCCTCTTCGTTCAACGGAAATGTTCCGCCGGCCGCGGCCGAAGTGACGCCCGGTATCTTTTCAAAGTTCGACAGAATGCGCTGCGCGATGTTGCGGCGTTTTTCAGCGTTATCGTATTTCGAGAAGTTCAAGGCAATACGCATCGTGAGCACGTTGTGAAGGTTGAACCCGGGATTGATCGCTTCGAGATTGAACAGACTTCGCATCATCAATCCGGCGCCAATCAGCAGGACGAACGACACCGCGATCTGGGCGACGATCAAGACGCTCCTTATACGCTGTTTCGAATGCGATGCTGTGCCGCGTCCGCCGGCATCGCGCAGCGATCGTGCCAGGTTGCTTCGAGACTGGAGCGCCGGCAGCAGCCCGAACACCACACCGGTCAGCAGCGACACGGCAAAGGTGAATGCGAGGACACGGGCATCCATGCTGATTTCTGCTGCCCGCGGCGTATATCGTGCCGCGAAGCTTGTGAGCATATTCATGCTCGCGGCTGCAAAAATCAGACCGGCCAGGCCGCCGATTACCGATAGCGTGATGCTTTCCGTAATCAACTGGCGCACGATGCGTACACGGCTGGCGCCCATCGCGGCTCGGATCGTCATTTCGCGTTCGCGTCGCAGCAGGCGGGCAATGG
>JADMIO011124183.1_pt1 | contig 25645 bp, 20 predicted proteins | sample 8958161 | NCBI WGS metagenome assembly JADMIO01 (sample SAMN16585339, study PRJNA669376) | soil metagenome | isolation source: Crop rotation soil | place: USA: Cullars Rotation, Alabama | collected 2011 | reverse complement strand
CGCGACAACTTGTCCACGTGGAATTCTAAGCTTAGGATCCCAATGTGCTGGAAAGATTAATTACAGCATGTATATTTTCCGCTTGAACCCAACATCAGGTGAATCAGAAAAATCAGATTACATGGTGGTTAAATGTTTTGTTTTTTCATTTGATCAATAATGTATTCACTTGTTCTCCATGACAACGCCATAATGGTGAGCGTAAGATTTTTATCGCCTTGCGATACAAACGGGCCACCATCTGCAACAAACAAATTTTTACATTCGTGAGCCTGGCAATTTGCATTTAATGCGGAACGTTTTGGATCGCTTCCCATTCTAACAGTTCCTGCTTCATGGATGATATTTCCCGGTGCATGTAAACCATATTTGTCTTCAGGCCCATCATCACCGAAAGTGATAACAGCACCCATTGCAGTTAGAATTTCTTTGAAAGTTTCTTTCATGTGCTTTGCCTGCTTTATTTCATACTCAGAATTTTTTGTATTGAAACGAAGCACAGGAATTCCATATTTATCAACAACGTTCGGATCGATCTCGCAATAATTACTTTCCATCGGAACAGATTCACCGCGACCGGCCATGCCAACTGATGCCCCATAGAAAAAGCGATAATCTTCTTTCAATGATTGGCCGTAGCCGCCCGCAGGTTTTGTTTTTCCATGCACTGCGTATTTTCCATTTAATCCTTCTATTCCCCAACCAAAACCATATGCAGGCTGATCCATTCCGCCCCAATACTCAATATGATATCCGCGGGGGAAATCAAGCTTTTTATTGTCAAGCCACCAAGGTGTATACACATGCATGCCTCCAACACCATCTTCGTTATAGCGTTTACGGTCAAACAAGGTCGGCAAATAACCACCCATATCAGCACCGGTTGAATCGTGCAAATATTTTCCTACAACACCACTTGAGTTTGAAAGACCATTTGGATGCCTTGGCGATTTTGAATTGAGCATTAACCTTGCACTTTCGCAGGCGCTTGCAGCAAGTACCACGGTTCTTCCTTCAACAACATATTCCTGCATGTCTTCTTTATTCACGTAAGAAACACCTGTTGCCAGGCCTTGACTGTTTGTAACAACTTCACGGGCCATACAATTGGTAAGCAGATCAACATTGCCTGTTTTTAATGCAGGAATAACAAATACCGATGACGAAGAGAAATCAGCATACACTTTACAACTTCTTCCACATTGTGCGCAAAAAAAACATTGCCCGCGTTCATCGTTTATTTTTTTTGTGAGGATTGATAAGCGTGAAGGAATAACAGGAATGTTTATACCGGTAGCCGCCTTTTTAATAAATAATTCATGTAAACGCGGTTTTGGCGGCGGAATAAAAACGCCATCGGGAGCATTCGGAAAATTCTCATTTGTGCCAAACACACCAATCAATCTTTCAACATTATCGTAGTAAGGCTTTAGATCATTATAGGTAATGGGCCAATTGTCACCTAAACCATCTATATCTTTTTTTCTGAAATCGTCCGGGCCAAAGCGCAATGAAATTCTTCCCCAGTGGTTCGTTCGTCCACCTACCATTCTTGCCCGCCACCATTCCCATTTTTCAGCACCAACATTTGTGTATGGTTCGCCATCAATTTCCCATCCCCAATAGCATCCGTCAAAATCTCCAAAGGGGCGAAAATGCGTGCTTCTTCCTCTTCTTGGTGAAGCCCATGGCGGTTGTAATTGGTTTGAATTTTTTGCCGGATCATAATTTGGTCCGGCCTCAATTAAACAAACTTTTAAACCTGCTTTTGCAAGCAGGTAAGTAGCCATGCCACCACCGGCGCCTGAACCAATAATTACAGCATCATATTTTTTTGGATTTTTCTTTATTTGTAATGTACCCATGCTTCCCTTAGTTTTCGTTAGAAAAGCTAAAGTAAGGTATAAACCATTTTAAACGGCATGCTTTTTTTATTTTCGTTTTAATATTAAATGATGAATGTTATTGCAGTTGATATAGGAACAACAAATTGCAAGGCTGTAGTTGTTGACGAAAAATTAAATGTTTTAAAAACATTTCAATTGCCGGCAAAGCCGATTGAACCAAAGCAAGGTTGGAATGAACAAAATGCAGATGAAATTTTTAATGCTGTAGTAAATTTATTGCAACAGGCGTTCGCTTTTTCTGAAGAAAAAAATATTGCATGTGTTGCCTTCAGCAGTGCAATGCACAGCCTGCTTGCAATTGATAAAGAAGGCAGGCCTTTAATGAACATGATCACCTGGGCTGATCTGCGCAGTGCAAAATATGCCCACCGGTTGAAGCAAAAATCAATATCTAAAAAAATTTATGACACAACAGGTGTGCCCATTCATGCAATGACGCCATTGTGTAAATTAATTTGGTTGAAACATGAAGCAAAGGATATTTTTAAAACTGCTTATAAATTTATTTCTATAAAAGAATACGTTTTTTTTAAGCTGTTTGGTAAATATATTGTCGACTATTCCACAGCTGCAGCAACCGGTTTGTTTGATGAAAAAAATTTGTGCTGGTATGATAAATCTTTGAAAGAAGCAGGAATAAGTGTGCAACAACTTTCGGAATTATGTGCAGTCGAACATTTTGAAACTGCTTTGCTTCCATCAATAAAAAGTAAATTAAAGCCGGAAAAGGAAATTGCGTTCGTAGTAGGAGCAAGCGATGGCGCATTAGCGAACATCGGCAGTGGTGTTATCAATAAAACCAATGTTGCTGTTACGGTTGGTACAAGCGGCGCGGTACGTATCACTTCCAACAAATATTCCATCGATAAAAAGCAAAGATTGTTTTGTTATTACATCACTGATGGTTTTTATATCATCGGAGGCGGGACAAATAATGGAGGCATTGCATTGCAATGGCTGGTAGAAAAAATTTTCGAGGAAGATGCTCAAAGCGAAAAATATTTGAATGATTTATTCAGAAATGCTGCCGAAATAAACCCGGGTGCAGATGGATTGATTTTTCTTCCCTATATCTTAGGAGAACGTTCTCCCGTTTGGGACGAAAATGCAAAAGGTGCATTTATAGGGCTAACAACTGCACATACGAGAGTGCATTTGGCAAAAGCAGTTTTGGAAGGAGTATGTTTTTCGATTCTTGACGTATTACATGCGCTTGAAGAAACTAGCGGGGGTATTAAAAATATTTATTTAAGTGGCGGTATTATTAAGTCTGTGGAATGGGTACAATTGCTTGCGAATATTTCAGGAAAAAAAATTATGGTGAATGAATCGGCGGATGCATCAGCTTTAGGAGCTGCTTTCATTGGTATGAAAGCAATTGGTTCAGTAAAAAAAATCGGTGATGCAAAAATGTTTTTGGGAAACCTCAAAACATTTCAACCTGATTTGAAATATCATCATATCTATAAAAAATACTTTAGGATTTATCAAAGCTTATATCAAAAATTGAAAATCACTTTTAATCAATTGACTGACGTGAATTATCAACCCTGGATGTAACAGCTTTATTTGTACCTGCTGCTTGTAATTGGATCATGAAGTTTCAATGTTTGAATAAGTAATCAAGACTCAAATTTTCACGTTTGACGTTTGACGATTCACGTCCTTATTTTTGCAAAAATTTTTAAATGAACTTGATCGAAGAATTGCGTTGGCGCGGGATGATACAGGATATAATGCCAGGCACTGAAGAACAACTGAATAAAGAAATGACTTCTGCTTATATTGGTTTCGATCCTACTGCGGACAGTTTACACATAGGCAGTCTTGTCCCGATTTTATTATTGGTGCATTTGCAAAGAGCGGGTCATAAACCTTATGCACTGGTAGGCGGCGCAACCGGAATGGTTGGCGATCCAAGCGGTAAAAGTGAAGAAAGAAATTTGTTAAGTGAAGATATTTTGAAGCATAACCAGGCTGGCGTGCAAAAACAATTAGAAAAGTTTTTAGACTTTGATGAGAACAAGCAAAATGCTGCTGTAATGGTAAATAATTATGATTGGTTCAAGGATATGCTGTTCCTTGATTTTATACGTGACGTAGGTAAGCACATTACCGTAAATTATATGATGGCAAAAGACAGTGTGAAGAAGAGAATTGAAGGTGAAACAGGAATAAGTTTTACAGAATTTACTTACCAATTAATACAGGGCTATGATTTTTACTGGCTCTACCAGCATCATAATTGTAAACTGCAAATGGGCGGAAGCGATCAGTGGGGAAATATTACAACCGGTACCGAATTGATTCGTCGCAAAGCCGGTGGTGAAGCCTTTGCATTTACCTGTCCTTTGCTTACAAAATCAGATGGAGGAAAATTTGGTAAAACAGAAAAAGGGAATATTTGGTTAGACGCAGAAAAAACATCTCCGTATCAATTCTATCAATTCTGGTTAAACGCAGCGGATGATGATGCGAAGAAATGGATCAAAACATTTACGTTCTTATCGAAAGAGGAAATAGAAAATTTAATTCAGCAACATGATGAAAATGCTGCGAATCGTCTTCTTCAAAAAACATTAGCAGCAGAAATCACAAAGTTTGTACATGGTGAAGAAGGCCTGACACAGGCAATGGAAACAACGGAAAAATTATTTGCGAACCAATCTGCACCTGCTGAAAGCCTAAGTGAAGAAGATCTCGAAAGCATTGAAGGAATTGTAAAGATTGATCTTGATCATTCAAAATTGAATGTTGATGTTATTTCTTTTCTTACCGATATCAATATTTTTTCAAGTAAAGGTGAAGCAAGAAAGATGATTCAGAATGGCGGCGTTAGTATCAACAGGAAAAAAGTTGACAGTTTACAGTTTACAGTTGATATTTCGCTTTTGCTGCATCAAAAATATTTGTTGGTGCAAAAGGGAAAGAAGAATTATTATTTGGTGAAAGTTGTTAAAAGATGATGCGTAAACTTTTAGGCATGATGTTTTGTTTATTTTGTATAAGGTTACAAAAATTTACGCATGCAAACCCTTTATTGTATCTCCGGATTAGGCGCTGATGAAACTGTGTTCAGCAATCTTGATCTTTCTTTCGCAAATCCTGTTTTTATTAAGTGGATAAAACCTTTGCCTGAAGAAAACCTTAGCGATTACGCTTTGCGGTTAAAACAAAAATATATTCATGAAAAAGAACCGTTGTTGCTTGGCTTGTCGCTGGGCGGAATGATTGCCGTGGAAATAGCTAAAACAATACCGGGTGCAAAAGTTATCATAATCTCAAGTGCAAAAACAAAGGATGAAATTCCTTTTTATTGGAAAATGCTTCGGTATATGCCGGTTCATAAGCTACTTTCTTCAACATTGATACAACAAACAACAGGTATTCAGCAGTTTTTTCTCGGAGCAAATAGTTGTCGCAACAAGGTATATACAAAAAATGCAATTAGAAAGGCAGATTTAAGTTTCTATAAATGGGCCATTGGTGCAATTGTTTCATGGAATAATAAAACCGTGCCTTCAAATATTACACATATACACGGCACCGGCGACAAATTGTTACCCTACAAATTTGTTGATGCAACAGTTTCAGTTGCGGAAGGCGGGCATTTAATGATTATTGAAAATGCCAAAGAAATCTCCTGCCTGTTAAAGAAGTATGTTGTACATTCATCCGAGTCAAAAAATTAAAGCCTTGCATCAACAAGGTTTCTATCAATGAAAGATTTTGTGTCAAATATTACCGCATTCGCTTCTTTATATTTTCTGAAATTAAAATCAAAAAACTCGTTATGAGCCACAGCTAATACAATTGCTGAGTAGTTAGTTTCAGTATCAACCTTTTTAATAATATCAATACCGAATTCTTTATTTACCTCTTTTGCATCTGCCCTTGGATCGAAGACATCTACATTCAGCCCAAACTGTTTTAATTCATTTACAATATCTATCACTTTGCTGTTCCGAATGTCTCCGCAATTTTCCTTAAATGTTATTCCCATTATCAACACACGTGCATCTTTTATCTTATTGCCTTTGGCTATCATTAGTTTTATGAGTTTACCAGCAACGAACTGACCCATAAAATCGTTCACCTTTCTTCCTGATAAAATTACCTGGGGATGATAACCAAGTGAAACAGCTTTATGAGCAAGATAATAAGGGTCAACACTTATGCAATGTCCACCCACAAGTCCTGGTTTAAACTTTAAAAAATTCCACTTCGTTGCAGCCGCTTCCAAAACATCGCTTGTATCAATACCCACACGATCAAAGATCAGTGCTAACTCATTCATAAAAGAAATATTGATGTCACGTTGCGCATTTTCAATAGCTTTTGACGCTTCTGCAACTTTAATGCTCGGCGCCTTATATGTTCCGGCCTCTATAATAGTCTTATATAAGCTGTCCACTTCATCGGCAATTGCTGGTGTTGAACCTGATGTTACCTTTTTAATTGTAGTTAGCGTATTGATTTTATCTCCCGGGTTAATGCGTTCGGGTGAATAACCAACAAAAAAGTCTTTGTTAAACTGCAAACCGGAAAATTTTTCAAGAACAGGAATGCAATCTTCTTCAGTGCATCCCGGGTAGACGGTAGATTCAAAAATAACAATATCCCCGTGCTTTAATACAGATGCAATCATTTCTGAAGCTTGCAAGAGCGCCCTTAAGTCCGGGCAATTATAGCGGTCAATCGGAGTTGGCACCGTTACGATAAAAATGTTTGCCGGCTTAATATGATCTAAACTGTTTGTAAAACAAACACCTTTTGACCCCGGAAAATTAAGGTCACCACTAAAATTTTTTTGAATTTGTTCGGCAGTAACTTCGCAAGTGCTGTCTATTCCGCTTTTAAGTTCGTTTATGCGGCTATCCTTTATGTCAAACCCAATTACCGGAAAATGTTTAGCAAATTCAATAGCAAGGGGCAAGCCTACATATCCCAAACCAATTATGGCAATCCTTTTTTCTGCTAACATTCTATTTTGCTTTAAAGGCCAATAAAGCCCGCTCCAGGTGAATTAGTTCAAAACCTCAAAATAACAGGTTTTTATTGAACCTTCTCTCCATTATACTATTCGCTTTCAGGGTGGCGTTCGTCGGTAGTTATTAAAATGCCGCTATTATCCAAATTTCCCTGTAATTAATTCCTGCCAGAATGCAATATTTTAAAACCTGTGTCGTTTTTTAAGATTCTAAAAGTTCAATTTTTTCAAATGGTAAGGCTGCTGAAAAACTCAATATATTGCATTTTGCTTGCAAGCGTATTTGCTTCATGTCATAAGGGTAGTAGTAAAAGCTCCTGGAAAAAGAAAGACGGTAGCAGCGATGTAACCGGCTGGCATTACAATGATAAAGACCAGGGTGGTTATTATGTTGCCAGGGCAAAGGACGCTAAAACCGGCCCGGGTTTAGTATTTGTACAGGGTGGTACGTTTACAATGGGCGCTACTGAAGAAGACGTTATGGGCGATTGGAATAATATTCCGCGTCGCGTTACCGTAAATTCATTTTTTATAGATAAAACTGAAGTTGCGAACGTGCATTATCGCGAGTATATCCACTGGATTGAAAACGTTTTCTCCGATCCTCAATACCAGGCAGTAGTAGATGGCGCAAAACCTGATACGCTGGTATGGCGCAGCCAGCTGGCCTACAATGAGCCTTATGTGGAATATTATTTTCGACATCCTTCTTATAATTATTATCCTGTGGTTGGTGTTACCTGGCGCCAGGCGCACGATTTTTGTATTTGGCGTACTGACAGGGTGAATGAACTCGCATTGATAAGTGCCGGTTACCAAAATAAAAATCTCGTAAAACAGGAAATGAATGGTGGCGGCCAGGATAACTTCAATACAAAGTCTTATCTAATGGGCGAGTATGAGGGAGTTCCGGGCAAACCAAAGAAAAACCCCTTAAAAGATGCACAAGGCAGACCGAGAACACAGGTTTCATTTGAAGATGGAATATTATTTCCTGATTACCGCTTACCAACAGAAGCAGAATGGGAATATGCAGCCCTTGGTTTGGTGAGTGAAAACCCTGCTCCGCGTAAAAGCGAAAAAAAGAGGGGTGAAGAACTTATTGCTAACAAACAAATTTACGCCTGGAAAAACGATGGATATGATAACCTTCGTGCCACTAAAAAAGGTGCTATGCAAGGTGCTATGCTCGCCAATTTTAAACGCGGCAACGGAGATTACATGGGTACTGCCGGAGGTTTAAATGACCGCTCTGCAATTCCTGCATCTGTTACATCATTCTATCAAAACGGGTTTGGTTTATATAATATGAGCGGAAACGTAAGCGAATGGGTTTCGGACGTATATAGGCCAACAACAGGTCTTGATGAAAGTGATATTAATCCTTATCGCGGTAACGTATTTACCCAGGTTGATATGAGTGGTGGTGAAGGTAATTTGAGAGACAGCCTTGGAAGAATAAAAATGATCCCCGAAAATGATTCGGCGTTAACCGATCGCCGTAATTATCAACATTCCTATGCCATAGATTATCTTGACGGTGATTCAACAAGCCGTGTAACTTATGGCTATGGCATCACCACTTTAATCAGTGATCAAAGCAGGGTTGTAAAAGGCGGAAGCTGGCTGGATATGCCCTATTGGTTAAGCCCTGGTGCACGCCGTTTTCTTGAAGAGTATGAAAGCAGTGCCACCATCGGTTTCCGTTGTGCAATGACACACTATGGCGCACCTGAAGGCATGTCAACAAAAGTTAAAACAGGAAACTTCTTTCCGAGAAGAAGACAGAAAAGATAAAAACAAACATTTGATATAAAAAAGCCGTGTGCATTGCACACGGCTTTTTTATTTAACTAAATTAGTCTCCTTTTATATCACTACTATGCAACGAAGAAAATTTTTAATGAACACATCTGCTGCGTTTACATTTACATCAATTTTTGGTGGCACAAATTTCCTCCATGCTGAAAATAAAAACGGCAGGCTACCACCGCCTGATAACTTTGAATTAAATGAAGCGACAATTGACCAGTTGCAACAATTCATGCAATCAGGAAAGTATACCGCACGCCGCATTACAGAAATGTATTTAAAAAGAATTGAAGCGATAGACAAAAACGGACCGAAGTTAAATGCTGTCATCGAATTAAATCCTGATGCATTGTCCATTGCTGATGCGATGGATGCAGAGCGAAAGGCAGGCAAACTAAGAAGCCTGATGCATGGAATTCCTGTCCTTATAAAAGATAATATTAACACCGGTGATAAGATGATGACCACAGCGGGTGCATCTGCCCTTGAAGGACACCACGCATCGCAGGATGCATTCATTATTCAACAATTAAGAGCATCGGGCGCTGTTTTGTTGGGCAAAACAAATTTGAGTGAATGGGCAAACTTTCGCTCAACCTATTCAACAAGCGGGTGGAGCAGCCGCGGCGGTTTAACAAGATGTCCGTATGTGTTAGACAGAAATACATCCGGTTCAAGTTCGGGTTCGGGTGCTGCTGTTGCTGCTAATTTATGTGCGGTTGCTATTGGTACTGAAACAAACGGCTCGGTGGTTTCTCCTTCTTCAGTAAATGGACTTGTTGGAATAAAACCCACCGTTGGTTTATTAAGCAGAAGCGGCATCATTCCAATATCAGCAACACAAGACACTGCAGGCCCTATGGCAAGAACAGTGAAAGACGCAGCAATATTATTAGGAGCCTTAACCGGTGTTGATGATGCAGACGCTGTTACAAAAAACAGTGCAGATAAATTTAAAAAAGATTATACATCATATTTAACTGCAAGCGGTTTAGAAGGTAAGCGTATCGGAATTGAAAAGTCTTTTCTCGAAGGGAATCAGCAAATTGTTACCGTATATAAAGCTGCAATTGATGTATTAAAACTACTCGGCGCCATAGTTGTTGAGGTTGACCTGCAAAAAGCTTTGAGTGATATTGGCAATGCAGAATTTTTGGTATTGCAATATGAATTTAAGGATGGAGTGAACAGGTATTTATCGTCCTCAAAAGCACCTGTAAAAACATTAAAAGAAGTGATTGAGTTCAATAAAAAAAATGAAGCCTTTGCAATGCCATTTTTTAAACAGGAGATTTTGGAAATGAGTGAAGCAAAAGGTGAACTCACCAGCAGTGAATATAAAGAGGCTTTAAATAAAGTGCTAAGATCGAGATTGATAATTGACGACATAATAAGCGATAATAAACTGGATGCGATTTGCGGTGTTACGAATGGTTTATCGTGGTGTATTGATTTAATAAACGGAGATTATGATACGGGTTTTTCATTTTCGTCACCTGCTGCAATGGCCGGATATCCGCATATAACTGTACCGATGGGAACGGTACACAACTTACCAATAGGTTTTTCCTTTATGGGAGGTGCGTACACTGAACCGCAATTATTATCTCTTGCTTATGCTTTTGAACAAGCTACTAAAAAGAGAATGACACCTTTGTTTTTGAAAACGAGTCTCCCGGAATAAATTTTTGTATATTAATATTACATGCCGGCTACGATTTTGCCAAGCTCTTTCATAGCTTCACCGCTTTCGCCATATTCAACAACGCGTCCAATTTCTTTTCCGTCTTTCAAAACAATGAAGGTTGGAACATCAACTAAATGAAATGTTGTATTAAGATGATCGAAGGTTGTTTTCTCGTCATCAACACCAACTAATGTAATACTACTGTCTGCATAACCTGCAGCATCTGTTAAGCGATAAAATTCGGGCAATAAATTTTGAGTGTCGGGGCACCATGTGCCTGCGAACACAAGCATTTTAAAATCGCTTGCATGTTCTTTAAATGAAGCAACAGCATTTGCATCTGGCCTGCCAAGTTTGTAATTTTTTTGAAACCATGCAAAAGCAGTATCATTTTCAATATCGGTCCGTGTTATTAAACCGCGAAGCACTTTTCTGCCTTTTTCATCATAACTAACCTCGTAAGGGTGAAATGGAGCAGATGCTTTGCTGGTGGTATTTGGTGCTTTGCAAGAGCTGATACAAATGAAAATTACGATAAGCAGTGCAATATTTTTCATGCGCCTAAATTAGCCTGCAATTCTAAAAGAAACAGACGGAATTTTGTTAAGGTTTCAACCAGCTGTACCTGTAGTTCTGCTTTCTTTTTATTATCTTTTAAAAACTGCTTCGCTCCTTCAACAGAATATTTTTGTTGGCGTAACAAATAATAAATAATGCGCAGGTTTTTTACATCTTCCGGGCGAAAGAGCCGGTCACCTTTTTTATTTTTGCGGGGTTTTAATATGTCAAATTCATTTTCCCAAAATCTCAATAGGGAAGGCTTCATGTTAAACCACGATGCTACCTCGCTTATGGGATAATATTGTTTTTGGAAAAGCACGTCATCTTCTGGAATATCAAGCATGGCAACATCGAGGTTAATTTCTTTTAAAGATTTACGTCCGCGCTTTGAAGATTGCTCCGGATTTTTAGAGAGAGGTTTTATCAGTTGCGGCTGTTTTACTTCAGCTTTTTTTTCTTCAATAATTTTTTTGTCAGCATTGTTCTCTTCTTTTTCCAGTTTAGATCGATCCTGCTTTGGCCTGATGACAGCCACCTTGTTCCCCGACTCGCTATTGAATAAATCTAACTGCTGCATATGTAAAGCTACGGATATTTAAAATTGTGCCACTTCTTTGCAAAACGCCGGACACACACTTTAATGTTATGTTTGTAAAAATATTTTTTTCTGAAGGAAATAAAAAAAATATGTGTATGTGGTGCCGGAACAATGGGTTCGGGGATCGCTCAAATTGCAGCGCAAAGCGGCTTTCAGGTCATTCAGTTTGATGTAAATGAAGAAATGCTCTCAAAAAGCAGGCACTCAATTGAAAGTAGTTTGCAAAAGCTGCTCGAAAAGCAAAAAATCACCGCTCAGCAAAAAGAAAATATTATACAAAAAATAGTTTTTACCAACTCAATTAATGAATGTACTGCAGATATAATTGTTGAAGCTGTGATAGAAAATAAAGAAACAAAACAACAGCTGTTCGATCAGCTTTCTGCACTTAACAAAGGCGAGACGATTTTTGCAACCAATACGTCTTCTATTTCAATTAATGAATTAAGTGAAAATAAAAATTACGCAGAGCGATTCGCTGGAATGCATTTTTTCAATCCCGCACAAATAATGAAACTGGTTGAAGTAATTCGCGCAGCAAAAACTTCAGAGGAAGTCATCGAATCATTGATTGCGCTGGCAAAACAACTTGGCAAAATAGCTGTTGTTTGTAATGATGCACCAGGTTTTATTGTTAATCGGGTAGCAAGACATTATTATCTTGAAGCAATGCAGTTGGTTGAAAGAGGCGTTGCCGACATACAAACAATTGATACAGTTATGGAGGCTTCCGGTTTTAAAATGGGGCCTTTCAAACTTATGGATCTTATCGGCATAGATATAAATTATTCAGTAAGCAACATTGTTTGGGAAGCGTTAGGAAAGCCCGCCCGATTAAAACCGTCAATCATACAAAAAGAAAAAGTGGATGCAAACGAAATGGGAAGAAAAACAGGAGAGGGTTTTTATAAATATTAATTTCAGACTGCTGCATAATGAAATATCAAATTAATCCCGGTAAAAAAGTTTTTGTTACAGGTGCAACCGGTCTTCTCGGCTCTCATTTGGTAAAAAAACTTACAGCACAGCACAAGAACATTAAGGCATTATACAGGAATGAAGTTCCGTTCACTGATTCAAATATAGAATGGATAAAAGGTGATTTGTTCGATATAGTGTTATTGGAAGAAACTTTACATGATGTTGATGAGGTCTATCACTGCGCCGGTAAAGTTTCATTTAATCCAAAAGAAAAAAAACAAGTTTTTAAAACGAATATTGAAGGCACGGCAAATATTGTAAATGCCTGTTTAGAAGCAGGTGTAAAAAAATTACTGCATGTAAGTTCGGTTTCAGCATTGGGAAGAATTCGCGAGAATACAATTGTAAACGAAACAATGCAATGGAGTGAAGAAACAAGCAATAGTGCATACGGTGAGAGTAAGTACTTAGCTGAAATGGAAGTGTGGCGCGGCATTGCAGAGGGGTTAAATGCGGTTATTGTAAATCCCACAATCATACTTGGTGCAGGTGATTGGAATAAAGGTTCGTCAGAAATTTTTAGAACAATTTATAAAGAGTTCCCTTATTATGCTGAAGGTGTTACTGGTTTTGTTGACGTGAAGGATGTGGTTGAAGCAATGATTACATTAATGAATAGCAATATTTCTGCAGAGCGTTTTATTATAAGCGCTGAAAATATTTCCTACAAAGAATTATTTGAACTGATCGCCAGCACATTCCATAAAAAACCTCCTTACAAAAAGATAACACCGTTTATGGCTTCAACAATCTGGCGATTAGAAGCCGTGAAAAGTTTATTTACGGGTAAGGCTCCTTTTATAACAAAAGAAACTGCGCATACTGCATTAGCGAAAGTGTATTTCGATAATGGTAAATTATTGAAAACGCTTCCCGGGTTTAAGTATACACCAATGCGGGATGCAATCGAAAGAATCTGTAGCGAATTACTGCAGCTAAACAAGATTGCCAGTAATTAGAAACTTAACGGCACATTTAATTTAATTCCAAAGTTCCGGCCCATATTAAACACACCCTCGCGGCCCGTTAGATTATTTACAGGTAAATATTTAAAGCGGCTTAAGCTGCTTTGATAGGCAACGTCTCCCAGGTTTTCGCTTGTTAAACTAAGTGTGCAAATTGTTTTGCCCTTGCTTACAACATCAGCCGAAATGTTGGCGCCAACGAGCCAGTAATCCGGCGTTGATGTTTCAGTATTATAACCGGTAAACGGATCGTTTTGCGCAAAATTGTAATCGCTTTCAAGACCCGCATAAATATTACGAATGAAATTTCCTTTTCGTAAGACATCAACGCCCACAGTTGTTAATAATCGTGCAGCAGGAACAAAAGGAATATTATCAGAGCCGTCAATTGATTGCGCAAATTTTCCGCGGGTATAAGAAAATGCATTTTTAAAATGCAGCCAATCCAATGGATGAGGATGTATGTCGATACTCACTTCAGCACCATACAAGTTTGCATTCTGCTGTGCAAACTTAAATACCTGTAATTGTTCGCTTGTTTCCGGATCAATCAAAATAGAATCGCCCGCAGTGCTATTTTGAACACGTTCATAAAAAATAAAGTTGTTGATATGATTGTAGAACAAGCTTGCATCAAGCGATATATGTTCTGTTGTTAATTCAAAGCCTGCATCACCTTGCAAACTAACTTCAGATTTCAGATCATTGTTTCCCACTTCATAACGGTTTGTTCCTTCATGCGCTCCGTTACTTGCAAGCTCTGCAAAGTTTGGCGCACGAAATCCTCTCGCAATATTTGCTTTTAATGCAAGCTTCTTTGTTACTTCATAACTTAATCCTGCACTACCCGATATATTCGAGAAGTTTTTTGTGAATGCCGTAAACTTTGTTTGCCCGTCTTGTTCCAGCGCTTTGCCGTCGTCGTGCCTTGTGTCATATCTTATACCACCGCTTAAAGACAATTTATTTTTTGTGTATTGAGAATAAACAAAACCACCAATATCAAACAAACTATAATCAGGAATTAAAACTTCTTCCGCTTTATTTTTGTTGACTTGGTACATTCCTGTTATACCTAATGTTGTCTTCCAATTGTGTATGTAAGGTAAATGCCAGCGAACAGCATAATCGATTGTTTGCAGATCAAACCAGGCGTTTGGTGTTGACACGTCATCAGGATTGCCGAATTCCTGTCTTTGATTGTGCTGGTATCCAACCACAACATCTGCGTTGCTGTTTTTGAATTTAAAGTTATTATCAGAAGTAACTTTAAAGTGGGTGATGTGTTGAAAAGGAATTTCAGGAGTTACCTGTTTGAAATCGTCATTCGATGCAATTGCTTCTTCGACATTTGGCAATGCTTTTACAAACTGTCCCGTACTACTGTCTCTGTTGCCTTCAACAATTCCAAGATGCTGATCAAAATTGCTAAGTAGCAAACGGCTGTGTCCCCAATTGCCGCCATAGCCAATCATTCCACCAAAATTTTGATTATAAAATTTTGAGTTGAACACATATCCATCATACTTATTCTTATAATCCTCTGCGCCTTTATAAGTACCATAGGCATTCCAGCTAAAACCATTTTTTGTACCGCCGATGTTTCCATAAAATCCGCGCAATGCATTATTGGTTTGATACTCGCTTACAAAGTTTGCCTTAATTGTTCCTTCAGGCGCCGCCTGTTGCGATATAATATTTATTACACCCGCTATGGCATCGCTTCCATACGTTAGTGATGCAGGACCCTTTAATACTTCAACACGCTGAACACTGTAATCATCAATTTCAATTCCATGCTCATCACCCCATTGTTGCCCTTCCTGTCGCACACCATCATTTATAGTAAGCACACGGTTGTAACCTAACCCACGAATAAAAGGTTTTGAAATTGCAGGGCCTGTGCTTACCGCATTTACACCCGGTACTAATTTGGTTAAAGCGTCTATTGTATTTGTTGCCGGCGTGTTTAGATAATCCTGCCGTTTAATAACGCTAACAGGTTGAGGATTCTGTTTAATTCTTGTTGCTGATGACACGCCTGTAACTGTTACTGCTTCCTGCTCAACGGCAGTTTGCTCTAAAATGAAATTGTGTTCCTGCGTTTGTCTCACATCAATTGTTTGTGCATTGGATAAATAACCAACGTAAGAAACTTCAACAAGATATTTACCTGGTGGTATGTTATTCACCTGGTAAGTACCATCGGCTTTTGAAATCGTTCCTTTATTTAAATCATGAATCAAGATCGTTGTACCGGCCAATGGTTCACCTGTTTTTGAATCAGTGATCTTTCCAGTAAGTACATAATTTGTTTTGTGTGAAGTTTTACTAAAAGTAGTAGTGTCGTTTTGAGCAACGCCTTGAAAGACGCAAAAACATAAAAGCGATATAATAAATATTTTTTTGAAAATGAAATACTGTGAAGAGGTCATTGTTTAAAGTTTAATGATAACTATGGCTGCAACCTTAAATGAAAATAAGTGTGTCTTAGATCAGCAGACTGCAGGAGGACCTCTTACAGAAGAAACAATTGATAGCGAAGTGAGCGGAGCTGAGATGTAATTATAACAGGCTTCTACAAAAACTACAGGAGTTGAAATTATGGCTAAAGCTATTTCTGCATCGCTGTCTTTTGCAATTTGAAAATCACAGATCGTGCAAGAGAAGTTAGCTTTTAAAACAAACGAATTGTTGTTTTGTTGTTCTGATTGAGTTGAATAGGAAAAATTATGTGTATGAAACGTTTTTACGCCATTAACAAAAACAAGCAGCGCTAATAAAAAGCAAGTGCACAGCTTTTGACTTTTGCTATGATGTAAAAAATTCATCGCCGTAAAATTAATCCAATTTTGCGTTTGCAACGATGTTGTAAAAAACATGAATGGTTAAATTTGCGGCTAACCTTAAATCGTTGCTTTACTTAAAGAGAATTTATTTTTCAGTAAGCTGTTTTAATTTCTCCCACATTTCCGGTATCCGTTTTATCCAAACAAGTTCTTTGCGTTTTGATTGTGCATCAACAGCAGGATAACCGAAATAAGTTTTGTTCCCTGCCAATGTTGAGGGTACTCCGCTTTGAGCAAGTATCACAGCATTCTCGCCGATAGTCAGCGTTTTGCTTACACCAACTTGTCCCCAAAGTGTTACGCCATCTTCAATAACACATGCACCCGCAATACCAACCTGTGCAGCAAATAAACAATTGCGTCCAACGTTTGTATCGTGGCCAATGTGTACAAGGTTATCCATCTTTGTTCCTTTGCCAATTCTTGTTGATGCAGTCACACCGCGATCAATTGTACAGTTAGCACCTATCTCAACATCATCTTCTATAACTACATTACCACAGCTTTGCATTTTTTTATACCATGCTTCGCGATTCTTTTTTGTGTTATAATAAAATGCATCACTACCTATAACAGTTCCAGATTGAATGATAACATTGTTGCCGATTTCTGTATAATCCATCAGTGTAACATTTGGATGAATGATACAATCACTTCCAACTTTTACATCTTTGCCTATGAACACGTTTGGCATTATTACAGTTCGTTCACCGATCACAGCGTTTTCATTTTGCAATTTTTTTGTTGGATGAAAAGGCCTGAAGTGATTTACAATTTTTAAATATGCTTCAAAAGGTTCATCAACAACAAGCAAGTTTTTTCCCTCCGGGACAGTTACATTTTTTGTGTTGATGATGATATGTGTTGCTGCACTGTTTAAACATACATCATAGTATTTTGGATGATCAACAAAACAAACATCGCCTTCTTCAACTTTATGGATCTCATTTATACCGTAAGCCTGCGATGCAGTGTTTCCAATGGTTTCAGCGCTTATCAATTCAGCTATCCATTGTACAGAAACCGGTTGAGGAAATTTCATGAGCAAAAATTTTGAGCGTCAAAGTTAAGCTCTTGTTGTTGCTATAAAGCATTAATGAAATTTGTGAATCTGTTTTTCTGCAGATAAAAATTTTGGCTTTTATGTTTTGATTTTTCTCTTTTCTGATTTCGCAATTCACATGATTAAAAAAAATTGTGAATAAAATTGTTTGAAATTTTTTTTGTATGAGCGAAAACTATATCTAATATTGTGTCGGGAAATTTATTTTCCCAGTTACTTACTAACCCATATATATACAAAGTCTCCCGATATCGGGAGATTTTTTTTTGAATCATGTTTCGTTATTTCATTGTATACAAACCATTCAAAACTTTGTCTCAGTTTACTTCAGTAGAAAATAAAAAAACGCTTGCTGATTATTTCTCTGTTCCTAAAAATGTTTATCCTGTTGGAAGATTAGATGAAGACAGTGAAGGTTTGTTGATATTAACGAATGATGCAAAACTGAATCATCGTTTATTAGATCCGCGTTTTGAACATGAGAGAGAATATTGGGTACAGGTAGAAGGTGAAATAACTGGCGAAGCTGTGATGCAAATGCAGCAAGGGTTACAACTTAACATAAAAGGAAGCACGGAACAAATGAAACCCTGCGTGGTAATTGTATTTGAAAAAGCACCCGAGGTAGCTGAGCGCATTCCGCCCGTTCGTTACAGAACATCTGTTCCAACTTCATGGATAAAAATAATTTTAAAAGAAGGTAAGAACAGGCAGGTAAGAAAGATGACAGCACATGTTGGTTTTCCAACGTTGCGGTTAATACGTTATCGCATTGAAGAGATAGAGCTTAAAGACATGAAGTCTGCAACCATGATTGAGCTTTCACAAAAATCGATTTATAAAAAATTGTTTCATGGAAGAGATGTATGAAGTGAGTGATGGTGAATATTACATCACAACAAATATTTTAAAACTGGACGTTGATATTATTCATAAATTTCTTTCCAAAGAATCATACTGGGCTAAAGACATTCCAAAACCTGTTGTTGAAAAATCGATCTCCAATTCTTTGTGCTTTGGTCTGTTTTATAAAGATGAACAGATCGGTTTTGCAAGATTAGTAACTGACAAAGCAACTTTTGCATATCTCGCAGATGTTTTTGTAGTGAAAGCACATCGAGGAAAGGGATTATCAAAGTGGCTGATGAAAACAATCCAGTCACATCCCGAATTGCAAAATTTGCGGCGCTGGATATTGACTACAAAAGATGCGCATGGATTATACGAACAATTAGGCTGGATAAAACCACCCGATGACTATGTGTATCGTTTTATGATGCGGCATAATCCTGATGTTTATCAAAAGACAGAGAGCCAGGAAGACAGAAAGTTGGAAAGAAAATAGCTGACGATATGCACTCAATCTTTTATTTATAAAAACAAAAAATCCGAAAGAGCTTTAATCTTCTGGACTTTCGGATTGTTGACCTTTCAACTTCTCTATACATTCAACATAAGCGGCATCACCAACATAAGTAATTCTTCATTTTCAGTTTGCTCAGTTGGTTTTATTATACCGGCTTTGTTCGGTGTAGATAATTCAATAACCACATCTTCACTGTCGGATGCATTTAATAACTCAATCAAAAATTTTGCATTAAAAGCAATTTGCAGATCTTCTCCGTCGTATTCGCAATTCATTCTCTCAGTTCCTTCAGAACTAAAATCTACATCTTGTGCGGCCAGTGTAAGTTCACTTCCATTAATGCTTAGCACTACCTGGTTAGTGCTTTTGTTGCTGAAAATATTGATGCGGCGTAACGCACTTTGAAAATCGCTTCGGTTAACAGTAAGCTTATAAGGATTGTCTGTAGGTATTACCACTTTATAATCTGGGAAACGTGCATCAATCAAGCGGCAACTTAAGTGCGTATCACCATGTTTTACAAAAAAATGGTTATTGTTATAACTGATGCTTAACTCTTCATCATTATCCGGCAAAGTGTTTTTTAATAAGCTTAAAGGTTTTTTAGGAACAATGAAATCATCCGTCTTTGAATTGGTAACATCTGTTCTCTTGTAACGCACTAACCTGTGTGCATCAGTTGCAACAAATTGCAAAGCTCCTTTCGACAGCTCGAAAAAAATACCTGTCATCGCAGGACGAAGATCATCATTGCTCACCGCAAATAATGTTTTATTTATTCCATTAAGCAAAGCGCTGCTGGTTACTGTGAAACTATTGGCATCATCTGCTGCCGGCGCCTTTGGAAAATTGTCGGGGTTTTCGCCCATTACTTTATACTTACCATTATCGCTGGTAATTTCAACCTGGAAGTTTTTATCAATATTAAACGTGAGCGGTTGGTCAGAAATATTTTTAAGCGAATCAATAAGTATACGTGCAGGAATGCAAATTTTACCATTGGTTTTGCTTTCAACATCCATTTGCACACCCATCACCGTTTCAAGGTCTGTTGCAACAACGGTAAGTTTTTTATCTTGAATGTCAAATAAAAAATCTTCAAGAATTGGTAACACCGTATTGGCATTAATTACGCCATTTATTTGCTGTAAGTGTTTTAATAGTGCTGAAGAAGAAACAATAAATTTCATCTTTTATAATTTAATTTCTATAGAGAATAAACAGTTTTTGATTTACTTCAGTTAGAGCAAACCTAAATCAAAATGTTTACATGCCCGCGGCTTAGTTAGAACGATTAATACGGAAATCTAAAATGTGAATTGTTTGTGCTTAATTTTTATGCAGAGATGGCCGAAGAAAGAATTTGCGAAATCTTTTCTTTCACAAGTGGCTTAACAATGTAATCCTGAACGCAGTTGTATTTTTTTGAATACTCTCTGTCTTGGTCATTCATAGATGAGGTTACAAGGAAGACCTGTATTTCCTTTGACAGGCTTTGCTTTAATAATTGGTAAACATCCAAAAATTGCCAGCCATTCATAACAGGCATATTCACGTCCAGCAAAATCACATCTGGTAATTCAGAAGGATTCTTCATATTTTTTTCGAGAAAATGATAAGCCTCCTGGCCGTTTGAATAAACTTTTATTTGATTAACGTAACCGGTGGATTCGAGCGTTTTGCAAGCAACGAACTGGTAGATAGTGTCGTCATCAATTAAGAGTACATCAAGTTTGGTTTTGTACATAGGATTTCGTATTGGAACGTCAAATTACGCCATTCTTAATAAGATTAAAAAAAATTTTTCATCCAGAAAAGAAATTCTCATGCCCGATTGGTATAAAAGTACTTGATTTGTTACCTGCTAAACTTTTTACAAAAATGAAGAAATTTTTTTTGTTATTCTTATTTATACCCATTTTTTTAAAAGCGCAGCTTTCGGTTCAGCAAATCATGCGTGATCCAAACTGGATCGGCACCTCACCATCCGAGGTTTTTTGGGGCTACGATAATAATTCGGTTTATTTTAAATGGAATCCTGACAAAAATATAAGTGATTCATTTTACAGCTACGGGTTACGTAACCGGAAGATTGAAAAAGCCCGATACATACATGCCGTTCTTGCGCGGGATATTGCAAACGGAAATTATAATACCTCAAAAAGCAAGATTGCATTTATTCATAATGGAGACGTGTACCTGCTTAATGTCATCAGCAAACAATTATTACGTATTACTCAAACAGCTGATGAAGAACAAAATCCGGTTTTTTTGCAAGATGACAACATCATAGTATACCGGCTAAACAATAATCTATATGCCTGGAATGCAATAAAAGGCAGTTCAGTTCAGCTTACCCGCTTTGAAAATATAAACGCGCCATCTGATGATAAAGAACTAACGAAACAGCAAAAATGGTTAGATGAGCAAGCGTTGCAAACATCAGCTGTAATTAAAGAAAGAAAAGATAAAAGAGATAAGGCAAAAGCATTTCTTGACAGTAATAAAGAAGAAAAGGCGTTGCGAATTATTTATATCGGCAATAAAGAACTGATCAATTTAAAAATTAGCCCGGACGAAAGGTTTGTAACCTATACACTTTATGAAAAGAGTGAGAAAGAAAGGGAAACATTTGTGCCTTCATATGTAACGCAAGATGGTTATACAAAAGAAATTCCATCCTATAGTAAAGCCGGAAGGCCGGAAGGTAGTTATAACTTTTATGTGTTTGACAGATTGAAAGATACGGTGATAAGTGTGCAGATTGATTCAATTCCTTTTTACAAATTAATTCCTGAATACGCAAGCTTTTACCCGAATGAATTAAATGATTCAACCTTTTTTGAAAGAAAGCTGAACGTTCAATCTGTGTTGTGGAATGAAGATGCCACAATGTGTGTGATTGATATTTTTTCATTGGATAACAAAGACAGGTGGATAATGCAGCTTAATGCAGCAACAGGAAAACTTACTCTGTTGGATCATCAGCATGATGATGCATGGATAGCAGGTCCCGGCATTGCGTGGCTTGAAGCGGCCAATATTGGGTGGATAAATAACAGCACAATTTATTTTCAAAGTGAAGCGACAGGTTACTCGCATTTATATAGCTATAATTTAAGTGCTCATCAGCGTGCAGCATTAACAAGCGGCAACTATGAAATTCAAAGGGCAATTTTAAGTAAAGACAAAAATCACTTTTATATCATCAGCAATGAAGAAGATCCTGCTAAGCAAAATATTTATCGTATTAATGCTGATGGAAGCAATAAAGTAAAACTTACATCAATGGTTGGCGGATATGAAATGACTATCTCTCCGGACGAAAAATATTTGGCTTATCGGTATTCGTATCAAACTAAACCATGGGAATTATACCTGCAGGACCTGCAGGGAATTAATGCAAGCGCAAAGCCGCAACAATTAACAGATAAAGCGATGAGTGATTCGTTCAACGCCTATCAATGGCGGGATACAAAAATCTTTTCATTTAAAGACAGGGACGGACTTGATGTGCATGCACGTATTTATGAACCAAGACCTGGAACAAAAAACAATGCAGCTGTAATTTTTGTGCATGGCGCCGGTTATTTACAAAACGTAGATTATTGGTGGAGTTATTATTTCCGTGAAATGATGTTCAATAATCTGCTTGCAGATAAAGGTTATACGGTTTTAGATATTGATTATCGCGGAAGCGCAGGTTATGGGCGTGACTGGCGCACTGCAATATACCGGTATATGGGCGGCAAAGATCTGGATGACGAGGTTGATGCCGCACATTATCTCGTTCAAAATTTTGGGATCGATTCAACGCGCATTGGTATGTATGGCGGCAGTTATGGCGGCTTTATGACGCTGATGGCAATGTTCACAACACCTGGCGTTTTTAAAGCGGGCGCAGCATTGCGGCCTGTAACAGACTGGGCTCACTATGACCATGAATATACTGCCGCAATTTTAAATGAACCTTTTACTGACAGCATCGCTTATGCAAGATCCTCGCCGATTAATTTTGCGAACGGCCTGAAAAATCATTTGCTTATTTGTCACGGCATGGTAGATGAAAATGTGCATTTCCAGGATGCTGTTCGTTTAACCCAACGATTGATTGAAATAGGAAAAGATAACTGGCAGCTTGCAGTTTACCCTGTGGAAGATCATGGATTTGTTGAACCGAGCAGTTGGACTGACGAATACAAACGCATTTTGAAATTGTTTGACGATAATTTGTTGAAATAGCCTGACAGATGCTCATTGATAAAAGAATGAACGTCCTATTAGTGTTTGCTTTCCCGCGCTGCTTCAAAAACATTTGTATTCGGTTTCGCTGACCCTATTTGAGGCACGTCCTCTTTTGAGGAAATATCTACACCAACATGATGCGTTTGCACCATCTTCCACCCCTGGAAACCTGCATACAACATAACAAGAAAGCCAAATGATGAAATCAAAAGGCCTGATTGAACAGGCGGGTTTGGGCTGTTGTAGTAAGAATAATTTATAGCAGCATTAGCGCCAAAAAGACCAACCTGAACGGCATTTGCAATCATGTGCTTCATACCGGTTGCCTTGGCATCTGACCGTGTGGGAATGACGAGCCAGTCAACAACACCGGGCAGAACGGCTACCACAGCCATTATAAGGCCGGCACAATTCGCAATAAATTCAATCTTAAACCAAAAAACGTTTTTTGTTGAAATGTAAACAATAGCACAAACCAGGGTGCTTGTAAAAAAAGCTATGGGGAATGGCACTAGCATCGGGTGAACAGGATGGCCGAATAATCTTACTTTGCTTTGCATATTAATAATGCCGAAAAAAATGTGCCATTACTTAGTTTTTTTGATATCAGCTTTCCTGAAACATCAATACTCGCCGATGTTTTTTTACGTACTTATGATTCTAAAGAACAAAACACGAACCGAAAAAGCCACTCCTGCAATTGACATTATTAGAATTCGTTTTAGAAACTTGCTTTAACATAAGCAATTTAGGTTTAGGTTAAATGAGCCCGTTCTTTCCAGAACGGGTTTTATGTTTCTATATCTTATCTTTAAAAATTAATACTCGCTTTGCCTTGTGAAATAATAAATTGATGGCGCACAAAAAATGTTTTCTTTTTATTGCTTTTTTGTTTTGCTACCCTTTCGTGTTCGCCCAAACTGGTGAGACGGACAGCTTAAAAAAAGTTCTGACAACAGCAAAAGATGATAAAGAACGCGTATCTGTACTGGAAAACCTCAGCTATGCTTATTTGTCCACATCCCCTGATACTGCGTTGCAATATGCATTGCAGGGCCTGCAGCTTGCACAGGATATTGATTATCCAAAAGGCGAAGCCATTTGTACCAACGCGATCGGTAATGTCTATTTTCATACGGGAGATCATGCAAAGGCGTTGGAAATGTATCTGCGCTATCTTCAAATGAAAGAAAATCTTAAAGACTTTAATAACCTCGCCATTGCTTACTTTAATATAGGATCAACCTACACAGAAGAAGGAGACTACACACATGCGTTGTACTATCTTTCCAAAGCAAAAAAAGAAGATGACAAATTAAAAGATACCTCTGCAATTTTATATGATGTTTATTCTTTAGCAAGTACCTACCTGCGTATGCAACGAAACGATTCAGCTTTATTTTACGCTGATCAGTCGTATAAACTTGCTAAATATCTTAATGATGAAGATATGATTGGCACTGTACTTAACACCTACGGAGAAATATATCTTGTAATGAATGATTTACCGCGGGCAGAAAATTATTACAGGCAAAGTATGCCCTACGTAGAAGCTGCAAGTGATCTTGAAGTAATTAACGCTAATTATTATGGCCTCGCTAAAGTATACAAACAAAAGGGAATGTTAGATTCATCTATTCATTATGCGAGGAAATCTTATCTTATAGCACGCTCTTCCCTGTTTTTTAAGCAGGCTTTTGAAGTAAGCGGTTTCTTAAGCGAATTATTTAAAGAAAAAAATAAGTACGACAGTGCGTTTCATTACCAGCAACTAAGCATTGACATTAAAGACAGCCTTTTTAATATAGAGCAGGTAAAAAAAGTGCAGAACCTCAAGTTCCAGGAGCAGCAAAGGCAACAGACGATAGAAACACAAAGAATAAAATTTCATAACACTGTAAAGCTGTTAATTGCAACAGCAATTTCAATCACTATTCTCATTATTGCAATTGTTTTATACCGTCACAACAAACAAAACCAAAGGGCAAATATTTTACTTACTGATCAAAAAAATAAAATTGAAAGTACGCTGGCGGAGTTAAAAGCAACCCAGGCGCAGCTTATACAATCAGAAAAAATGGCAAGCCTTGGTGAGCTCACTGCAGGCATCGCTCATGAAATACAAAACCCGTTGAACTTTGTAAATAATTTCTCAGAAGTAAATGCAGAACTGATTTCAGAAATGAAACTTGAATTAGAAAAAGGAAATATAGATGAAGTAAAAGCTATTATTACCGACCTGCAGGAAAATGAAAAGAAAATAAATCACCATGGTATGCGGGCCGATGCTATCGTAAAAGGTATGCTGCAACATTCCCGCATGAGTACCGGTCAAAAAGAAGCGTCGGACATAAATGCTTTGTGTGACGAATATCTACGATTAAGTTATCACGGACTGCGTGCAAAAGACAAAAGCTTTAACGCAGAATTGAAGGCAGACTTTGACGGTTCAATTGACAAGATTGAAATTATTCCGCAGGATATCGGGCGAGTACTTTTGAATTTATTTAATAATGCTTTCTATGCAGTAAATGAAAAGAAGAATACGGCAGGTGAAAAGTTTCAGCCGATGGTTTCAGTTGTAACTAAAAATCTGAATGATAAGATTGAAATTAAAATTG
>JADMIO010904394.1_pt1 | contig 25649 bp, 22 predicted proteins | sample 8958161 | NCBI WGS metagenome assembly JADMIO01 (sample SAMN16585339, study PRJNA669376) | soil metagenome | isolation source: Crop rotation soil | place: USA: Cullars Rotation, Alabama | collected 2011 | reverse complement strand
GACAACTTGTCCACGTGGAATTCTAAGCTTAGGATCCCAATGTGCTGGAAAGATGTCGCTTTTCCCCATTTGAGAAAAGCTTTAAGTGAATCCACTGAGCCCATGTCCACTTCACCCAAATCGATAGCACCATTCTGATCGGCCTTCGGTTCCTTCGAGAAGTCCATGCTTGGAGAAATACGCATCCGATAAACATGCTCCCAAGAGAACATACCAAGTTCAACCACGATGTTTACGTTGGACGAACTCTGCACCTTGTTCATCTGTTGCAGATTTGGAACTGCAAATGGCTCAAGGTTGTTTTTTGCATTCAAATAAACGAGAATTGTCCAGTTTGTAACAACTGCTTGTGCACGTACTGGGCTGAAGAGCGCGACCAATGCAATCGCCAGGATTGATGTAAAAACTCTATGACGATGATACATAATTCTCATAATTGACTCCTATTTGGATACTTCGCGCTTTATCAATGTCTCTAATAAATCTTCGTACTGTAGGGCCTTGGCGATCGCATTTCCAACGCTCTCGGATATGCCAAGATTCTTCTCATTGAACTCCTTGTTCGCCGTGAAAATTTTGCTTTTCGAGGTGGGATCTTCTGTAACCTTGTATTGAAACTTTTGGAAAAAATCGTATGAGATTGCTTCGGTGGTGTCCGCCGTGAATTCTTCGCAAAGAGTCGCCACAACCTTTGCAAGGGTGTCGTTATCTCCAACGGAGAGCTTTCCAACAAATGCAAAACCACCAATGAAACGTGTTATTAACGAGGCAAGGTGCTTAGATTGCTCACTCCCCATCCCTCGGAGGAACGTCATGAACTTGAGCTCGGCTGAAGTTATTCCTCTAGCGTCCGGTTCCACGGACACCTCTTCGTAAAGATCTGGGAACAAAACTACAAAGGTGGGTTTGCTAGGTGCTTTGGAGTCTTTTCCGGAACCGGCGCCAGCCAGTCCTTCATGCTCAGATGTTGGTGTCACTTCCTTTTCATGCGATTTGTCAGACTTGTCGTGCATGATGGGCGTGAGCATTGCGTAATCGTAGACTGCTTCCAGAAGAATTTTCTCAAATGAAGTAATGGTATCGTTTCCAAGTTTTGCGCTTATGTCTGGTTTACTAATAGTTGTCCCTCCACGGTCGACAAATGTCCCTTCTAAGTACGACTGCATGTAAGCAAATAAGATGGCATCGAGTCGGATATCGATAATCTTTTTGTTCGGTTTCTCCGCAGCCATTTGCATTGAGTGCAGGCTTTCCAACATCGCTTCCTGCCGAACTGGATCGTCATAAATCGTATTGATGGAGCGGGCGATATTTGACGCGAGCTTTCGCGCCTTCAGGATATTTAGGGATTTGTTCCGCTTTCCGGTGCGATGGACTTCTTCTCGGGTCGCTTCCAAAAGTCGTTTAACGCTCGGGTCTTTGATGAAATCCTTGCTTAAGGGTGCGCTGAAGTCCCTGTATCTGAATGTAATGCTTCGCGTCTTGCCCGCACTCGGATCATAAAGAGTTCGCCGAAACTCTGTGATTTGAGCGTCGGCGGCGCGAGCAAGACTCAATTCGTTGTCTCGGCCGTTGCCGGCGGCGCGGTTCAGCAACTCAAGACCGGAATAGTGATTTACGACGACCGATTCGGGAAGTGCTCCTTCCGCTCGCTCAACATTAAGGTTCTCGATGATAATTGCGGCAGGATGTGCGATTTCTTCCCTCGTTCGGGAAGGCTCTACCCTGAAGTCTTCCAGTTTTGTGACGCCGATCGTATTCTCAAGCATCTTGACCGGAAGGACGACGTCCTTTGACAAATTTAAGCAACCAGTCGTAGTAAGCAGCATGGCCAAAGCAGAGATTAGCGCTCCGCTGTGCATCTGACAGAATCCTTTGAGACAGTAAATCCGATGATGAGTATTGCCCATTCTCGCCTCCTTTTTGTTCTGCTTCAGCTGAAAACGCCGGTTTGAGGATTGAGCTTACGCACTGATGCCCATAAAAAAGGCACAGTGTGATATGAGTCAAGCAGAACGGCGCCATTTCACTGGCGAAGAAAAAGTGAAGATTCTCCGGCTGCATCTGCTGGAAGGCAAAGCGGTGTCGGAGCTATGCGAGCAACACAAGATCAACCCCAGCCTGTTCTATCAATGGCAGCGAACCTTTTTTGAGAATGGTTCAAAGGCCTTTGAAGGGTCAGGCAACTCCCGCAGCGATAACAAATTGGAGAAACAGGTCGAGGCGTTGGAGTCGCGGCTCCAACGCAAGCATGAGGTGCTCTCGGAGTTGATGGAGGAGCATATCCGTTTAAAAAAAGATCTTGGGGAGCTCTGAACGCGACATGGATCGCCCACGACATCCGGGACGAATTGGTCGACTTCGTGCGGCATTGGGCGCAACGCAGCGAGATCTCTTACGAGCAATTGTTGCGCTGGATTCAACTGTCGTCGCGCAAATTCCGGGACTGGCGTTGCCGCTATGGCAAAGCCAACGAGCACAATCACCTGGTGCCGCGCGATCATTGGCTGGAGAAGTGGGAGAAGGAGGCGATCGTGAAGTTCTTTCACGAGTATCCCCTGGAAGGCTATCGGCGGTTGTGTTTCATGATGCTCGACCGGGACATTGTGGCGGTCAGTCCGGCCAGCGTCTATCGGGTGCTCAAGGCCGAAGGGCTCTTGGCCAATCGGTGGAACAAACCCTCGCGCAAGGGCACGGGGTTTGTGCAGCCGCTGGCGCCGCACGATCATTGGCACATCGACTTTTCCTACGTGAACGTGGGCGGAACCTTCTACTACCTGTGCAGCATCCTGGACGGGTGTTCGCGCTCCATCGTGCACTGGGAAATTCGGGATGCGATGAAGGAAGCCGATGCCGAGTTGGTGCTGCAACGGGCCCGGGAGAAGTTTCCCCAAGCCCGGCCGCGGATCATCTCCGACAATGGCCCGCAATTCGTGGCGAAGGATTTCAAAGAGTACCTTCGCCAGTGGCAGACCGCCCATGTCCTGACCAGTCCGCACTACCCGCAGAGCAACGGAAAACTCGAGCGGTATCACCGGACTTTGAAGGAACAAGCGATTCGGCCCAAGACGCCGCTGACGCTGGAGGATGCTCGACGGGTAGTCGGGGAGTTCGTGGACCACTACAACACGGTGCGGTTGCACAGCGCACTGGGTTACGTCACGCCACAAGATCGGCTGGAAGGGCGGCATACCGAGATCTATGCCTCGCGGGATCGCAAGCTGGAGGCCGCGCGCGAAGCTCGTCGGCAGCGCCGAGCCAACCCGCAGTTTTCGTTGTGAACAATCCGGCCTTGGCACGAAGTGGCCGCCGAGTAAAACTCAACGTCGTTCACTCGGAGGATAGGGCTCTGCTGGGAAGCAACCCGAGCGCCGCGGTGAACTCGAATACCGCAGGCTTGGGTGGCTTCGGCCGCCCAGGCCGGCTTCCTGCGGGATCGACAACAATGCGAAAAATCCCAGGGGTTCGGGGACAGAGTCCCCGAGTTGTTCCCCAATCAAACCAAAACAGAAAACCGTGGCGGAAGTGCGTTAGCCATTTCGACCTTCCGGCGTTTCACGCTGAACCAGTACATTTTCGTATCGATTTCGCTTGCTGGGCAGATGGTTTCACAGAGCTTGCCTACGTCGTCAAGAAGAAACAACGAAACAACCGATTTTGGGCGACGGTTCGATCAATTGCGTTTACGATCTCATACCAGTCGGAGAGCCACAGAGGCTTTACCGCGTCGTTAGCGGATGCTCTCTCCAACAGTGAGGAAAGTTGTTTGATTGCAAATGCAACCTCCGGGGACACTCCGACGAGACTCGGGCCGTTTTTTCTCAAAGCCAGATGAGTTCGGCCGAATTGACCTGAGCCTGTCGGATGATGAGAGTGAATCGGCTCTCGCTTTATATGGGTCGATTCATGCGTCTTCTCCGCCGCCAAACAGCGGAGACAAATCCGCATCATCAAGTGCCATCAACTTCACCTGCTTCGCGTCACCCAGTGAGAACGCCCGTTCCAGGAAATGGCGGGCATCTTCCAGTTGGCCAAGCTGAGATGCGTAACAGGCCAGGTTGTAGGCGATAAGCCAGTGATCGGGGAATAAAGTGGCCGCCGGCAGCAGCAGCGCCTGAGCCTCTTTCGTGCGCCTCATTTCGTGCAGCGCGAATGAGCGATGAATCCAGCCTTCAGGCTCGCCTGGCAAATGCTTCGCAAGAGACTCCGCCACGACCAGCGCCAACTCCCAGTGTTTCGCCGCCGAATACACACCGAAACGTAGTTTTAAGACATCCGGATGGGCGCGAAGTTGTGGCGCGATGCTCTCAAGTTCATCGTTCGCAGATTGCCAGTCGCCCAGTTCAAGCCAGCCTTGAGCGGCTGTTAATCGTCGCAATTCGGGTAAGGGCAATGGCGTGATCATCTGAACCAGAGTCGTGTGCCGGGCCTCGCTCTGCGCAACACCATAAACGTGTGGCCTCTTTGCGGGCTTCACCGGCATTCGACCGCTTTAGACGGTGCCGGCGGCCGCGGTGATCGGTCCAGCGGACTTCGTGCCGTACATACTACTTGCCGTCGTGGCGCCGGACGCTGCGGAATATTTTAACGCGCCCACTGCTGGCGGAGGGCATTGTCCGTTATTTAACGGGCTTTGATCGGTTCCTTTGCTTCAACGCCTCCGCCTTGGTTTAGGTGGAGGTATTGGAATTTCACAGGCCACGCCGAGCCGGGTTGCGATATGCTTTCGGTTTCTATCGTCTCGGTGATGTTGCCCGCGGCGTCTTTATGAACAGTGACGCTTTTGTGAAACTGGGTCTGGACACAGCCGCCGAACAGGAACGCTATAGGGATGATCAGTGCGGGTTTGATGAGATGGGCCATGATATTCGTCAATAATAGCCGAGGACCAGATAATTCCACCTGCTTTTGTCGCCCCACGAGAACACCCCGATCTTGGATGCTCGCTTTTCCAACACGCCGAGCGCGAGCAACCGGTCGATCGCTTCTCCCGCCAAATCAAACGGCGCCGTCAAATCTTAGGCGTGACAGCGTCACTTCTCGTGTCCGCTGAGGAATAGTGGGGACAAATCCTGATCATCGATGCTGAATCGCAGTTTCAGAACATCGCGATCGGCGCGAAGCTGCGGCGTGGTGTTCTCAAGCTCATCGTTCGCTGATTGCCAATCGCCGAGTTCGAGCCAGTCTTGGGCGGCTTGGAAATGGCGATAATCGGCGGGTGACATTGGGGCGGAATAATCGTTGGGACCGGAAAAACGCGCAACTTCCAAAGAAAAGCGGAGCGACATAACCAACATTCGGCTCGCCAAGGCGGTCGGAATGTGTTCCGATCACTTCTCCCAGAGAACCCCATGAACCCCGCGCGTCAATTCCGGGCAACAGCCACACGACCGTTCCTTCGCGCATTGACTTGCAGGGCGTTTTTCTTGTTAGTAAGAAATCGATCATCTTCGCTCCATTCTCGGGTTTTGTCTCTGCGCTGGAAACGCGGCTTGATAGCGGTGGTTTTGTTGCCGTCGCTACTCCTCCAATCAGCAATCGGCCAGGTCATAATCAACGAAATCCTAGCCCGCAACGACACCATCCTCCCTTTACGCAGCGCGCTGGATTATGCGCCCGATTACATCGAACTCTACAATGCGGGCACCAACGACGTGGATCTGGGCCTAGATGGCTGGAGCGTGGCGGTCGAGCGGGACAAGGCCACCAATTATTTCAGCGTGGGCACGGTCATTGAAAAAGAAAGCTTCCTGCTGATCTTCTGTGACAAGAACACGAATTTGCCGGGCTACCACACTTTTTTCAATCTCGAAGCGAGGGGTGACACGGTCACGCTTCGCCGGGGAGCGGTGACCAATGAAGTCCTCCGGTTCGGCCTGCAAATCCCCGACTACGCCATCGGCCGCGTGCCGGGCGCCAATACCAACAGTCCGTTCACCTTGATTTATCCTTCCCCGTGCGGCGGCACGATTCCCTGCACAACCAACACGAAGGCCATATTTGTCGGACCTCCCACGAGCAGCAACCGACTCTCCCTGAAAATTAACGAATGGGTCGCAAACGATACGACAGGCATCGGACGTGATACCAACGACTGGTTTGAAGTTTACAATCCGTCAAACGCCATTGTGCAACTGAGCGGATTGGTTTTCGCGGACGCCGGCTCGGTTGCCTTGATTGGCAACCCATTGGCTCTTCCGCCGGTGCGTCCACTCTCCTTCATCGGCCCACTCGGCTACATCCAGATGTATGCCAACGGAGGCAAGGACGCCGACGAGGTCGATTTCAGTCTCAGCAGCACCTCTGGCGATCAGATTTTTATCTATGCAGCCGATCGGGCCACGCAGATTGACCATGTTACTTTCGGCCCGCAACGTGCCCCCAACATTTCCCGCGGACGCATCCCGGACGGGGAGGACGATCAGATTGAACTGCCGAGCTCCACCCCGCGGGAGAGCAATTTTGGGCGGATCGACGAAATTCTTATCACCGAGATTCTGACCCACACCGACCTGCCGTTGGAAGACGCGGTGGAGTTTCACAATGTCACTACCACCAACGTCAACGTGGGCGGCTGGTGGTTAAGCAATCAAAGGGATAATCCCAAGAAATATCGCATCCCAGGGGGCACCGTCGTGGCCCCGGGACATTTCCTAGTCATTTACCAATATCAGTTTAATGGGCCCACCGCCGATCAGCCCTTCACTTTTAATTCCGCGAACGGCGACGAATGCTGGCTGTTCCGCACCAAACCGGATGGCTCGCTCACCGGCTATCTCCGGGGCATCAGCTTCGGCCCCGCGCAAAACGGGGTTTCCTTTTGTCGTTACGTCACGTCGGCCGGAGATGAAGAAATCACGGCATCGAGCGCTCTTTCTTTCGGCACTTCGGTGACCGCCACGGACCCGCCGACTTATTTGGGGATTTTCCGCACCGGCACCGGCGCGACGAATCCACCGCCCCGGGTCGGCCCGGTGGTTATCAGTGAGATACATTACCACCCATCCCCGATCGTCTCGGGCACGAACCTACTGGACGACAGCCTCAACGAATTCATCGAGATCTTTAATGCCAGCAACGAGGTGGTGCCGCTCTACGATCCGAGGATTTACTATGACAATGGCGAAATCTATGCCGATGGTCGCACGAATACCTGGCGGCTGCGTGGGGAAGTGGATTATGAGTTTCCCGCCGAATTGCTCACGATTCCTCCGAAAGGCTTTGTTTTAGTCGTCCACTTCGATCCCGTCACCAATCTCGATCAGGTGATGATCTTCCGAAACAAGTTCCCAAGTCTTCCGATGGACGCGCGGCTCTTCGGCCCTTATCGGGGCGAGCTCGGGAACAGTAGCGGCGACGTGGACTTGCGGAGACCCGATGTACCCCAGGGCCCGGGGCGACCGGATTTTCGTTTGGTGCCTTACATCACCGAAGATCGTGTGGTTTACAACGATCACGCGCCGTGGCCGTCGTCAGCCGACGGAGGAGGCCACTCTCTACAACGCAAGTCGGCCTACGAATACGGCAATGACCCCATCAACTGGGCAGGCAACGATCCAACCCCCGGCCGCATGACCTATTCTCGCCCGAACATCACCACGCAGCCGGCGAGCCAGACTGTGAACGTGGGTCAGAGCGTGAGCTTCAGCGTGACGGCCACGGGAAGCGAGCCGTTGAGCTACCATTGGTTCAAGGATGGCACGATCATCCCGGGTGCGACCAATGCCTACTATTCAATTCCGGCGGTGGCCGACTCAGACGCTGGGACTTATTCCGTGGTGGTGACGGACTCAGTGGAGACCGAGACGAGTACCAATGCGGCGTTGACGGTGCTTAGTGTGCCGGTGTTCACTACGCACCCGTTAAGCCAGACCGTGGGCGTCGGCAGCAATCTGACGTTGTCCGCATCGGCTTACGGCGCACCACCGCTGGTTTTCCAATGGTATTTCAACGACTCTCCTGTCGGTCCGCCTGCCACGGACACAAATGTCTCGTTCCATACCCTCACAAACATCCAAACCAACAAGGCGGGCAACTACAGGGTACGTGTGTTCAATGGGTATGGTAGCGCGACAAGCTCCAACGCGGCATTAAGCGTAGTGGTGTTTCCGCCACGAATAGAATTCTCGCCATCAAATCAAAATCCACTGCTTGGTGGTAGTGCCAATTTCACCGTATCCGTTACCGGAACACCGCCATTCCGATATCAATGGCAGTTCAACGGCGCAATCATCAACGGCGCCACCAACGCCTCATATACTATTCAGGCGGTTACCGAATCGGATAGCGGGAATTATTCGGTAGTGGTAGCGAACTCAGCGGGGAGTGCAACGAGTGGAAGCGCAATTCTGTCGGTGATTGTTCCGCCCACTTTGGGATTGCAAATTTTGGCCAATTATCCGCTTTTGAGCCTGACCGGTATGTTGGGCAGCAATTTCACCGTTCAATATAACGGCAACTTGGCGGCCACCAACTGGATCAACCTGCGTTCCATCTCCAACCTGTCCAGCAATCCGTATCAGCTCCTAGACACTGCAGGAAGCACTCGGCCAGGGCGGTATTATCGAGCGGTGATGCAGTGAGGTGAGGCGGAACGATGTGCGAAGTTGTGGCGTGATGTTCTCAAGCTCACCGTTCGCAGACTGCAGTCGCCGAGTTCAAGCCAGCCTTGAGTGGCTTGAAAATGGCGAACTCTGAATTCAACGCTCGCTACGAAGCCCCAACCAAGACTTAAGCCGATTGCCGGGCGCGGCCAAACACGTGAATCCAGACGTAGAAACACCCTCTTTGTTTATCTGCGGACCTGCCACCGCCAGGACGATGCCAACTACTGCACCATCCTTGCCGGAAAACACAGGCCCTCCGCTCGAACCCGAGGCAATGTTGATGTCCGCAACCAAGTAAGGCTCGTCCCCGAGTATGACTTCGGGATTTGATACGATACCTCGCGAAATACCCAGAGCATTGATATCGCCAGTAGGAAGTGCTGGATTTCCGATAGCGACGAGCTCTTCACCCCGTTGAACCGTGTTTTCGAGCCTCAATGGGGCCCATTCTTTGACATTCAATTGTTTGGCTCGCAACAATGCCACATCACGTTTCGTATTGATATACACGACATCCACATCGTAAGTGCCGGCGCGCTCTCCTTCGTATAGCTTGATTCGAGGAGTTCTACCAATCACAACATGGGCACACGTCAAGATAAGCCCGTCAGGACCAATTAATACCCCGCTTCCCGACGCTTCGCCGCCGATTGATTCGCTCAAAATCTGGCAAACGAATGTTTGACAGCGTTTCACAAGTTCCTCCGTCGACAGATTCTCGTTGGTTCTTGTGACCTGCTTAATGACGACAGTTGGAGGTTCTGGCGTCTTAAATGTCAAAATGGAACTCAAGTCCACTCTGCGCACCCAGGCAGCAATGGCAGTAGCATCTAGTAGGCTTTCTTGCGGGCCCCACGGATGCAGAATCCAAGAGAGTAGTTCTTGCTCTTCTGCCTCCAGTTCCTTGCGGGAGGAATATCGAAAGCCAAGAAGCCTCCTGTTTAAATCAGAATACACTGTCTTGAAGGCCCTAGTAAGGTGGGCCATTGAAGCCTCAGAGCTGAAATCGATTTCCAGCGGATCGTCGCGGCGGTACTCGACATTTACATCCGTAATTTTTGTTCCAAGGCGTACATGATCTGAGACAAGAGAATCACCATGCACATTATGGCTATTCCCATTAACTCGATGTGATACCTCCAGGCTCCAGCCAAATCGAAAATCGCCCTCTTTGAATGTATAGGGCAAATGGACAGCTTTGGAAATCGTGGCCGGCGTCCAATTGTAGGAGTTCACTAAAGCATTGTATCTATCCAAAGCTAGGTAGTAGAAGTTTTTCTGATTGTTAACATTGGCTAACGAGTAGGTCGTTGGGTAAATGTTATGCGAAGAAACAGCTGAATTATAGCTGCTTTCAGTAAAGTTTAGGTATATCCGAGCGGAGTCAATCTGGCTGCTCAAGTACGCCTTCTCCGGGTTCGGAACCGTCTCGAAGTGGGAAAGGTAGCTTGATCTCACGGTTTGGAGTTGTTTCAAACCCTCAACAATCAAATCTGCTTCCCGTACCTCCAGAGTCAGCGCGTTCTGCTGCTTTCCTTCATTGCTGAAGGACCACTCGTGCCAGTTCTTTGTCCGCGTCACCAGTTCAGAATAGGCCCACCAGAAGATGCTCGCTGTCACACTGGGTTCGACTTTCGGGTCGACCTTTATACTTAGCTGAGACTGCAGAGGTAGCGCATTACCGAATGCAGATGCGGCCGTCGAGCGGAGTTCTTCCGCTCTTGCGAGATTCGTTCCACCCAACTCACGGTAATGTTCTAGGAAGATCAGGCTTAAAGCGCTTTCCACGCCTGTGCCAGCCCATGCTGCCGCACGGTTCAGGTAAGCCGCGGCGATGGAGGCGTTGAGCAGAGCCCGGGAGTTTTGGGGTAGTTCAGTTACCAAGGATTCTCCAAGATGTAGGTAAGACAAAGAGCAACTTGGCCTCTCTAAGGCTCTCCCCAAGACATATTGGGCCCAGTTTGTGGTCTTCCCTGCTATCGTTTGCCAAAGCTTGCCTACATCTTTGGCGGTCGCCGCGTCTTCATGCTTTCGTACGTCACGATACGTGTCGGTCAATCTGGAAATCTCCGGGGGCAATTCGTTCGTTGGCGTCAGTTGGGCCGGCAGTTCAATAATTGCACGCAGGGATAGCGCAAGGTTGTTGGAGACGCTGGTTAGCGTTCCCAGCTTTTGTAGTTCCAATGAAATCTTTTCCAATTCATTCATCGGCGTTCCGAAATTCATCGAAGCAATGCGTTCCGATGCCGCACGAATGACGCACGCCTCTGAGTCTTCCAGCAACAATTGTAACGTGGGTGAGTCTTTCAATAGGTCCCGCACGGGCTCGCAAGAGCGGATAAATCCTCTTGCCTCAGAAACGCTGTCTTTGAGTATTTCCGACTTACCATTCCAAGCCCCGTGAAGGCTTTCCAAAACGATAACACAGTCATGGTAGTCACGTAATTGCTGCTGTAGCGCGACGGACCATGCGCACAATCCCGTGGCCTCCTCCAAGATCGCAACACCGGCACGGGGTTTTCCCTCTGAGTATAGTTGCTTGGCGTCGGTACCAAACTTCTTCTCCACTGCACTCTGAAAGGAATCGCGTGCTTTGACCACTTCGGGCTTGAGCCCCGGCGCGGGCACCGCGCCAGCCTTTTTTGCCTCCAGATGAGCGAGAGCCATACGGTATTCGCCCTTGGAAACTGACTCCCGCACTGACGAATCGAGTGACGAGCAGCCCGCCAAGCACACCGTAAGGCACACCAAGGAAAGGTTCCTGAAAGAAAGAATCTCGGACTTCACTGGGCTGCTGGCAAGGTAGTTAACGATGCGTTTTGGAGTTTGATCTATCGAATTCATGGACGTGACGTGAACTTAGCAAATAGCAGGTCAAATTGTAAGGAGCTGTCTCATTGCGCTAGCGAAACCAGCTTAATGCGTCTGCCGATGAGGCGACGGAAAACCAGAGTCGGTCGGCTTCGTGCGCTGTTTCGCTGCAAGCTGGACATTTGTTGGCCCTAAGTCGAAAACAGGTTGCCGTGGAGATCAGCGGGGCGAAATACCGCCCTCCTTTGAACAAAGCCATTCGATCTTAGTTGGCAAAGACGGACTACCACCCCGCCTCCAACTGGGAGCGCCTTTCCCATCTCCGACGAATTCTCCTTTGGAATCTTTTTCGGGCTGCGCTGCGCTCGTGGAACGGCTTTTCTCGTTGGACCAATACCCTACGAACCAAGTGGTGCGCCCGTCCTTGTTCCCCCAAGCCGCTTGGGGACTTTTTGGCTTGGGCATAGTGTATGTCCATCCGGATCGTTGAAGAGCAAGGGCTGTCTCTATTGTTGACTTATCGCAAGCAAAGGTGCCTTGCCTCAGTTCAGGGGGGATGGAGGTCGAATTCTCTGCGCCCACCCCGATTCCGGTGATCAGGCTTAACATCAGCGCGAACAACATTATTAGGGATCTCGTGCGTTTCATGTGGGGTGGGTAGGCTTGGGTTTGTATGGTGCAGGATCGCAATCGGAACGGCTTCGTCAAGCTTGGAAAACCCCGGCATTAGGAGCAGCGCAGATTACCGAGACCGGATTTGGGCTCTTGGCGGGTCGCAATTGTATCGTTCAAACACGGGTCGCTTCAATCTCCGACTTTCCAAAGCGACGCCAAATCCTCATCATCAAGTGCCATCAGCTTTAGCTGCTTGGCGTCCCCCAGCGAAAACGCCCGCTGGAGCAAATGGCGGGCATCGTCAAGCTGTCCCAGCTGACAAGCGTAGCAAGCGAGGTTGTAGGCGATAAGCCATTCACCAGGAAACTTTGTGGCCGCCGGCAACAACAGCGCCTGCGCCTCTTTCGTTCGTTTCAGTTCGTGCAGCGCGAATGAACGATGAATCCATCCGTCCGGATCGTCCGGTAAATGTTTTGCAAGCGCCTCGGCCACGACCAGAGCCAATTCCCAATGTTTCGCTGCCGAGTAAATGGCAAACCGCAGTTTTAGGACATCGGGATGTGCGCGAAGCTGTGGCGTGATGTTCTCAAGCTCATCGTTCGCAGATTGCCAATCGCCGAGCTCAAGCCAGCCTTGGGCGGCCGTGAGCCTGCGCAACTCTGGAAGGGGCAATTTCATTTCTTGACGATCCGCAAACGCTACCGGACTCCGCGCCGACCGGCCCTTATGTCAGAGATTTATGACCTCTTTTGCAAGGAAGGTTATGCCCAATCCTGCGATGCCAATTCTCGACAGGGCCGGCCGGATCGCGTAAAACCCTTCAATGCCGCGTTATCTGGAAGGCCTCATACTTGCGCTCTGGATGGGCCTGTATTCTTCCCACGCAATGGCCCCGGCGGGTTATTACTCAACTGCCGAGGGGAAGAGCGGAGCGGTGCTTCGCTTAGCGCTCCATCTCATCATAACGAACGCGGTTTTGATTCCTTACTCAAGCACGGGCGCGGACACGTCAGATGCTTTGCGGATTCTGGATCAGGACCCGTCGAATACGAATAATGTTGTTCTCATCTATTCGCGTCGCTCGGAACCGAAGGTGACCTTCGGCACAACCGCAGGTTGGAATCGGGAACACCTTTGGCCGAACAGCTACGGCATCAATTCGAAGGGGCCGGCTTATAGCGACCTCCAGAACCTTCGCGCCGAGGATGCGACGGTAAATAGTGCACGAGGCAACAAGCTTTTTGACGAGAGCGATCCAAATAGTCCGAACTATAGAAGCCCTGGGCATGCTGAAGCGCCCTTGACCAGCACGGATACCGATTCATGGGAGCCGCCGGATGAAGTAAAGGGTGACATCGCCCGTGCGATATTTTACATGGCGATTCGCTACATGGGCGACCGCGCGAATGAACCGGCCCTTGTGCTGACTGATGCGACAAGCCAAATAACCAGTGCAACGAACTTAATGGGCCGCCTGAGTACACTGCTCCGTTGGCATGTGGAAGATCCCGTGGACAACCGAGAACGTCTCCGAAACGATCTCGTTTTTGACCGTTATCAGCACAATCGAAACCCATTTGTGGATCGGCCGGAATGGGTCTTCCTAGCTTTTGGCCCCAACTCAGCGTCGAGCCAATCGGCTTGCGGATTTCATGGTCAGGAGAATTTACCGACGCCGTGCTACAGTCCGCACCATTCCTGCGGGGGACCTGGACCGCCGTTACCAATACGCGCTCACTGGAGAGCAATCGTTTCTCGACTATATTCCTGAACGATGCGGGGAAAAAATTCTTTCGTCTCCGTCTAAATTAACTACTTATGGTCACTGAAGAAAGTCTGCGTCGAACGATTAGCGCCAAGTATCGGAAGTTTAGATTCCGTTCGGGTTGGCGTTTGTTTTACACGCCGTTCGAAACAGTCCGTTCAAAAACCGGAGTGGCGTTAATTGGATTAAATCCCGGCGGTCACCGGCCTAACGGACCTACTTTGGCACCTGAGGAAGGATGCGCCTTTATCGATGAGACATGGGGCGCCGAACCCGGCAGCAATCGTTTACTCGAACCAGGTGCCCCATGAGTGCTCAAAGGCTTTTCATCTCATTTAGCGATAAGGAGGAGCGATGGTGTCGAGAGTTGGTCAAGCATCTCCGGTCGATGCCTTCACCCCGCGCGCGGGTAATCCGTTGGAGCCACTTCCCTTCTCAACCTGGTGACGAATGGCGTGCGGATTTGGAGCGATTCTGCGCTTCAGCGGACGTCGCTTTTCTTTTGGTTAGCCCTTCATTTCTTGCGTCCGAGCATCACCGTCACAATGAGGTACCGGTTCTCCTCGATGCTCAACGCCGTGGATTGCGCGTCGTGCCAATTCTGATCCAGCCAGTGTCGATTGCAGGCACGCCAGTAGAAGCGATGCAATTTGCCAATTCTCCGATGGAACCCCTGATCTCCCTCGATACACTGCAACGTGAGAGATTCTGGAGAGTGCTAATTGGTCAGTTGGACGCAGAACACTCGTCCAAGCCACAACCTTTAGTCAAAGATTCCCGACACAGAAGGAAGATCACACTGCCAGAATCTCGGGAAACGACTTTTCTCGACACGAAGTGGGATGTGGTCATGCTGGCGGCTACCGAGACTGATACGGCCGAACGCAATGCCGCATTAGAGAGCATCTGCCGCAGCTACTGGAACCCGATCCATGCGTTTCTTCGTAAGCAGGGCCATTCACCGGAGGATGCGTCTGATATAACTCAGGGATTCTTTCAGCATCTGCTTGCGCGAGATGTCTTCGCTCGCCTCAATCCGCACAAAGGACGGTTCAGGAGCTTTCTACTCAGTTACCTGCACGGTTATGTAACGGGGGACAGACACAAGCATTCCGGTGAACGTCGGGGAGGGAGTGCTGAGTTTGTACTAAGGGATGCCACGCAGATCGACTCTTCGGCATCATCGGGATTAGAGGATACCCAGAGCTCGACGTCGGAGTTTGATCGAGCATGGGCATTAACCGTGGTCGGCGAGGCGAGTCGCAGACTGCAGCAAGAGTTCGAGAATAGCGGTCGGTCACAGTTGTACGAGGCCCTTTGGCCAATCGTAACAGAAGAGGCTCCGTATGGTAGAATCGCCCAAAAGCTCCAAATGTCTGAAGGAGCTGCGAGGATGGCACTACATCGCTTTCGGCATCGTTTCCAAGAACTCCTCCGACAAACTGTTGGTGAGACAGTGAGTCACCCTGCCGATCTTGAAGATGAACTCCATTACGTTCTGACCGTCCTGGCCTCTGGTAGCCAAACACCCATTGGACAGGAATCTCCCTCTCCCCGCCAAACTCCAATCGAAGATCGAGGACCCCAGAGTTTTCCGACTGATCAGGAACACACTATTCCGCTTTGCAACGCCCGAAAGCCTGCGGACTTTGTTCGTTTTTCGGCATTTCTGCCAACGCGCGTCCGGCCGGCCGCAGCATTTCTGATCGAGGTCTGGGCTTACTTAGAGTCGCAGCGAGCCGAAGTAGTGGCACGAGCGAGTCAGCAACGTCCTGCGGAGCAGCTTGCAGGCCTTGGCGACGTAATGGAAGGTGGCACGGCGGGCCCAGTCAAAGTTCCACGCGAGGCGCCCATCACTTTTCATCTCGTGATGCCGGAATTCAACGCGACCCCTAACCAGGAGACCATTTGGTGGGCTGGCAGTCCCGCGAACGTCGCCTTCGCGGTTCGTGCCCCAGATCGGGCGACATCCTCGACTCATCTCGGGCGCGTGGAAATTAGCCGTTGCGGCATGCCGATTGCCACAGTCCACTTTGAGGTGATACTGACGGAGCAGAACGATCCTACGCCAAAGGAATCGGTTGGCGAGCACGTCAGGACTATATTCGCGTCCTATGCTACTGAGGATCGCCCCGAGGTGTTACTTTGGGCGCGCGGGGCGCAAGAGGCGGGTGTGGAGGTGTTCGTTGATGTCCTCACCTTGCGTGCCGGCCAAGACTGGGAAAAGAAATTGTGGGAGCAGGTGCCGTCGCGAGATCGCTTTTGCCTATTCTGGTCGGGCCCAGCTAGCCGTTCTCGCTGGGTCGAGAAAGAATGGCGATGCGCTTTGGAAAAGCGGGGAATCAACTACATTCGCCCTGTGCCCTTCGCGGATCCGCGTGACGTTCCGCCACCGCCGGAATTGTCCGCCTCACAGCACTTCAATGACCTGCTCCGAATTGTTTATGAATACGAGCGCCAGCGCCGCTGAGAAGCGGGCACGCACTTTTTTTGAGGGGTTTCTGGGAACTCCCAAATGCGGAGGTATAGTTCTGGAAATATTCCGCGAGCGGCTAAAAGACGCAACGACGGCCAACTCTGGGAGATGCAGGTCCCACACAACTCTTGAGTTGACCGTGCAGTAACTCAACTACTTGCTTAACTACCACCGCACGCACTAGCTCGGTTTCCGCTTGAACAGTAGCCTACCGCCCCAGCGTCGGGTAGGTCGGCTTCCAGCCTGCGCCAGATGTCCAGCAGGGGTGCTTCAGTGACGTTTCCAACATCGTGGTAAGAAAACGAACAAGTGCGAACGCCCCCAGTTGCTCCGATCATCACACTTGTCCGGCCACAAGAACAGGACGGCAGCAGTATGATTGAAAGATGTGGATGCACCGAGCGCCACATATCAATCTGCTCGCGAATTATCTCCAATTGGAGCGCTGTCAATGGCTCCCACGGGGCGGAAGCTCCGTTCAAGCCCGTCTTCTTGAACGTGCTAATGTAACACTCGGTAACTCCATGTTGCTCTAGGAACGAGGGCAAGATTGGCAGTTCGTCGAAGTTGCCAGAGTGCATGGTCCAGACTACCCCGCCCCGCGGAATCTCAGCATCCCGACAGTGGCGCAGAGCATTGAGAGCGCGCTCGAAAGTTCCTTCGCCGCGTGAAGCATTGTGGGATTCAGGACGCAGACCATCGAAACTGATCTCGACTTGATTCAATCCAGCCTTGGCTAGAGAGCCGGCACGTTCCCGAGTCAATCTTTGTCCGTTTGTGATAATTTTAGTGAAAACACCGCCCGATCGCAGTTGACTAACGATTCCTTCGAGGTCTCCTCGTAGCAGGGCCTCGCCGCCCAGCAGGCAGACGTAGAAGATTCCGGACTCGATAATTTGTGCCGCCAATCTTTGGGCTTCAATTTCATCTGGTCCGGGGGCGACAAATGCGGGTTGATAGCAAATTCTGCAACGCAGATCACATTTCATGCACAACTCCCAAAGACAATACCAGGGGATGAAGGACTGGATCATTTGAAACTGGACCGCGGGAGCCTGAAACTCCTTTCTGATGGACTCCCCGGTGAGAGAAGGAAGTGATGCGATGTCTCCAGTCACGAAGCCCATGCTGGCCAGCCTGAGAAGAAATGGCACGACTTCATCGATACCAAAGATGCGCGATGCCTCATGACGGATACGGGCCAGCGACCACCCCTCACAGACCCCTCGCCAACAGATGCAGCCATATGGGCCCAGCACTAGAAGGGGATTGTTTTGGGACATGGATTCCGCGTTGAACAGTACCGCCAGATCAGGCGTTTCCCAATACCATTTAATGTAGCGGCTCGCCGGACGGAGAAAGATACTGTCATCTTTGCTGTTAGTGCGCAAATCAGTAACAGAATCGAAGTACCGGACCGCCTTACTGTCGAAAAGCCCTGCAAGCCAGTGCTGTCGGTCCGCCTCGTCTTCCTCGTTCGTGCGCCACGCTTGCCACCAATCTGCTTGGCGGGCGTTCAGGCTGACTGTTGTCATGGTTGGAGCATGTCGTAGAATGATACCAGCGCTGGTGCGGCGGCGAAATACGAGAACGTCTGGAGATTTGAAAAATCGAGAGGTTTTCATGATCAAAGCGGGATTCGACCCTGAGGGGTATACGCATCCTCGAAGCGAAGGCTCCTTGTGATTTTATGATTCTCGCCCGTGAGCCATTCCATGAATTCTTGAGATTGTCGTTGATCTAAATGAACGAGAACATGGCCTATCTTAATATGAGTCATTAAAGGAAAGTTTATCCGCAAGAACTGCAATTTGGACCGTAAAGCTTCTTTTAGTTCAAACACTCGGCGATCTTGTGCAAAACCACAAACCATGAGCCTTCCGTGCGGAGAGAGGAGCAATCCATTGCACTTAAGTGTTACCGGGCCACATTGTTGTTCAGCCATAATCGTTTCTACGGCGGGCTTTTGCGAGCTGCGGAAATGGCGGACTGAAGCATTATCGGCCTTCATTCCAAAGTGATCATAATTAACCAATGTGACATGAAAGCAATCGGGGGGCACAATCGCGAATGAGGGCCGATTGATACCGGTTAACAAGCGAAGTCGTTGATCGGTGTGTTCGCACAACTTCCAAAGGACCTCCTGATAAGCAAGATCAGGGAGCGGACAACCAAGCGCCACGCCTGTTGGCCTATATGCCCGGGCTTTGAGCCAGGCGCGACCATGGGCATATCGAACGCAGGAGGCCAATGACTTTTCGATTTCTATCCGATCCAAGCCTTTCTGGCGGCATTCGGATTCAACTTCGGCGTAACGCGCCTGACAACGCTCGATCGGATCAGCGATTCTGGCGGAGTCGATCATTTTCCTAGCTCGATCTCTTGTGCAATAGTCCACGGCGCGGTTGGGCTAGGGCATTTCATAACTGCAAGCCTTTCGAACAAGAGGCTTCTTTCCGGGACAGCCCGCCTGAATTCAGTTTCCAATGCGCGCAGTGTTTCTTCCTTGTTAATCTGCGAGACGTTCGTGAGCAGTGTGAAATGAGGCATGTAACTCCCTAAAATATAAGGTGCTTTGTAACGGCGAATCATGAAATCCATTCTTCGAGTACTTTGATCCCGTGCACAGCGCGCCGATCGCAAGGAGTAATTGCTCGCTGTGGCTTTGCGATATACTCGATGGACCAGTTCAAAATGGATTGCCTCAAGACAACCAGAGGGATCGTCAAATGCGAGCGAAATGCTGGAAGGATCGGGGCAATCGGCTTGCAGGTTCAAGTTGAGAATTTCGAAGGGGTCGAACTCCTTGGCTAAGAATCTTAACTCTTCGACAATCAAATCGATCTCCTGCTGATTGAAGAAATAAAGTACATCTGCGCAGGTAACGTGAAATCCGAACGAAGCTGCCTCGCCTACTCTGTCCTCCCACCGTGATTGAATCCTCTTTTCCTGTCTGACATCATACCCGAGTGTTGCACTCCCAAAGCGATAGAGATCCGACTCCTCAGGAGGAACGAAGTAAATGGCACATGCCTCCAATGTCCCTTTCGAGGTCACCGGACGGGAACGCATCTGGAAAGCTTGCACAGCGTCAATGGAAGAAGCCTTAACTCTCGAATAATGCTTCTCCAAAAACTGGATTATCTTGGACTCGGAAGTGCGAGTGGCCGAAAAACGCACAACTGGGCTAAAGTTTCCAAGAGTGGCAAACCCGTAAGGGTAGATGAAGTATTCTTCGTCCGCAATCAAGAGCGCAAAGGTTGGATAGTGGCGAAAAAGCCGAATCGAGATGGAAGTAGGATCGCGCAGGGACCGGCGCTCGGCGAGCAAACTCTCCAGCCGTGTCTGGAGTCCGATTCGGCCAACTGGTGGGCGTATGTGACCTAATTCCTCTTCCACCAGTCGATTCTCCACAGCGGGACTGGCCGGGTCGGCGAGAAAGATTTCCAGATTACATTCATCCCTCGCCGCACGGGACATTAACTCATGGCGGAGGGGATCTCGCTGAAGAATATTGAGGCCTGTGCCCATCAGCACCACGCGTTTCGCCTGCCAAAGCAGAGTTTCGGTATATGAAATGAACTCAGTGCTGTCGCTCTGAGAGAAAAAAGTGGGACCTATATCGGCTTTTTTTCTCGGACCCCTCGCACGTATAAGGCGCACGATTGGGACTACGACCGCGTTCAATGCAGCCTGATTGTTGCCATCGGCAGGACGGTGATACTTCGCGATAGTGGTTCCTTGCAGATCCGTTGGAAGGTCGATGTTGTCTTCTTCGCAACAAACGATAATTGTTCGTTCTCTTCCAAGTGTACCGACAAAGAAACCGGCCTCGAAAACCACGTTGTCGCGAGGAGTGTTTAGTTGCCTGCCGCGTTCCATTGTCACGCAGTCGGAAGACAAAAACACTATGGCAAAATCGAAAGAGTCGGCGACTGCGCGGACGCACTCAAACGTCCCCATCATCAACCCAAAGGGACCCTGATCCCATGTTGTGACACTAAACTCTTTCTGGAGGGAAAGCTGCAGTTCGTGGGCGAGGTCCAACGCTTCCGAGGAAGACGCAATGAAAACAGAGGGCGGGCGAACTTCGTTGCTCATCGCGAACACCCTTTCACGAAACCCAAGTTTTCGGGCACATTATGGCTTCTTCCGAGCTCGATTGTGTCGGAAATCTGATTCATACGCTCGATTTGTGGGACCTCTACAGGCTGACATGTGGTCCGGTCCAACGCAAGGATCGAAATGGTCCAGAGATACGTCGGCTGCACCTCAAGTCAGATTCGATCCGCAGGTCGATCTGCTCTTGCCGGATGCGCAAGGCCAAGCCTTCGTTATTGTGCGCCTTTTTAGAGGGGGTAGAAGGAAACGATCAAAAAGAACGCCACTTGGCAGAATGCTGAAGGCGTTCTCGTCAAGGGTTGCTCGACGAGGCAGTGGTTTCATAGTTGTGAAAGGCAACAATCTCTATTCTGCAGTGAGATTGCCGTGAGTTTCAAGTAGCCTGACAATACTCTCCGCGTTCGTGCTGATTTGCTTCTCAAGACTTCCGGCTGTGAGGAGCTCCTTCCAACAGCGAATCGGTGAAACCACCGTGTCCTTGCGTAGATCGTCCGGGATGGTCGCGAGTGCTTTCTGGTAGATCCCGAGGGCTTCATCACGTTCGTTCATGAGGGCAAGGACATCACCAAGATCGAACATGCACCACCAGTGTGCGTCCACGGCTTTGATCTGGGAGTCGGTGACTTCGAAGGCGCAGAGGTGATACATGCGCTTCAATTGGTCACAGATCTTGCCGCCTCCGTCCTTCGGCGAGGCGCCCATAAGCATCATCAATCGCAGGACGTTCAGACCAGCATAAGTGCTGTGGCGATTCAATGCCAAGCTTCTGCGGTAGTGCTCCAGCGCTTCTTCGAGGTAGCGCACCCGCGCTGCGTCACTTGCCAGTAGGCCTTTTCTGCGGAGCGTGCCTGCGTAACATCCGTGCAGATCGGCGTCCTTATCATCGAGTTGAAGCGCGGCGCTGTATGCGGCAATCGCCTCGTCAAGGCGATTTTCGCCGCGAGCGGTAATGCGGTCGAGGATGAGCCCTCGTTCCTTGTGAATTTGAACGGAATTGGGGAACAGCATCAATGCATCCGCGGTCACGTTCAAGGCGGCCTCGAAATCGGAGTGAGAGCGCAATACACGTGCGAATTCAATACGGGCCGGCTCGGATAAGGGATCGACTTCGACAGCTTCCTTGACATAGTTCAGTCGGACTTGCGGATCGACTGCCCGCTTGGACTCAGCGATCAGGATCTCCACTCGCTTGCCCGCAACTATCTCCCAATTCTTACGCGGAACGATTTCGAGATCAAGAAGGGACAGCACGGGGCTTCCGCCCTTCTGCGTGCCGAGTTCCTCAAAGACGATCTGGGCAATGGCGGCCTCGGCAACTTGGGTTGGTCCGTTCGCGTAGCGTATAAAGCTCATCTGATTCAAGTCGAATGGCGGAGGCCGATCTTCTTGGGTCGTCACAATCGTCACTTTCTTGCTGACGCCGTAGCGAACGCCGAGCTCGAGGAAAACGTTCGCGTTAGTTCCAGTGAGGTCGGCAATGAAAACGTCTGCTCTTCGGATAGCACTGAACATCTCCTGAAAAACCAGGCCTGATTTGGGCGCATTTTTCTCGATTCGCAAGTGGACCGCGCGTTTCATTTTCTTTTGGATCGCCTTGCGGACCTGCTCGTAGAATCTCTCGACCTCTTGCGGTTTGCGCCATTTGGCACTTTTGCCCAAGTCCGTGTAGGGCATGGCTACAAACAATTCAATTGGGTTTGCGGGGGCATTCACCATCTTATTAATGAATCAGCAGTTCAAAGGGTCGAGCACGCCGCAGAATCAACCATTGAGCGTGTTCTGTGAGCGCCTCGCGACCGAGTTGCTCGATGACAGCCTGCGCAGCTTCCACGTTTGCCGCCTCGATGGATTCCGGTGCCAAATGCGTTTTCAATTCCCTTTGGCCCTGGTTGAACACTACAGCAAGCCTGTCGTAGTGTTTGGCCAATTCCTCGTGAGATTCCCGTTCGCAGTAGGCGATTAACAACCCGCCTCCCAAGACCAACAGGCCGGACGTTATCAAGAGAAAGTGTGAAGGGTGTTGGGCGTCTGTTGCAGGATGATGATCTTTGGTCTGTCGAGCAGCCTCTCCGGGCACCATGTCTGGCCCTGGATGCCACGATGTCGCCGGGTTCTCCCAGTGCACCCAAAGTAGGTAAAGGAGCGTAAGTGCCAGTAGCCAACCGGTTGACGCTAGCCCCAGGCCCCAGCGCCGACAGTTGATGGCGCGATGATGGTGTTCGTCACGACTCTTGACGAAATAACTGGCCTGCTCGATAACCCAACGTTCTTGGGCTAGTAACAGACGCTCCCGCTGCATCTGGTCAGTTTTGGGGAAATGATCTCGCCAAAAAGCTGGAGGCGGGGCAATGCTCAAGAGCGCCCGACGAATCCACGACATCTCTCCGCGAAACTGACCGAGATACGCATCGGCCGTCGAAGCCGAGAGGCCGGCTACGGCCCACCAACACCGAACGCGCAATGCTTCGGCGAGAGCGCGATAGTCCAGCCGGCGTTCGTCTATACGCAAGAGCCAAGCGCGCCCTACCAATGCACCTGCCGCCGCCAGCGAGGTCAGCGAGAGCGCGAGCCAGAGTGGCAAGTGGTCAGCATGTATCGGAAGGCGAGGGAAAATTACAAACAAGTGGGCATAGAGATGGAAAAAGACGGCACCGGAAAAGATCAGCATGAACAACCAGACTTGGTATTCCTTAAGTTGGGGGTCTAGCCAATTTCTCGAAAGCGCGGCAGCCGCTGCACGCAGCTTCACCAACCGTTCGAAAGCGGGCGCCGGATCTGGCGTCGACTGACCGTTGCCTAGCATGGTGGGCAGCGCGCGGACGGTCTCCTTTTGCAATTCCGCAGCATGGTCAACGATATCCCGATTGAAGTGGTCGATGGCGCGGCACATATCGCGAAACTGACGCCATTCTGACTTCATTCGCTTCAGTTTCCTGGTATCCTCGGTGTCTCCCATGGTCGAGTGGCTCCACCCTAGTGAATTGTGCACGCGCGAAGCGAGTGAATATACGAGCGAATCCTCCAGTACCCGGCGGGATTTGGGCACGATCAGAGCCAAATTCCGATCCCAGGATGGAACCCGGACTATTAATTCGCCTGGGCGACTGGCGCTTTCGTCGTTTCGCGCGGTGTGGACGATGAAAACCGGGCCGGTCTCGTTGCTTAATTGCAGCGGACGCCGGTCGGGAAAAAGCGGAGGCGGAGTGCCATTGAGCTTAAATTCCACGAACTCGGCCGTCCCTCCACTGCCTCGCGTACATCCGCCGTCCCACAGCGCAATCAGCACATGACAGTGGCGCACGATGTAGCCTCCGGCGTTCGCGTAGCAGGTGTGGCGATTCTTTTTTGTGTTCGGATCGCTACCGAGGACCGGGCAAGTTGAAGGATCGCCGGGCATAATGCCGGTTGGGAGTGGGACGACGAAGGAGTGAACCTTTTTCTCGGCGATCCACTGTTGCATTTGCTCCGCTGCAATTTTCCCTTCCGGAGTGTTGCTGAACGATGTGCTTTGAGCAAAGACATCCTGCGGAAAGGGCAGAGGAACGCGAATTTCGATTTCGACGGAATGGCCGTGTTCCGCAGCGTTTGCCCACTCTAGCGCCGCCTCAACGGCCACTTGATCTCCACCCTCGGCTAGCGACGAAAGAACTACAAAGGGGGTTTGAGGAAAGGCTGCGTGGAATTCGCGGAATATATCCTGCACAGCCGTTTTCAATGCCGGCACGATTCCTTTACTAAAAGCGCGGTGGCCAACAACACCGAAAACCAGCGGAACTCGGGGGAAAGACTCAGGTTCGGGGCTCATGGCGACGGTGCCAATAGAAGCATAAGTAGGCGGCTGGATCCACCAGGAATTGTGAATCGGCAGAACTGACCGGCAAGCGCATTTTTAGGCGAGTGTTTGACAGCGTCGATGAACTCAAGGCGTCCATTGCGGGATCCCGCCGTGATTTTCGCGATACGACTCGCCGCAATTATGAGACGGAGCCTGCTCTTAGGTCTTTTTTTCGCGCACTTCGTTGTGCATTTGCGACCGGTCACGACGCGCCGGCGCCACATTCACAAACGATAAGAAAGTGCACCTTCCGCCTCGCAGATTACGAGTGGGAACTGGAGCAGATCGAAGTGGTCGGTAACGGGAATAAAATTGAAAACGCCACAGTTGGTTTTCGAGTCGCGTTTAGGGAGAGATCGGGAGATACCGCCGGAACCCCGCTTGGAGGTTTTTAAACGGTCATGTCGTCCCAAGTTGGCAGCGTTTCGTGCCAGGTTGTGGGAAATAAAGCGCAACTATCGGAGATCTCAAGTCGAGCGCGCCCCCCCACGTTCCCATGGAGCGCCCAAAAAAAGTTTCACCCAATTCTTCACCTAAACCTTCACTGAGCGAGCAGTTGGCGAGCGATGGAGGGGCAGGGCAGGGCAATGAACGAGCGGTCGCAAAAGTTGCTTGAACCCTTTAGAAACGGCCCTACACTGAGCCTTGTAACTGAGTGAGTTGCGGTCGGAACGGTAAAGTGTCTCGGTTCGATTCCGACCCTCGCCTCCAAATCCAAAGCGCGCCTGTGGCAGCCGGCTGCCTCTGGGTGGTGCGGCGGACAACAAACGAACATCGCCGCGAACAAGCTGGTGATGCTGGGCTCTGGTGCTTTGGGACTACGGCGTCCGATGTGATGGCCCGCTACCTCGTGGAGCCGTGAACTTTGAACGCGGCATGATTTTCAGTTTGAAGTTGGCCCTGAATCTGTAGGAGCATTGGTTTATGATCCTGATTGCGCCAAGGTGCCAATTTTGCGGCCTTGCCTTCGTGATCTCCGACGCACGCGTCGGCAAGTTTTGTCCCAAATGTTCAGCCGCTCGCCGAAAATTGGCTGCCCAGCATTTCTTGGAAGCTTCCGGGCGCTCCAGCGTTATAGGAAACTACCTGCTTTCGGAAAAGCTGACGAAGCGCCTCGGCGTGCTTAGCGCCAGTTAGCAAAGAAGTTTTTGATTTGGGCCGTTGCCGCGCTTGACGTGAGGATTTTGCCGGGAATCCCGCCGGCGGAAATGGTTCGCTTTCCGTCTCCTGTGCGAATCGCGTGCCACTCGTGGCGGCGCGGTGAGTGAATCCTCCAAATGGCTTTAATGGTCCGGCCGTCGTCCCTCAGCATCCAGGTGACATGGGTTTTTGCGAACTGACACGCCCAAGTTGGCACTATCGGGAGTCTCGCGAGTGCCTGGCTCATCTCGTGTGCCGTCGCAAAACGCTGGTTGGTAT
>JADMIO011222197.1_pt1 | contig 25650 bp, 20 predicted proteins | sample 8958161 | NCBI WGS metagenome assembly JADMIO01 (sample SAMN16585339, study PRJNA669376) | soil metagenome | isolation source: Crop rotation soil | place: USA: Cullars Rotation, Alabama | collected 2011 | reverse complement strand
CGCCGCGCCCGTCCGGAGAGCGTTACCGCGCTGCCACAGCGACCAGCCGAACAGGGCCAGGGCGAGGGGGGCGGCGACCAGCAGCGGGAGCAACAGAGGCAGCCTCAGCCCCGTATCCGCCGCGCGTCGTTCCGGCACCGTTGCTCGCCTTTCCCGGAGCGGGGCGGGAGGCAGCACGATCGCCACTATTGCCGGAGGCAGCGGGGCATGGCCCTGCGCCCGGGCAGGGCCCCGCTGCTGGGCCTCGCGCAGGGCGTCCGCCAGCGCGACCGCCGTCGGATACCGCTCCGCCGGTTCGCGCGCGAAGGCGTGCTTGAAGACACCGACCAGCGCCTCTGGCACGGATGCGGGCAGAGGGGCAAAGGTGCCGTGGATGACCTGGTAGAGGACGGCCGGGATGTTGCCGCCCTGGTACGGCAGTTGACCGGTCAGGGCGCAATAGGCGAGAGCGGCGAGCGCCCAGCGGTCCGAGGCGGCGGTCGCGGGCTGACCCATCGCCTGCTCGGGAGACATATAAGGCGGTGACCCGATGATCGCGCCCGTCCGCGTGATCAGCGTGTCGTCATGTAGGCGGGCGATCCCAAAGTCCATCAGCTTCACCCGGCCATCGGGCAGCAGCATGACGTTGCTGGGCTTGACATCCCGGTGGACGATGCCGGCATCGTGGATCGCATCCAGCGCCGCGGCGATCTGCTCCAGGAGCGCGATTGCCTCGGCGGGCGGGAGCGGCCCGGTGCGCTCCAGACGCTGCGCCAGGGTCTCTCCCGGCATCAGTTCCATCACCAGGTAAGGAAGCGGCGCGTCCGGGTTACGGTCATCCACGCCCAGGTCGAGCACCTCCACGAGACCCGGATGGTTCAGACGCTCGATGACCCGCGCCTCGCGCTGAAGGCGCGCGAACATCGCCTCGCGCTCCTCTGGGGGCATCTGTGCCGCCGGGGTGAGCACCTTCAGGGCGACGGGGCGCCCATCGGCCGCGGTGTCGAGTGCTTCGTAGACGGTAGCCGTGCCACCGCGCCCCAGCTCACGGATGATTTCGTACCGGCCGATGTAGCGGACGGTTTTCGTCGCCTCCATAGTGACTCTTCAGTGCCTCTTGGGACTCCCGCCGTTCCACTGACCCGGTCATCGATCGTTTGAAAGGGTCAATCGACGGCGGCGTAGCGGGTGTCCCACTGACAAACGTCGGTCGTTTCCCCCGCAGAATGAAGAGGGCGGAATGTGGCGGGGGCGGAATCTAACGGGTGGGGAAGGCGAGCAGGGCGAGCACATCAACCTTGCCGGCGGCCTGCCTCGGGGCGCCCGGGGATGCCCTCTCCGCACCACATTGTCATGGGAGGCTGCCTGGACCGCCATCGGCCCGCGCTTCCAGGGAGGCGTCAAGACGGTCGTGCGCATCGTGCGGGGATAAATCGAACGGGCGCGATAGCCTGCGCGAGTTCCGGCATTCCAAATGCCGGCCTATGGCAACCAAGCACGCCTTCGCGGGCCAGGGAACCGAGGGGCAGACCGGAACCCACGCCGGCGGGTTTCCCGATCTGCCATCAAAGGTACAATAAGGCGTGAGGCCGCCGACCCTGGAAGAAACACCGCCCGCGATGCCGCGAGCCGGACGAAGACCCGAATCCCCGCCGCTTACCGCTTCCCCGAAGTCGACCGGGGCGCCGACATCCGCTGCTCGTCTTCTTTCCCTGGATGCCTTCCGTGGCCTCACCGTCGCGGCCATGCTGCTCGTGAACAACGCCGTGCTGGACGAGAAGGTCCCGAAAAACCTCGTCCATGCACCCTTCGGCAACCGGCCGACGCTCGCTGACCTGGTCTTCCCCTGGTTTCTGTTCGCCGTCGGTGTCGCCATTCCGTTCTCCGCCCGAGGCGCCCGTGAGCGCGGCATGACCCGGTCGCAGCGATTTCTTTCCACGCTTCGCCGTACCGTGACCCTGTACGCCGTCGGTGCGCTCGTGGACTCCAGCCTGGCACACGAACCGTATGCGGGCCTGGGCGTCCTGCAGCTTATCGCCCTTGCCTTCTTTTTCGGCCGCCTGCTGTATGCGGTGCCGTTGATCCCGCGCGCGCTATTGATCGCGCTCCTGCTCGGCGGGTATGGCTGGGCGCTCACCTCCCTCCCGATCGCCGGTTTTGTGCCAGACGTCTTTACGCAGGAGCACAACCTATCGCAGTATCTGAACGATAACGTCTTCAGCCAGTATCGCCTGGAGGGCTTGCTCAGTGTCGTCCCGACGACGGCGTTGGTCCTCATGGGGACGCTGGCCGGCGACGGCTTGCGGCTGCCACAGGGGAGGACGCAGGGGCTCTGGGTGGCACTCCTGGTCGTCGCGGGCATGCTCATCGGCGTGGGGAATCTGTGGGGCCGTCACCTGACGATGACAAAGACCTTCTGGACGCCGTCCTACATTTGCTACGCCGCCGGATGGGGCCTGTTCGTTCTTGCGCTGCTCTATCTCTATGCCGATGTGGCCGCGCTCCGCTTCCCTCCGCTCCGCCGAGTCCTGTCTCCCCTCCACATCTTCGGAGCCAACGCACTCCTCGCCTACGCCGGCGCGATCTTGATCAAGGTCCATATCCTTCAGGAATGGATGGTGACGATTGGCTCCAAGCGGCTCTCTCTGCAGGACGCGCTCTTGACCACGCTCTATGATCGATTCGGCCGGGTGCCGGGCGCCTGGCTCTATATGGCGCTCTACCTTCTCGCCGTCTGGCTCGGCTGTCTCTATCTCTACCGTAAGGGCATCTTCATCCGTGCGTAGCGGTATCGCCGCGCTCGGGCTCCTTGCCCTCGCCGCCGTGCCACGTCCGGCCGCCGCCCAGTCGGGGCTGATGGATCAGCGGTCGGCGGAGTTCTGGTCGCACGAGGGGAACGTCGCCTACCTGGCGCTCGGCGTCGGCCTGCCGCTGCTGCGCGACGGCGACAAGGCACATGAGCATACGCTGCGTGCCGCGGATTCCCTCGTCACCAGCGGTCTCCTGACCGAGGTCCTCAAGCGCCTTACCCGCGAGCGCCGCCCCGACGGCAGCACGGACAGTTACAGCTTCCCGAGCGGCCACGCTGCCGCCGCCTTCTCCGTCGCCGCGATGGAATCCCGCTTTCACCCGAAGGAGGCGCCGCTCTGGTACCTGGGCGCCACCCTCATCGCTGCCTCACGGGTGGTGCTCCACCGCCACTACCCGCGCGACGTCATTGCCGGCGGCGCCCTCGGCATCGGCACGTCGGCATGGGAACTCTCCCAGCCCCGTGGTCTGCTCATCGCGCCGTTCGTGAAAAAGGGCGACGACGGGAGTTGGTCGCTCGGCTTCAACGGACGCTTTTGACGGGAGCGCGACCTCACCCCCCGGTCCTGAGAAGCCCTCACGCCCGCCACCCGCTTCGCGGGTACCCGGCTCTCCCAATGCTGTTGGAGCGGGGGAGACGAGAAATGGAAGCCTCCTGGGGAATGATGTCTCCGGGTGATACGCCGGCTACCGACGAGGGCAGTAACAGTCGAAAGATCATGACCCGTTGTGATCTCTCGACTTTTGATAGGCGAAAACGGTCTTAATTGGTGGGGGTTAGACAGCGATCCTGACCGCCATTCTGTACCCGATCCGCCAAGATCGCGCGCCGGCGCCCCATCCTGCGGGAGTTCTTTGTGTTCTGCGCCATCGACGACATGGAATCAACCTTAACGGCTACGACGGTTCGCTCCCTGTGTTGCCGTTCCATAAACGGATCGTGAATCCGTGATACGTTGGGTACAATCTCCCGTGCAGCGACGAGAGGGCCGGCCAAACCAACGCGGGAGGAACGGCTGGCACGAGTGGTTTCTGCCGCAACGGCCGTTGCGGCTACCGGCGGCGCTTGCCGCCGGTGTCGCGCTGGCCTGCCGCCCTGCCGCGGCGCAGACGGAACTGATCGTCAACGGGGGCTTCGAGACCGGCACCTTCGCCGGGTGGACGCTCGACAATCGGTCCCTGGGTGATCCCTACGATCCCGACGTGCCGGCGGCAGGCGGGTTCGTAGTGGACGATAACGCCGACACGCAGACGCCGCTCTCAGGTCTGCCCACGCTGGGGCCGGGGGGCGGCACCTTCTTCGCCCTCTCCGACATGACCGCCGCGGGGACGCATACCCTGCGCCAGAGTTTCACCGTGCCGCTCACCGCCAAGACGGTGACCCTCTCCTTCGACATGTATGTCTATGACTGGTTCGGGGCGGGCGCGGCCATCGACCCGTCCGGTCTGGACCACACGACCGGCGGAACGGGCCAGCCGAACCAGCATGCGCGGGCGGACCTGCTGCCCTCCTCCGCGACGGCCTTCGACACCGAGGCGGGCAGCGTGCTGCAAAACTTCTACCTCGGTGTCGATCCGGAGTCCGCGCAGGATCCCCCTGAAGCCGCCGTATATCGCTCCTACGTCTTCGACCTGACCGGGACGGTGCTGCCGGGCCAGACCTATCAACTGCGCTTCGGCACGGTGGACAATCAGTTTGTCCTTAATCAGGCGGTGGATAACGTGAGTGTACGCGTCACCTTCGCCCCCGAACCGGCGAGTGGTGCGCTGCTCTTCGTCGGCGCCGCGAGCGGATGGTTGTCCGCCAGGGTTGGGCGCCTCCGGCGCCGTAGAACGGCACCGAGCGGTCGGTCGCGGCCTGCATGGGTCTTTAGGGCGAAAGGAGGATGACGATGGCGCGCTTTGCTACTCTCGGCGGCGGGGTGGGCCGCACGGCAGCGGGCGAATACGACTGGGTCGCCGGCGGGCTCGTCCAGGACTTCTAAGCCTGGGCTTCTGAGACTTTCCTTACCCTCCGCGATGGGGCCCTTCCGGTTCAACCGCCGCCGGCGCCTCCGGATACGCTTTTCTATGCCGCTTGGAAACGCTTTTGGCTACGGCCGTACCGTATGCTGGCACTACGGGAATTCTCGGCGACCGAGCGGCACGCCTGCGCCGGTGATCATTTGAATCATTTGACGAGACGGCGCTACCACTAATCCGAACGTCCCCGGTCGCGGGCCGACCTGTCCTGTCTATGAAGGAGTGCCAAGATGAAAGACACAGGAGTCGCGGCGAACCTTGACCGCGTGGAGATGCTGGAGAATCGCCTTGCGGCGGCAGAGGGTGAAATGGCCCGGATGCGTCGTCGTTTAGGGGCGATATGGACCTGCGCCCTGATCGGTGCCGTCGGCACGTTCGTCCTTGGCGCGAATCCCCAAGCGCAAGCACAGTTCGGCGTGACGTTAAGCAGTCTGAACAGCCGGCTGACCGCGGTAGAGGCACGGACCGCTCCCCTCAGCGTGACGGGAAATACCTTCACAATCACTGGAAAGAACGTCCAAATCGTGGATGGGACCGGTCGGACCGACAGCGTGAGCGGGTTGGGCAACCTTACCGTCGGCTACAACGAGCTGCGCCCGCGCGGCACCAATACCCGCACGGGCAGCCATAACCTGATTGTCGGAAGTGGGAACAACTACTCGTCTTACGGCGGTCTGGTAGCCGGTCAAGTCAACACCATCAGCGGCGTCTTCGCCTCGGTCAGCGGCGGTCAAGTGAACATAGCCAGCGGTGCCGCTGCCTCGGTCAGCGGGGGGATTTTCAACGAGGCGGGCGGCACCGACGCCTCGGTCAGTGGCGGCCAAGTGAATATGGCTAGCGGCGCCGCTGCCTCGATTAGCGGGGGGGCCAATAACACGGCCACCGGTCAATACGCCTCGGTCAGCGGCGGTCAGTTCAATGATGCCGGGACCTTGGCCTCGTCGGTGAGCGGCGGCTTAGACCGCGACATCGTCCCCTTCTCCCTTCCCGGATTGCCGAACGTCAACGACTACGACTGGAAGGCCGGTAGACTGTCCGAAACCCAGTAAGACACAGCGCGAATCAACCCTTGCCGTGCCTTCTGAAAGCGAGGACCAGCCGCCGCGTGTCAGCCAGCAGGTGAGCACCCTGCTGGACGGTACCTTCCTGGATCGCCGGGAGCCGGATGGCCCCTCTCCTCGCGAAGGAGAGGAGGAGATTCCTATGGTGCCGGGGCGACGAACACGGCGCCTCCGCTCCCGGGCGGGCCATCGCCCTTGAAGACCATTTGGATCTTTTGGCCCGGTCCCATGGCTCCCTGGAGGACCGACTTAGCTTGGTCCGGCGGGAGCAGGCGCATGGCCTGGTTGAAGATCATGAAGCTCTGCTGCAGGAGGGCGTCGCGCTGGGCGGGGTCCATGCCGGCGAGTTGACTCGCCTGCTGCTGGGCGTACTGGCGCCGCTGATCGGGCGTCATGCCGTTCCACTGTGAGGGGGCGGCGCTGGCATTGGCGAGGCGGGACTGGAGGGGGTTTGTCAGCAGGTAGACCGGCTTCAGGTTGAGGCCGGCGATATAGGTCTCCGCCTGGTCGGCCGGCACGCGCTGCCCCAGGATCTCGACCGTGCCCGCGGGTGTCGGTGCGCCCACGGTGCCGAGGAGCCGCGCCTGGGCCTGGGCGTACTGCGCCACGTCGTCGCCGTTGAAGCCCGCCCGGCTCTTCGGCGCCGGCAGGTACAGTTTGGCCCAGGTCGTGCCGCGCGGGAGCGCCTTCGCCAGTGCGGCGACCTGACTCTCGACGTTCTCCGGCGTCGCCTTTTCGGCCGGCATCGGGACCGTCGCCTGGGAAACGGTGGCGTCGGCAACGACTTCCGCCCCGGCGCTGCGGCTCATCAGGGCCAGCACGTCGGCGAGCGTACGCATCTTTTTTCCATTTAGCGTCGCCTCGGCGCTCTGCGTCGCCGGCGCCGGAGAGGGCTCCTGGCCCTTGACCGGGGGCGGCGGGCTAATGATCAGGCCGAGCGGCCCGACCGTTGCGATAATCGCCAGGGCGCGGCGAAGGCAGCGGTTCATCAGGGTATCCGTCCTTTCCGTCTCATGACTCACCGAGGATATCAGTGCGGTTACGCTTCCTAAGAACACCGGGCGTGGCGGACGTGTGACAGGCTGGCGTCATCCGCCCCGCCATAGTAATAGACGGGGCAGCACGGACAATCCGCGATAGGTTTGGCAACCCGGCTAGAAAACATCGCCCGTGCCGGTGTCGAGGGCGGTGCCAAATTGGCCGGTCGCGGCTGGCCGGGCGGCGGGCAACGCCTTCAGACGGACAGACACGTTAAAGCCGCGCTCGGTGCGGAAGCCGTACGGCTGGTCGTAGAAGTTGAACTGGTACTCATAGTCGTGGAACGACCAGGTGATACCGAACTGTTTGTAGTCGAACTGCTTACGTACCCCGTTGTAACCGGTCAGCGCCGTCAGGTAGACGTCGCGCGACACGAACGGGATTGTCGCCGCCTCGGTGATCTGAGGGAACTTCTTGGTCCGCGGGTCGTAGCGCAGGCTGGTGTCGAGCGCGGAGTTGTTCCGACCCCGGAAGCGCATACGATTGGTGGCGTCGAGGAGCTGTCCGCTATTGAAGTCATAGGCGGCGGTGAAGCGGGTTTGAAAGATCGGACTGGGGCGGAAGGCAAGCTGGCCGGAGAGGTTCTGCCAGGGGTTCTTATTGACGCCGGCGGGCACGTCGGCGCCCGCCCGCTCGATATCGTAGCCGGTGAGAAGCGTCAGCCGCGTGCGGTAGCTGTCCACAGTCAGCCCGGCGCCGACATTGTTGATGGAGCCGGTCTGATCGAGGCGGAAGTCGGGGGGTGTGCCGCCGTAGGGGCGGACATAGTTATAGTTGAAGGTCAGGTTCGACGTATTGGGGGACGACGCGCCACCGCCCAGCCGCTGCCGGAGCTGGGAACGTCCCGTCAGGACATACTGCGCGGCGTCCTGTCGGTAAAGGGCCTGGCGGAATCCGCCGCCATAGCTGAGGGAGAGGCCGGATGTCAGCGGGATGTTCGGGTCCTGGCCGGTCTCGGCGCCAAAGAGCACGCGATTCGTCGTCGTCGGTACATAGCCGAACCCGCCACCGTCGAGCGGCTTCGAGACGCTCTCCAGGAAACGGCCGTAGCCGAAGGAGAGGCGCAGCGGTGTACCGCGGAGCAGGCCGCCGAGTCGGTCCGACTGGGTGCTGAAGAGCACATCGGGCAGCTTTTGTGTGCCGGAGAAGGCGCCGCCGTTGTTGCTGCCGGTGCCGGTCTGGCGGAGCAGCAGGCTCTTGTTGGCCGTCAGGTCGGCGTCGAAGATCCCGATCTTGCCGTTCGCGCGAACATCGGCGGTCTGTTCCTCGCGGCCGGTCGACGATCCGGGCGTGGTATCGCTCCCGGCGTAGTGGTTGTTGTTGTCCGACCCATTGAGCCGAAGCGTGATGCTGCCATTCTGGCTGAGCTTCTCCGTGTCACTGATGGTATAGGTGGTCGTGTCGCTGCGCGATGTCGAATAGTCGCTGTTGTTATAGCTGAGGTTGACACCGGTCGTGCGGGCCGGCGTCGTGCGGGAGAGGGTGAGGTTCGAGGTCGAGGTCTGCGAGGCCGGGGTAATGGACTGATAACTATTGTTCTGAAAGTCCGTTGAGAAGGTCGCCAGCGTGTCGCCCAGATACTGCTGGTGGTTGACGCGGCCGTTCCAGTTATGCACGCCCCGGTTCTGGTCATTTAAGGTGTAGAGCGCTAACGTTCCGGCGGCGGCCTCGCCGATGCGGTACGCCTGGTCGAAGCCGAGACCGATGCCCTTCTTCTGCATCAGGTCGACGCGCAGAAGGCCCGGCAGGTACTTGCCGAGCGCGTACCCGACCGCCGCCTTGACAAACCAGCCCTCCTCGTTCGTCCGTCCCACCTGCGGCAGATAGCTGTAGCGGATGTCGTCGCGGATTGGGATCACCAGATACTTGACACGCAGGATCGGCTTCTCATAGCGGTAGATGACGGCATCGCGCAGGACGAGGCGGTTGTTCGGGATCAGGTCGGCCTGGCGGAAGCCGACCTTGTAGTGCGGGTTGGGGAAGTCACAGGTCGTGAAGATGCCATTGGTGGCGTCAAAGTTGCGACCGGTCCGGGAGATCGTCTCGCCGGAGAGGCGTACCGGCTGCAGGATCTGCTGGCCGACCAGCTCCGGCGCGATGACGGTGCGTCCCTCGCGGGCGAAGAACTCGTTGGTGCGCGCGTCAACGCGGACATACTCGGCGTAGACGGTCTGTTGTCCGGTTTCGAGGGTGACGTGGCTTTCGCAGGTGACGACCCGCCGGCGCCGGTCCCAGGTCGCCCGGTCGCAGGTGACGCGGTAGCCGTTGTAGCGCAATCGGACATTTCCCTCGGCGAGGATGATGCCGTCGCTCTGCTTCCCGTGCACGGCATCGGCGGTCTCCAGGATAACACGGTCGCGCTCGTCGGCGGGCGTTCCGTTGCGTCCGGCCTCTGCGGGTGTCAGGGCGTTCTGGCGCGCGCGGATCTGGTCGATCAGGAGGGGATCGCGCGGGCGCGGCTTCGCACCGGGCGGTGTGGCGAAGGGCGGGACGGTCGGACCGGTCTCGGTCGGTGTCGTTGGCGGAAGGGGCGGTGGCTCGGTGCTGCCGGTCTGCTGTGCTTGGGCGGCACCCGTGGCGGCAGCGACGGCGGCCAGCGCGAGCGCGAGCCCGGCCCTCACTCCTGGATCTTGAGCAGCCACAGACCGACGGCGGTGAAGAGGACGTTGGTGGACCAGGCGGCGACGGCGGGCGAGAGGTAGCCACCGTAGCCGATGGACTTCATCAGGAGCAGCGTGTTCCAGGCGACGAACGAGGTGATGACCGAGAGAAGAATCCCGGTGAAGGCGCCGGCGCGGGCGAACTGGAGGGCGAGCGGCGGCCCGCAGAGGGCGAGCACGATCCCCATCAGCGGCAGCGACAGCTTGAACCAGCGCTCCACCTCGAGCGTCGTCGCATCGCGGGTGTTGCCGAATTGGCGGGCCGCAGCGGCGCGCTCCGTCAGCTCCTCATAGGAGAGCTTATCGAACTGCGTCGGCTGCTGGTACATCTGGTTAAAGTCGATCGTCAGGCTCAGCGTGCCGCTCTCGGCGACCACATCGAAGTCGGTCATGCCGTCGTTCTTATAGTGGTGATAGACGACCGACTTGAACTGCCAGACACCCGCATTTGCCCCTTTCTCGTAGTCGGCGGACGCGGCCGTCCAGATGAGCGGATAGGCGTCCCGGCTGTTCGGGGTGGTGGGGCTGCCCGCGAAGTTGGGGACATTCTCCACGATGATCACTTTGTTGAGCCGCCAGCGGTTCTTGGCGACCTTCTCGGCGGAGCGAAAGGTGATGGTGTAGTTGTCCGCGGAGAAGGTGCGGCCCTGCTCCACCTTGCTCGCTGTGATGCTGTTCAGGACGGACTCGACGTTCTGTTGCTCCCGGAACGCCCACGGCACGACCCGGTTCGAGATGTAGAGGTTCGCCGCGCTGATAAGGGCGCCGAAGAGGACGATGGGCAGGAAGAGACGCACCAGAGGGACACCGCTGCCCCGGAGCACGGTGATCTCGTTATCGCGGGCCATCCGATTGATCGTCAGGCTGGCGGCGAGCGCCGTCGAGACGGGGAGGGTCAGGACGGTGGCCGTCGGGATGTTGAGGATGAGCATCCGCGCCACCTGATCGAGCGGCCACTTCTCGCGCGTGATGGTGTCCAGCCAGGCGTAGAGCGTGTTGCCGACGATCATCATCAGCACGAGGAAGGTGCCGATGAAGAACGGCATCCAGAGGTCGCTGAAGATGTAGCGGTCGGAGAGGCGCATGGCAAGCAGGGGCCGCGGCGGGAGCGTGTCATCCGGTTGGACTGCACGCCCGTGATCCGACTTCACTATAGCACGCCGACAGTTTTGCGGGCAATCCCGTACTCGCCCACAATACCCGCCATAAAATCTGTTGCCGGGGCTTGACCTCGAGTGAATTCCAGGTTGTAGCATCCGATCAGCGCGGGGATTTCCCGTGCAACGCGGCAATAGGAGACCATCGCGATGCGCGTCATAGTTATCGGCGGGAGTGGACACATCGGAACCTATCTCGTGCCCAGGTTGGTAGCCGCAGGGAACGAGGTGATCTCGGTCAGCCGGGGGCAGCGCGAGCCGTACCAGCCGAATGCGGCCTGGAAATCGGTGCAGACGGTCGTCGCGGATCGGGAAGAGGAAGAGGCGCGAGAGACCTTCGGGCTGCGGTTGCGCGACCTGCGGCCCGATGCCGTCATCGACCTGATCTGTTACACCCCGGACAGCGCCCGCCATCTGGTCGAGGCGCTGCGCGGACAGATCCAGACGCTGCTGATGTGCAGTACGCTCTGGGTCCACGGCTACAGCACGGAGGTGCCCACGACCGAGGAGCAGCCACGGGCGCCTTTCGGCTACTTCGGGGAGTACGCCCGCCGGAAGGCCGAGATCGAAACCTACCTGATCGATGAGGCGCGGGGGAACGGCTTCCTGGCGACGGTTCTTCACATCGGTCATCTCGTCGGTCTGGGCTGGGTGCCGCTGAACCCGCTGGCGAACGGCGATCCAGAGGTGTTCAGCCGACTTGCCCAGGGTAAGGAGGTCCTGATGCCTCACCTGGGCATGGAGACGCTGCACCACGTCCATGCTGACGACGTCGCCCAGGGGTTTATGCAGGCGCTCGCGAACCAGAGCAGCGCCCTCGGCGAGAGCTTCCATATCGTCTCGCCTGCCGCGGTGACGCTGCGCGGCTACGCGGAGGCCGTCGCCTCGTGGTTCGGACGCACGGCGAACCTGCACTTTGTCCCGTGGGAGACGTGGCGTGCCGCCACCCCTTCCGAGGAGGACGCCGCCTGTACCTTAGATCATCTCCTGCACAGCCCATGCTACAGCATCGCCAAGGCCCAGCGCCTGCTCGGGTACCAGCCGCGCTACCAGTCCCTCCCGGCGATCGAGGAGGCCATGCGGTGGCTGGTCGCGCAGGGCATTGTCACCGTTTGATCCACACGTTCACAGGAGGCACGATGGAATACACCTATCTGGGCAAGACCGGTATGAAGGTCTCGCGAATCTGCTTGGGCTGTATGAGCTTTGGTTCCCCCGGTTGGCTCGGCTGGGATTGGATACTGGATGAGACGGCGGCGGAGCCCTACTTCCGCCGGGCGGTCGAGCTGGGGATCAACTTCTTCGATACGGCGGATACCTACTCCAGCGGGCGGAGCGAGGAGATCACGGGCCGGTGGCTGAGAGAGTACGCCTACCGGGACGAGGTAGTGATCGCCACCAAGGTCTTTTTTGGCCCCGGTGACCGCCCCAATCGGAGCGGTCTCTCCCGTAAGCATATCTAGCAGGCGTGTGAGGCCAGCCTGAAACGGCTCGGCGTGGACACGATCGACCTGTATCAGATCCACCGGCTCGATCCGCATACGCCCATCAAGGAGACGCTGGCGGTGCTCGATCAGCTCGTCACGCAGGGAAAGGTACGGTACATCGGGGTGAGTTCTCTGTACGCTTGGGAGTTCATGCGCGCCCTGGGAATCTCGGACCGAAACCGCTGGGCGCGGTTTGTCTCCCTGCAAAACCTGTATAATCTGCTCTACAGGGAAGAGGAGCGGGAGATGGCGCCCCTCTGTGCGGCGGAGGGCGTCGGCATGATCCCCTGGTCCCCGCTGGCGCGCGGTATCCTGGCCCGCGCGAATGCCCTCCAGGAAACGACCGGTCGTTCGGAATCGGATGGTCTGTTGGCGCTGTTCCGTTCGCCCGGAGATCGGGAGGTGGTCGCCCAGGTCGTTCGCATCGCTGAGCAGCGTGGGATCAAGCCCGCCCAGGTCGCCTTGGCCTGGCTACTCGCGAAGCCCGCGGTAACGGCACCCATCGTCGGCGCGTCGAAGTTGCCACATCTGGAAGAGGCGGTTGCGTCCGTGGCGATCCGTTTGACAGCGGGAGAGATGGACGCACTGGAGCGTCCCTATCAGCCGAAACCGCACGCGGGAATCACGCCGCAATTTCAATATCCGAGACCGGGAGCCGTTCACGATAGGGGGTAAGATGAAGATCCAGCAAGTGGCCGCGAAGACGAACCTAAGTATCTACACGTTGCGTTACTACGAGCAGGCGGGGCTGTTGGCGCCGGTCGAGCGGGCGGCCAACGGGCACCGGGAATACACGGACGATGACGTTTACCGGGTCGTCTTCGTCACACGTTTGCGGGCCGCCGGGATGCCCATTGCCGAGATCAAGCGGTACGTGGATCTCGCGCAACGAGGTGAGGGGACTATCCTGGAGCGCATGGAACTTCTGGAGGAGCACCGGGTAGCGATCGAGCAGAAGATCGAGGAACTCCGAGAGCATTTGAAGTCGATCTGTAATAAGATCGAGCACTACCGGGATTTCCACCGGGGCCAACTGAGGAAGTAGCGCCGCCGCGCTGTATCGACGTTTCGTCGTCTGGCTTACATTCCCCGCCCTAATGCCCGCTTCTCAAGAGCCGCCGTTCCTGCGTTTCGACTTCCTCGGCGCTACCGGTGGAACGCCGCTTGCATTTGTCGAACCCGTCTCTGTGATCGTTGCGGAGACGATGGGCGAGGTCCGGCCGGCCTTGCGGTCTGTTCAGGAGGTGGTGCGAGAGCAGGGACTATGGGCGGCGGGGTATGTCGCCTATGAGGCAGCCCCGGCTTTCGATCCCGCGCTCAGGACGCACGCCGACGCCCCCGAGGTTCCCCTGGTCTGGTTCGGCCTGTTTCGCTCTCCGCGCCCAGTGTCTGCCGGCGGTTCGCCGGGGGCCGCCGCGTTCGATGTGTCGGAGTGGAAGCCATCGCTATCGCGGGAAGAGTACGCACAGCATGTCCACACTATCAAGGCGGCCATCGCGGACGGCGTGACTTACCAGGTGAACCTGACTCTGCGCCTCGGGGCGCGGTTCACCGGCGACGACTTCGCCTACTATCAGGCGTTGCGAGATACCCAGCAGGCGCCCTACGGCGCCTACCTCGACCTGGGCCGCTGGCGTATTCTCTCGGCCTCACCGGAACTCTTCTTCCGCTGGAGCGGCGGGCGGATCACCACGCGCCCCATGAAGGGGACGGCGGCGCGGGGGCGCTGGGGGGAGGAGGACATCCTGCAGGCCGAGATCCTGCGCCACTCGGAGAAAGAGCGCGCCGAGAACATCATGATCGTCGATCTGCTCCGCAACGACCTGGGGCGTATCGCGCTGCCGGGGACCGTCACCGTGCCTGATCTGTTCATGGTCGAGTCCTACCCGACCGTTCTCCAGATGACCTCGACCGTGGAGGCGACACCGCGGCCGGGCACGACGCTGGAGGAGGTGTTCGCCGCTCTCTTCCCCTGCGGTTCCGTGACCGGCGCCCCGAAGGTGTCGACGATGCGGGTGATCTCAGAATTGGAAGATTCGCCGCGCGGCGTCTACTGCGGCGCCATCGGATACGTGTCACCGGAAGGTGAGGCGGTCTTCAATGTGGCGATCCGCACCGTGGTGGTTGATACGGTGGCGGGGGCGGCCGAATACGGGGTCGGCGGCGGAGTGACCTGGGATTCCACCGCGACGGCCGAATACGCGGAGATCGAGACGAAGGCAGCCGTTCTCGCGGCTGAACCGTCGCCCACCTTCGACCTTCTGGAGACGCTGCGATTGGAAAGCGGCACGTACTATCTGCTCGAACGCCATCTGGCGCGGCTATCTGACTCGGCGCGATACTTCGGCATACCGCTGGACGAGGCGGCGGTGCGGGCCGTGTTGGACCGACATGCAGCCGCGTATCCCGATGAGATCCGCCGCGTTCGCCTCCTGGTCTCGCCTGAGGGCGAGGTCCGCGTGGAGAGCGCGCCGATGACATTGCCGATGACAGACGATCCGCTCCTGGTGACGCTCGCGCGGACGCCCGTTTCGCGCACGGATCACTTCCTGTTCCATAAGACAACGCGGCGCGCCGTCTATGAGGAGCGGCGCCGAGAAGGAGGCGGTGCCGTATTCGATGTGTTGCTCTACAACGAGGAGGGGGAACTGACCGAATTCACGACAGGCAACCTCGCTGTCGAGATGCCAGGTGAGTCGGCCTGGTGGACGCCGCCGCGCACCTGCGGTCTTCTGGCGGGGACGCTGCGTCAGGAACTTCTGGCGCAAGGTGCCCTTCAGGAGCGCGTGCTGCGACGGGATGACCTCGCACGGGCCTCGCGTCTCTATTTCCTGAACGGAGTACGAGGCGTAGTTCCCGTCCGTCTGATCCAACAATGAGGATAGCGAAATACACCGCAGCGCTAAGATTATTTACTAAACCGCAACTTTGCGGGTAGAATGAATGTCGGAGGGTAAGGGAGCATGCCTCCTTTATTGATAGCCTTGATTACCTCCAGGATAACGATGCGGCGCCACGGACGTCGGCGTGGGATTGGCGTGGCGGCAGCAACAGCCGGCACGGTTTTCGGCGTTTGTGCCGTCCTCACAGCAGGTGCGGCTTCCGCCCAGTCCATCGAGATCCGTCTCCGCTCCCACTTCGACATCTTCGTCGGCGCCGACAAGCCGGGGCCGTATACCCTCTCGTGGAATAATCTGCGCGTTGACCCCAGCAATTCGGTGCAGGTCGTCGTCGACGGGGTCGCCCAGCAGCCAGATACCTATACCGTCGATGCCGTCAAGGGCACGATCACATTCGCTGCCCCGCTCGCCGCGAAATCCGTCGCCCGTGTCAGCTACGCCTACGACCCGAACATTGCGCGCCGCAATGCCGGCGTGGCATCGGCCCCGGTGACCGTGCCGCTGATGCATCTGGCTGGCCAGAATATCCAGGTGACGGCTGTCCCGAACAACGGCAACCCGAAAGGAAGTACGAACGCGCCGCTCGTCTTGAACCTGGGAGGGAAGACGAAGTTTCTGGGCGGCGGCCTGACATCGCAGATCAACTATGGCGGCTCACAGGGGTCCGGGGAGCAGCTGGGATACAACGTAGGTAATGACCGGAACGGCCTCGACGCGCAGTTCCTGCGGGCCGAGAAGCAGTTTGCCGCGGGGATCGGAAAGACGCTCGGGATGGGTGAGGCGGTCGAGCGCTGGTCCGTGGCCAGCCGATTCACGCCATCGAAATGGTTCGGCGTTAGCTACAACACAAACGCGACCGGCGATCTCGTCACCCGGGCGGAGAAGGGGCAGGAGGTGCTGGCCGTTCGTGTCGGTGGCATCGGGACGGCGCCGTTGCTCGCCTACGGGCGCACCGAGGACCGGACGGTGACGCCGCAGCAGCAGGAGACCGACGTCACGACGGATAAGGTCGACGTGGCGGCGCGCCTGGACCGGATGACGGCGGTGAACGCGACCGCGACGCAGACCGTGACGGACGCGCCACAGACGAGCGCCGACGTCACCGCGCGGCAGGCGACGATCGCGCTGACCTCCGCTAGCCTGGACAAGGTAAAGCAGGCGACGGTCACGGTCAATACGGGCAGCAGGGAGTCGACGGTTGCCCGGCAGGCGGACCAGGGGCTCGCGCTCCGGCTCCAGCCCGCGCCCGTCTTCGTGATCTCGGCGGAACAGAGGGCACAGCGGGTCAACCCGATCGCGGCCGACGGCACGACGGGAACGCCGCAGTGGACGACGGTGCAGACGGCGTCGGCGGAGATCACGCCGATGCCCAACACGAAGGTGACAACCGCGCTGACGGATACGGTCCAGAACGATGTCAAGGTCTCGTCGACCGACTGGAACGCCCAACTTGGGGCCGGGAAGGGCATCGAGATCACGACCGGGGTCACCAACCGCTCGACGGAAGTGCCAGGGGCCTCCGCGCTCGACACGACGCGCGCTCAGGTCGCATTGCGCCCACTCAAGACGTTTAGCGTGACCGGCGGCTATACCTGGAACCCGGCGGACAACGGCAATGTCCGGCAGGCATTGCGCCAGGAGGTCGGTATGAATGCCCGCCTCGGGGCACTCGAAGTGGGCAGCGGATATGCCCTGACAACGGTGAATGGCGTGCCGAACGCCGATTTGCTCGACCCGCAGTTCGGCCTGATCTCCCTGACGGTCGGTCTTCGGTTTAACAAGGCGACACTGCTTAGCAGCACCTACAAGGATTCGCTGATGTATCGCTCGGCACAGGAGCAGGCACCGTCGGTGGTGCCGCGGTACCTGCGCATACTCGGGGTCGGCCTTTCGCAGAATTTTGGCGGTAACCTCAACTGGTCGCTCGGTGGTACCGTCACGGACGATCGCTCTAAGGCACCCAAGGACGCCAACGACGTCAAGGCGGAGGCGAAACTCGGCGTCCGTTTCTAAATCGAGGCACTTTTCCCACGAATTGGACACAGCCCGCGCGTTCTCCGATGGAACGCGCGGGCTGTGCCGCATTTTCCCCTCCAAAACCTAAGCAAACGGCCAAGAATTACACCAGGCAAAACTCCCGTGTCGGGCTGCCAACAGGGGGTGCTGTGCTCCCGGGCGACGTGGCGAAGCGGGTCGTTGCCGCCTGAATGTGGAAATGCGTTCACCGTTGCCGCGGGTGTGGCACCCTTCTTGCGGTCACCACGGACGCATCTCCGCTCGTGTTCACGTCGTTCGTTCAGGAATGCACACAGCATTTAAGAGGAAAACGGAATGGAGTTCTTTACCTACGGTCTCCCCGTCGTGGCCGTTGCTGCTTTGATCGTGTTGCATATGCGCGGCAAGGCGCGCTTCGACGAATTCGAAAAGAGGCTCGCACTTCTCAAGGAGGAAAACAAAAACCTCGTCGAGCAGGGCAGTGCCTCCGGTGCGGCGGATTCCGCCAGTTTGCAGGAGCGGGAGCTTGAGATCGCGCGCCTGGTGGGGCAGAACAAGGATCTCTCCGAGAAGGCAGCGGATCTGACACGGCAGCGCGAAGAGTGGGCTGGCAAGGTCGCCGCCGCTGAGAAGGCGGCGACTGAGGCGTCCGCCGCGCTGGAGGAGGCCAATGCGGCCGCCGCCGCGCAGGCAGCCGCGGCGAAGGAGGCAGCCGCCGCCGTGCCTACCGCTGGCGATGCCGCCGCACGGGAAGCTGCCCAGGAAGAGCTGGCGGCGGCACGCGCGGCGGCCGTTGCCGCGACGGAGCATCTCACCGCTGTACAGGCGGCGCGCACTGCGGCGGATACCGAGCTACAGGTGGCGAAGGCCGAGGCGGAAGCCGCAAGGGCTGAGGTCGCCCGGCTCACCACGGAGACGGAGAAGGCGGAAGCCACGCAGGAGGCGCGCATCCAGCGTCTGCAGGAGTTAGCTGAAAAGCAGGTCGGCAAACTCCAGGAGGAGAACCGACGCCTTAAGGCCACCGCATCCGCCGCCCCGGCGTCTGACGGTAAGACTTCCGATCATTTTCAGGTTCTGACCGCTCTCGCGCCCTTTGGCGTCTTCGAGACGAATGAGACAGGTCGGTGGATATTCGCCAGCGAACCCTGGGCCCGGCTTACCGGCCTCACACCGGCAGAGAGCCTGGGGGACGGCTGGAAGAAGAGTGTGCACGAAGCGGACCTGGCTGATGTTGAGACCGCCTGGTCTGCGGCGGTGGCGGGTGGCGCCGTGTTCCAGAGGACCTTCCGCGTGGTAACGACGGAGGGCGCGCTGCGCTGGGTAGCCGTCCAGGCCGCGCGTAGCGAAGCGGGCGTTTATCTCGGCGTCGCTGAGGATGTGAGCGAGCAGCGCCGCGCCGAGGAGGGCTTGAAATCCTCCGCGCGCTGCCTGCGGTCCGTGGTGCAATCCGCGATGGAGGGAATCGTCCTGCTGAACCAGCGGGGTGACATCACCTCCTGGAACCAGGCCGCTGTGCGCATGTTCGGCTACTCCGAGGAGGACGCGAACGGTCGGAGCCTCTCCGCTCTGCTCGTCCCGGATGACCGGACGACCCTGCGTAACAGTCTGTCCGCCGCGGCCCACGAGGACTCGCTGAACACGCCGCAGACGCTGGAGGTGCTGGCGCTCTGCAAAGACGGCGACACGCTTCCTGTCGAGATCGCCATCGCCGCGTGGCGTTCGGGCGAGGGCGAGGGCGAGGTCTATTACACGGCGACGATTCGTGACGTGTCCGAGCGACGCCGGGCCGAGGACTTCCGCCGCGCCAAAGAGTCTGCCGAGGAAGCGAACCGCGCCAAGTCGCAGTTCCTGGCGAACATGAGCCACGAACTGCGCACCCCACTGAACGCGATCATTGGCTTCTCCGAGATCCTGCATGACCGGACCTTCGGCGACCTGACGCCCAAGCAGGACCGCTACGTGGGCAACATCCTGACCTCGGGCCGGCACCTGTTGCAGCTCATCAACGACATCCTGGACCTCTCCAAAGTGGAGGCGGGCCATGTCGACCTGGAGTACGTTGCCTTCCCGGTAGCGGTCGCCGTCCGGAACGTCGACAATCTGGTCAAGGTGCTGCTCTCGAAGAAGAACATCACCCTCGATACCGAAGTTTCAAACGACCTGCCGGTCCTGATCGCCGATCAGGCCAAGTTCAAGCAGATCCTCTACAATCTGGTCAGTAACGCCATCAAGTTCACGCCAGAGGGCGGGAAAGTGACCGTGAGCGCGAAAGCCATCGAGAACGGCTCGGTGCTGCAGGTCGCGGTCAAGGACACGGGTATCGGTATCAGCACGGAGGATCAGGAACGCGTCTTCAAGGAGTTCGAGCAGGTAGATAATTCCTATGCCCGGCAGCAGCAGGGGACCGGGCTTGGGCTCGCCCTGGTAAAGCGGTTCGTCGAGATGCATGGCGGACGCATTGGTGTCCACAGCGAGGGCGAGGGGAAAGGAACGACCTTCCTTTTTACGATTCCGTTCTCGCCCGCGGCGGTCCCGGCCGCGCCCGCGGAGTCGAACGGCGCCGCCGCCGTCGCATCGGATAGCGCCGCCGCGGTCGCGCCCGCTACGGCCGAGGGTGTCAAGCCGATCATTCTGATCGTCGAGGATGACCTGAACGCCAGCGAACTCCTGACGCACCACCTTCAAATGGCTGGCTACACCGTATCACGGACCGGAAGCGGCCAGGAAGCCCTGCTGATCGCAAAGGAGATCAATCCGAGCGTGGTCACCCTGGACGTGCAACTCGCGGATGGCGAGGGATGGGATGTTCTGAAAGAGCTGAAGGCGGACGAGGCGACCCGCCACATCCCCGTGATCATGGTCTCGATCGTCGAGGATCGCGAGCGCGCGGAGCAGCTCGGGGCCGCGGACTGCTTTACCAAGCCGGTGCTGAAGGACCGACTGCTGGACGCCATCGCTCGACAGATCGCTGGCGCGAACGGCAGCATGGCGAGCCCCGGGGGAGAGGCTCGGACCGCAAGTAAGGGGAAGCTTGCCACGTCGGGAGGGAAGAACTCGCCCGCCGAGGCACCCGCCCCGAGCGGCGCGAAGCGAAGTAACGGTCGGGCGCGCGGCTGAACCCCACGGAGACCCCATCGCGATCGCGCCGGCAATAAGCATTTGCCGGCGCGACGTGGGGTGAGGCATACAAAACGATGTCTGGAAAACGCATCCTTGTAATCGAAGACAACCCGGTCAATATGGAGCTGGCGACCGACCTGCTGGACACGGCGGGGTACGGTACGCTGGGCGCCGATAATGCCGAGGATGGGATCCGGGTCGCCCGCGCGGAGATGCCGGATCTCATTCTGATGGATATCGCGCTGCCGGGTATGGATGGTCTGACGGCGACCGGTATCCTCAAGAGCGACCCGCAGACCAGGCACCTGCGGATCGTCGCGCTGACGGCGCATGCGATGAAAGGGGATGAGGAGAAGGCGATCGCCATGGGGTGCATGGGCTACATCACCAAGCCGATCAACACCCGCTCCTTCGCCCGTCTTGTCTCGGAGTTCCTCGCGATGCCGGCGACAGCGCCGGTCGAGGCAACGCCGATCCTCGTGGAATCGGTCCCCGCCGTGATCGAGGCAGCTCCGGCCGTCGCCGAATCCACACCGGCTATCATCGAATCTGCACCTGCCGTCGTTGAATCCGCACCCGCGGCGCCGATTCCGGTAGCCGCCGCGGAGCCACAGCCATCGATCGCGCTCGAAATGGTCGCCGCCGAGCCCGTGGCGGAGCATCCCGCGGTCGTGGAGAGGCCCATCATTGCTACGCCCGCGTTCGTGGAGGAGCGAGAGTTCGCGCGCCCGACGCCTCCGCCGGTGATTGTCGAGGCGCCGAAGACCGATACCGCGTCTCCGTTCGCGCCCGTTCCACGCCGCGGCAAGGGCCGGCGCCAGCGCGAGTTCGCGCCGCTCGTGCCCGAGGTGTCGACCGCGCGCATCCTGGTCGTGGACGACGACGAGCTGAACCGCGAGATGATCACGGCGCAGCTCAAAACGCTGGGGTACGACTCGGTGGTCGCGGAGGACGGCTTCCAGGCGCTGGATCTCGCGGACGAGTCGTTCGACCTGGTCCTGCTGGACTACATGATGCCCGGTATGGACGGCTGCGACACCGTCAAACTGCTCCGCGAAGAGAAGAAACTGCTCGATCTTCCCGTCATCATGGTGACGGCCCTGTCCGGGCGGGAGGACCAGCTCCGCGCTATCGAAATGGGCGCGAACGACTGGATCACGAAGCCAGTGGACCGGAATGAACTTTCGGTGCGCGTCAAGTCGCACCTGAAGTTCAAGGCGACGCAGGATGCCCTGAAGCGGCATCAGCGCGACCTCGAATCCGCGGTCCGCTCGCGCACGGCCGAACTGCGGCGTGCCCTGGAGCAGGTCACGATGGAGCAGGAGCGCACCCGCGAGGCGTACCTGGACACGGTCAGCCGTCTCGCGCTGGCGGCGGAGTTCCGCGACGGCTTCATGGCGGCGGCGCATATCCGCTGCATCGGCAACTACTGCGCGGCCATCGCGCGGGCGGTGGATCTTCCGGAGACAACAGCCGAACTGCTCCTGCATGCCTCCCAGATCCACGACATCGGGCTCCTGTCTGTTCCCGATGACATCATCCGCAAGGGGGATCGGCGCACACCCGAGGAGGAGAGCATCTACCGCGAGCACACAGCGCTCGGCGCTCGGCTCCTGTCTGGAGCGCGCTCAGACATGCTGCGTGCGGGCGAGGTGATCGCCCTGACACACCACGAGAAGTGGGATGGCTCCGGCTACCCGCACGGGCGGGAGGGGGAGAACATTCCGCTCTTCGGCCGGATCTGCGCGGTCGCGGATACGTTCGACACCATCACCGCCTACAACGGCGGTGAGTGGCAGGCGAGCAATGAGGAGGCGCGCGAGGTGCTGATGGCCGGGCGCGGGAAGGACTTCGACCCGCAAGTGATCGATGCCTTCTTCCGCTCCTGGGATGAGATCCTGACGATTCAGCGCCGATTCCGGCGGACCGAGGCGCCACCGGCTGACGTATTGCCGCGCGTGCTGAGCCGCGCCGCGGTCTGAACCGCGAACGACATTCCTTCGATAGGATTCATCGCCGGGTCCCGATCGGGCCCGGCTTTCTCTTTATTGGTCCCGTCCTTGACGCCCCGTGCGGACGGCGACTACAATCTGTCTGTGACGAGCGCCAGCGGCGAACAAGGAGAGACGGCAGCAGCGGCAGCAGCGACCGCCGCGGCTCTCTGCTTGACCGGTGCCGAGGGGCGGCGACTGCTCGCCGACGTGGCGGACCTGCCCGGAGATACCCCGGCGCGGCTTCTCTGGCTCCGCAAGCGCGGTGTGGCGCCTGAGATCGCCACCCAGGTGGTGGACATCGTCGCGGCCCGCCACCGCGCTCGCTCCCGCTTTCCCGACGCCGACCAACTGTTTCTGACCAGCGTCGCGCTGGCGCAGGCGACGTCACCGGCGATCGCGGCGTATCACGCTGCCGGCCTGGCGCCGTTCGGTACTGTCGTGGATCTGGGCTGCGGCATCGGCATGGATGCTATCGCACTCGCGGAGGCCGGTGCACGGGTGATCGCGATCGAGAAAGACCGCGTGCGCCTCGCGTTCGCCCAGGCCAATGCCGAGGTGCGTGGCGTCGCCGACCGTATCTGTTTCCGCGCCGGAGATGTCACCACGTTAGACTGGGAGGCCGAAGCAGTGTTCTGGGATCCCACACGGCGTGACACCCGTGGTCGTCGCGTCTCCCGGCACGGCGACCAATACGAGCCCCCTCTGTCCTTTCTGACGACGATACGTGAACGGGTTCGTGGCGGGTGCGTGAAGTTATCTCCGGCGCTGCCCGATGAGGCGCTCACCGGGCTCGACGGGCGCATCGAGTTCCTTTCGGACGGGCGCGAGTGCAAGGAGGCTTGCGCCTGGTTCGGCGAGGCGCGTGGGGCGGCGGGCGACCTGCCCGGCGCGGCCGTCCTGTTACCGGAGCGGCTGGTCGCCGCGGCAGGGGTTGCCTCACCCGTCCGTTCGCTCGGTGCGTTCGTCCACGACCCGGACCCGGCACTGGTTCGCGCGGGGGGCCTCGGAACCGTCGCCGCCCGCTTCGGCCTCGCTCGCATCAGCGCCGACGATGCCTACCTGACCTCCGATACGCCGCTCACCGTGCCGCGATTCGCCCTCTCCTACCGTGTGCTCGATGCGATGCCGTACCGGCAGAAGGTCGTGGGGCGCTGGCTGCGCGAGCGCGGCTACGGACGGCTCGTGGTCAAGAAGCGTCACTTCCCGAAGGAACCGGACGCTGTCGCCCATGAACTCGGATTGTCAGGCAAGGACGAAGAGGCAACGCTCATCCTGGTGCGGGAAGGTCACGGCCACCGCGCCATCCTCTGCGAACCTTGCTTTTCCCCCTCTCCCACAGCGTGGGAGAGGGGGTTAGGGGGTGAGGGCGGCTAATGCCGATCTTTGAGTTCACCTGCAACGCCTGCACGACGGGCCGCAAATTCTCCGCCCTCGTGGGCGTCGTCGCGGGCGCAACGCAGCCCGCCTGCCCGAAGTGCGGCAGCACGGATGTACGCAAACTCGTCTCTCGCTTTGCCCGAGTCCGTTCGGAAGACGACGCCCTCGACGCCCTGGCTAATCAGGCCGACGGCATGGACATGGACGACCCGAAGGCGATGCGACGACTTGTGCGTGAAATGGCGAGCGAGATGGGTGACGGCATGGACGCGGACGAGTTCGAGATGATGATGGACGAGGCGGTCGAGGCGGAAGCGTCCGGAGGCGATGCGGCGGAATGATCGATTCCGTAACCGGTAGCGTCCCGCCGCGCCGTCCGTTGGCATCCCGCCGTGAACGACGGGCCCGCATGGCCTAGCAGCCAGTCGGCTCCCCGAGCCGAAGCCGGAAGATAGTCAAATGGGTTTGTCTCTTTCCGGTTCGTAGAACCGGCTGGCACAGCGTGCCACGCAGGCCCGTCCTTCAGGACGGGACGCCCATTGGGCACCGGACACGGCCCCGGTACGGCGGGATGCGGCAGGCACCAATAGACGACGGTCAAGAAAGGGTGAATCAATGGCATTTGGAATCGCAGTGGTCGGGCTAGACCACTGGTATACGGCGTTCGGTGTGATTGACACCGCGGCAAAGTCGGCGGTCGCACCGCTGGTGGGGATCGCGGAATTGCGACCGGAGCGAGAGGCGCAGGCACGGGAGCGGTATCCAGAGTACCACGTCCGTCGCAACCCGGACGATCTGTTCGCTGACGATGCCGTGGCGCTGGTCGCCATCTGCGCCACGACCGACCGGGCGCCAGAACTGGCCAAGCGGGCGCTCCGGGCGGGCAAGCACGTGGTCTCGGTGAAGCCGCCCGCGCGGACGCTGGCCGAACTGGACGGCGTGATCGCGGTGGCGAAGGAGACCGGCCGCTTCTACGGCTCGTTCGAGGGGATGCAGCGGCTCTCGCCGCGAACAACCTTGCTGCGTGACCTGATTCAGGGCGGCGCCATCGGCGTGCCGATGTCGTATCATCAGGTCGGGCATGGCGGGCTTGCCTCGCCCTGGCCAGGCGAGACGGGCGACTCGTGGTGGGTACATAAAGACAAGGTACCGGGCGGCGCCTGGATCGACCATGCCATTTACGCCGTCGATCTGGCGCGCTTCGTCTTCGATGGCGAGATCGATTTCGCCACGGGCGTCATCGAGAACCGTGTCCATAAAGAGCTGGAGGTGGAGGATTACGGGATGTCGTTGATGCGCCTTCAGCCGAAGGGCGGCGGACCAGGCATCACGCTGATGTTCGAGGACACCTGGACGGCGGGGCCAGGCGGTGGCGCGCACCGGCAGCAGTTCATCGGGACGGAGGGCACGATCCGCCCAGATGGTAGCGACTGGGTCGTGGCGAAGGGCAGTGAGGAGACGCGACACACGATCCCCGCCGCGCCTTTCTTCAATCTGGAGGCGCTGGCGAATCTGCTGCAAAAGGGAGAGGCGCCGCCGTTCGGCCCCGCCGACGCCCGCGCTACCCTCGCTGCCTGCCTCGCCGTCTACGAGGCCGCCGGCCGCTAACGGGAACGGCCATGAGTCTTCGGAGGCTTTTCGCCGTGGGTGTCGCCCTGACGGCGGTCATGGGGTGCGTCGCGCGCGCCCAGGCGCCGCCGGAGGGCGGCACATCGGTACTGCCCGCGGACGCGCTGCTCGCGACGCCGGTGGGCGGCCTCGAGCGGACGAAAGCGGCGACTGAGGTCGTTTCCGTGGCCGGGCAGCCATTCGCGAAGGCGCTGCGCGTGACCATCGGGACGGATGCGCCCGACACCAACGCGACCCAGCTTACGATGAACATCACGGCGCCGGTCATGCGGGGCGATTCGTTGCTGGCGACGTTCTACATCCGAGGGGCGGCGACCGGCGGTAAGGGGCCGGCGCGGGCGATGTTCCTCTTTGAGAAGAACGTCGACCCGTGGACGAAATCGGCGGCGGAAGCATTCGCGGCGGGCAGGGACCCGGTCACAT